>WNGG01003731.1_pt1 | contig 17158 bp, 10 predicted proteins | sample 5400661 | NCBI WGS metagenome assembly WNGG01 (sample SAMN13153372, study PRJNA577476) | soil metagenome | isolation source: 100 cm soil or saprolite under Garry oak tree replicate 1 | place: USA:California | collected 2016-06-15 | reverse complement strand
GGCGTCCAGCGCGCTACCGCCCACGGAAGAGCTTTCCCGCAGATGCGGAGACAGGCTGGCCTGGCGGACGCGGCGCGGAAGACCGCGGTAGGTGGCGGCGGCCGACGGGTCGGCGAAACTTGGAGGGGTCAGCCCGTCCGGTGCCAGTCCCGCCAGGGAGAGGCCGTCCCCGGTGCCCGCGCTGCGACCGGCCCGAGAACGCCTCGGCAGGCCGTCCCCGGTGCCGTCGGCTGGTTCCCGCCGCGAGCCCGGTTCGAGGCCGGAGGTCTCTCCGGCAAGGCCAAATGTGTCGGATTGGGTGGCCGGCCGGTCCGCAGAGCTGACCGAAAGCAATGGTTGTGCTGACTGCCGGTCGGTCAGCGCCTCGGCCGACCGCAGATCCAGGCTGGGGGATCCACCGATCGCCGCGCGAGACTTCCGGTGGGCGGCGGTTTCTATCTCGCTTACGGACACGACGATGCTGTTAGGCATGAGCACGATCGCCGATGTGCCGCCGTAGGGAGATGGGCGCAGCGAGACCCGGACGCCGTGCCGGGCAGCGAGCTTACCCACCACGAAGAGACCGAGCTGGTCAGCATTGGCAAGGTCAAAATCAGGTGGGGTCGCCAGCCGCTGGTTGATCGCGTTCATCTGACCGGTCTTGATGCCCAGCCCCCGGTCCTCGATCTCCACGGCGAAGCCATTGGCCACACGCTCAGCCTTGACCTCCACCCGCATCCCCGACGGCGAGAACAAGGTGGCGTTTTCCACCAGTTCGGCCAGCAGGTGGATCATGTCCGCGACCGCCGACCCCGCCACGGCGTCCTCGGCGCTCGTGATGACCGTTACCCGCTTGTAGTCCTCCACCTCGGCCACGGCCCCCCGCAGGACGTCGATGACCGGCACCGGCTCGCTCCAGGAGCGCCCCGGCGCCGCACCAGACAGGATGATCAGGCCCTCGGCGTGGCGGCGCATCCGGGTAGTGAGGTGATCGAGTGGAAACAGGTCAGCGAGGGCCGCCGGGTCGGATGCCTTCTGCTCGAGTGCGTCGATCAGGCGAAGCTGTCTTTGCAGCAGCGACTGGTTCCGGCGCGCCAGGCTGACGAAGACCTGCCCGATGCCGTTGCGCAGGCTGGCTTCGGCGGCCGCTGCGGCCACAGCCGTCTGCTGGATGCTGGCGATTGCCGCTGCGGCACCGGCGATTTCGGTTGTCTTCGTGCGCATGCGCATGGGCTGCTCATCCGCGGCAGAGACCTGCTGGCCACGGCGAAGCTGCTCCACAAGCCGGGGCAACTGTTGATCGGCGAGGTGCCGGGCTGAAGTTTCCAGCTCGGAGACTTCCCGGCCGAGCCGGCGTGCGAACCATCCCATCAGGATGACCGATGCGACGACTACGGCCAGACCAATGCCGATGATCAGCGCGAACTCCACCAAGTGGCGGTGGCTCTGCGGGGTGATGCTGCGTTCCGACAGAACGCGCCCGAGCGTGGCGGTCACGGCGAGTACCCACAGCAGCACGAGACACGCGATGGGCACAGCCACCATTGCTGCGAACGTGAGCCGGATCGAGCGGCGCGCGCCGCGCGACCGCTCCGGGCCTGGCCAGCTGAATACGCCCATGTGGTCACTCCTGGATCGATCCCGCGGCCGGAGACCCCGTGAATGCTTACCGAACCGACCGGCACCGTCGGAGCACTATCTTGCGCCATTCTGCGGCAATTGTCACCGAGCTTCACGAAATCGCCGTATTGTTACGTCGGCAGCCAGCGCAGGGCTTCGCGGAGGTTCCGGTGCACGGGATTACAAGGGACGGGTGAGTCGGCTGTGGACAGCCTGTCCCCGTCTGCGATGGCGGTCGGCTCAAGCAACGGCCAAGGCGCCTTGGCGGTACGGTCGGGCCCAGTCCCTCCGCTGGCCGACTGCTTCAGTGCCAGGCCAGAAACCGGGCCATGCCCAGTAGGTGTGCTCGCACCCGGCCAGGTCGTCGCGCTTGTGCCTTCACATGCTCCGTCGGAGCCCCATGACTGGCCGGGTGGTACCGGCAAGACGCAGTTTGCTGCTTTCCTCGCCGAGTCCTTGTGGCAGGCCCGGCAGATTGACGTGCTCGTCTGGGCAATCGCGAGCAGCCGAGCGTCGATCCTGACCCATTTCTCCCAGGCGTTCACCGAGATCATGGAGATGGACCCAACCGGGGACGCAGCACGGCATGACGCCGAGAGCCTCGCCGCGCGCTTCATAGTCTGGCTGGCCCATACCGGCCAGCGTTGGCTCGTCGTTCTTGATGACCTGGCTGACACGGCGGACCTGGATGGGCTTTGGCCGGAAGGCCCGGCCGGCCGGGTCCTGATCACGGCGCGGAGCCCGGCCGCACTCACCGGCATGCCCGATTCCGCTGGCGTGCCGGGAGCCTCGGGGTCTACGGGCATGCGGGACTCTACGGGCACGCCGGGGTCCACGGGCATGCGGGGCTCTACGGGCACGCCGGGGTCCACAGGCATGCGGGGCTCTACGGGCACGCCGGGGTCCACGGGGATGCCGGGCACGCCGGGGTCCGCCGGCCTGCATGGTGCGACAGGGTCGCCGGGCACGGCCGGCACGCCCGGGTCTTCGGGCACGCCTGGTTCTGGCCGCCCCCCGGGTTCTGCCGCTGCTGCGGCGGCGCGGAATCCGATGGTCTTCCCCGTTGGGCCGTTCAGTCCGCATGAGGCTCTGACCTATCTCATGGGGAGGCTGAGCGCTGATCCTGACCAGCGAATCGGGGCCGTGGACCTGCTGGAGGAACTTGGCTGCGAGCCGCTCACGCTCGCACAAGCCAGCGCGACAATCGCCAGTTCCGGGCTCACCTGCCGCGATTACCGCGGCCACTTTGCCCGGAGAAAGGATCAGATCACCAAGGCAGCCGGCATCGCGCTCCCGGCCAAGGCGATCACGTGGACGCTGTCGGTCGAGCAGGCTGATCGCCTCTCGCCGGGTGGGCTTGTCCAGCCGTGCCTGGCGCTGGCCGCCCTCCTTGACAGTCACGGGATTCCAGAAGCGGTCTTCGCCTCCCCGGCCGCATGCGAGTACATAACAGCGCACCGCACTGGAGAGCCCGATCCCAAGGAGACCCGGAGCGCCCTGCTCAGCCTGGAGCGTGCGGGCTTGCTGACGATCGATCCCGAGAGTGCTGCGCGTACAGTGCGGGTGCACCCGGTGGTGCAGGCGGCGGTCCGGGCGGCCACACCTGCCTCGATGCGGGACCAGGCGGCGCAGGCGGCGGCGGATGCGCTGCTGGAGGCATGGCCCGCCGATGATGCGGAGCCCTGGCTTGCCGACGCCCTCGGTTGCTGTGTGACAAGCCTGCAGCAAACCGCACCCGGCCCACTGTGGACAGATAGATGCCATTCCATCTTGTTCCAGGCCGGGAGGAGCCTGGATGGGTCAGGGCTAACCCGCCCTGCTGTCGACTACTGGCGGGCACTTGCCACGGTCAGCGAGCGTGTGCTGGCGGCCAGCCATCCGGACACCGGACTGGCCTGGGACCGTCTTGCGAGCGCGTCGCTGGCGGCAGGGCTAGGTCACGAGGCCGTTGGGCTCTACCAGCGGATCCTGGGTGCGCGGGCGAGTGCGCTCGGCCCCGATCATCCCCGGACCCTCGCCGCCAGGGCGGGTCTCGGCCAGGCGCTCCTCACCGCCGGACGGCCCGCAGAAGCGATCACCATGCTTGAGGGCGTCCTGACCGCCACCGAGCGTGGTGGCGGGCTTGATGATCTCGACGTCTGCCTCGTCAAGGATCGTCTCGCCACTGCCTATCACGTGGCGGGGCGGTACCCAGACGCGATCCGGCTGGGCCAGCGCACCCTGACCGATCGGGAGCGACGGCAGGGAACCGACCACCCTGACACGATGACCACCCGGGCGAATCTCGCCGGGGCCTGCCTGGCCGCGGGGCAGCTGAAGCGCGCCATCGAACACGGCAAACGCACACTCGCCGACCGGGAACGCGTCCTGGGTCCCGATCACCAGGACACTATTGGCATGATCAGCACCCTGGCGTCTGCCTATCATTCGGCGCGGCGGCTCAGGGACGCCCTGCCGCTCTACGAGCGCGCACTCCGTGACCGGGAGCGTGTGCAGGGTCCCGACCACCCCGACACCCTCGGCGCGCGCGGCAATCTCGCCTCCGCCTATCACTCTGCCGGCCGGATGGCCTCAGCGTTGGAGCTTTACGAGCAGAGCCGGGCTGACTGCCAGCGAGTGCTGGGAGCCCATCACCCCGACACGCTGGCGGCGCGCGCCAACCTTGCCCACGCCTACTACGCTATGGGCCGCGTGACCGAAGCCATCAGCCTGCTCAACGACGCCCTCGCAGACTGTGAGCGGGTCCTGCCCGGTGACGATCCTCTGACGGTCGCGGTGCGAGAGAGCCTGGACGCTGTCTCCCAGGAGTTACCGGCGTTTACGGCCAGCCAACCCGTCGCCCGTCCTACGCCGTCGTAGCTATCCCGCGATGCCCGAGCGAGCCTCCGCCATGGCCATGGCACGGTCCAGGATGTCAACCGCCCGGTCGATAAGCTCCTTCTCCACGACCAGGGAGGGGATGAGCTGGAACCGGTTGTAGTAGTAGCCGCCCTTCTCGAACAGCAGGCCCTCGCGTACGCAGAACTCGAGCATCCAGCTGGCCTCATCGGCGGCTGGTTCCTTGGTGACCCTGTCCCGTACGAACTCCAGCCCGATGAACAGCCCGCGCGCATCGATCCAGCCCAGGATCGGATGCCGTTCCTGCAGCGCACTTAGCTGGTCCCGGAAGTAGTCGCCGAGGTCCGCGGCGCGCCTGACGAGTTGCTCCGACTCATAAACATCGAGGGTGGCGTTGGCGGCGGCACAAGCGAGCGCGGTCGCGGTGAAGGTGCCAACGTGCGCTCCCGGTCCCCACGAAGCCGCCGCCTCGTCATCGGCGATGACAGCGGAAATCGGCAGGCCGCTGCCCAGGCCCTTCGAGACAAGGATCATGTCGGGTACGACCTGCTCATGGTCACACGCCCACAGCTGGCCACTGCGGCCCAAACCGGCCTGAATCTCATCGTCGATGAGCAGGAAGCCGAACTCGTCGCACAGCTCGCGGATGCCGCGCAGGTAGCCGGCGCCGGGGATGATGTAGCCGGCGCTGGCCTGCATCGGCTCCAGCAGGATCGCGGCGACATTGGAGACCCCGCCGCGGTACTCGGTGAACGGTGACTCCTTGCCGAGCAGCATCCGCCGGGTGAAGTCCAGGCATGCCTGCGCGCAGGACTCCGGCGGCGCCCCGACGGGGCACCGGTACGGGTAGGAGAAGGGGATCTTCGCGTGACCGCTGTCCTGCGGCAGCACCGGGTAATGAAATGCCCACATGCCCCCCTTCGCTGTGGTGGGCAAGGTGGCACCGGTCGTACCGTGATAACCGCCGTAGGCGGACAAGATGATCGGCGCGCCGGTGTACCAGCGCGCCAGCCGGATCGCCAGTTCCGCCGCATCGGCACCGGTCGTCCCGAACACCACGCGCCTGCGGCGATCGCCGGGCGCCAGCGCGGCGAGCCGGGCGGCCAGGCGTTCCCGTGGTTCGCTGGGGAGGTCGAAGTAGTGCAGCAACTGGCCCGCCTGCGCCGAGATGGCGGCGGTCACCGCGGGATGACAGTGCCCGACGTTTGACACCGAGAACCCGGCCAGCATGTCAACGTACTCCTTGCCATCGGCATCCCAGACCCGGGCGCCGTCGCCGCGGAGAATCGCGGGCGGGCAGTCAAACAAGGCGAAGCCGACCTGGCCGGTGGACTCGTTGTGCACCTGCTCGCGGAGAATTTCCTTGCTCTTCGGGCCATAGCTGGAACGCTCCACCCGCTCCAGCAACTGCTGCGGGCTCGCGTGCAGCCGTTCCCGCTGGCTGATGAGCCTATGGCTGAAAGCTCGCTGATCCACTGCTTCCCCTTCGCCCTGTTGTGCACTTCCCATTTCCGGCTCGGCTATCCGGAGGGCAGCTGATAGCTCCTGATCCCGTTGCGCCCGTCGAGCTCGACCACCGCTCCGCACAGGATCCCGTCGCCGTACTCGCTGCCCGGGTTGATGGCGAGCGTCCGCCCGAGCCTGACCGCACCGCGCGATTCGTGGATGTGCCCATGCAGCCCCAGCATCGGCTGATGCCGGTCCAGTATGTGGCGCACTGCCTCCGAGCCGACCGACTCCATGACCACGGCCCCGCCTTTGACCACTGGCTTGAGCGAATCGTCGAGGGCGGGAGCGAGATCGATGGCGGTGCGGGCCGGCGGGACGTGCAGGTTGAACACGGCACGCTCGGGCCGCGGCACCTCGGCGGCCATCTTCTCCATCCGCAGTTCCAGCTCGTGTTCGTCCATTTCCCGTGGGGAGTTCCACGGGGTGCGGTTGGACCAGCCACAGGAGATCATGGTGATGCCCTCGCCAAGCTCGATGAGCTGATCCTCGGCATCGGTCGCGATGGGCGAGGCTTGCAGGATGTCCCGCAGTTCGGGCGGGTCGTCATTGCCGGTCATCACGAACAGCCGGATACCGCTGCCGGCGAGCTTCTGCTCCGCGATGTCGAGCCAGCGGACCAGGGTTTCGCGCATCTGGGAGAGAAAGACGGCGCTGACCGCGGCCGGGTTGTGCCAGATCTGGTCGAGCTCGTCCTCGGTGGTCCGGAAGGGATAGAAACCCATGTCCCGGACCCTTGCCTCGGCCTGGTCGAGTTCGGCCAGGGACAGCACCCGGTCGCCGGTGAGCTGGCGGACGCGGTAGCCGCCACCAGGAACCGCCACGACAGGCACCACTGCCTTGCCGGAGACGTCCCCGCCCATGATCAGGATGTCGGCGTTGTAGAACTGGCCCGCGTTCAGGAACTTGCGCCAGCACACTTCCGAGCCGTGAATGTCGGTGGCGAAGTAGAGCCTCATCGTCACCGGGTGACCTCCTCGGGAAGCTGGTACCAGCGCACCCGGCGGCCCACCCGGGCACGCATCTGCCAGGCCATAGTCTTGGGCGCCGCCTGCAGGGCACCGCTGATCGCACCAATGCGGCTGCCGATCCGGTCACGATCGGGCGCGCCCGGGATGAGACCGCCGAGCCGGCCGGCGCAGGCCTCAAGGTTTTGCGTGATGGTCGTGTAGAGCCCCCAGTCCGCGGCGCACAGGGTGGCCACCCGGGCCAGGTTCAGCAGCCCCGGGCCGTCATGATCCGCGGGCTCGTGATCCCAGAGCAGCATCGCGACGTCGGAGATGTCCTTGGCGTTGATCTCCGCGATCTGCAGTTTGGTCAGCAGCAGTTCGGCCACGGCCAGCGTCTCCGGCTCAGCCTCCAGCCGGGCGCCCAGATCCAGTGTGTGCGACATCTCGAAGATGTCGAGGAACACGTCGATATGCCAGCCGCCCGGCCCGTGAAACAGCAGCCGCCGCGCGCCGTGGGTGGCGTTGAACACCCGCTCCGGCTCGAAGCCCATCTCCTCCAGCACGGCCCGCAGTGCCCGCGACTGCTTCTTGTGCGCCACCAGGTCGATGTCGGGATAGTCGCGGCCCAGAAGCCCGCGGGCAGCGTCGGAAGCACGAATCCAGATCGCCACGCCGCCAACCAGGCGGACCGGGATGGCGCGGGCCGCGGCAGCGGCAACGACCGATCGGCCCGCCGCCACCATGGGCGGCTCGGGGCCCGTTGCCGGGCCCCGAGCCGCCCCGGAAGGATTGCCGGTTGTTCCCGAGGAACCCTCGCTCATTCCGGCGGGATCTCGGCGAACGTCTGGCCGAACTGCATGCCTTGCGCCCGCCGGTACAGCCTGACACCGACGTAGTACACGATGCCGATGGCCGGTGCGGTGAAGGCCTCCAGCATCGGCTTGAGACCGAACGACCCACCGAATCCGGTGTGGAATGCGACGTAGATCACGAAGCCCCACGAGATAGCGGACACAGCTCCGACCAGGGTTATCACCGGCAGCCCGGCCACCGTTCGCTTGGCCCAGGGCGACCCCTGCGAGTGCATCTGGGGACGGCGGAAGGGGGCCAGCGCGGCGGCTAGCGACACGATGATGAAGGCCACTGCCATCACCGCGATGACGTTCAGCAGGTAGGCGCCCAGGCCCTGATAGATGTTGAGGTAGTTGAGCAGTTCCACGATGGCCCCCACGGTGATGGTCGCGACCACCGGTGTGTGGAAGCGGTCGGAGACGGTGGTGAGCTTCTCCGGCGCAAGCCGGTCGAACGACCAGGCGAACATGTTTCTCGTGCCCAGCATGAAACCGGTCGGTGTCCACCACAGGATCGCCAGCACGAAGCAGAGCGCGATAAAGACCAGCATCCAGTGCGGCCCCGGCAGGAAGTTCACCATTGCGGGCAGGAAGGGCGCGAACTTGAGGTTCCAGTGCGACGACCCATCGCCGAGGCCCATGAACACCGTCGAGCCGAAGAACCGGAAGCCGAAGTACTTGTAGATCAAGCTCACTCCGACCACGTAACCGATCGCCGAGACCAGCAGGGCGCCCAGGATTGAGGTGACAGCGGTGCGGCGGACGTTGCGGATCTCGCCAGCGAAGTACCCAGTCCACTGGAAGCCGGTGTAGACCTGGAAGCAGTAGATCATCCCGAACAGGGTGGCGCCCCATCCGATGCCGCCAGCCGCGCTGAAGCCTAGGTGGCTGGCGTTGCTCATGATGGCCCCGTAGGTGGTGCCGGAGCGCGCGTTCCACGTGTCGACGAAGCCCCCGTGGCTGCCGAACGCCATGGCCAGCAGCCATGCGATCATGCCCACCCACACGATGGCGAAGGTGACCAGCATGTAGCGGGCGACCACGCGTACTCCGAAGATCATCAGAACCGTGAACAGCGCCGTCAGCACGGTCGAGACCAGCAGCAACTCGCCATTGCTCGGGGTGGTGAGCAGGGACGAGTGCCACCCGCCCACGTAGGCGGCCGCCGGGCCCGTCACCGACAGCATGAAGGTGAAGTTGAAGGCGATCCAGGTGAGGAACACGAACGTCAGCGAGAAGTTCGCGATGAACCCGAAGAACGGGCTGAGTGTCCTGGAGACCCAGACGTAGTCCCCGCCGGACCGTGGCATGATCACCGTGAAGTAGAGGTAGACAAGGCCGGTGGTTGCTATCAGCGGGGTGGCGAACAGGAAGGACAGCAGCATGTTCGCATGCGGCCAGAACGTGGGGGTGAACGACATCACCTGGGTGATCCCGACTGGGATCAGCACCGCCGAGAAGACCAGGTTGAACGCATCGAACGCGCTGAGCTCCCGGACCAGGCCGGTCGCGTTGCGGACGAACAGATTTCGGCTCCCGCCCGGTGGCTGAGCACCGGGCCGGGTTCCTATGGTGGTCACCTAGCTCCTCCTATTTTATCTGCGCGGTCCCGGCCGACATGCATCTGGGCCCGGTCACGCGGCCGCGCCGACGCTCATTGTCATTGTGATAAGTGTTGGGCAACGGGGTTTACCTGTCAATAACAGGTCATTCCGTGCTTCCACGGAGCAATATGGGCAAACTTGGCCGTTGGCCTGCACGGTGACCTGCGGTGCGCTGCCGCGATGAGGTAACCGGCTCTGAGTGCACACGATTGTCGGCGGCGAGGCGTAACTTTGGGTGTGAGAGAGCTGGCCGGACCGTTAAGGAGGCAATCAGATGGCCCACGACAGCAGCGCCGCGCTGGCCGTGGCGCTGGCCTACTACCACGCGTGGACGGCCAAGGACATGGACCGGGCGATGACCTACGTCGCCGACCACATCGTGTGCGACGCACCAGCGGGCCGCATCGAAGGTGCTGAGCGGTACCGGGCGTTCCTGGCACCGTTCGCGCAGATGGTCACCCGTTCCGACATGATCGCCGCCTTCGGCGATGACGAGACGGCGCTGATGGTGTACGACCCGCATACGACGCTGGTGGAGAGCGCGCCCACGGGCGAGTGGTTCAGGATCGAGCACGGGAAGATCGTCCAGAGCCGGCTGGTCTTTGACCGGACACCATTTGACGCGGCACGGCGGGCGGCGGCCCAGGGGTAACCGGCTACCAAGTTGTGACCGCGCCGCCGATGACCGTCGAGCCGCTGGCCGGGTCTCGGAACGCTGGGACGGGACAGGGGTAATCAAGGCATCCAAACGGAGACGAGTGCTCATACGCAGACAGGAATCACGTATGACATCGCCGCCCGCCCTTGCGGAGTTCGCCGCGTTACCGCTTGCGGGCGACCCCGGCCCACAAGGCTGCGGGGCTGGCCGCCTCGTCCTCGGTGGCCGGCCGCCATTTCGACGCCTGTACCAATCCCGGCTCCACCGGCTCCAGCCCGCCGAAGAACCTGGCCACCGCAGCGCGGTCACACTTCGTGACCCCATTCGCCCGCCATTAACCTGCCTTCCTCCGAGTACCCTCCCTCACCATTGGCAGCCAGCGTACGCCACCCCCACCGAGCCAGCCGGAAGACACCGGGCCATCCCTTCTTGCCCCCGAGCCGTCCTCCAGGCGCCCAATGGCCGGACGCGCCTCAGCCCTGGTGCGTTTATCAGGGGCACTCCGCTGCGGCCGTGACCGTGCTTACCGGGGGCTAGGTCAGGTGGTGACGGCGAGCGCGAAGGGCAGCACGGCCGGTGCGCCGCAGTCGCGCAGCAGCTTGGCGGCAACCGTCATTGTCCAGCCGGTGTCTATGCGGTCGTCGACAAGGAGCACCGGTCCGCCGAACTCGGCCAGTGCCGCACGCAACGCATCCGGCACGGTCAGGGTGCGCCATAGCGCGGCAAGCCGCTGGGCGCTGTTGTGCTGGCGCCCCGGCGGCCCTTCGCCCACGTAGCCCAGGCTGCCCAGGTACACAAGCTCACCCGTCGCCGCGATCCGCTGGCCGAGCGCACCGATCATCATGGGGCGAGTCCGCGACGGCATGGTCACCACCGCGGCGGGGCGCTGTGCCCAGTCCCAGGCGGCGAGCACCTGCACCACCGCGCCAAACAAATCATCGGGAACACGCTCGTCAGGCGCGCCATCGGTGAGCATCCTGCGCAGCGTTGCGCCCCAGCCGATGGCGGTTAGGCGGCCAACGCTTCGGCCAGGCTCGGCCGCGGCTCCGTCTGGGATCCGCCCAGCGGCGGCGACGCCGAGTGTCTTCATCCCGGACGGCCACATCCGCCGCGGCGTTACCGTCACACCAGGTCGCTGCAGGCGGCGGCGCGCGATCGCCTCGCTCGCCGTGCTGATCTTAGCCGTGCGGGCAATTCCGGTGCAGTTGTCGCACCGTCCGCACCGCGCCGCGTCCGGGTCGTCGAGTTCGCGGCGCAGATAGTCCATCCGGCAGCCGGTGGTGGCCACGTAGCCGAGCATCGCTTGCTGTTCGCGGGATCGTTCGGCGGCGACGCGGGCATAACGCTCGCTGTCATAGGCCCACGGTTGGCCGGTCGCCGCCCAGCCGCCGCGTACCCGACGGACCGCGCCGTCGACGTCGAGGACCTTCAGCATGGTTTCCAGCCGGCTGCGCGGTATGTCGACGCGCGCTTCGAGCGCCGGGAGCGATTGAGGCCCGTCCGCGCCGGCCCGCGCGTCCAATGTCGCCCGCACCACGCGTTCCGGCGGGAACGCGAGGCTGGCGAAGTAGGCCCAGATGTCGCGGTCCTCGGTGGCAGGCAGCAGGACCACTTCGGCGCGGTCCACAGCACGACCAGCCCGTCCGATCTGCTGATAGTACGCAACGGGCGACTGCGGCGCGCCGAGATGAATGATGAAGCCGAGGTCGGGCTTGTCGAATCCCATGCCGAGCGCACTAGTTGCGACGACGGCCTTGAGCTTGTTCGTGAGGAGGTCGTCTTCCACCTGGAGCCGCACTGCCGGGTCAGTCTGCCCGGTGTAGGCCTCGACCGTATGTCCCCGGTCCCGCAGGAAGTCGGCGACGTCGTGGGCGGCGGCGACCGTCAGGGTGTAGACGATGCCTGAGCCGGGCAACTCGCCGAGTTGGTCAGCCAGCCAGGCCAGCCGCTGCGCCGCGGCTGGCAGCTGCACCACGGCCAGGTGCAGACTGTCGCGGTCGAGCGGGCCGCGCAGCACCAGCGTGGGCGGCGGCTCACCAGGTCCGCGCCAGCCCGAGCCGAGTTGTTCCGCGACGTCGCGCGTGACCCTTGTGTTGGCGGTCGCAGTGGTGGCGAGCACGGGCACGTCGGGTGTCAGTCCCGCGATCACCGCGCGCAGGCGGCGATAGTCGGGCCGGAAGTCATGCCCCCAGTCGGAGATGCAGTGCGCTTCGTCAATGACGATCATTCCGGCCGAGTCCGCGAGCTTCGGCATGATGAGGTCCCTGAAGTCAGGGTTGTTGAGTCGCTCCGGGCTTACCAGCAGCACGGCGACCACGCCGGCCTCGATCTCGGCGTGGATCTTGTCCCAGTCCTCGATGTTGGCTGAGTTGATCGTGCGGGCGCGGATACCGGCCCGCTCCGCCGCGGCGATCTGGTTGCGCATAAGCGCGAGCAGCGGCGACACGATGACGGTCGGGCCTGCGCCGCGCTCGCGCAGCAGTGATGTGGCGACGAAGTAGACAGCGGATTTGCCCCATCCGGTGCGCTGGACGACAAGGGCACGGCGTCGATCAACCACGAGTGCCTTGATCGCGCTCCATTGATCCGCACGCAGCCGCGCGTGCGGCCCAGCGAGCGCGCGCAGGCAGCGTTCGGCTGCTTCCTTGATCGCGCCATCCTCGCGCGGGGTGTCGCCACATGCGTCGGTGGCCGCAGTGGTCGCGTCATCTGCGCCGTCACCCGTAGTCCCGATGCCATTTCCGACGGGCTCGGCCGAGCCTCGATAGCCTTTGGCCGGCCCGGGCGATGCGGCTCCGCACGGTGTGCTGCCATCATTCATGCGTCATTGGTATCAGCTTGGTCTGATACTTCGGGGGCGACTGCTGCCCACCGCCGCCGTCCGCGAGCCGTCAAGGAGCGATCCGCGGCCGCTCGGCACTCGCCAGATCGGGGTCAGGGGCGCACGGGCACGAACCTGTGCGCGCTGGATCGCTGGCTGAACAGCTACCGAGTCGCCACCAGGCGTAGACGAAAAGGGACGCCGTCAATGTGGCGTTGCGGGAGTTCGCCGCCCGGCGCCGCCGGGTCGTGGCTCTGGATCATGTTGCGGCGAGCGGACCTTCCCCCGCGGTGGGGACTGCGGCCGCGGCGGCGGTGGGAGCTGATCTCACTGCCCGGGGCCCTTGTCGAAGCATGGCGGCTCGACCTTCCTGGCCGACACCGGCCGGAAAGTGGGCGACAACATCACCCTGACTGTCAACGGCAAGCCGGTCACCGTGCGGATCGCCGGCGAGGTGTTCATGCCAGTCCCGGACCCCAACGTGTTCACGGGCTGGCAGACCTCGGCGCCGCCGGCGGCCTGACCGTCAGCCACTACGACATCGCGCTCAAGCCCGGCACCAGCACCCAGGCCTACATCAACGCACTGCTCCGCACCCTCGGACCCGGCTACGAGGCCTACGCCCCGTCCGGGCCGTCGGTCGCCGCGCAGATCAACACCCCCTACTTCCGGCTGCTGGCGCTGCTGGTGGCCGTGCTCGCCGGGCTGGGCGTGCTCAACTCCGTGCTCATGGCCACCCGCGAACGGGTCCACGACCTGGGGGTGTTCAAAGCGGTCGGGATGACACCCCGGCAAACCCTGATCATGGTCATCTGCTGGGTGGTCACCCCCACCATCATCGCCGCGCTGATCGCCCTGCCCGCCGGGCTGACCCTGCAGGACGTTCTCGTGCGGCACCTGGCCGCCACCGCCACAGGCATCACAGCCCTGGTACTGCCCAGCAGCTTCGTGCACGTCCCGGGCATCGCCGCCGGACGTACCATTATGCGAACCACGAAGTCCTGTTCGCTGGTGACCCGCTCCGCTTGCGTCTACGCAGGTCACGGGCTAGGAAGGCGGCACGATGAGCCAGGTTCCGCCACCGGGAGGGCCTCTGAGATGGGCCCGGGTGAACGGCCGTCAGGGCAGGGTGCCCCGGGGAACGATCCACTTGTGTGGCTGGCCGGTCGTTGCTGCGATGTGCTCGAAGTCCGCGTCGTAGTGGAGGATCACCGCGCCGTAGTGTTCTGCCACCGTGGCGGTCAGCAGGTCGATCACTCCGGCGGCCCGATGACCACGGCCCGCCATCCGGACCTGAACATCGCGGGCGCGGTCAGCGATCACCTCGCTGACCGGCAGGACCACGTAGAGTTCTTTGCGGCGCTGCGCGATCGCGCGCACGTCAGCGAGATCACGACCGGAGTAGCCCGCTTCCAGGTCAACAGTCACGCAGGTGGCGGCGGCACGGTCGGCGATGAGCCCCGCGACGACATTGCGGATGACAACATGCTGGCTTCGGGCGTGTGCTGAGGTGTCGATCAGGTAGAGCTGTCGCTGGCCGGCTGGGACGGTCACCGCCGGGCCGTGCGCATGATCTCCGGGTCGGTGATGTCCGGGCCGACTCCCAGGGCATACGGATCATCGAGCAGTTGCTCGATCCGGCGCCGCCGGTTGGCTACGAACTCCAGTGCTGCGTTGACGGTGTCCTTCTTCGTGGTCGTGCCCAGTTCCTTGGCTGCGAGGTTGAGCGCCTCGTCGTTCAGGTCAATCATGGTCTTCATATGTATAACTATACATCCAGAGATATACGCCTAGCAATACGAAGGTCCGGCGGCATACCAAGCCCTGTCTGGTTCGCGCATGGTCGATCCGAACTCGTAGCTGTGCTTTCGGCACGCTTGGTCCCGAACTGAGCGCGCAAGCCGGCGAAACCGCTGCTAGGCGACATCTCCGCAGGTCCTAGACGTCGATGCGGTTAACCTCACCGCGCCTGGCGGCGTTTCGCCGCTCCCATTTTGCTCCCAGAATTGGACCTGGTTCCTGGCACCGGGGTCCCTTGCGGTGATCGGGTGAAGCGGCGGTCAGCGGGGTTCGGTGCGGCGCCGGGAACCGGCCGGGTGTGGCGTTGGCCTGCTTCCGTCCGGAGCGCGTTGTGGCCTTGCTGGCTGGGACGGGTCATCCGATACGTCAGAATCCGAGGCGGTGTAAGGCCTGGCACTGCGCGAGCTGGAGCGGCGGGGGGCGGGCGGGGTGGCGATCTGGTTGCGGTGCCGCTGCCGGGCCGCTGGGGTTGGGTGCGTGATCACCGGCCGTGCTCTCCGAACCAGCCGGCGAGCCTGCCGGCGCGGCTGACCGCACGCAGCCGCTGTTCGGTTCGCTCGCGCACTCCTGCGGTGGCGACGACAAGGAGGCGGTCACCGGCCTGCAGGGTGGTGGCGGGCTGGGGGACGAACGCGTGCCCGTCGCGGACGATCAGCGCCAGGTTCGCCTCGGCGGGCAGCCGGAGTTCGAAGATCTCCACGCCGTGCAGCCTGGAGTTGGGCGGGATCTGGGCCTGGAGCAGGTCGGCGTGGAGGGCTTCGAGCGGGGCGGCCTCGACGTCGATGTCGAGGGGCTCTGCCGGGGTGATCACTTTCAGCCGCCGGGCGGCCCATGGCAGTGTCGGGCCCTGCAGGAGGGTGAACACCACCACGACCACGAACACCAGGTCGAACAGGCGGGTGGCGCCCGGCAGCCGGGTGCTCATGGGAATCGTCGCGAGCACGATCGGCACGGCCCCGCGCAGCCCGGCCCAGGACAGGAAGGCCTGCTGGCGCCAGGGCACCCGCAACGGCAGGGTGGAGATGATCACCGAGGCGGGCCGGGCGATGAGCACGAGCGCAGACCCTGCTACCAGGGCTGGCAGGACCGCCCCGGGCAGCCGGGGTGGGGCGGCGAGCAGCCCGAGCATGACGAACAGGCCGATCTGGGCAAGCCAGGCGATTCCTTCGGCGAAACCGCGGGTTGCCGGGCCGTGTGGCAGCCGTGCGTTGCCCAGCACCAGCGCGGCGAGGTAGGCGGCGAGGAAACCGCTGGCGCGCGCCACCGACGCCGCCCCGTAGCTCGCGACGATAAGCGCGAGCACCGCGATCGGGTACAAGCCGGAGGCAGGCAGCGCCATCCGGCGCAGCGCAAGCGCGCCGACCAGCCCCGCTGCCAGCCCGATCGCGGCGCCGGCGGCCAGCTCGTATCCCGCGATTCCGGCGAGCAGCAGGGGCGCGGGCGGGTGCGAGCCAGCCACGCTGAGCAGGGTCACCGCGAGCACGGCAGGCGCATCGTTGAGCCCCGATTCTGCCTCCAGCGTCCCAGACAGCCGGGGCGGCAGCGGCAGCTTCCGCAGCACCGAGAACACCGCCGCCGCGTCGGTCGGCGCCAGCACCGCGCCGAGCAGCAAGGCGTTGCGCCACGGCAGGGACAACAGCCAATGAACGGCCACCGCGAGAACCAAGACGCTGACCAGCAAGCCCGCGGTCGCGAGCACAACCGCGGCCGGCGCTGCGGCCCGCGCGTGCACCCAGCGAGTGGTCAGGCCCCCCTCGGCCACGATCAGCACCAGCGCGCTGAGCCCCAGAACCTGTGCCAGCCCCGCATTGTCAAACCGCACACCCAGGCCCGCCTCACCAAGCGCCAGGCCCAGCCCGAGGAAGACCAGCAACCCCGGCAGGCCAATCCCGTGGGCAACCCGGGCAGCCACGATCGCGGCGATCACCACGGCCGCACCCAGAAGCAAGATGAGCCCGAGGTCACCCTCGTTCACGGCCGTCTCCGCATGGCCCGCCCCCAAGTCCAGCGCTGGTGGTCTACAGTCTGCCGGATCAGCCGCCTCGCGCCCGGTGAGCATCCCCCACGCGATCCAGCGATCACCACAGGTAGCCACACGGACTGCGCCGGTCGGCGAGGTCGCCGCCCGGCGGCGTCCATGCGAGAACGGGTATCAGGGTGGCATCGCAGACGCGGGCGAAGTCCTCGGCGTAACGAAGTGCCGGGAGGCTGCCCGGCGACCCGCTGGTGCCGAACGCGGCGAAGCAGGGCCGGTCCTGGTCGGCCTAGCCCGCGGCCACGGTGATCTGCTGGTCGTAGGGGCAGGCCATCGCGGCGCGATGACCAGGCTCGCCTCCGGGCGGGTGAGCCGCTACAGCCTCGCGCACGCCCACTGCCGGTCCTGGCATTCCCGCCCCCCGACCTCGGCCACCAAGTCGGCCATAGCCTGCTCAGATGGGCATTCTGGCACCGGACACTTACCCCCGACCGGCTCCTTCGCGCTGCTGGCCAGCTCGACGATCTTCCCGAGGTACATGACGGCCACGCGGCCG
>WNGG01003730.1_pt1 | contig 17161 bp, 17 predicted proteins | sample 5400661 | NCBI WGS metagenome assembly WNGG01 (sample SAMN13153372, study PRJNA577476) | soil metagenome | isolation source: 100 cm soil or saprolite under Garry oak tree replicate 1 | place: USA:California | collected 2016-06-15 | reverse complement strand
TCTTCGGCCCGATCGTCCAGAGCTATAGATGGTCACTCCTCTTGGACATTCCACTCTGTATCTTCGCCGCAGCCGGCCTCTACAAGCTAGTAGAATCGGTTCACCCCAGAATTGGTTGGGGCAGAAATCTCCACCGACTTATCTTGCCAACATTCTCGACCGTGCTCATGGTGTCAGCGATACTCTACATTGCACTCCCCGCCCAGCAAGCGATGGCGTACTACACTGCGTACCCGGAGCTATTACCTACTTCCATGGTCCAAGATACAATTCCGATGTCTGACCTCGGAAACTTGAGAACACTGCTAGACGCTGCGGCAGCAAGGATCCATCCAGGGACAGTCCTGATAACTCATCAAGCAATCTACGGCTGGGCTAGGGCTTACCTTCCTTCATTGAATAATCAATTAATCAATTATCATTATAATCCCCCCCTGTCGGGAGTTGAGATGGCAAGGTCAGAGGGATACTCTTCAATTTTGATGATCTGGTGGATAGACGGATCTGGATGGCACAACCAACCCAATGTCCCAAGCGACTTCAGTGTACTACTCCAGAATGGGGATCTAGCCCTCTACACGTATAATTAGAGGATTCAAAGCGAGACTTGCTCGATCAATCCATACCGGCTGGAAGCGTGGGACTGAATGGAAGCGAAACTCAAACAGCTGAAAGACTACTTCAAGACAAACCCAGGGACACCGTTCATACTCGCATTTATGATACTTGTACTCTCGGCCGCTGCTCTACTGATAACAGGCAGACCGAACGAAGCAGATAACGTTGCAGACTACGCTTTTTATTCGCTCGTTCTCGGCATCGCGGTCCAAGTAGGAGTCGTCATACGGGAGAGCAGGAAACATCCTCACTCCAGCGACAGTAAGCCGCCTGACTCGGCCTGAGTCAGAACTCGTCGAAGGTTTCGTAAAAGACAGAATCTCTATCGTCATGCCCGCATACAACGAGGCGGACTGCATCGGAAGAAGCGTCGCAGACGTGAACGAGCAGTTCGAGGCTATGTCCGAAGACTACGAAATAATCGTCGTCGACGATGGCAGCAATGACGATACTCGAAAAATTATCGAGGAACTCACTGACAAGAAGTTCAAGATTGTGGGATATGACAGGAACCAGGGCAAGGGACATGCACTCAAAGTAGGTCTCTCCCATGCGACAGGACAGTTTGCCTTCCTCATCGACAGCGACTCTGAGATCCACGCCAAGGAACTGATGAATTATGTGGATGCACTAGAATCAGCGGATTTCGCGATTGGGTCCAAACGACATCCTCTCTCAACAGTCCGAACCCCCACCATGCGTCGATTCCTCAGCCTCGGATTCAACATCCTCGAACGACTCCTCACAGGAGTGAACGCGACAGATACACAAGCGGGTCTAAAAGCTGCAAGGAGCTCAGCTCTATACCAGGTTCTGCCTCTACTTTCTGTGAAGAGATACGCTTTCGACGCCGAGCTATTGGCGGTGGCCTCACTCTTCAATTTCAAGATAAAGGAGCTTCCCGTCAACATTGACCTGAAGGCGACGTTTAGTGCCCGACAAGTGTTCCGAATGCTCATCGACCTTCTCGGAATCTCATACCGATTGCGGATAAAGCGATGGTATCAGACAAACAAGGCGTCAATGTCGGACACATATACTCCAATAATACAGTGGTAGAAAACGGCCCAAGCAATCCTTCCGCGCAAAGATACTCCATTGGTATCGATCATAGTTGCCTGCAAGACAATTGATTCTTACACAACAGAGTGTATTCGGATGTGCCTGCAACTTGACTACCCACAATTTGAACTCATAGTATTACCCGACAACAAGGAAAATTCACCTAGTGAGCGGGTTCGAGTATTACCGACAGGACCCGTCAAACCATCCGAGAAGAGGAATAAAGGTGTGGATGTGGCAAAAGGAGAAGTTGTTGCGTTCATTGATGGGGACGCCTATCCAGATAGAGACTGGCTGAAAAACTGTCTCAAGTATTTTGACAATCCCAGAGTCGCCGCTGTCGGAGGACCGGGTCTTACTCCTCAAACCGACAATACAATGCAGAAGGCGAGCGGCGAAATCCTGTCATCGTTTCTTGGGGCCGGACCGTTAAGCTTCAGACACTCAGCTAAGCTTCCTCGAAAATGTGATGATCTGCCTACGGTCAACATGATTGTTCGCCGATCCACGTTCAAAGAAATAGGTGGATTCGATTCCACATATTGGCCTGGAGAAGATACAAAATTTTGCAGAGACTTGGTCTACAGACTGGGCGACGACGCATTATACGCACCTGATGTAGTGGTTTATCACCACCGCAGATTACTATTTCGTCCCCACCTGAGGCAAATAGCGGGATACGGGCTTCACCGAGGGTATTTTTCGAAAAAATTTCCTGAGAACAGCAGGCGACTTCTCTACTTTGTTCCCTCGCTCTTTGTGCTGGGTGTACCCTCACTCTTGCTTCTGGGTTATATTGACGATAGTGTAAGGTTCATTTTTCTCTTTCCTCTGCTCGCCTATTTTCTTCTGGTCGCTTTTGGGGCGATGGTAATCGGCTTCAGGCGGCGGAGTCCCAGTCTTGTCGGCCCTATCTTCCTCGGGGCAGTTGCAACCCATTTATGGTATGGCGGGTATTTCCTCAAAGGATTACTTTCTAGAAAAATTGACACGCACTCGGCCAGTTACAAATCTAATATATGACAATCAAAGGAGCGTTCTGTTTCGAATAGGCACGACGTCTCTTGAAAGTCTCCATTTCTTACCCACCGATACCAACTGACAAAGGAACTCCACTCCTATCCCAAAACAGGCAATTCCAATACTTCAACGAGCCTACCTACATTTATCCGATGGTTCCAGCGTCTGCGGCAACAATGCTGAAGGTTGCGGGACATGAGGCAATCTGGGATGATGCGATCGCCGAACAGAAGCCGTATGATAGTTGGCTAAAGGAAGTTGCCAATGAGAGTCCTGATCTGATTGCAATTGAAGCCAAAGCTCCTGTAATCAAGCGATACTGGAAAACAATCTCAGACATCAAAGCGGTAAGCCCCCAGACGAAGACTGCCCTCTGCGGTGACCATGTCACAGCTTACCCAGAGGAGTCGTTCAAGAGCAGTAATGTCGATTATGTCATAACAGGAGGGGATTTTGACTTCACGCTACTCAGCCTTGCTAATCATCTTGACGGGAAAGAGGACATGGAGCCGGGGATTTGGTACAGAAAGAAGAGAGAACTGAAATCTACCGGAAAATTCACACAGCGCCACAACCTCAGTGAAGCCCCATTCATTGATAGAGACCTCACCAAATGGCGCCTATACAGTTATCATAACGGGAATTACAAGTACACTCCGGGAACCTACTCGATGGTGGGAAGGGATTGTTGGTATAGAGCCGGGGGTGGATGCACTTTTTGTTCCTGGACAATTCACTATCCTGCGTTTAATGTGAGACGTCCAGAATCGTATTTGGATGAAGTTGGTACCCTAATCGAAAAATACGGGGTGAAAGAGATCTTCGACGATACTGGGACTTTTCCAGTCGGGCCTTGGCTGAAAAAGTTCTGCGAAGGAATGATTGAGCGGGGATACAACGAACAAATCTACATTGGATGCAACATGCGTTTTGGAGCACTGTCGTCCGAGGAGTACAAGTTGATGAAGAAAGCGGGCTTTAGATTCATATTATACGGGCTGGAATCGGCGAATCAGAAGACCCTCGACATGCTGAACAAGGGGGTCACTGAAGTCCAGCAGATAGAAACTTGTAAAATGGCGAGCAAAGCCGGCCTTGATCCTCATCTAACAATAATGTTTGGTTATCCGTGGGAAACGAAGGAGGATGCTTTGAGGACCGTCAATACAGCGAAATACCTTCTGAAGAAAGGGCACGCTAAGACATGGCAAGTAACCATAGTTATCCCATATCCCGGGACCCCATTGTTCGATCAGGCCAAACAGAATGGCTGGTTGAAGACTGAGGATTGGGAAAGGTATGATATGCGAGAGCCAATCATGAAGACTCCAATGAAAGAAGAAGAGGTTATGGAAATAGTCCAAGGCCTGTATAAGGTCGCTTTCGATCCAGAGTTCGTGGCGAGAAGATTGATTAGCATTAGAAGAATCGATGACCTAAAGTTTCTTTACCGTGGTTTGAGGAACGTAGTGGGTCACATAAGAGACTTCTCTCCTTCACAATCTTCTGTTTGCGCGTAATCGCGAAACAGAACAAGAATCGAAGGGTGTCGGGAACCAGCTCGTGCTCGAAGAGGTGCCAATCGAGTTCGCCTAATCCCAGTTTGCCTCTCCTCGCAAAACGCATTGGCATGGTTGCGTACTCATCATCTGAAATTGACATGGAACGAAGTACCTTTTGGGATTCTGTCGTGCAAACGATAACCGACGAGCGTTTCCAATGAAGCCTCTCGTCTCGGTGAATATTCCGACACTTAACGCCGAAGACACACTGAAAAACTGCTTAAGCTCAGTGAAAGGTCAGACATATTCCAACATCGAAATCCTGGTTATCGATGGTTTTAGCAAGGACCATACTATCGACCTAGCGAAGCAGTATGGATGCAGAATCTACACATCGCTAGCACTCTCGGACGCGCGGAGGCGGGGGGTTTTCAATAGCCACGGCAAATATGTATTACTCGTAGATTCAGACCAGATCCTGACCCCTACTCTCATCGAGAGATGCGTCGAATTATGCGAAAAAGAAGACGTTCAAGCAGTGACTCTCTTTGAGCTCTCGTTCAAGGGCGAAGGTTCATTTCTCGAAAAAGTCCTAGGCTACGATAAGTGGCTATTCCATACGCTCGAGGACGACCACCCAATCTTCGGGACCGCTATACCAAGGTTCTTTTGCCGAGATTTCCTGACTCAGATAAACTGGCCATCGAACCTCGTGTCTTTTGATCACAACATAATCTATTACGAGGTGACCCGCAGGCACGCCAAGGTACGCTTCCTCAAAGAGTATCTTCTACACTCGGAGCCAAGATCGTGGAGCGAATTCATGAAGAAGTTTTACCGGTATGGATACTATTACATACCGGCGCTTCAAACGAACAGTCAAGTGGTCTTATCGCACAGCCTCCCGCGAAGGGCTTATTTCACAAGACGAGCGCTCGAACGACCTACCCTTTTTCCTGGCCTATTTGTTGTGCACATTGTGAAGGGCCTTGCAACGATGACAGGCATCATAGCTTTCCTTCTTGACCGTGCCGTTTCAGGACACAAAAAGATTGGTTATTCAACAAAAGCTGAAGCCACTTAACTCAATGACATCTAGTTTGAACATTTCGGCGTGAAGCCCGACAGCTCATTAACGAATGAATGAAGGTGTTCTTTGTGTCATCACCTAGCCGTTCGAAAATTTATTTTTGGTTCAACTCTTACATGGGGGGAGTTGCCGGGGGAGATAGAAGATTTGTCGAAATAGCGAAAAGAATAGATGTTCCTGACAGTGTCGTTGTGACAACCTCAACCGGCAAAAAATTCTGCATGACAAACTCTCTCAAAAGTAACTTCATTATTACAACTCAAGGAGAGAGTAGGCGCCCCCTCTTGCTAGAATATTTGCTCAGATCGATAACTGGCGCGGCAAGAACTTACGGAGTACGTGACGGAGACATATTGTACTCAACATCTGACTTTATTCCAGACGTGTGGCCAGCATTTTTTAAGAAGATCATAAACCGAAAAACCAGATGGATCGCTCTCTCACTTCTCGTTGCGCCCAGCCCCTTCTATGGCTATCGGACGGCCCGTAACAAGAATCCTGCCTCTCAACCATCGTTTCGATTGCTTCTTTACAAATTATCGCAGGTGTTTGCCTTGCTGTTGATGAAGCTCGCTGCGGAAAAGGTGTTCGTTGGTGTTTCGACCTACAATTATTACGCAGCGCGGTTGGGAACTAATAAGGTCTGCTCCATTGACTACGGTGTTGATCTAGAGAAGATAGCAAAGGTTGAACCGCATGCAGTCTCTCGATTTGATGCCATTTTCGTCGGTAGAATGCACGCTCAAAAAGGTCTATTGGACATTCCCGACATTTGGCGAAAAGTCTGTGCCGAACTTCCACTCGCCAAGATCGGTCTCATTTACTCTGGTCATGGACCGCTTGAATCGCGGCTAGTCAGGGAGATTGAACAAAGAAAACTGTCGTCAAACATAATCCTGATTGGGTTTAAGGATGACGTTGAGAAGTTTGCATTCATGAAATCTACCAAAGTCTTTTGCTGCCCCAGCTACTACGAAAGTTGGGGCATGGTAATAGCTGAGGCGATGGCGGCTGGCCTTCCGGTTGTAGGATACGACCTCCCTGCGTATCGCACCGTTTTTGGTGATTCTATCGTTCGCGTACCCATAGGCGATACCACTAGGTTTGCCCTCAAGATCGTTGAGCTGCTGAAGGATTCCGAAAGGAGAAAGAAGCTGGCACAACAGGGATCAGACTTCATAAGAAGATACAGCTGGGAAAATCTCGTCCAACGCGAGCAACAATACTTACGCCCAAGTCTCTGACTCATTGTGGGATTAGTTCTGACCTTCTGCCTCCGAGATGCACCCTGACCTAGCTTGAGAAGTTCATCAGTTTTGCTCGTGGGCTCGTACGGGTACGGAAATCTAGGCGATGACCTTCTGCTCCTCACACTTCTCAAAGCACTAGAGAAATTCAGAGTTTCAGTTTTAGTACGAGACAAGTCCAGAACACCCAAACCAATCACGAATGAAAAAATGAAGTTGGTTGATAGTGGGTTTCGACGCGACAATCGAGACAAAATACTGGCTTTTGCAAGGGCGGAGATCGTAATAATCGGTGGAGGCACGTTAATTACTGATGATGTCAAGACTCTTTTGAAAATCCTCGGTTTAGCCTTTTCCAGCAAACTGCTCGGCAAAAAAGTTGCCTTATGTGCAATTGGAGTGGGTCTGCTGCGCAATCAGCTGCAACGAAGCCTTGCTAGGCTCATCGTATCCTCAAGCAGTCTGGTGATTGCTCGCGGAACGAGATCTCGCGATATTCTAAACTCCCTTTTCAGGGGCACCCCAACAATACCAATCATTCTCAGGCCTGACCCTGTGTTTGTTCTACCAGGCACCTACAAACACGGATCGAATGGTTCGAAGCAAAAATATGCATCTCTTTGCTTGCGACATTCAGAAGAGTGGACTGGCGGCTTTCCTGCCTTGATGGCTCAAGTTTGTGATCGAATCATCGAAAAATACGGATTCGATATCCTTCTTGTACCCAACTCCTTCTCCTCCGAGAAAACCGAGTGGGTGAGTGATCTTCGAGCCTCCGAACTCGTCCTAATGCATATGTGCTTTAGGGGAAGGGCAACTATTCTTACTGGGCATAATCCTTGTGAGGCTGTGGTCGCTCTTCAGAGATCGTCACTGGTGCTCGGGATGACGTATCATAGCTTGGTTATTGGACAATCATCTGCAATTCCCACTGTTGCGATTCAACGAAATGAGACTGACATCAAGATAAGAGAACTAATGAGTGATGTCAAGAGACTCTCGTACTTCTTTGCAAGCCCATCCGAGGTTACAATTGAGACCCTGCTAGAATGCATAGAACAAGCCCTATTTTATGAACCGCCCGAACTCACGAAAATGAGTTCACTTATGCGCGAGGACGCACGACTAGGATTGCAAAATATTCATGACTTCTGCGAAGATAGCCAACCTTGACACAATCGCAACGGACGAGGCAAGAATCCACGCATCTTGGTGGTCTGACGGGACGTAGCCCATGCTCATCGAATGATACGAGAGCTAACTCCAACTATATCATCGCTTCCAAAGCAATGGAGCTCGAAGTCGCTAACATAGAGCTGGAAATCTCTCTTCGGATTCGGAGCTATTCTGATTTGGCCGGAGCGTGAGCTGACTTGTCGTCTAGAGACTTACCTATCCTCGGAATTTTTTCTGCGATCGGGGGCCTGATGTCTCTGAGGCTTCTAGTTCAAGGTGCCCCCGTTGGCTTTTACTTCGATTGGGGATTACCATCATTAGCATCACAATACCAGACATACATCGCGTTTGTTCGCTATGGATCACTCAATTTCGGCGGCACGCCAACTCCAGGCTTTCCCCTCCTCTACTTTCTGGGGATGCTAGGATTGGTTGGCTTAGGGGGAGGTCCGGTGTCCCTGGGAGTCACGACAATCTTCGTTTCATTTTCCGGATTCTCACTTTTCTATCTCTGTCGGATATGGAATATTCGTCAGGCAGCTTCACTGGTTGCGGGAATTGCCTACATGTCTTCTCCCGTTCTCTTCAATGAACTGGAAGTAGGTCACGTGACCTATCTAATGAGTTACTCACTCGCGCCGTTCGTGATTGCTGTCTTCATCAAAACCGCGAACAGCAATCGAATGAACTGGTCACAGTTGATGGGGGAGGGAATCGCTCTTGGCTTGTCATGGGCTCAGATTCAATTTGCTTTCATGATTGCAGGGCTGCTCTTAGCTTACTCCCTATTCGTGAAAGATTCGGGCACAAGAGCAAGAAAGATCGTAAAGCTCGCCGTGTGTTCATTAGTCGCGACGGCAATCAATTTGCCCTGGATTGTATCAAGCCTATACTGGTCCCCTCTCGAGACTATTGCTAGGTTTAGCGTTCCGTCGCAGGGAATCCTAGCTGGCAGCCCTTCGCCCTTTGATGCCGTCAGACTGTTAGGTTATGGCAATAATGATTACCTTGCGGCATTTTCACGACTTATGACTTGGCCGACCGCTCAGTTCCTAAGTATAATTGTGCCCCTTCTCGCCGTTAGTGCTCTTGCATTGGAAAGTAGAAATAGGATTGTTCTCCTATTATCAGGTTGCGTCGTCGCAACTTTTTTCGTACTAACAATTAGCAGTTGGCCCGGTTACGTGGTTTTTGAATGGCTTCTAATGATTGTTCGGCCGCTTCAGATTTTTAGAGAACTTTACCATTTGATGTTCATCCTTGCACTTGGCTACGCAACCCTTACAGGATGGACCATCCACAGTGTTTTGACAAGACTCCCGCACATCTCCCTTTCGTCCCCAAATTGGCCCGGCTTCCTCGGTCACATGCGAAAGGACTGGTTAGTGACAACTGTGTTCTTGGGATTAATTGTCATAAGCCAATACCCATCATTCACGGGTAACTTCGCTGGAACCGTCAACGCCTATTCCTTTGGTACCGATTATCAGAATGTCTACAATTACATAACGAAGGATTCCACGAACTATAATGTCGCATGGTTTCCACTCTCCGACGCGGTTTACACAAGAGGAACACAACAAGATGTCCTAGGTAAGAATTTCTGGGTGAGTAGATCCCCTAAACCCACAATTCTCTTGAAAACGAACTCGCTTAGTACTTTTACAGCAATGTCTGCCGAACAACACACTACTCAGTTTCTGGCTCAGCTTCTTGGGCTCGAAAACGTGGGTCTCGTCATTACGGGACAGGACTTTCGCGCATATTATTCCGATATATGGAATAATACGAGTCTGTTCGACAACCAGTTAGGCTTTCAACCACTACAATTCGGAAATCTCACAGTTTTTCAGAACGAAGATGTGACCCCCAGAATTTTGGGAACGTATAACCCGATCGTACTAGTTGGCGATCTGGGACTTTTGGATTCGTTGTATTACATGAAACCCATAATTGACCCTTCAGGCAGAACTACATTCTTCGCCTCGCAATCTATGGACCTTGCCACCCTGCTAAGCCTTGCTTCAGAAGTTGTGATTGACCCTCGATTCATTAACGAGCTTTACACAGGGCTTGTCTCGCAAAAGGCCCACGTGAAATTCCAACCATTTGCAACTCGAAGTACTCCCGACGCTGGATGGGCCGATGTCCAACAAACTTGGCCGAATGATTGGCACTTCTATTCTCAGCTTGAACCGGTAATCGCCACCAATCGAGTCTCTGATATCAGCGCCCCGTTCAACGTCCCTTCAGATGGCTCATATCTTCTTTGGCTGAACACTGACTTTTCTGATCATGGTTCGCAGATTGAAGTCTTGATTGACAACAGACCAGTTACGACCCTGAATACCAACTCTACTCTCAATTCCGGCTTCGAGTACGCCCCTGTTGGAACCGTCAATCTCAACGCCGGTCTCCATCAGGTCAGTCTAATCTCGTCGGATGGTACAAACGCGGTTACATCGCTCGATGTCGTCTCTCAAGTGGAGTATTCTGAGGCAATAGCTACGATTCGAGCGCTGCTTGCCCAGAAAGCGGTCATCCTAGTTTCGGAAGCCGAAAATCTGACACCCAATTCTTTGCAGACTCAAGATTTCTTCCCTTCTTTTGGTCCAGCCGCAAGCGACGGGACCGTCGTGCGTCTCTTCCATCCTGACAGCGCTGTTCTGCAGATGCCCCCCTTCATTACACACGTGGATTCAACGCTTCTCCGAACAGCACAACTTACCATATCTGATCAGATAAGTTCGGACAACTCTACGCTAGGATGGTCGCTTTTCGAAGGTAGAGGTTTCGTAACAACCTCGCCCAACGGCGCCTTTGACAATTCTACCTTCGTAACAGTGCCCGAAGGAACTGTAAACTCGACATCTGGTCGCCTGTTGTTGCTGTATCAACCGCTCCAAGACATCAACATATCAAATGCGAAGAACCTCGCCTTCGAAATACGGTCCTCAGCCGTGGGCCAGCTTTTTGTAAGGCTCGACGCTGGACAAGATACTACCAACTTCAAGGTTTGGTCAGGCAGCACCCTAACGATTCCACCTAACGCGTGGACAAGATTTTCATTACCCCTAGATAACCCGACATCCTCCTCTGGGAGTCTTGACCTTTCCGCAATTCGTAGGGCTTTCATAGGAATCCAAACCACCTTTCAAGGGAATTTCTCTCTCGGACTAGACGACCTTCACGCTGAGGCAAGCTCCCTATCACAATTCGATTGGCACAGCATAGAATCATCGACCAACGCGGAAGGAACGATGACCATTCCGATCAATCCGTCAGACGGTTGGATAGACATGATAGCAGTAGTCGCGAACGACGAAACCAGCCAGGATGGAAGTCAGCCAAGTATCTCTTGGACCGAGTTGAATCCGACAAGTTACGTCATTCACGCTTCTTCCGACAAACCATTCTTACTTGTGTTCTCTGAGAACTTCAGTCCGAATTGGCAGGCCAAAATTGGCGGCTCAATTCTCGCTGCTAGCATAGCCAATTCTTTCGCCAATGCTTACTTCGTGAACGAAACTGGCACTAATCTGACCGTAACGATCGAGTTTTTCCCGCAAGAAGCCTACGATATTGCAATTGCTATCGCTCTTCTTGTATCAGTCTCTCCAATCGTGTATGTCGCAGTGAAAAGAGTCCTGAGTTGGGTTCGCAGACACTCTAAATTCGGAAAAACCAACCGAGTCTTTCTTCCGATGAAGGGAGCCGTTTGATTGTTAGCATACATCAACCTATGTATCTGCCTTGGATTGGCTTCTTCCACAAGCTGAAAGGCAGCGATCAATTTGTGATCCTGGACTCAGTGAAATACAGCAGGAACAACTTCTTCAATAGGAATCGAGTCAAGACGCCGAGAGGCTCAGCCTGGCTAACAGTACCGATTAGGCGTACTGACCTGAACATAGCGATGGAAAAGGTGCGAATCGACAATTCGAGCGTTTGGCGCGAGAAGCATATGAATATCATGACAGCGAATTATCAGAACGCGCCGTTTTATGACTACTGCTCCAAGATGTTATTCGAACCCTTAAATCAAGAGTGGGAGAGTTTGGTTGACCTAAACATCGCATTCCTGAAAGACATCAGTCAGTTGCTGAGAATCAATCGCGTCACATATAGGTCGTCACAGCTCGATGTTAAAGGGACAAGGACAGCTTTAATCGTAGACATCTGTAAGACATTAGGGGCCGACACTTATCTATCGGGCCTTGGGGCGAGAGAATACCTAGAAGAAGACAAACTTGCGAAAGCAGGAATCAGCCTCGTTTACCAGACATTTCATCATCCAGTTTATCCACAGTTGCACGGTCCCTTCCTCAAGAACCTGTCGATCGTAGATTTGATTTTCAACTGCGGACCGGGAAGTCCGACACTGATTGGTGGAAATGAATCCTGTTCGAGTCGATAATATGACTAACCAGATGTAGAGCAGGCAGTCAACGCGATGAACGTTTTAGTAACTGCTGGTTCGTATTGTTTTACTGATCACCTCTCATATGGTGAGGGACTTCAGGCACAAGCGGTCGTGAGAGCACTCTCCTCTCATGGTGTTCGAGTTCACGTCCTTAGCCCCAACTTCGCATTGAAGAGACCGATCCCCGGATTGATGATGACAAGAGTTGGAAGATATTCCAATCTGACATCAAGTGACCTTCTGTGGGGTCCCTTCAACTTTGCTATATCTAGCTACATACGGACGAAGACGCTGTTGAAGACTGAGGATTTCGACGTGATCCACCATATGTTCCCGGTATCATACCCGAGAACACTAAGTTTCGTGCTATTAGACCCGAGCCTCAAATCCCGCTACAAGATGATTGTAGGTCCCTGTCCGATGCCTCCCGAGTCGCATTCCAATCGAGTGGTTGAGAGAGCTATGAATCGAAGCTTGGGAGGTTTGTTCGCAAAAACAATGCAAAACGCCGATGTAGTTCTCGTACAGAACCGTAGTGCAGAGTTCTTGTATTCAACAATTGTCAATCCTGAGAAAATCAGAGTCGTTCCGCTAGGTGTTGACACGCAACGATTCACACCAAAGGTTAGGTTGCTGGATGAAGCGTCGCCGGAGATTCTCACCGTAGGGAACCTAATCCCATCGCGAGGAGTGGCTTATCTTATCGAAGCAATTGGAATTGTCGCGATGACGCATCCGAACATCATACTTCATGTAATTGGTGATGGCCCAGAACGTTCTAGACTACTCCTTCTTCGGGACAAGATGAAGCTTTCAGAAAATGTTTTGTTCCATGGACGCATGGCAAACAGCGAACTTCCCGCTTGGTATCAAAGATGCAGTGTCTTTTGCTTGCCCTCTATAGCAGAATCTTTTGGCGTTGTTCTCCTGGAAGCTATGGCTGCTGGTGCTGCGGTTGTGGCGACCAGAACGGTTGGTTCAAATGAAATCATAGACGATGAAAGGACGGGATTATTAGTGGAGCCCGCGGACGCTCCGTCCTTGGCCAACGGTATTAATCGAGTCCTAGGAGATTCATCTTTACGGACGGCATTGGGAATCGCTGCTCGAGCTAGCTGCGTGAGAAGGTTCGATCTCCATTCCGTAGTGAAGCGTTATCTCGAAGTGTACCAAGAGCTGACCTCCCAACAGGTGGGACCCACACATTATGAATAATGCGTTCAGCTTCTCCGGCAAAGGGAATGTTCTAGCAGTTGGTGCGCATCCTGACGATATCGAACTTGGATGTGGGGGGACATTGGGACTTTTGAAAAAAATGGGACACCCTATAAATTTACTCGTGCTTACAAAGGGAGAGGCATCGGGAGACGCTCGAATTAGGGAAATAGAATCTATAAAGTCGTCGAAGATTTTGGAAGCAGAAAACATTCGCTTTGGAGATATTAAAGACACAATGGTGCGGCCAGACATAACGGCAATATCTGTTATTGAGGAGCAAATCGACAAGCTCCGTCCGGCCTTGATTTTCACTTGTTTCGTAGGAGACACTCACCAAGACCACAGAAACACTGGACTTGCAACGATATCTGCTGGAAGACGTTCGCAAGCAATTGTGATGTATGAGTCTCCTACGAGTGTAGGAATGCGCCCCACTCTTTTCGTCGATGTCTCAAAGACGATCCAGCTGAAGAAGAAGTTGCTTGAGGTGTATGTGACACAGCGGAACAAGGACTGGATGGAGGCGCAGGCCTTCATGGCATATGCGAAATTCCGGGGATTCCAATCTGGCTTTCCTGTAGCAGAAGCGTTTGAGGTGGCGAAGATAGCGATTTCGGACGGCGCTGTCAAAGACTCGCGGATTCCAAAAGCCTATCAAGAAAAGATTTAGAATACCATTCCCATGCGGACAGTGGTGTTGGACTCAGCGCCGATCCTGCTTCCGCTGGCTTTATCTTCGAGTAAAGAACTTCGATTAGCAACAGCGACAGTCGTCGGCCCCTGTGGTTCGCCCAAACGGCCGAAAGGAATGTCTTCCAGTCGCGACATGTAATCAACCTATAGCGCAACCCAGAAGAACTGCTCTTCTGAGCACGACCCGTCCTCGTTGACAGAGACAACCGCCATCTTCAACGTTGCACGTGGAACGGCGTATATTACAGCCCAGCAGCTTGTCATCTACGCCAGTTCTTTCGTCTACTACGTCCTCCTGATCCGAATCCTCAATCTCTCCCAGATAGGAGAGGTCTCCCTCCTCGCCGCAGCATCAGCCGCTTTCACCACCATCACTCAGCTCGCTCATCCTTTAGCCGCGACCCGATTCCTATCGGCAAGCATCGGAGGAAAGGACCCTTCCACCGCCGGGGCTGTGGTAAGAACAAGTCTCAGACTAACGATAACCATCGCTGCACCTGTTCTTCTACTGTCAGTCCTCGCATCACCCTGGATCGCCAGTACAGTTTTCAAAGACCCCAACGCAACCTCCTTCCTCATCGTCGCTTTCGCTGCCTCCTTCCTCCTCGACCTCACAGCACTCTACGGCGCATATTTTCTCGGACTCGGACGCTACGCAGAGATGACATACCAGAACGTTCTCTATCATCCTCTCAGCCGCGGCTTCGGACTAGTACTCGCCTACAAGGGCCTCGGACCCCTAGGCATACCCGCAGGCTGGGCTATTGGAGCGTCCGCCGCCCTCCTAATATCAACCTACCTCCTGAGAGGAAGACTTCCAAAAGCTAACGGCTTCCCGGCCCGAACATTGCTCGTCTTCAGCTTCCCATTATTCGCCTCAGCCCTCGTCACCCTCCTCCAAGGCTGGGGAGACATCGCACTCCTCCAAGCGATCCTGGGACAGTTCGGCACGACTGGCGCGTACTACCTCGTCGTGACAAGCGTGTCCTTTCTCTCCATCCTCTGGACCCCAACCGCGGGAGCACTCTACCCTGCGCTATCCTCCAGCTACACTAGCCAAGGACCAACAGGAGTATCGGAGAAACTTGGAGTCGCAATGCGACTCGTCAACCTTACAGTCCTCCCCACAGGAACTGCTTTAGCTGTAATCGCACCCACTGCATTGGAAGCGGTCTACGGACCCTCACTCCTAGCTGGAGCAATACCCTTCGCCATACTCGCTGTAACGATCATATTCTCTGCCCAGAGCCTCCTCCTAATCATCACGCTACAAGCGATCGGGAAGACGAAACCGATTCTTGGAATCAGTCTCGCCGCAACGATCATCGATCTGGCAGCCGTCGGGCTCGGAGCACGATCTCTTGGAACGACCGCTGGGGCAATCGGCAGAGCTTTGCTCGCCATCACGATGATGGCTCTAGCCTGGTGGACGCTGCGCCGGGTCCTGCACGTGCCTCTGACTCGTGGATTGTCGAAAGCTCTCCTTGTTTCAGTCTGTTCAGCTGTTCCCATGGCAATCATCGACTACGCTCTAGCAACAAACCTCCATGTTACACCACTCGTCCGTTTACCCGCACTCGTAATCGTATTCGCCCTCTCCTTCCTCCTCGCTTGTCGACAACTTTCCGTCTTCACAGAGGATGACTTCGAACTCTTAGAAAACGCTCTACCCCAGAACCTAGGAAGATTTCTGCACGTCCTTGAACGGTTCTTGGTTAATCGCTCAACGGCTTGACAGGTAACTTTCCTTTCGGTTGCTCTTTGGTTACTGAGAGTAGTCTTGTTCGCAGCCCCGCAGGGGGATAACCGCCTTGCTCAACAACCCTGGAATCGCTATCCTCGGAACCAGCCCTTCGGACCTCACGATTTATGACTTCTAGGATTAACCAGCTAATGGTTAAGCTGACACATTTACCTGTGCCGTCTTCTCTTGCCAGTCAATGCCCAGGAACAATCGCTGAAAATGAGAGACGCTAGTGACTAGAGGAGGATGGTCTCTTCTGTCAGGTCTTTGAAGTGGGAGTCTCCTGTGACTATGATCGATTTGGATTGTCGGGCGGTGGCTAGGACTATCGAGTCGGCCATCCCCCAGCCTTTCACCGTCTTCTTTCTGTCAAAATTGAGCTCCCCCGCTACCCGTGCAAGCTCCTCTTCCAGAGGCACGACATTGGTCCGAGCCTTCACGAAGTCATACTTTGGGCCAAACTCCCGATTCAATCTCCTGTGCTTCTCAGAGAGTTCCGCGACGACAATAGCCGGAGTCAACGCACGCCCCGTTTCCAAGAAGCTCTGAACCTTCTCCCCGGCATTCGTCCCGTTGAAATATTCAATCCAAGCGAAGGAATCCAGTACAACGGCTTGCTTCCCATCACGCGGATCCCGCTCCTCAGTGGGCATCTCGAGTGATCTCTTCATGCTCACGCACGGTCAGCTGGACCTTCCTGTTCTTGTCGACACCGAACATCGATCGGGGAACCTGGAGGCTCTGGTCGATCAGTTTCCTGATCAGCTCATCGAAGCTCTTTGCATCCCCTGCCTCCAACAGCTTCTTCATTCTCTCCCAAGTTTCCTCTCTAACCGCAACGGTCTTAGCCATGATTCTCACGATACATAATGTATAATGTAAAATATATTGTTTCCGAGGCGTCCCGACATCTCCTTCGGGCATTCTTTCTTACTAAGAGTAGTCTTGTTCCCAGTCACGCAGCAGGGATAACCGCACGAGCGATTCTAAGCGCGCAACCTTGCACGGGCTAGCAGTCTGCCCCCATAGTAGCAACTAAGCCAAGCACGGCGGTTCCACAAATCCGAACAGATGTCCATGATAGGATTGACGTCCGAATAGGAACCGTTTAATAGTAGGAAGAGGAGACTCATCCTATCATGACACAGGAAGTCGTGGTCACGAGGCGTGGTCAGACCACTATACCGCAAGAGATTCGCAAGAAACTGGACATCCGCGAAGGTACTAGACTGACCGTGGAGGCTGAAGGCGGAAAAATAGTCTTCAGCAAGATACCATCCATTTTCGACCTTGCCGGGAAAAGCAAGATGACCAAGGACGAAGCATTCAAGCTACTCGACAAGATGCGGGAAGAAAGCTAGTGCTCTT
>WNGG01003729.1_pt1 | contig 17161 bp, 17 predicted proteins | sample 5400661 | NCBI WGS metagenome assembly WNGG01 (sample SAMN13153372, study PRJNA577476) | soil metagenome | isolation source: 100 cm soil or saprolite under Garry oak tree replicate 1 | place: USA:California | collected 2016-06-15 | reverse complement strand
TGCCCTCATCCGTCGAGGCCTCTGCCGTCGGTCAAATTTGGAGGCGCCCACCCTTGCATGTGACCCTCCTCGCGGGATTCGATTCAACTCGTCCGTCCGCCGGTGGGACACGGAGTCATGTCGAGGCGCTCGCCTCATATTTGGAAAGGAGCCGTGTTCCATTCCTCCTGGTCACGGGCGGAAGGCATTGGGAAGTCGAGGACAACCGATGCCGGGTTCCCGTCCACCGCTCGAACTCGACGATCGATTTTCAAGCCGCTCTCTGTTCCATGATTCCCGAGATCCCCATCCCGACGCATTCCATTATTCATGCGCATCGCCCTGACGACCTTCTCCCGTTCATCCTTCATCGCGCAGCGGGCCCGCGGATCTGTACTCTTCATGGGAACCCCGCACGTCACGTCCCTACCAGGAACGGTCGGTTACTGTCTCTTGCGTATGCGAGCGCCGAGCGGTTCGCGCTTCACTTAACCGATCGGGTAATCGCTATTGACTCGCAGACGGCCTCCCACTATCGGGCGAAATATCCAAAGCTCGACGGTCGAGTACAGACAATTCCAAATGGTGTGGATACAGACGTCTTCCATCCAATGAACCGGGCAGAAGCAAAGAGGGCTTGGAGTCTCGAGGGCCCGGTCTTCCTGTACGCAGGCCGACTTGAGCCGGACAAGAATGTGCGTAGCATAGTCAAGGCGTTCCGCTCTTTTCATGGGTCAACGGCCACCCTCGCTCTAGCGGGCGATGGAAGTGAGCGGCGACTTCTGGAGGCTGAGACTCACGGGTTATCCGTCCGCTTTCTCGGCACGGTGCCGCGAACCCAAATGCCGGGTTTGATTAATGCTGCGGATGCCGCCTTGCTCTTCTCCGATGAAGGCTTATCTTCATTCGCGCTGGAGTCTCTCGCATGCGGTGTCCCGGTGATCGCGACACCCACGGGGGCCCTCCCTGAGGTACTCCATCCAGGCGAAAACGGACAACTCGTTTCGGACGTGGAGGAAATGGTTGCTGCAATGGAATCGATTCTCCGGGGGGCTATCCCGCCGAGCTCCTCCATCGCACGTACCGTATTGGAATACGCGTGGCGTAATGTCGGACCTCGGTTGCTCGCTGCCTACCGGGAAGTTTGGGATGGCCATGCCGCGTAGAACGTCGCCCGGTCGATGGACTCGCATGGAGGATCTGCTCCTAGTGAACAGCAAGTTCGATCGGATTTTTGAGCTTGCGCGGGGTAAGGATGTCCTTGACATCGGGTGCCTCGGCGGGGACCGAGGCATCGATATCTCCCGCACGCCTTACGCAATGATTAGTAGCGTGGCGAAATCGTGCCTAGGGATTGACTTGGACGGGAACGAGATTGAGCGATGGCGGGTCAAAGGGTACGATGTCGTACGGGCGGATGCGGAAGACTTCCACCTTGGACGAAAGTTCGATGTGATTGCTGCGACCGACGTAATCGAACACCTCGCGAATCCTGGCCTGTTCCTTGAATGCGTCCGGGAGCACCTTCGGCCAACTGGGTGGCTCTACATAGTCACGCCCAACGCGCTTTCGCTGAACTGCGCTCTCAAGACGCTCTTCGGGTTCAACTTGATGATAAATCCGGAACACACGTGTTGGTATGATCGAATAACCCTTCGCCAACTGCTTGAACGGTCAGGCTTCCAAGTCGTGGAGGAATACTGGCAGGACTACCAACAACACCCAGTCGCGGCCCTGATGACAAGTTTTCGGAAGAACCTTGCGGCCCACATGATCTTGGTTGCGCAAATCCGCCACGCAGGGAGCACGGCATGATGCTTACCAGAAAGATGACCTACGCCTTGCTGGGTGCCCTCCTCACCTTCAATATTTTGTTGCGCTACCCCACAACGGGTCACGAGGGCGACGTTGACTCCTTCTTCATTCATGCCCTCGCCGGTGCAATCCTGGCTCACCGAAATGCAGCGTGGGCGATTAGTCCGCTATCCTACTTCGGTTGGTACCCGCTATCCTATCCCTCGGCGGGTCCGTTTATCTTAGCAGACATCAGCGGGGTCTCGGGCCAGAGTGTGGAGACTTCGATTCTTGTGATGACGCTTGGCCTCGGACCTCTGGGGACGCTCGGTGCATTCATGATGGCGCGCGAACTTCGTGCCCATGATGGATTCGCTCTTTCCGCAGCTCTACTCTATGGCTTGGCACCCCGCTTCCTGTCGATTACCCTCTGGACAGGATCGACCCGGAACTTGTTCACGGCACTCCTCCCATTTCTTATATGGGCCCTCCTGAGGACCTACCGAAGAGGATCGCCGTCGGCCGTCGGAATACTGTTCACTACGCTGGTTACGCTCGCGGCAACCCATCGGCTTGTTGTCCTGATCCTTGTGGTGATAGCGTCGTTCTTAGCGGCGGTCCTCGTCCAAACCTTGCTCCGCGTGCTCCGGACCCGATTCCCGGAACTCGTGTTGCGGAACTCGGTTCGAGGTTTGACCCCTCATCTCGCGCTTGTAGCGGTGGTCTGCAGTGCAACTATTACACTGTTCGGCACGAACGTCCTTCAGGAGTATTCCCAGGGGGAGGTTGTCTCTGGCTCTGACCTCCCGACGCAGCTTGCAAACCTCTCGATCAGCATCGCACGAAGTGCAGGTCTAGCCCTACCTCTGATGTTCGTCGGGCTCGTTGTGATGACGCGTCAGCGGGCCAAGACCATTGCTGAACCGTTTCTTGCAATAGCCCTATTGGGACTCGTTCCCACCCTGTTCATGCGCAAGTACACCGGCTTCTACATTCTGCCTTTTCTCGCTGCTTTCGGTGGGCTTGGCATCATGGGCATCTTGCGATTGTTGCAAGGGCGGCGCCGAACTGCGATTGCGGCGGGTGTCGCGATTGTAGTCGCAACTGCTACCTTCTCGGTGTATGTCCTCGGGGTCGAGTTCCAGCGTATCCCTTTCTTGGACGATGATACCTACAATACCGCCTTGTTTGTCCGAATGACCAGCCCTCGAGGGACGATGATTGCGAACGACGGATTGATGGGTGTCCGCGTAGGCTCCGTCGCGGGTGTAGGAGTGCTGCCTGTTGGAGGGGCAGGTACTACATTTGCAAACCCGGAGCTCCTCGCGTATGGCTTCTATTCAAGGGACGAGGTGGCTGGTCAGCTGGTCCAGGTCCCGCTCACCGAGCTAACAATCGAGAGCGATTCGTTCTGGACTGTGCCCAGAATTCAAGCGGAGCTGGATTGGGTGGAGATCATGCAGTCTCCGCTTTGGGCCGTCCCGCAGGGTCTTAGTGATCGCTATTCGCCGGGCTACTATCTCGAGTCGAATTCAGCTGCTGGCAATTTCGTCGCGTACAATAACGTCTATTGCTCCAACCTGGCCCGGTCGGCCCACGAGTTCTCGTATCTTGTCTATGACAATGGCCAGCAGAGCATTTGGTGGCTGTACTCTCCTGCAGCGAAGCCCAGTGGGTCGTTTATTCCCTGCACGTGAGTGATAAAAGAATCTCTCGGATGTGTCGGATCTGAAAGGGCTCGCGGGTCGGTTAAACCGGGTCGATCTCATCGTCCCTGAATGGAAGCGTTTTCGAGAATCATTGCGATACTCTCGGCAGTCCGGCGCCAGGAGCAGTGCGTGACTGCGTAGCTACGTCCGCGTTCTCCCATCGCTTCGGCATCCCTCGGATTCTCCAGGAGCCACGAGATGGCTCGTGTGAGCGCCTCTGGGGAATCCGGCGGAACTAGCAGGCCGCCTTGAGACTTCTCCAATACCTCGTGAACTCCTGGGACGTCACTCGCGACTACGACGCGACCACTCGCCATGTATTCGTACAACTTGATTGGAGACCTACCGACTCGCTCGTTCATTGCTCGGGTCGAGGTCACTACGCAGACATCGCTCGCTCCAATGTAGAGTGGCACGATTTCATGCTCAACGGCGCCCAGGAAAGAGACTGTCGTGCCAAGCCCAAGTGTTCTGCTTGCCGTCTCAAGAGTCCCCCTCATCGGACCGTCACCGATGATCGCCAGGCGAACATCGGGATGGTCACTCTGAAGCCGGACCAAGGCCTCAAGGAGCACACGAAGTCCCTGCCATGGTGCGATGTTTCCGACAAACGTGATTAGTGGATTCGGCGGCAGGCCGAGCTGCGACCGGGCTTGGTCCCTAGGCATTGGCCGGAATTGATTGGGATCCACTCCGTTTCCTACGACCGAGATTTTTTCCGGATTCAATCTGTAAGACCGGCGCAATTCGGAGGCAAGGGGGCTCGTGACGGTCACTATTCTAGCTGCTTTTCGATACATCGGGGTCCGAAGCCACTTGCGAACTGGCCGAAGATTTCTCCCTTGCATTTGCACTTCCTGCTCGCTGCCATTGATTTCAAGGACAAACGGAACTCCCGTCAGAAATCCGACGGTGCAAGCGATTTTGGGAGACGTGCGCCGCTCATAGATGACATCGGCTTGGAGAGTACGAGCGAGCCGCGAACAGAAGCGTACGTGCGACCAGTCCGAAGCGCTGGTTAGACGGTAGTGACGCACCCCCCCAAGCTGAACACCGTTTCCGGATGAGCTCACCAGATTGATTGTGTGGCCGAGCTCGGCCAAGGCTCGGGCCAGCTCGCGGGTATGAATCGCGTCCCCGCGTCGGTCTTTGAGATCTACATCCAATGCGAGGAATAGTACTTTCACTCTATTCACTCCGAAGATGGCTAAACAGTTGCATATACCGAGCCGCGACCGAACCCGAATCGGAAGCTTTCGCACGCTCCAGAGCTGCGCGTCCAAAGGCACTACGGTCCCCAGGATTGAGCGCGAGTTTGAGGAGAGCATCCGCTAGAGCGTCAATCGCTCCAGGTGCTACGAGGTATCCCTGAAGGCCATCCTTGACGAGCTCGGGAATCCCTCCGACAGCAGTCGCGACGACCGGCAAACCCGCAGCCATGGCTTCGAGGAGCGCCATGGGGAACCCCTCCTGATACGAAGGCAGCGCAAATACATCCCCTGCAGCTAGATACCTCAGGTGGTCTTCTCGTTCGCCAAGGTTCTCGATGAAAGGCCCGAGGCCGAGGTCATGGATTATCGAGGTCTCGACGTTCATTTCTTCATCCGGAGTTCTCCCGGTTGTCAGCAATCGTGCGTCGATCCCGCGGCCCCTGAGGGAATGAATCGCCCTGAGCAGGTCAAAGTAGCCCTTGTTTTTGGCTTGTCGCCCCGCGAAAACGATGACGTAGCCGGTGAGACCAAGTTCACGCCTCAGTGCCTCCCGACTTCCCAAAGTCCCATGGATTTTCTCGATATCAATGCCATTCCGGATGACTTCCCCCGTTCCACCGTGCTCGTATCGGGTCCACTCCGAAACAAATACACATGCGCTTGAAATCAGCGGTTGAAACCATTGAAACAACACCTGAGGCAGTCGCCGAAGTCCACGAGCGGCAGGCGGCAGGACGTGAAATGTCGATACCGCCGGCCTCCCGAGGACACGGGCGATTATCGCGGCTGCTGCACTCATAGGATGGGCCTGGTGAACATGAACTAGGTCCCATTCGATCCGGCGCTTCCACAGCAGCGAAGCTGTTCGATATATTAAACGAAGATTGCCCAGAGATGCGCTAGTTCGTTCGATCTGCTGTGCCAACTCCGAACCAGACGATACGGCTGCTGACTCAGGAGTAACGATGATCGTGCGGTGTCCGATGCTGGATAGCTCTTCCGCGAGACTCCGAATCACCGTCGTTATGCCGGAGACTTCGGTCAGCCTGTAAGGGCTGACTTCACAGATTTGCATCGGCCGCCACGATTGGCACGACATCCTCTTTGACTTAATTCCTGCGGTTCCGGTATCAGAAGCACACTCGGCTAATTCTAGACGGAACTGGAGACACCGGCTGCGCAAGACTAGGCGATCAGCTTCTACCGGAGATCCCTCACGACGTTTCGAATGAGGATACGCTCTGCCGGGTTCATCAGCATCCAAGACATTAGACTGACAGCGACGAGAACTGAAACTCCAACCCATAGGTTTAGTTGGGCGCCTCCCCACACAACCGCGACCGTCGCCAAGGTGAACATCCCTAATGCCAGGAGGAGGGAACGCGCCACTTGGGCCGAGTCGATTCTGCCCGATCTCGCAAGAGACCATAGTACCAAGCCGCCGTAGACCAGCCCCACCGCCAACCCGGCAAATCCAACTCCTGTCAGGCCCAACCAGATCACGAACCCAGTGGTCGCTACTACGATGACCAACGCTTGTACGATATCGACCAGAAGTAGAGACTTAGTACGTCCTTCTCCAAGTAGGGAGTTCGCTGCGACACCATTGATCATGTCCATGAAGCCGACCACGACAAGAATAAAGGCTAGCCAGCTTGCTCCTGCATAATCCGGGCCGTAGAGTGCATTGAGAATTGCGTTGGCGCCAATGGCGATGGCAACTGCCAGGGGCAGGCCGATGTGCACCGTAAGCCTAAGGAGAGTGGTGAGGTTTGCGCGAGATCGGTCCGGGAGGGCTGTGGCATAGAGCTCGGTCAACGCTGGCAGGAGCGATACGCTCATCGCCGCCGGAATCAGTGTAATGATCCGTGAGACCGCCGACGCCGCTCGGAAGAGCCCAGTCTCATCGTATCCCAAGCTCAGTGCAAGGAAGCTTGTCTGATACAGAAGGGACAATTTGACGATCACGATTGAGCCCAAAAGAGGCAAGGTAAATTTTCCCAAGTCGCTCGCCACATTTCTATCGAAGCCGAACTTGATCCGGATGCCCCGCTTTCGCAGGTGATTCCATGCGGAACCGAACAGCAACGCACTCGACACGATGGTGAGTGCGGCTCCGCCAATTGCGGCACCCAACAGTCCGAAAGCAGACAGGCTGACGAACATGATCGGTACCGTTATGGCCTCGGTAAAGATGCCCGCAACCGACAACAGTCGAATCTCCTGTAGCCCTTGGAGGACTGCGATCCCTACGCTCGCAATTGTATTTAGAAAAAGAACCGCGGCGCCGATCCGATACATTGTCGAGAGTTCTCCGCTGCGATAAATTCCCGTGCCGATAACGTCGGCGAAAGCAAAGAGAAAAATCGAAACGGCCGCACTCCCAACCAGCGATATCGCGAGGGATGTCCCGACGAAGTTTCCCACTTGGTTTGGGGCGCGGGCGTAAAGCTGGGCTACGAAACGCGCTACGGGAATCCCTAGGCCTACGGCCGCGACGGAGGCCGCGACGGAGGTAAGTTGGGTATATATCGCCAGCATCCCGAGATTGACGGGCCCGAGGAGACGGGCGTAAATGACCGAGGTCAGTAGGCCGAAAACTTGGCCAATGATCATCGAGGAGAAGGCGAAGGTTGTTCCCGTGGTAAGCCGAATCCGAAGTGGCTTCAGACTTCTGCCCTTGTCGAAAGTCCCCGTTCGGCCAAAATCTCGCGGCATGTCTTCATGCCTGGGCGGGTCGTTCTGGTCGATAACGAGGCCCCCTGACTCGATCCACGAGCTTGCCATCCACGAAAACAAGCCTGAACGTAGGATGTCCAATCGCCGGCTTTAGGATCTCCGGATAGTCGCCGCATGCATCTGTCGAGTATGGAATGCACCCCTGGAACTCCAACAAAGTGAACTTCCGTGCGGCTTCCTCGAGGGTGGAACCACCGAATTCGCTGAGGCCTCGCGCAGTGATGAAGTCCCGTAGGCTGACGTTGCTCCCTTTGTTCCTTGCTTCAAACCAATAACTCCAGTAGAGCTTCTGGAGCATCCTTATGTCTGACTTGACTGACCGCATATGAAAGTAGTAAGAGCTTCGAAGCCACAGCTTTTCGTAGAACCAAGGAATCCGAAGCGACTCCCACCGGTCTTTTACACCGAAACGAATCCACGGCGACCAGCGGAAAATGATGGGCTCGAAGTGATCTCTGCGCCCTGGGAACTGATGCTCTAGATCCCCATCTAGAGCGACCCCGGAGTGAGAAATGCTGAAGTAGCGGTACGGGTCCAAGTCTCTCAGGATTCCCAAAAGCTGGGGGATCGAATTCGTTCCGGAGTTCCGAGCGATAAAGTCCGCGCTGAACCGAAACATCCATTGAAAGCGTGACCGCGCCATCATCGTGTTAAGGACGTCAGGGAAGCTCTCGTTTCCGAATCGAAACATGCGGATTTTTCGGGGGAAATGGCTTGCCACCTCCTCCATGATTTGCGCCGTGGCGTCGTCCGATCCATGGTCAGCGACCAGCACCTCGTCCACCAGGTTTACGATCGAAAGGAGACTGGTCTCGACCCAGTCTTCTTCGTTCTTGCCAGTCATCAGAGCGGACACCCCATAGGGGCGAAAGACACCAGGCGGCGGAGGCGCCCCTAGGTACGAAGAGCGCGATAAGACCCGGCGTAGCGTTAGTCGCCGATGCTTGCGGGCCTCAAAAGCCTCTTCGCGGGCCTTGTCGTCTTTCTCGTGCATCGAGCCTCCACCATCGACCATCGACATCACGACTCAAGTCTGCCTTTGTCCGCGTTGTGTCGACTTGAGTTTTCGCCGGTCTAGTTCGTCTGTCAGCGACAGCCTCCGACCTACTGCAATCGAATCTTTGGCAATCGAGCCAGCTTAAGTTCTAAAACAGTTTCCTCAACATTATCGAGCCTGGTAATCACGGGACGAGGCTAAAGTCCCCGCCTGCGCTGGCAAGCACTCGGACTGTCCTAATGAACATCCTCGCGGTCGGAGCTCATCCTGATGATGTCGAGCTTGGCTGCTTCGGTACTCTCATGGAAAAACGCGCCCAAGGGCACAATGTCTTCGCTGTGGCTCTCGCCCCTGGGGCATACGGACGCCACTCTCGAGAGGAAATCGTCGATGCATGGTCCCGTGCGAGGGACATCCTTGCTGCCCCGGCCGGCGGTCACGGGCGGGGGGAATACATCCTTGGGATGTTTCAGATTGGTAAGCTCGAACACAGCTCGGACGTAGTGGGCTTTGTGGATTCACTCGTCACGAAGTACAAGATTAACACGATCATCACACACCACTATGGCGAAGCTCACCAGGACCATGTTGCCGCCCAGAAAGTGGCAGTGAGCGCAGCGCGACGAAAGGTCGACTCACTTTTGCTTTGGGAATCGTCGATTTACACACACCGGAATGTCTTCCCGTTTCGTGCCCAGCTCTATGTGACAATTTCGGACCAAGCCTTCGAGCGCAAGATGGAAGTCCTTCGCTCATATCTTGCCGCAAACCTACTGGAAAATGGGGAGGTCGCCGCCCATGCTAGTCTCGCTCGCTATCGAGGCGCGGAGATGCACCGAGCGTACGCTGAGGCCTTCGAGATCGTATGGCAGGTGGACGCCGGCGCCGAGGGTGGCGGAGAGCGACCTCAATCTCGTCGGAAGAAACCCGGGTAGTCTTCCTGGCGCTTCAATCGTGTGACGAGAGGGAATGGTCTAATGGGATGGCGTCACATGGTGCCTCGGCTAAGCAAGAGTTCTCAGGGGAGTCCGTGCATCCTATGAGTCCCCGGCTCGGTCTTGTCTACCAATCGGACGCGCCCTTTATTGCAACAGACGCAGAAATCCTTTCGGCGCGATATCGAGTGCAACTTCTAAAGTACCGTAGAAAAGCAGATTTCCTTCGCCTTGCACGCCGCCTCGTCCACTGCGACATTGTCGTGTCGTGGTTCGCGCTTGGTCATTCGACCGCGACGGTGTTCCTCTCACGTCTGTTCGGAACGCCGTCGGCAGTCATCGTTGGAGGTTGGGACGTCGCAGCAATGCCAGAGGTACCATATGGCGCCATGCTCTCGGCAGGTCGCCGAAGAAAGACGTCCTGGACGCTTCGTCACGCCGACCTCGTTGTTGCGCCATCAAGGGCGAGCCGGGACGAGACGACTCGATGGGTGCATCGCGATGTTCGCATCATTCCACTTGGGGTTGACACCGAGTTCTTTCGCCCTTCCGGATCGAAACAGAATCTTGTGGCGACAGCCGTGTCTGTGACACACAACGCGGTTATTAGGACTAAGGGTCTCGATGTTTTGTTCGAAGTCGCAAGGAACCTCCCGGGGACGTCTTTTGCCGTCGCCGGTCGTCAGTCTCGTGAGGTGGAAGCCGATCTCCGGAGGCTCGCACCCCCAAACCTGCAATTTGTCGGGTGGCTCGACCACGATCGGCTTCGAGACCTGTTCCAGAGAGCCGCGGTATATGCCCAGTTCTCGGCGCATGAATCCTTTGGCCTGGCTGCTGCGGAAGCGATGGCTTCAGGATGCGTACCTGTCGTTAGTGATCGAGGGGCTCTTCCGGAATTGGTTGGGGATGCTGGAGTGATCGTCCCGTACGGGGACGTCGCGGAATCTACGGAAGCGATCGAAGGGGCAGTCGCCGGTCAAGCAGCTACCACGGCACGCCAGCGAATTGAAAGCCTATTCTCAATGAGGCGGCGTAGAGAACTCCTTCTGCAGGCGATGGGAGAGCTGGCATGATTGCAGATCTCGCTGTCGTCGTCATCGCCAGAAATGAAGAGGTACGAATTCGCGCGAGCATCGCTGCATGTCTTTCGTCCCTCCAGAGAGCGCTCGTAGCGAATCTCGTCCGGACGTGGGAACTCGTACTCGTGGATTCCGCCTCAACTGATCGAACCGTCGAGATTGCGAAGGAATTCCCCATAACCATCATCAAGCTTGGGGCGGACTGGCCGCTCTCGGCCGCCGCTGGTCGGTTTGTCGGGCTTAGGAATACCGACAGCGATCTCGTGCTTTTCGTCGACGGCGATTACGTGTTGTTCGATGACTGGCTGCCCGAGGCCATCCGTGCAATTCGCAAGGAGCAGCGCATCGGCGCGGTTTGCGGACGCGATGTCGAGGAGGCAACGGGAGATTCGCTTCTTATGCGCTTCTCAAAACAGTCGACGGAGAGTCTTGTGGGCGAGCCCGAGGCAATTCCGATTGGCCTCTATCGTCGCCAGGCGATTACCGAAGTCGGAGGGATTCACCCATTCCTCAGAGGCGGCGAAGATCGAGACCTTGCATGCCGGCTTCGCGCTGCCGGCTACCAGCTGCTCCGGATTAATCACGTCATGGGTCTCCATCGCTGGTCAGATGCAGGGCCCCTCAACTTCATCACCTACTTTCGATCCGTGCTCGTGTGGAGCATCGGTGATGGTCAGTCACTGCGCGCGCGATTCGAATTTCGCCCGATCCGGGACGCCGCGCTAAGACGTTACGCGAATGTCCGCCATCTCTTCAATTACATGGTCGGGCTGGTTTTGGTCGCCTTCGCAATCGCGAACTCGGCCCTCCTGAGCGCCGCGGCCCTTCCTTACGTCCTTCTTTCTGATTTCGCACTGTTCCTTGTTCTTCAATCCGTCCGAAAGAGGCGAGGGTGGACGTGGCGTGAGCTCTTATTCCGATTTCATGTCGTACCATACTCGATTGTCCGGCATAGTGGCTTCATTGCGGGGTTTCTTTTCCGCCCCCGGGATCCACTCCGCTATCCGACGGGAGAACAGATATCACACGGTCACCATCACTAGATGAAACCGCCAATGCCAGCAGGCAAGAGGGACCGTTCGAAAACGGTCGACACGAATGTGGACGTGCGCCAATATTTCGAATCACGTCTTCGACGATTCGGGGACTCACCGAAGTCCCTTGACTGGAGCGTCGAGGGCCAGCGAAGGAGATTCGAGGTTCTTTGTGGAATTGGTGACATAAGCGGTCGGGAGATTCTTGACGTCGGATGCGGCCTCGGTCATCTTCATGATTTCCTTCGCGTGCTATATCGGAACTTCACCTATGCCGGACTCGACGTCTCGCCTCGTATGATTGAAGCAGCGCGCCAGCGGATACCTTCCGTTTCGTTCCTCGTTTTCGACGCAACGTTGCAGGAGCTGCCTCGACGTGCAGATTTCGTTTTCGCTTCAGGTGTCCTCAATGTGGAAACTGGGAAAAATGAACTCGCAATGCGACGCTTGCTCGAATCCGCATTCACTGCATGCAGGATCGGCGTTGCTGTCAACATGCTCAGCAAGTGGTGGAATGGCCCGCCAGATCCAGCCCGTCACTATTTCGATCCGACTTGGGCCGTCCGGCTTGCCGGTAGATTGACGAATCGTGTTGTCCTTCGACACGACTATCTTCCTCATGACTTAACCCTCTATCTCTACCGCTAACCATGACAACTCGAGTCGCCATCCATCAACCGAATTATCTTCCCTACCTCGGTTTCTTTCATAAGCTGTCCCTCGTTGACACGTTCGTCCTTTACGACACCGCTCAGTTCTCGAAGAACGACTTTCACAATAGGAACCGTATCAAGACGCCGAGTGGGACGGCTTGGTTGACGGTTCCGGTGAGTCGGCCCGCGTTGCGCCCGATACGTGAAGTCCGGATTAGCGCGGCAACGTCGTGGGCAGATCGGCACCTGAAATCAATCGAAGCCAACTACTCCAGGGCGGCGTACTTTGTTTCGTATCGTGACGAGCTTCGTATCGTCTTCAAGAAGTCTTGGCTCTTCCTCGCCGAGCTAAACGAGTCGCTAATTCGGATGCTGGCGAAAGCTTGGGATTTTCCCGTTAGGTTCGTACGGGCATCCGAATGTCTCGGTGTGACGGAAGAAGCCTCGCGTTCGTCGAGACTTGTCGAACTCGTTCGAGCGGTAGGAGGAGATGAGTATGTTTCCGGGCCGGGCGGTCTTGACTATGTGGATCCGACGGTCTTCGGTGGCGTAGGCCTCCGTTTGCAGGTGTTTAGGCACGCTGAATACCGCCAGCTCTGGGGCCCGTTCCTCCCGTCCATGTCCGCGATAGACTTGCTTCTAAACGAAGGGGATAGGGGTCGAGAGACAATCATTCGATCGGGAGAAGTCCGTCCGTGGCCAGCGAGTCGGCTGACCTAAATAGGTCCCAAGGAACCGTAGAGCTTCAGATGATCTGTCTCAAACCGTTCGAGCGAGTTTTGGACACGAGCAGCGCGGGCTGCGCCCGCCGAAAGTCGTTCGCGGAGCCCTGGCTCGCCCAAGATTCGTAGGAGAGCGCGACTCAAGGATTCGGGGTCGCCCGGTGGTACAAGGATGCCCGCATCGTCCGGAACGAGGTATGGAATTCCCCCGGTCTCGCTGGCAACGACCGGGCAAGAGTGGGCCAGAGCCTCGAGTGCGACCATGGGGGCGGGCTCAGGCCACAGAGACGGGATTACGACGACGTCCGCGGCCATGTATAGCTCATCCAGCAACGCTTCCGGCACTGCCCCGAGGAGATGAAGGCTGCCCGTATGGAGTGGTTGACTTGTACTGATGTCCGTCCAGTACGCGCGGTCCTCCTGACGGCTGCCTGGCGGCCCCACAATCAGAGCGGCCACGGAAGCTTCCTGCATCAGGGAGATCGCCTTTGTCAGAACGTGCACGCCCTTCTCCGGCACAACTCGGCCGACATAAAGGACAATCGCAGCCGCCGGGGGCAATCCAAGACTCTGACGCACATTGACTCGCGCCTGTGGACGGACCTGTTCTAGAGCCGGGGGAATCGTGACCGCACCCGGGATAATTTCTTCTCGGGCGTTTTCCGCCTCGATCGTCTCATGGTACAAGTCTCTGAGGGCGGGAGACACAAACACAACGGCGTCGAGGCGCGGCACTAGCCACCTAAGGATGCGCGAAGGCCGTGAGATCGGGGAGTGGAAGGTATGGACTGCCCTCATTCCGAAGGTCTTGCCGACAAATCCCACGAGTAGGCAGAACGACGCACTGTGAGAATGGACAATGATCTTCCGACCCCGAAGTCGATGTAACAACAGGACGGCGAGCGCTCCCATGACAAAGAGAAGGTGAAACGGGAAAAACAACTTCACTTTCTCGCGACTCCCCTCCAAATCTACTAGCCGCGCGGGATAAGAGAGTACGTTGGTCTCAATGCCGTGAAGCGTGAGACCCGCGAGACTCGACACATAGGAACTAATTCCGCCTAGATGGGGCCGGTATACATTTGTCACGAAAGCCACGAGCGGTCGAGTTTGATTGGACGCTCGAAGAGCTGAATGTCTACGCACTGGCGAAAGCGGGTCCAGACCTGACCGCTCCTCTCCGGACGAAGCGACGGCCTGGGTATCAGGCCCCGTCATGGATTCCTACCGGCCGCTATGGTTTGGTCAAGGTCGCTGGCGGACGGGCCGACCGAAAGGGCTCCCGGGTGTTGCTCGCGCGGGTCAGAACGCCTGAGATTCCTTCCGCACGAAGGACAATCCATCGACCCGCTCAGGCACGCGTTATGGAAATAACGACCGCATTCGCATCGCACAGCCGGGGCCGTGGGGGTGAGCGGACCAGCGCAGATGAGGCACGTTGATCTGCGCTTCGCTTCACCTCGACGAGGGTCGGCACTACTCGAGGTCTCCTCGGGCAAGAACTTGACAAGGGGTGACCAAAAGGCTGCGACCCATCCGAGGAAGATAAGCCAACCCGCGTACGAATGCGCAATGAGCATGTTCTGCAGCTCTGTCTCGGCCGTGTCGGTGTAATAACCGACGAGAACTATAACGACCATTCGCAGGATGTTCGCAACGTACGAAGTGACGAACCCAAGAGCGAGTAGGGCCCACACCTTCCTGGATGGTCTATTGTACTCCGTGAGGATGAATGAGACAAAAGCGGACGCGAAGATGCCGAACGAGTAAATTCCAGAGCAAGCCGTAGTGATGATGACGGTCGCTTCGACAGACAAGTTCTGTGGCCGGAACGTCAGTCCCGGGGCCGTGGATCCCTGAACCGCGTGAACCGTGTTCGCAACCCCGAGAAGACTCAAGACGCCGCTCGTCTCCGGCGCGAGCGCGACCCATGAATAGACATCCACGGACCGCTCGAAATCCGCGAAGTATGCCCGTGCCACGAGTAGGGGCACCACCAGTACCGCGTTCAAGAGCACGAAGAACACAAGCGTGAAGTCTCGCTCCCTTGCGAATCTCTCGGGGAAGAATCCGTAGCCAAGGAGCGTAGCTGCTGCTAGCAAGACAATGGTGTCTTCCGTTTGCAACGCGGGGGTTGCCGAGAGGAGGAAGTTATATGTCAGGTCAGCGACGACGATTCCGACACCGAGTACCGGGAACAGCGGTATGAGACTCCCGTCAAGCGTCAGGCGACGCACAATCCTGCTTGCGATTGATTGGCCATTCTCGGTTGGCATGCTGGTCCGCGGCCAAACCGTCCAGGCGAATGTCGCTGCCCCAGCCGCCAGCAGCGGAATTGCTAGCCATTCGAGGACGGTTCCTTCCGGCCTGTCCAGCACGAGCCCGACGCCAGCTGATGTGCTAGCAAGCGCGAAGAAAATTACAGCGCGTCGATGTCTGTGTACGGACTCGGACCACCGTGCGAGGCCCGTGGCAATCCCTGTATCTCAGCCTTCCCGGCGGTATAAGAAAACTCGGGCGTAGTTATCGGCTCGCGAAGAGCCGGACCTTTCAAATAGACGCAGCCGATGAACGCTCGTGAAGGTCGTCGGCGGTTCCGCGTCCGTCGCTCTCGCGAAGGGGATCGCACGCGAGCTCGCCGCAGGCTACGTCGACGTCGCCTTCGAGAGGCACCCCGGCGGCTTCCCGGACGGCGAGCGGTACGTCCGGCTCCTCGGGGCGGTGGCGGGCGATCACGTCGTCCTCGTCCAGACCACCCATCCGGACCCGATGATCGTCGAGTTCTTGCTCTTGGCCGACGCGATCCGCGACGCCGGCGCTCGGCGGATCACGGCCATCGTCCCGTACTTCGGCTACGCCCGCCAGGACAAGCGCTTCCTCGACGGCGAGGCGATCTCCGCCAAGACGATTGCGAAGCACATCGCCGTCGACTGCGACGAGCTCCTGACGATGGCGATCCCGGCCAGCCCGGAGATCCTCAAGGAGTTCCCGCTCCCCACCCGCGAGGTGAGCGGCGGGCCCGCACTCGGCCGCTACCTGAAGTCCGCGAAGGTCGACGTGCTCCTCGCCCCGGACGAAGGCGCGCTTCGGCTCGCGAAGGAGGCGTCCACGGTCACCGGCGTCCCGTTCGACTTCCTCGTGAAGGAGCGCATCGACTCGTACACGGTGAAGATCGAGCCGAAGGCCCTCGCCGTCAAGGGCAAGTCCGTCGGGATCGTGGACGACGTCATCTCGACCGGCGGCACGATCGCGATGGCGGCGAAGGAGCTGAAGGCCCAGGGCGCGCGGTGCGTGATCGCGGCGTGCGTCCACGGCTTGTTCGTCGGCAAGGCCGAGGCGAACCTCAAGGCGTGCGACGACGTCGTCGCGACGGACACGGTCCTCTCGGCGCACACGAAGGTCAGCGTCGCCCCGGAGTTCGCCGCGGCGATCCGGACGCTCGGATAGGCGGCTCAGCCGATCGACGCGAGGAACGTGACCGACACGGCGAGCAGCAGGCCGGCCCATATCAGGAGGCCGAGGTTCTGCATGTCCGACGTCCGCTTCGAGCCGAGTGCGCCCGCCGTGCTCGCGAGGGTGCCGAGGACGCCTCCGGAGATCACGAGGAACCTCGCGAGGCCGCGCGCGTTGATGTCGCCGCTCCAAATCGCGATCAGCGCGCCGATCCAGATCGCCAAGAGGCCGATCGCGTTCAACGAGAACACATTCCGGCGCGTGAGCATGCCTTCCATCGACATCGGATAGTACTGCCCGGGATACGGGGGTGGCATTGGCTGGGACATGGCCGACCTCGCCTCGCGATAGGCGTCGGCTTATAAAATAATGGCGGGGTAAATATATATGAGGGCGAATCGAGCGTTGCTTCGGCCCGTATCCGCGCGGACAACGGCGGTCGGGATGCGGCCGCGTCCCACGCCTTCCTCACGGCGCCGGGGTGCTCGTACGTCCCTCCGATTGCATTCGAGGGCTTCGAGCTCGTCGGTCACGCGTGATCCCGACGGACGCCGGATAGCCAAACGTACTTAGTCGAGAGGCCGCTTCGAGACGCGGGCGTGGTCCGATGTCCGAAGTCGAGGTGCGGACGATCAAGGAGGTCAACCTGAAAGGCGGCACGGTCGTCGCGGCGTTCCCGAGCGTCGGGCTCGTCAGCACGATTACCGCGACGTACCTGATCACGATGATGCCCGTCGACCAGGTGTGCGCGCTCGAATCCGCGGACTTCCCGTCCCTCTCGATGATCTACGCGAAGAAGCCGAAGTTCCCTGCCCGCGTGTACGCCTCGGCGGAGCACAAGCTCGCAATCTTCCTG
>WNGG01007409.1_pt1 | contig 17163 bp, 11 predicted proteins | sample 5400661 | NCBI WGS metagenome assembly WNGG01 (sample SAMN13153372, study PRJNA577476) | soil metagenome | isolation source: 100 cm soil or saprolite under Garry oak tree replicate 1 | place: USA:California | collected 2016-06-15 | reverse complement strand
AAGCAAGATCCTCGTCGCTACGCGCGAACTTGACCTGCTTGATGATGTAGTTGCCTCGATCGAAGTTAACGATCAGCGGTTTCGAGTCAACCTCGAACGTGAACTCTTTTTCGGGCTTGTCGATCCACACGCGATGAATCTTCTCTCCGGCTGCGGTTGTGATCGCGATGTCCACGGGCGTAGTAAAGAACTCGGGCGAAGCAAACCACGGCCGTTTGTCGTCGGGTTTCTGCGTCTGCTTTACTGTGAGCTTGAGCGTCTTCGCGCCGTCGTAACTCGATGTGATGTCGAACTCCGGATGACCCATCCGGTAGACCCACTCATCAAAGAACCATGCTAGGTTCTGTCCGGTCGCCTCCTCGATCGCGGTGATAAGATCTGAGGTTTCGACGTTTTGCCATTGATACTTCTTGACGTAGTGGTTGATGGCTTTCCAAAACATCTCTTCGCCGAGCACGAATCGAAGCATGCTCAAAACGGCGCCGCCGCGCGGGTAGGCATAAGCGTCGAACACCGCGTCTGGATCGCTGTAACGCGTCGTGACTATGGGGCGGCGGATGCCCTGGTTCCACGCCTGAAAATAACCTTGCTGATTTCGGTACATCTCGTATAAGAAATCGTCCTTGCCCTTATCATGTTCGTTCCACAGCGCTTCGAAGAATGTGGCGAACGATTCGTTCAACCATATCTCGCCCCAGTGCCTGCAAGTCAGCAGATCGCCAAACCACTGATGCGCAAGCTCGTGCGAGCTGATGTCGTCGGATGAAATATCGAGCGCCGCGCGTTTGTCGTGTACAGCAGTGTCGGTCATCGTAGTCGCGGTGATGTTTTCCATCGCGCCGCCAAAGTCGCGCACCATCGTTTGAACGTACTTGGCATACGGGTAGTCGTAACCGGTTTTCTGCGAAAAGAAAGCGACCATCTGAGCGAGTTTGCTGAAAGAAACTCGACCATCCTCCACTTGGCCGGGATAGACATACGAGATCACCGGCTTGCCTTTGAACTCACCTCTCACTTCTTCGTATTGGCCGACGATGATCGAGACCAAATAGCTCGAAAAAGGGCGATCCATCTTCCAATCCCAGGTTTTCGTCTTTGCGCTAGAGTTCGGCTTGACGCTGATCAATGAGCCGTTTGAGATGACTAGAAACTTTTCGTCGACAGTCGCCACAAGCTCGCTGGTCGCCTTGTCGTTGGGATAGTCGTAACACGGAAACCAGTAATGATTAGTGCGCGCTTCGCCTTGTGACCAAATCTGGTAGGGGCGCGTGGGATCTGTTTCGGTTGGCGTTATGAAAGTGAGCCCTTGCTTTGGCGTCGCGGCATAGCCAATCGTGATTGAGACATCGGCTCCGACAGGATAGTTTCGATCAAGCGCAACGTAGAGCTTTTCGTTGTCGACGTAACGGTACTTGAGCGGGGCGCCGCCGGCGAGTTTGACCGATTTGATCGTCATATCGCCTGCGTCGACTTCGATCTCGTTGACGTTACTTTCAAAAGGTTGAAACTTGATTGTCGTTTCGCCCGCGACTGATTGTTTGGCCCAGTCAAGGCTCAGTTCGATGCGATAGTCTTGGACATCGTAATTGTGACTGCGCGGCCACTGATAAGACGGAGGCTCGGGTGCCTGAGCCGGCGCGGGATTCTGCGCCAAGAGAATCGATGGCAATACAATAATGAAAATTAGTGGCGCCACTTTCGCCGACCAAGAGCGTTGTAAACGAAAACGAGTCATTGACCCTCCTATGAATAAGTGATCCGTAATGCGTGAAGTTTGATGCGTGATCACGCATCACGATACGCCTTCACCGTTGCTTTGCGCTCGACCTTTTGCCATCCCACAGCCACACCGCGTAGCGACGCCAGCGTTGACTTGATCGCCACGTAATACATCAACTGTCGATAAAAGAACCGCTGCCAAAAGAGCCACACCAGCAGCCGCCGATTCTCTTTTGGCTCCAGCAGGAATGCAATCCCCGCCGCCAAGAACTCGACGGCGGCGAAAATCGCGTAGTAAAACAACGCGCGCCAAAGCGAGTCTGGCGAGAACTCGCGCGGGTGCTGAAGCTTGTTAAGCGCAGAGGTAATCAAAGTAACCAGCACCAACAGGTCCATCGCCGGTGAGATTAATGGGAAGAAAACTTGAAACAGAAAAATGTTTGGCAGCGCCACAAACCCAAGCCCGCCGTAACGTGGACGGAACAACGCGTCGGCGTGCTTCCACGCTGCTTGCAGAGTTCCGTACATCCAGCGATACCGCTGACCCATGAATCCACCGAGCGTGTCGGGCGCTTCAGTCAAACCGACAGCTTCGTCTTCGTAGGCGATCGAGTAACCGAGCTTACGGATTGCCATTGTCAGGTCCGCGTCTTCTGCAAGCGTCAGGTGAGTGAAGCCGCCGGCTAAATCGACCAATTCGCGCCGCCACGCGCCCACCGCTCCGGGAACCACCGTGATGCAGTTGAGCAAGTTGAACGCGCGGCGGTCGAGGTTCTGGCTGGTGATGTACTCGAGGGCCTGCCAACGCGTGAGCAGATTCACCCGGTTGCCAACCTTCGCGTTGCCGGCGACAGCCCCGACTTTCGGATCGGCAAAATGTCGGACAAGCTTGGTCATCGTGTCGCGGGCGAAAATCGTGTCGGCGTCCAACGCGATGACAATTTCAGCGGAGGTGTGCGCGACTCCGTAATTAAGCGCATCGGGCTTGCCTGAATTCGGCTTGGTGAAAAGCCTCACCCGTGGCTCGTCGGCGAAAGCTTCTCGAACGCGCGCATAAGTTTCGTCGGTCGACCCGTCGTCGACGACTACAATCTCGAAGCTCGGCGGGTGATCGGAAGCCAACAGCGAGGTGATTGTTTGGATGATGACTCTCTCTTCATTGAAGGCCGGGACGATCACCGCGACGGTCGGGGAATAGCGGGAATCGTAGACCGCGTGACGCTCAAATGCGGTTCGGCCCGACCACGTCTGCCACCATCTGTCGGCGGGAACCAAGGGCATCACTTCGTCGCGAGATCTGCCCAATAGCTCGCTGACGGTGACCAGCGAGAAGCCACGCTCGCGAAGCGCAGCAATGAGCATCGGAAGCGCCTTTACGGTTTGGGAACGGTCGCCGCCGGAATCGTGAAGCAGGACGATGTTTCCTTGGACTACATACTCCCGTCCAATCCACCGTCGAACCGCCTTCTGCTCCGCAAGGGCGACCGTGCGCGCAACAATACCGTCGGCGCTTGAGTTTTTCTTCCAATCGCCCGGGTCGATCTGCATACCGATTGTGAAATAATGGTACGCGCTAACAAGGTCTAGTGGGTGAACCTCGTCCGGGGTAGTTGGTTCCGAGTCCTCGGCGAATGGCGGTCTGAACAGCAGCGTGCTGCGGCCCAGAACACTCTCAAGCAGGAACTGTGTCGCGCTCAACTCTAGACCGAATTGTCGGTCGGAGATTGTCGCAATATTCGGATGGGTAAACGTGTGATTTCCGATCTCGTGCCCTTCGGCAAGCTCTCGCTTCAGCAAGCCTGGGTACTGTTCGCCATTCAACCCGACGACGAAGAACGTTGCGGGAGCGTTCGCAGCTTTTAACTCATCGAGGATCGCCGGCGTATAAGCAGGGTCGGGGCCGTCGTCGAACGTAAGAGCGATCTCTTTGTCAATACCTCCATATCGAGTAATCACATACGGTGAAGGAAACTCGATGAACTGCGCCGACGTGATCATCCCACGGGCTGGATCAAACTTGATGTCTCGCAGTCCTTCGCTTGGGTGGCCGGTAAGCTGCAGGATATCGCCCGAACTCTCGTAGTCGAGCCCGTAGCCATATTTCATTTTCGTGAGGTTTGCCGCAGTAGATCCGTTGAGCTGCGCATCGGTACCGAGGAATTTCCAGACCGACGGGTCCTCGCTGCCCAACCTCCAGAGCGCAACACCCCGAACGCCGAACTCTCGCGCGATTACCGTCTGGTTAAAAGCGCTGACCGCATCCAGCATCCATACCGTGTGGATCTCGCCTTCTTTCTCCTCGTACTGAAAGGTAGGATTGAGCGACGCCGAATCCAAATGAATATCCACCTTCATCTCGTCCGAAGACTCTGCAGCAGTGATCACGGCTTCTTCAAAGGTCTTGACCATCGGCTCGCGATTCTTCTGCCAGTCGTACGCGTAGTTGGCAATCCCAACGATCGTCTTGGATTCGGGGACATCCATTTGACGCAGCCGAAGCACCTCTTCCGTCCAATCGATGGCGGCGACTGGTCCGGGATCGCTTCCCGAATAGTGCTGGTCGTAGACCATCAGGATTACGTAATCGGCCGCAGCCGAGAGTTTCTTGTAATCGAACGAGTCGTTGTGAACCGGGACATTGATTGAGATCTCGAGTTCTTGAGGATGTGCCGCCGCAGCAAGCTCAGCCATGAATTCGTTCAGCCCGGCTTGAGCTTCGTCGGGCACGCTTTCGAAGTCGATGCTTATGCCGGCGAAATTGTTTTGCTTGACGTAATCAACCAGCTGCCGAATACACTGCGCGCGCGCGGCCCGGTCATTCAGCATCTGCTTTAGCTTGTTGCTTTCCCAGTCCGTTCCGTTGAAGTTGTTCACCAGCGCCATAATCCGGAGGTCAGGACGTGCCGTCCGAACGTATTCGGTCATTGAGCGCTGCGTGAAGGGATTGTCTTCGCTCAGAGAACCGTCCAGGCTATCAAGGTGAAGGAATTCAGCAATGACGACATCGAGATTCTTAAGATTCTCCTTGAGCGAGCTCATGCTCGTCTCGTCCCAGTTGACGTAGAAACCAAACGTCAACGGCTGACTGAATCCGGTGTGGGCAGATTGAGCGCGAAGTCGAGCCGCGCGCTTGCTTCGTTCAATTTCCAATTTCTCCCTTGCTTCGCGATACGCGCGCTCCCGCTTACTTTCACTCTTGCCCTCGCTCCGCTGACCAATGACGGCCCGACCATTGCCGTAGAGCGTTGACTTCGGCATAGCAAGTGGTGTAAGTCCTGGAATCCAACCAAGTGCGCCTGTAATTGTATATAATACACTATCGCACTGAACCGCACATCGTGGTTTCGAGTCACGAGACAATCGCCCAAATCCGATGAGAAGATTCGTCGCAATCGCGGTGTTGTTGACTCTGGCAGCTTTCGGGTTTCGTCTGTTTCTGGCTCTTCGCTTTCCCAATGACGACGATGATGACGGCCGGTTTTATGCACAGATCGCGCGCAATCTTCTCGACCACCGCGGCTACTCTGGCGAGGAGGAAGAGCCTTACGTTCCGACCTATGTGCGAGTGCCCGGCTATCCGCTGTTTCTCGCCGGGGTGTACGCCGTTTTCGGCCTCGACAATAACCGCGCCGTTCGCGTGATCCAGGCTGCACTCGATACGGCGACCTCCTGGCTGATCGCGCTGCTCGCGTATGCGTGGTCGCCCGCGGAGTGGCAAGTCCGACGACGGCGGCGCGCGATGCTGATCGCGCTCGCGCTTGCTGCGGCCTGTCCGTTTACCGCCGTCTACGTGACGACGATCCTCACCGAAACCTGGGCGATACTGTTGACTGCCGCGTTCTCGCTTGCGGCCACGCTCGCGTTAAAGACAGCGCGTCGCGGAAAGGCTCTCCTATGGTGGCTGGCTACAGGATTGCTTGGCGGCGCCGTCACAATGTTTCGTCCCGACTGCGCGCTGTTCGTTGGCGGCGTTGGGGTGATGTTGGCTAGCACCGCGTTAGCCCGCTCTGGCATCCAACAACCACGCAAAGGCGCGGGTCACGCTCTCGGTAAGACCCTCCTCAACTGCGCGGCGCTATCGATTGCCTTCGCGGCCGTATTGGCGCCTTGGACGATTAGAAACGCGCGGCTATTTGGGGTCTTTCAGCCTGTTGCGCCTCGACTCGCAAATGATCCCGGCAAGTCGACGCCTGTCGGTTACGTCGCCTGGTTGAGCACGTGGGTGGACGACGAGCGGTACGTGGGCCCTATCGAAGACGGGCTCGATCTCTATCCAATTCAAATCGAACGGATACCCGATTATGCGTTTGATTCTGACCAGGAGCGCGGGCGCGTGCAAACACTCTTTGATCGGTATAACAATCCTGAGAAACCTTCCGCAGATGCTTACGCCGAGGAAGTCTCTGAAAGCGACCCGCAGCCGGCGGTAAAGATGGCTGCGGAGATCGATGGTCAGTTTGGCGAGATTGCTCGCGAGCGCATCGCGCGCCATCCGCTGCGCCAGTACGTCTTGCTGCCGCTCAAGCGCGCCGCGTCGATGTGGTTTGACACGCATTCACAGTACTACCAGTTCCAGGGCGAGTTGTTTCCGCTGTATGACCTCGACACCGACGCCGGTCAGCAATACTGGCTCTCGTTATTTGCGACGCTGACCTGGTTCTACACGATAGTCGGCCTGGCCAGCGTTTGGTTGTTGGTCAGGGCCAATTCCGCGCGGCGATGGGCGCTCCTGCTCGCGTTGTTGATATTGCCGCGACTTGCGTTTCTAAGCTTTCAGGAACACCCGGAGGCCCGGTACACGGTTGAGTTCTTCGCGCTTGTTGCTGCGGCGGCCGCAATTGCGTTAGCACGAGTCACAAATCGAACCGGCAAGGCTGTGATAAACTCTTAGGAGCTACAAGGAATCCAAACTCACACAAGGTCCATGAAAAAATACGCCGCGGTTCTTGTACTGCTTATGCTCTCCGGTTTGGGCTTTCGGCTGTTTCTTGCCTTGCGCCTGCCCAACGATGAGCCGGACGACGGCCGCGTGTACGCGCGAATCGCGATTAACGTCCTCGAACATCGAACCTATTCCATAGAAACCGAAGAACCATACTCACCGACACTCATACGTGTGCCTGGTTATCCCTTGTTCATCGCCGGCATCTACGCGCTGTTTGGAGACGAGAACAACCGAGCCGTGCGAGTCGTCCAAGCGCTGTTGGACACCATAACTTGTTGGCTGATCGCCTTGCTCGCGTTGGTGTGGGCGCCAGATAGTTGGCTGCCGAAGAAGCGGCGCCGGCTTTTTTTGATAGCGCTCGGCCTCGCAGTGACCTGTCCGTTTCCAGCTATCTACGTCACAACTATCCTGACTGAAACATGCACTATTTTGTTGGCAACCGCTTGTGCTCTGACAGCGACGCTGGCAATGAAGAACAGCGGCAGCAAAGCCATGGGCTGGTGCGCGGCAGCCGGCGTCTTTGGCGGGCTCGCCACTCTTTTTCGTCCCGATAGCGGAATGTTCGTTGCAGCGGTCGGAGTGACTCTCGCAGTTGTCTTGTTGCGCGGCGCAATCAGCCGTAGTCGTGCTAAGCGATTATCAGCAGCACGCGCTTTCGCCCTCGGAGCGGCGCTCTCGTTGGGGTTTGTTCTCACGCTGACGCCGTGGACCATCAGGAACGCGCGGCTTTTCGGAGTGTTTCAGCCAATCGCTCCTCAGTTCGCCAATATGCCCGGCGACTTCGTACCGCGGGGATACATCCAATGGCTTCGAACCTGGGTGGACGATGTAAAATACACCGAGTTGCTCGAGTTTCCGCTTGATATCGAGCAGATTCATATCGATCGCGTGCCTGGTTACGCGTTCGACTCGCCTGAGGAACGCGAACGCGTGGCGGCCCTGTTGGACCGGTACAACAACCCGCCATCCAAAGCCGGCGCCCAAAACATTGCTCAGCCCGTCCCGCCTGTGCCCGATCCGAAAGGCCAATCCCCGACGAGCACCCCGCAGCAACAATCGTCGACCGACACGGCTGTTGAAGACCAAGAACAGGTTGATGAGCCTGACTCGCAGGATGAGGAGTCGGACTCCTCAGATGTTAAACCAGAAGCCCAGCAGCCAGGCGAGATGACACCCGAAATAGATGCCGGATTTGCCGAGATCGCCCGCGAGCGCATCGGTCGTCATCCGCTGCGTTATTACGTGTTCGTACCATTGAAGCGGGCGGCTTCTATGTGGTTTGACACTCATTCACAATACTATCCTTTTCAGGGTGAGATGTTGCCGCTGTCGGAGTTGGACACCGACATTCATCAGCAGTATTGGCTGCCGTTCTTCATGTTCTTGACCGTATTCTATACGGGCCTCGCCGTGGGCGGAGCGTGGCTGATGTGGAGAGACAAAGGCTCGCGAGGCTGGCTGCTTCTGTTTGCCCTTTTGATCCTCCCGCGCCTCGCATTTCTGACTAGCATGGAGAACCCCGAGCCTCGATACGTGGTAGAATTCTTCGCGTTCGTCGTGGCTGCCTGCAGTCTTGCGATGATCGCCTCATGGGATTGGCTGCTGGAACGACGAAAGGGACAAAAGGGACGACACGACTAGAGAGCACCTTTTCGTCCTTTTCGTCCTTTTCGTCCCTTCCGTCACTTTGGGTCCTTGATTGCACCTGTCGGATTTTTGTTGCGGCGTGGTCGCTCATACCGCACGTCTAACCTCACTTTTGTATCGTTTCCGCCGTATGAATTTTGGCACTTCGGTTGCCCTTGCACTTATCTGGGAACGAGCGCAGATCGAGCGTCGATCCTGATTAGTCGCCATGGACGAGTCGCAACAGGAAACAATCGCCATCAAAGCCTGTGTCGCTTGCAGGTCCGGGCTGCTCGAACGCGACAAGTTCTGCCGCTGGTGCGGCGCACGTCAGTCCAACCCACTCTCATTGACGCTGGTCTCAGCTCCGGAAAATGCATCTTCGTACAAAACGACCACGCTTGAGACTGACGCAGGGCCCGCGGTCTATCGTCCCATTTCAACGCCGCTGGTGAGCGCAGTGCTAACTGGCACTCTGGTCGGGACTTCAACCGTCAGTCAAAGTCCTTTAATCAAGAGACTGATTCTCGCGCTGGTCTCGATCCCGGTGTGGCTGATAATCGTGCTGCTTTCGCCGCTCGATGCTTACACGACGGTGAAAAGTCTAGAGAGGCAGATATGAGCGCAACCGCAACGAGGAATCCGGCGATTGATTCATCGCCGACTTTGGAATTCAAGAACGCAACGCGTCAACAGACGAGTTTGCTTGCTCCGCTCGAACGCATATGTCTGAGGTGGCTTGCGCGAAAGATGCCGCTTTGGGTCAAGCCCGATCATCTAACGCTGCTGGGCTTTGCCGCGATGCTGTCGGCCGGCGTCTGCTACGCACTTTCGAAATGGTGGGCGCCATCACTCTTGATCGTTAACCTCTTCATCGCTCTCAACTGGTTTGGCGACAGTCTCGATGGAACTTTGGCCCGCGCACGCAACAAGCAGAGGCCGCGTTACGGTTTCTACGTCGATCACATTATCGATTCTTTCGGCGCCGTGTTCCTGCTGTGCGGTCTGGGCCTGTCGGGCTACATGTCGTGGACGGTCGCGTTCGTAGCGTTGGTCGCTTTCTTGCTAATATCGATAGAGCTGTATCTTGCAAGCTACACGATCGGGACTTTCAAACTCTCGCATTATAAATTCAGCCCGACAGAACTACGGGTCTTGCTGGTGGTAGGCAACGTGCGAGCGTTTCTGCATCCGACGGCCCACGTGTTCGGCGGGGAATACCGATTGTTCGACGTTGGCGCGGTAATCGCAGTGGTACTGATGTCGGTTATTCTGATTATCTCAGTCGTCCGCAATACCATAACCCTTTATCGCGCCGAAAGAGTCTGACGAACGGAATCAAACATGGATAGACAGGATGTACAGGACTTCTCTTCATATCATCCTGTCAACCCTGTGTATCCCTGTTTTCGTCGTTCGCGGCTGATCCTGAGACGCTTCGCCAAATTCAGCGCAGTCGGCGGACTAGGCATTCTTGTGCAAGCGGTTATTCTTGCGCTTCTGTTGCGCGTCGCAGGTATGCATTATCTGCCTGCGACGGCGCTGGCAGTCGAGGCAGCCATCCTACACAATTTCGCCTGGCACAGAAGATGGACCTGGCGTGACCGCCCAAGGTCCAGCATCGCAATAACGCTTCTCCGGTTCAACGCCACAAACGGAGCGGCCTCGTTGATCGGCAACCTCGTAGTGATGTTCATATTGGTCGGCGTGTTGAAGATCAACCCTTATGCGGCTAACCTGATTACGATCGGCATCTGCTCGATTGTTAACTTCGCGCTCGCAGACCGATTCGTGTTCGTCTAGCTCATGTAAGGGCGGCCCTCCGTAGCCGCCCCTCCTCGCGCGGATACGCCTCGGTCTTAAGAGGGGCGGCCACGGAGGGCCGCCCTTACATGGAACCGAACGGATGCACATGAAGCGAAGTAGAGAAAAGCCCGAACGACGCGAGCCCAACCTCATCCGCACGTTCATCTGCATCGAGATACCGGAGTCGATCAAGGACCGAATCGACCGTCTTCAGAAGACTCTTCGTCAGATCGACGCGCAGGTTAGTTGGACCAAGCCTTCGAACATTCATCTGACTCTGAAGTTTCTCGGAGGAGTCGCGTCGACTCGAATTGAAAGAGTAGCGAAAGCAGTCGAACGCGCCGCCAGCGGTATTCATCACTTTGAAATTGAAGCCAGCGGCGCAGGCTGCTTCCCTTCCCCTCGAAGTCCGCGAGTTTTATGGATCGGGTTGCCACACGCACCCGAACAACTCAAGCAACTTTATGTCAATATCGAAGACGAACTCGCTCGCGAAGGCTTCGCTCGCGAGAAGCGAAAGTTCTCGCCTCATCTCACGATCGGACGCATACGCAATCCAAAGAATTCCGCGAGTATCGCGGAGGCGTTGATGGGCGAGGGCTTCGCACCCGAAAGGTTCAAGGCGACTGAAGTAATCGTCATGCGAAGCCAACTCAACCCAGCCGGTTCGATTTACACTCCGCAAGCGATCATCAAGCTGGGCTAGGCAGTCTCGACGAAACCGGCAATCACCTCTCGCCTATTTACCGTGGTCTTTGTTCGCCGCCTTCTTTTCATTCTCGATCAGGATCATTTCATTGCACGGACGCCGGATGCGATGCCTCCTTTGCCGCTTAATCGGCCTTTCCAGATCGCTTCTTCGCCGGTCATTGCTCCGTTACCGGTCGATCTCTTCTTGGTCGAAGAGATCTCTTCGTGGACAACCCACAATGGGCCTGAGAGAATTCTAAGTCGTTAAAACTAAGTTCACCACGGTGACCTCTTGGCTGAAGCCGCGCCCTTAAATGAATCGCGCGAGATCGAGTTGAAGCGCGATCTGACCAAGCTCCAAAGCTACGCCACCATAATCGGGATACTTGTTGGCTCGGGAATTTTTGTCGTGACCGGCAAGTCCGGCGCGATCGCCGGACCATCGGTCCCGCTAGCTTACCTCGTGCTTGCGCCGGTAATGCTGGTCACTGCCGTCGCTTACTCGGTGTACCTTTCGACTCCGCTGGGAACGAGTCCGGGCGGCGAGTACGCACACATCTCTCGCACAACCGGAAGCTACTATCTCGGCTTCGTCGCGCTGTGGTTGAAGTGGCTCGCTTACATCGGCGCACTCGTGATTCTTTCGACGTCGCTCGCTCAATACCTCAAGTTCTTCTATCCGAGAATGGATCAGGCTGTGGCGAACCTGCTGCCGTTTGGTGACGCGCTCAGCCGAAGCTACACGGGCGATCCAACTCTTGCGGAAGCGGTCGTCGCGACGGCGGCGCTGATGCTCTTCTTCGTCTTCAATCTGCTCGGAGTTAAGGTCTACGGTTGGCTTCAAACGGTCATGGTTATCGTAAAATGCCTTGCCATTGTCATACTGGTTCTGCCTGGTCTGTTCGCGATTGAATGGAAGAATTTTTCGCCAATGTTCCCGTACGGGTTCAGAGCTCACCTGACAGCAGAAGGTGAGAAGGGCTTTCTGGCTGTGCTAGGTCCCCTATTTTTTGCGTATGCCGGATTCGAAAGCCTCGCACAAACGGCTGGCGAGACGAAAGACTCACGCAAGTCGCTGCCGATGATTTTCATCAACGGAATATTGATCTCGATGGTGATGTTTTTTCTGATGTCGCTGGTGGCGTTCGGTGTGATGCCTTACCAGGAGCTCGCACGTTCAAGCTACGCGATGTCGGACGCGGCCGCGCGATACCTGCCGTGGTGGGGCGGCGCCGTGGTGACCGTTGGCGCGTTGATGGCATTCTCGACTTGTCTTAACGCAACGTTGTTTGTTCCGTCGCGAATTCTTTACGTGTTCGGCGAAGATCGCGTGCTGCCTCGCTGGCTGTCGCGCGTCAGTTCCAGGTTTCGCACGCCGTGGGTAAGCCTAGTTGTAAACGCCGTCATCGCTCTCGCGTTGCTGTGGACAAAGAGTTTTGGCTATGTTTTGGACATCGCGATCGTTGCGATGTTTCTAGTTTATGGGTTGCACAGCGCGGCGCTGATTGCTCTGCCGTTCGTCAGACGCGAGCTCTATGAAAAGGCACGCGTGAAGCTTCATCCGGGGCTGCTGGTCGGGCTTGGGCTGGCATCGGTCGCGTCGATGGGTTACCTGACATTCGTGACCCTCGCGCGTGACATTGCTCGGCATGCGAACTCGTCATCCGGGCAAAGCGGACTGGCGATCTGGCAGCTTCTCCTGATTTGGCTGGCGGTAGGAACCGTTTTCTATCTGATTGCGCGGTGGGAAGGCCATCGCAGCGGCTTTGACTACGAACGACAGTCGACTGACCGGACGCACGAGTAATTGGAGAACGAGGATGAAAAAGATTCAACGCACGCTCATTAGCGTGTCGGACAAATCGGGATTAGTAGAATTCGCCAAGCGGCTCAGCGCTCGCTCCGTCGAGTTAGTTTCGACGGGCGGCACCGCCAGGCTGCTCAGAGAAGCCGGGCTTGAAGTCCGCGATGTATCCGGTCTGACAGGCTTTCCAGAAATACTCGGCGGACGAGTGAAGACGTTGCATCCGAAGGTGCACGGAGGATTGCTCGCCATTCGAGACAACCCGGAACACCAGCGCCAGGTGCAGGCGAACGATATCCAGTACATCGACATGGTCGTCGTGAATCTCTACCCTTTTCGCGAAACAGTCGCTCGAGAAGACGTGACCTCGGAAGATGCGATTGAGAACATCGACATCGGCGGGCCGTCGATGATTCGCTCCTCGGCAAAGAACTTTGAAGATGTCGTTGTTGTGGTCGACCCTTCGGACTACGCTGCTGTCGCCGATGAGATTGACCGAACCGGTGAGGTTTCACGGGCCACGAGGTTGAGACTCGCGCGCCGCGCGTTTGAGACGACGGCGCGTTACGACGCGGCTATCTCGGATTTTCTTGAAAACTCGCTGGTGCTCGATGATTCGACGGGAGCTTTGCGAGTCGAAAAATCGAAGGGACTTCCCGACAGGCTCACAATATCCGGCAAGAAGGCGATGGACCTGCGCTACGGTGAGAACCCGCATCAGGGAGCCGCGCTCTACTTGACCGCCGATTCGACAGGGGGAATCGCGGGCGCCGAGAAGCTGCAAGGTAAGGAGCTGTCTTTCAATAACCTGATCGACCTCGACGCGGCATGGTCACTGGTTTCGGAATTCCCGCAGACAGCTTGCGCCATCATCAAGCATACGAATCCGTGCGGCGCGGCGACGGCCGAAGACGTTCGCGAAGCATTCGAGAAAGCGCGCGCGACAGATCCTGTCTCCGCGTTCGGCGGCATCTTAGGATTTAACCGCCCGGTTACTGAGCCGGGGGCTCAAGCGATCGTGGAAACATTCTTCGAAGCCATAGCCGCTCCGGATTATGAACCGGGCGCGCTTCAAGTCTTAGCGTCCAAGAAGAACTTGCGCGTGATGCGAGTGAACGCCAGCACGTCCGCCGAAGCGCAGCTTGACTTTCGAGTCATAACCGACAACGGTCTGCTGGTTCAGGATCGAGACCGCGGAGTTCTTCACGACGCGGAGCTTCGCTTCGTGACCGAACGACGCCCGACCGATGAGGAAATGCGCGCGCTGAGATTCGCCTGGATAATCTCGAAGCATGTGAAATCTAACGCGATTGTTTACGCTCGCGAGGGACAGCTTGTCGGAGTTGGCGCCGGTCAGATGAGCCGCGTCGATTCGGTGAAGCTGGGCGCGATGAAAGCCCAACTCCCTCTGGAAGGATGCGTGCTAGCGTCCGACGCGTTCTTTCCATTTCGAGACGGGATCGACGAGGCTGCGCGTGTTGGAATTACAGCGGTGATTCAGCCGGGCGGCTCGGTTCGCGACGAAGAAGTAATCGCGGCTGCCAACGAGCATGGACTTGCGATGATGTTCACCGGCATGCGCCACTTCAAACACTGAAAGTGCTATTTCAATACCTGAGTGAGATCGCTGATTAACACAATGTCGTGATGCCAACTGCCGCGCGTGGCGTGGAAGAAACTTCAGCGTCTTATCTGATTTGTTGCTGAGACACAGACTCCAAAAGCTTACAAGTACGTTTGGCTGGATCTATTTCAAACCCTCAATCAACACCGCATTGTGAATCCATTTGCCTCGAGTGAAGGCGAAAGTATTCCCGTCCGGCGACACCGCAAGACCACCAATTTCCTCGTTGCCTAAGTCAGCCATCAGGCGTGGCGCGCGGCCATCGAGCGGTTGGAACCACATCGAATTCTTCCGCCCGTTTGTCGTGACGTAGTACAGACCATTGTTGTCACCTCCCCACGCGATTTTGACGGGAACAGATTTCTCTTCCGACAGGTTAAGAGTCTTCAGGTTCTTATCGCGCTCTAGGGACATGACCGCAATCTGGCTTCGATTGTCGTTTCCCGTGACACGGACGAAATAGGCCACGAAATTTCCATCTGGCGAGAAGGCGGGCTCAGAAACCGGTGCTTCCGAAACTTGCGACTCTTCGCCGGCATCGGTTGAGATTCGCCAAAGGGTTTGATGAACAGCCGACTCGAAATAAACCCATTTCCCGTCCGGAGTAACAAAGCGCGGATAGCCGCCTTCCGTTTTGGTGATCTGAATTTGATTGCTGCCTTCCGCATCCATCCGCCAAACCTGAATCGAGCCACTCCGATTTGAAGCAAAAAATATGTAGTGACCATCCGACGACGCTTGAGGATGAAAGTTAGTGAAAGTGTCATTCGTCAACTGGCGCTGCTCGCCGCCGTTGCGGTTAATCGTCCAAAGATTGCCGTTGTCGGGGGAATAGACGATCTTTCCTTCGGGCGCGAAGGCGAAAGACCAAGCGGCTGTTAGCGCTTTCGCGTTGTTAAAATCGCCCGCCGACGCCAGATACAAATGAAAAGTGTTACTGGTGTGTGTGGCGATCATTTTATCCGCCGCCTTGTCCAGGCTCAGGGTAACGTAATCCGTTGCGTCTCGTGTCAAAGCCTGGGCCTCTCCGGTGTTGGTTGAGACTTGCCAGATTCTTAACCTACCGTCCAGATTTTCTTTACCCGTCAAGAGCAGACTGTCGCCGCTCGGCAACCACTTCAGGTTTCTGATAATGAAAAACTTCTTCGGTGAAATCTCGCTCTCCGCGCCGGTGGCAAGGTCAACCCGCATCAATCGAAAATCGGTCGCGCCGCTGCGGGACTCTCCGGTCGCGAAAGCGATCGATTTCCCATCCGGAGAGAATTGATTGTCGCTAATCCCGATTGGTCGCTTCCGAGTCAAAAGCTTTCGTTCGTTCTGGCCATCGGAGTCGACCACGAACAGTGAGCAGTTATCATTCTCCTGATAGTTGCAGCGAATGAAAGAAATCTGCTTGTCGTCCGGCGAGACGCTGATCCAGCCTTCTGTCTTTTCAGTAATTTTGACTGGGATGCCGCCGAAGGTCATGACTCGATAAATCGCCGAGGGAGTCTGATCGGTTTGATGCTGGCGAACGAAATAGAGCGAGTTGCCGTCGTGTGAAATTGCCAGTCCTAAATAATAGCCATTAGACGGTGGCACAATTTGAATATTCTCTGAAGTCTCCAGCTTCCGCAGCCAGATATTCTCTTTGCCTTCGGTCTCGCCCGTATAAGCCACGTAGTTGCCGTCCGGTGTGATAACTGCGTGAACTCGTTCGGTGGTGGAGAACTTCTCGGATTTGAACGGCGTCGATAGAATCGGCGCGGGCGACGATGAACGGACTATTCGGCCGCGGCCAATTGAAAGAGCGATGACCAACGCACTGGCCATCAATACGAATAACGCCGCAATCGACAGATAGAGTCTTTTGGATTTGGGCCGCGCCGGCGCGGGACTAGCGTCACTTTCAATCCTCGTATTAATGCTCGAAGAACTTTCCTTAACCTCAGCGATGAAACGATATCCGCGGCGCGGGACGGTTTCGATAAAGCGTGGCTCGTGAGCGTCGTCGTTCAAAGCGCGCCGCAGCATTTTGATATTGAACGTGAGGTTGCTCTCCTCGACGACGCGGTCTTGCCAGATCTTCTGCATCAGTTCGTCTTTTTCGAGCAGGCGTCCGGCGTGCTCGACAAAGACTTGCAGGGTATCGAAAACTTTCGGCGTGAGCGAAACCGGCTTGTTCTCACAGAACAAAATCTTCGCCGACGGGTCGAGGCGAAATTTTCCGAACTCGTAAAAGCGTCGTGTTTCCACTGACATAACGGCTCTCACAACTTTCTAAGCAAAAATCTCAGCGCATTCTCAAGACTTCTCTCTCAAAACCTTCTACGCTGACGGCTCGGTCAAGCGGTGAATTACCTGAAATGTTAGCACTGATGTCAGCCGTGGAGAAATCAATGAGGAGCATTCTTGTCCTGCTTGGTCTGACGATGCTGACGGTCTGTCAAAGCGCGTCGTCGAGCGCTCCGCGATCGGTGTCGGCGGGCAGCTTAACTGAAGAATATCAAGAGTCGAGCGCCGCCGTGCGCAGCAAATACGATGGCAAGGAAATCACCGTCAGAGGCTACACGCTGTCTGCCGCGACGATGCCCCGAGATGGCGCCGACCAGGGCTCAGTCTTGCTGGAAGAAAAGGGCCGCGACCCAGGCCCGCACGTTACCTGCTGGTTTAGTAACGAACAGGCCGCGAAATTCTCGAAGATCAGAGGCGGCCAATACATAACGGTCAAAGGCGTTTTCAACGGCGAAGCCGGCGCGGAATTGAGGTTCTGCAAGCTCGTCAAAGTTGAGTAGAGAGAATGTCAACGAAAATCCTGGTGAATCTTCTCCGTGTTCTCCGTGTTGGGCAAGGAGCTTGCGCCGATCCTTACGAGGCTAACCATATGAGATCGAAATTACTCTGCCTGAATTCCTTTGCAGTATTCACTCCTTCGGACAGATCTAATTTTAGAACCACACCCGATATAGG
>WNGG01003727.1_pt1 | contig 17164 bp, 10 predicted proteins | sample 5400661 | NCBI WGS metagenome assembly WNGG01 (sample SAMN13153372, study PRJNA577476) | soil metagenome | isolation source: 100 cm soil or saprolite under Garry oak tree replicate 1 | place: USA:California | collected 2016-06-15 | reverse complement strand
CGTCCGTCATCACAAAGGAGCGGCTCCGCATCCTGGGGAAACTCGAAGAGGAGGACTATCCGAGCCTCGTGGCTCTCGCCGACGCCCTCGGTCGGGACGTGAGTCGGGTTCGGAAGGATCTTCTGAGCCTGGAGCGCCTCGGACTCGTCAAGCTCTCGAAGTCCGGGAACCGCATTCGCGCGCGGCCAACCGCAACGGGAATCTACATTCCCCTCTTCTCCTCGAGAAGGCCACGTGCGAGCCCCACTGCGGCGACCAAGACGGCCACCGCGTAGCGAGCCTACGGTCGCCGCTGCCTCGCCCGGCGGGGATGAAGGAAGGGTGTTGGAACATCGGGACCGTCGCCGCCGGGCGCGCGCGAGCTCGAACGCCGGTCGAAGAATCAGGGGGAGGGCCCGAGCGTTCGCCGGACCCATTCGATGAAGCGGGCCGCATCCCGAAGGACGCGTTCCGCCTGAGCGCGGGAGGCAGACACGCCAAGGTACCCAAACGTGGAGCGCAGATCGAGATCTCGCTTCAGGACGTCCTTCTGCGTGGCATCCCCGAGGGAGCCCACGACGTCCATGTGGAGCCGAATCGCCTCTCGGTGATCGAGGGAGGCCACCGCCCCGAGAAAATGGGCGGTCAAGGCGTCGTTCGCGTTGATCATGGCTTGGATGCCATCGAACCCGGCGGCGTTGTACCGCTTCTCTTCGAAGCTCCGCCGCGCGGATGCCAGGAATTCGGCGGCCTGCCGCAGGAACCCCGCCGTCGCTTCCGGCTTCACCGTCCGAGCCAGTTCGCCCGCCCCCGGAGAAGTCGGCCCTCGGCCGCGATCGTCTGGAGCAACGGGTCGAACGCCTGGAGGCGACTGGCCACCTCGCCTCGGGTCAGGACCAACGGCGTCACGTTCGCGTCGAATCGGTCCAGCATGGAAGCGGCGACCGCCTGCACCTGGGCGGCCCGGCGGGGCGCGTCCACGACGACGAGGACATCGACATCGCTCCGTGCGCTCGGCTCGTCCCGGGCGACGGAACCGAAGAGCACGGCCGCCTCGATTCCTCCCCGGGGCAACGCGTCCGCGAACTCGCGGGCGACCGTGGCCAAGGCCGACGCCTCGTCTCGGAACAGGGAGGATAGGGCCTCGTAGAGGGGATGGCGGCGGTTGATCCGGACCAACCGGGATCGGCCGACTCGCCGCGTCAGGACGACACGAGGGCCCAAGAGCTGCCCTAAGGCGGGATGGACCGACCCCAAGGACTGCCCGAGGGCCAGTGCGAGCTCGCGCGTCGAGAACTCCCGCTCGGGATTGACGCACAGGGCCCGCAGGATGCGGACCTTCGTCCGGGAGCCCAGGATATCCTCGAACACGCGCCTGAGATCGCCATAGGGCTATTTCGATATTTCGATTACGTGTACGACTTTTCGAACGATCGCTGACGAACCCGCAGGCGACGCGCGCGAGCCCCGCACCCGGTCAGCCGGTGCGACGGCGTCGGCGCCACAGGAAGAGACCGGCCAGTCCGGCGACGACGGGGCCGCGATCACGACGCCCAGGGCCAAGTCCGGGACGAGGCCGCCGGACGCCCCGCCTTGTGGCACCCGGAGCGTCCACTCGTGCCAGGTCGCATCCGATCCGTCGCTGACCGTGACAGCGAAAAGAAGGAAAGGGTGGGCGTGCGCGTTCGCACGCCCTGAGGTCGTTCAGTCTTCCTGCACGGTGAAGATGATGATCGCCGGGGCGCCGGAGACCATCCGGGTCACGCCGTCGCTCGGGTCCACCGTGTACGTCGCGCCGAGATCGGCGCGGATCTGCGTGCCGTCCGCCACGTGGTCGTAGACGATCGTCACCGTGAAGGACACTTCTGCACCACTGGCGACCGCGACGCCAGTCCACTCGACCATGCAGCCCGATACGATGCAATCGTCGCCGATTCCGGGTTCGCTGCTCGCGACCGCCGATCCGCCCGAGCCGCCGTACGTCACCGTGCCGCTGCCCGCGCCGCCGGGCACGGTCACGTTGAAGGTGAGGTTCAGCAACGCGTCCGCCCCGCCGAAGTTCTTCACGCTGAACGAGTACACGGTCGTCCCGGAGACGACACCGTCACCCGGCACGCCGGTCGGGGTGTTCGTGTACCCGAACGACGTGAGCTTGAGACTCGGCCTCGCGTCGCGGAACGGCTCGGTGATCTCCACGGTGGGGTTCTCCAGCGTCAGGTCGACCGTCACTATGTCGGGGTCCTTCACGTACCCGGGCGGGGCGATGTCCTCCCGGACGGTGTACTCCCCAAGGACGAGCCCGGAGAGCGAGAACTCGCCCGGTGCCGGGTCTTCATCCAAGGTCCCGCCGGCGATGCCGTCCACGTCGTCGAGGACCGAGATGCATACGTCGGGCGTATCGACCATCGTGTCCGGATTCGTCGAGGTGTCGAGGGTCATCGTCCGGCAGACCTCGAACGTTGCGCCGCCGAGCGCTCGGCCCACGTTGTCGACCTTGTGCCAGACGATCGAGCCGGCGATGAAGATCTTCGTCGCGTTACCGGAGCTCCCGTGGGTGTTGTTCGTCTCCCGCGTCAAGGTCACGCCGAGCACCGTGAACGTCACGGCCGCGTGGCCCGTCACCGTCCCCGCGAAGTTCGACGTGAACGTGACCGTACAGGTCCCCTCGGGGTCCGTGCCCGCGCCGAAGCATGTGTCGCTCGACACGATGTTCACCGCGCCGCCCACGTCCGTCAGGGTCACGGTGGGGTGTGTCCCCTCCGGGACGGCCTGGGGACCGGCGCCTCCGCCGTAGTCGACCAAGACCAACACCGTGAAGGTGTGTTCCTCGCCGATCCCGTTCGTGTCGTCCGGCCCGATGAAGATCCTTGCATCGATGAAGATCTTGATCGCGTCCGCGCTGTTCTGGCCGTCCGTGCCCGTCGCCCGCGTGAGGGTTTCGCCGCCGACGGAGAACGTCGTCGTCGCATGGACGACGACGGTGCCCGCGGAGTGCGCGACGATCACGATGGAACAGCTTCCGACCGATGTGTAGCAGAAGTCGGGTCCGACGAACGTCGCGCCCGCCGAGTTGAAGGCGAAGCTGAATTCCACCAAGGTCCCCTCGGGGGCAGGACCGAATCCGTCGACACCGTCGCCAGCGGGGTCGGCCGCCGGCCGCCCGTCGTCTTGCTCGACCGTCGCGGTGATCGTGTGCTCCGCGTCCACCTCGTTCGCCGCCTCGAGCGGGCTCAGGGAGATGCGTGCGTCGACGTAGACCTTCTGAGCATCGCCGGAGTTGAGGCCGAATCCATCCGTCTGCCGGTCGAGGGTCACGCCCTCGACGTCCAGGGTCACGGCGGCGTGGATGAAGAACGAGCCTGCGACGTCCGAGTTGATGAACACGTCGCAGTTCCCGCTCGCGTCCGTGCCGTCGTCACAGTCCGTGGTGTCGACGAAGCCCGGAGCGCCACCCGGGAACGTGATCACGGGGAGAGCTCCGGCGACCGGATCGAACGAAGAGCCGTCGCCGTTCGCGTCGAATCCGGAGCCGTCGTCGGCCTCGACGTGGACCGTCACCCTGTGCAGCTCGTTCACCTCGTTCGTGTCAAACAGCGGGGTCAAGGTGATGAACGCATCCACATAGATCTTCTGAGCATCGCCGGAGTTGAAGCTATGTCCATCCGTCGCCCGGGTCAGGCTCACGTCCGCGACGAGGACAGTCACCATCGCGTGCGCGGTGAACGTCCCCGCGACCTCGGAGTTGATGATCACGGTGCAGTTGCCGTTCGCATCCGTGCCGGCGTCGCAGTCGGACGTGTCGACGGATGCGGGCGTGTTGTCGACGAACGTGATCGTGGGAATCGCGCCTTCGATCGGGTCGAACGTGAGTCCGTCGCCGTTGGAGTCGATGCCGGTGCCGTCGTCGACTTCGACGTGGACCGTGAACGGGTGTGGCGTCCCGACTGCGTTGTGGGCCGATCGACCGATCGTGATGAACGCGTCGACGAACACTTTCGTCGCGTCGCCCGAGTTGGGGAGCGAACCGTCCGTCTCCCGGTCGAGGGTCACGCCCTCCACGAGGAAGCTGACGGACGCGTGCGCCGTGAACGTCCCGGCCGTTGACGAGCTAATCAGGACGGTACAGTTGCCGTTCGCGTCCGTGCCGTCGTCACAGTCCGAGGTATCAACAAACTCCGGCTGAGCCCCGACCCATGTAATGACCGGGAAGACGCCCGGGGCCGGATCGAAAGCCGAGCCGTCGCCATCCGAGTCGATCCCCGAGCCGTCATCGGCCTCGACGTGGACCGTGAACGGGTGCACAAAGCCAACCGGGTTCGCCGCGGACGGGGTGATCGTGATGAACGCGTCAACGTAGACCTTCTCGGCGTTCCCCGAGTTGAACCCGGATCCGTCCGTCTCCCGGTGGAGGGAAACGCCCTGCACGAGGAACGTGACGGACGCATGCGCGGTGAACGTCCCCGCGACCTCGGAGTTGATGATCACGGTGCAGTCGCCGTTCGCGTCGGTGCCGGCGTCGCAGTCGGACGTGTCGACGGATGCGGGCGTGTTGTCGACGAACGTGATCGTGGGAATCGCGCCTTCGATCGGGTCGAACGTGAGTCCGTCGCCGTTGGAGTCGATGCCGGTGCCGTCGTCAAACTCAACGTGGACCGTGAATGGGTGTGGCGTCCCGACCTCGTTGTGGGCCGATCGACCGATCGTGATGAACGCGTCGAAGAACGCCTTGTCAACATCGCCGGAATTCGGCTCCTCGCCGTTGGTGGACCGCGTGAGCGGCACGCCTGCGACCGTGAGCATGACCGTAGCGTGGCCCGTCACGGTGCCCGCACTGCTCGACGTGAAGACGATCGTGCACTGACCCGACGCGTCGAGGTTGTCGCCCGCGTCGTCGCAGGTGCTCGCGACCGGATCGAACACATGAGTCGCTCCGTCCGAGTCCGAAAGCGTGAAGCTCACGTGGCCTACCGTCGCGGGAACGAAACCGGATCCGGATCCGTCGTCTTGCATGACGGTCACGGTGAAGGTGTGTGGGTCGCCGATCTCGTTCACTCCGGGGGGAGTGATGCTGATGGACGCATCGACGAACACTTTCGTCGCGTCGCCCGAGTTGGGGAGCGAACCGTCCGTCTCCCGGTGAAGGGAAACGCCATCCACGAGGAGGGTGACCGACGCGTGCGCGGTGAACGTCCCCGCGACGTCGGAGCGAATGATCACAGTGCAGTCGCCGTTCGCGTCCGTGCCCGCATTGCAATCCGACGCGTCGACGAAGCCCGGAGCACCGCCCGGGAACGTGATCGACGGCATTGCACCGGCGACCGGGTCGAACGTGAATCCGTCGCCGTTGGAGTCGACACCCGTTCCGTCGTCGGACTCGACGTGGACCGTGAATGGGTGTGGCGTCCCGACCTCGTTGGCGGCCGATGGCCCGATGGTGATGAACGCGTCGACGAAGAACTTGAGAGCGTCGCCCGAACTGCCACCCTCACCGTTCGTCTGGACATCGAATATGAATCCTTGGACGTTGACCTGCGCCCGTGCATGGCCCGTTACACTGCCCGCGGTGGGCGACGTGAATTCCACCGTGCAGATGCCGTCCACGGTTCCGGGATCCGCACAGGTGTCCGAAATGAGGGTGACCGACGCCCCGTCCGCGGGGGTGAGGGTGACCGTCACAATCGTCCCGTCGTCCGCCGGGGTCGAGACCCCTCCGGCGGTTGCGTTGACCCACACCGTAAACGTGTGGTGCTCGTTGATCTCATTCACATCGTCCGGCGCGATCGCGATCGTCGCGCTGCAGATCGGGAAGGCGAGAGGACCGTCAAAGTCCTTCAACTCCGCGGTGAACGACTGCGAGCTGCGGGTCTTGCCGAGGATCGTGCTGAGGCACGGTGTCTCATGCAGGAGAGCCGTCACATCGAGCCCGAACTCGGTGAACGCGTTCGTGGGAAGGTTCGTGATCTCCGTTCCATGGCGGTCGTAGTTGGGCCATGGACCTCCGCTGATCGAGCCACCGTTGTTGAACGCACAAATGGTATCCGCCGTGTTGCAACCTTCACCGGTGAGGGTGGCGACCGCGGACCCATAGGAGGTGCCGGACCACTGACGAACTGAGACACTGCCGAGGGCCCCGCCGTTCAAGAAGTCCATGGAGACGATGATGTCGCCGTCCGTCCGGTCACCGAAGAAATGGCAGCCGTTGTGGGTGTCAATCGGGTTCCCGTCGCACGGCGGCATGTTATCTTGGTCATCAAGTCCAACTTGGGCTTGGAACAGCTCGACGTCGATGTGACTGTCGCCGCTCGCGTCGATACGCTCGAAGCCGGCATAGATGACCAAGTCCCCTGCGGGGCTCATCGTGCCCCACGCGTACACATTGGAAAGGTCGTCCTTCGCGGGGATGTTGCCGGTGTCCCAGTGCCACGTGTCTCCTGGCGGCGCGATGGGATCGTTATTCTTGTTCGATCCTCCCGCTCCGGAGTAAGTGCTCCGGTCGACAGCACCCGACTGCGACAAGTCGTCCTTGAGGAAAGCCGCCACAAGTCCACCGGAAATGTTGACGAGGTTCCCGTTAGCGCCGAAGATGTCGGCCCAGTCCGGCCCGTTCAGCGCATTTCCGTCGCCGAGGATGTTCGTCCTGCTGTTTTCGTCCGTGGCGACTCCGGGGCCGAGTTCGAACAGATCATCATTGTGGACCGCGTACGTGGTTGGAATGGACACGGCCGCGAGTGCCATGACACCGATGAGCAGCGCTGCGAAGGTGGCGCGCCTCGCAGAATGACGGCTGTGTGAAGGACCTCCATTCCGAGCGGGACGGATCGCGGTCGAAGGTGTGATGGTTGGCCGAACAGCCTTCACGCGCCGGACCGGCAGGCTCGGCCTTTGATCCCCCACATTGCGCGTGGCAACCGCGACGGGCGGAATCGGTGCATCTTGCACAGGAGCAGGGCGAAGACTCTCCGCGAGCGGGGCGGCTCGAGCATTTGTCGAGGCGAGATTCTCTTCCTGGTTCGATCGCCGCTCGACCGCAACTCGTCCTACGAAAACCCGGAGGAGATCGACCTCGAGACGCTCGAGCTCGACGAGAGCGGCTTCATAGGAATGCGATGCCAAGAGTGACTTGGTCCGTTGGATTCGAGGGTAATAGGCGACCGTCGAAATCTGGAACGCACCCGCGGCCCGGACCAACGATCGAACCTGAGTCGCCTTCCGAATCAGCCGATCCTTCAGCTCCGATACATCGAACCCGTTCCCCGTTCCAGCATGCTGACTGCTCCCTGCGACATCGAACCCGGACATAATGGATACCCCCTCCGTTATTTCGTGGCGGGCGACAGGCCCACCGAGACCGAAGACAAATTGCGCGCGCTGCATATGAGCGATGTGGAACAGAATTTGCGAGACCTCGGCGGGTCGATTTCGCGAGCGGAATTCACGCAAATCAAGGTGACCAAAGCGGGCAGATTCGAATTCCCAGTGACTTGATGCGCCGTCAAGTCATTGACCAACGACGAAGGGAGCCGAGCCCGCCAGCGGACACGGATTAGGGTACCGTAACTTGGCCCACACGGTATCGAGAATGATTCTCAAGGAGAGTGATTTTCACCAGTCGCAAGTTTGTTCCGAGCCATTATCTCCCGGACACCGCGATGGCGGCCGGCCGGGTCTCACGACGCCATCGCTGCAGCGCCCGGCGAGGCTTCCGGACAATGCCCACGTACGCGAACCGCTGGTCCCGAGTCCGGTCGATCGTCTTCGCGTTCGTCGTGTGCGCCGCCGCTCTTCTCGTGCCGTTGGCCGCCGAGTCCGGCACGAGGGGGACAATCGTCAACTCGTTCGCGCCCTCGGACCGAACCGGATATCTAGACCTGAACGGATTCCATTTCGATCCTCTCGTCGACCCGCCCGAACTCCCGGATGCGTTGCGCACCCCCGACCTTCCCTCCGCTGGATCTTCATTCTACATCGTACAGCTGCATCCGCCAATCACGCGACAGGCGAAAGCCGAGCTCATCTCCTCCGGAGTCACCTTGCTCGGCTATGTAAACTCCAACGCGTTTGTGGCAAAGGCCGATCCCGCGACGATTGCCCGGGTCCGCGAGCTCCCGCAAGTCCGTTGGGTCGGGCCGTTCGAGCCCGCGTTCAAGTTGAGTCCGCGCCTTTCGCAGGACGGGCCGGAAGGCCCGCTGCCCGCGGACACCGCCGCCGAAACGGAAGGAGCGCCACCCCTTGCGTCGTTCACGTCGCGACAGGGAGAAGCGAGCGGAGCGTTCCGAGATTCCGCGACGGAATCGCTCGCGAACTCACGCATCCGTGTCACCGTGCTCTCCTTCGAGAAATCAGGCGTCTTGCGGGTCGCCGGCGCAGCGGCAACCCTCGGGGCCACGGACATCCTCTGGTCGACGTCGTCCTCTGGCGTGGTCCGCGCCGAGATTGCGCGAGAGGCGCTCATCCCGCTCGCCCGCAACCCCGACGTGATGTGGATCGATCGGGAAGTCCGTCCGCACGCGTTCAACGATATCGCGCGGTGGGTGATCCAGAGCGGAAACGGGACGACCTTCGCGACACCGGTCCACGATCACGGAATCTTCGGGACCGGCCAGCTCGTCACGGTCGGGGACACGGGCCTCGACTATCAACACAATGCGTTCGAGGACCCGCTCCACTCCGTCCCGGGGCCCGACCACCGCAAGGTCACGGACTACTACGTGCCTTCGGACGCGCGCGGGGATTCTTCGGACAACGGGATCAACCACGGCACCCACGTCGCGGGGAGCGTCGCGGGCGACGACGGGACATGGCATGTCTACGACGGAGACACGGCGGGGGCGAACGGGACGGCGGGACCGCACGACGGCCAGGCGTTCGATGCGACGTTACAGGTCCAAGACCTCTCGACGGACGGGGCCTTCATCAATCCCCCGTCTGACCTGCACGACATGTACCAAGCGGCGTTGGACCGCAACTCTTCGGTCCATACGAACAGCTGGGGCTCCTGCTGCAGCGACTACATCCCGCAGGCGTTCCAGACCGACGACTTCGTCTGGACCCATCCGGACTTCGTCATCCTGTACGCTGCGGGGAACTCGGGCCCCAGCCCATCGACGATCAACCCGTACGCGGTCGCGAAGAACGTCCTCGCGGTCGGCGCGTCGCAGAACGGAGCGAACCGGGACCGGATGGCCACCTTCAGCAGCCGCGGGCCCACGGCCGACGGCCGGCTGAAACCGGACGTCCTCGCCCCGGGGTATTTCATCTGGTCCGCCCACGGCTGCGATCCGGGCGGTCAATGCGACGACTACATCCAGTACAGCGGGACGAGCATGGCGACACCGACCGCCGCCGGCGCCGTCGCGCTCCTCCGACAATACTACATGGACGGGTGGTACCCCACCGGGACGAGGCAAGCCGTGGACGCATTCGTCCCTTCGGCGGCGCTCGTCAAGGCGACGTTGATCAACGGCGCCACCGAGATCAGCGGGAGCGGGGCGTACGACAATGGGGAGAATCGCTACCCGAACTTCAATCAAGGCTGGGGTCGCATCCTCCTCGACGACGCGTTGTTCTTCCAAGGAGACGCCCGCGCGCTCTGGCTCGACGATCACCGGACCGGCGTGAACACCGGCGACTCGGTGACGTACCAGATCGCAATCGCGGACGCCTCGATGCCGGTCGAGGTCACGCTCGTGTGGAGCGACCATGCCGGCGTACCGATGTCGAGTCCGAACCTCGTGAACGATCTCGACCTCGTCGTCACGGGGCCCGACGGCATGACGTACGCCGGGAACCAGTACACGGGCTACAACCCCGGCGAGTCGCAACGGAACGCGAGTGGCTCGGACCACCTGAACAACGTCGAGGGCGTGCTCGTGCGCACGAACGTGGCATCGGGTATCTGGACGATCCAGGTATCAGCCAACAACGTGCCCGAGGGACCGCAGCCTTACGCGATCGTCGCCACGGGCGGCATCACGCGGCAGAAGGGCTTCGTCCAGATGGACCATAACCGCTACCAATCGAGCGCCACGGTCCGGGTCGACGTGGTCGACGCGGACCTGAACCTGAACCCGGGAGCGCCGGACACGGCCACCGTGTCGATGTCCAGCAGCACGGAGACGACCCCGGAGACGCTGGTGCTCACGGAGACGGGCCCATCGACCGAGGTGTTCCGGGGTTCGATCCTCCTGGAGAGGAGCGCCACGCCGCGTCCCGACGGCCGACTCCAAGTCCGGAATGGAGACACGATCACGGCGGAATACTACGATGCGAACGACGGGCTCGGCGGGAGCGGACCCGTGGACGACTACGCGGTCGTCGACGACACGCCTCCAATGATCGCGAACGTCGGCACGCAGACCGTGCGGTTCTTCCGCGCGACGATGGCCTGGACCACGGACGAGACGAGCGACTCCGTCGTCTACTGGGGAACCGGCATCCCGTCGACGCCGCAATCGGACGCGCGCCGCGTGACGAATCATGCGATCGTCGTCGCAGGCCTCGCGGCGAGTACGATCTATCACTACTACGTCTTATCGACGGACGAAGCGGGCAACACGGCCCGCGCGGACAACGGTGGCGCGTTCTACTCGTTCCAGACCCCGTCGAAGCCGCCCGATTCGCCGCCGGATGTGGAGTGGCCCCAGTTCCATCACGATCGGGAGCGGGGCGGGGTGGCCTCGTCGACCTACGCGATGCCGCTCACTCCTCGATGGAACGCCACCGTCGGCTCGCGGATCCACTGGAGCAACCCGGTCATCGACAATCACACGGTATTCTACACGGAAAGGGAAGGGACGGTGAATGCCCTCGACTTGGGCACGGGCGCGCTCAAGTGGCAAGCGTTCCTGGGAGACTTCGGGTACGTGCACGGGACGCCGGCGATCGACTCCGGGACGGTCTACGTCGCGCTCGTGACCGGCGGTGGGAGCGCCGTGACCCTGTTCGCGCTCGACGAGACGACCGGCGCGGTCCGATGGCGACACGCGTCTCCGGCTCCCGCGGCGAACGCCTTCACGACCCCCGCCGTGGATGGGACGAGCGTCTACTGGTACGACTATAGTGGCAAGACGCTCCACGCGACGAACGTCGCGGACGGCGTGGATCGCTGGACGTACGCGATGCCCGACAAAGGATTCCAGGGACCCACGGTGTGGGCCGGGATCGTGTATGTGACGGATGGCGTGGGAGACATCATCGCGATCGACGCCCCGACCGGGACGGAATTCTGGCGAGCGAGTGTCGGGTCTGCAATCACGTCCGCGCCGACCCTCGCGGGCGGCGTCCTGTACGTCGGCGATTACACCGGCGCGATGTACGCGATCAACCCGCTGAACGGATCGAGGATATGGAAGGCACCGCTCGTCGGGAGGACCGTCGACCTCTCGTCCCCCGTCGTCGCAGAAGGACTCGTCTTCGTCGGCGTGTTCGCGACCGAGACGGGTGCTGGACGGATCTGCGCCCTCAACGCGGCGACCGGGACGATCGCCTGGAGGACGTTCATCGTGAAGGGGCCCATCGGCGCCTCCGTCGCGTACGACAACGGGACCGTGTTCGTCGCCTCGTGGGATGGGATGCTGTACGCGCGGAAGGCCTCGAACGGGGCCGCACTGCAGTCGCTGCGGGTCTCCCCCGCGGGCAGCAGCTCGTCCGTCGCGATCGGGGACGGCTACCTCGTCGTCGGCGACGAATCGGGAAAGATGAACGCGTTCGGCTTCGTCGGCGCGGGGACGACCAAACGGATCGCCGTGACGCCCGCATCTGCGGACGTGGCGTTGATGGGTTCCATCGCCCTCGCCGGAGCGGCCTACGACGCGTTCGACAACGCGGTCGACGGGGTGACATACTCCTGGTCTTCGATCGGGGGCCTCGGCACGGTGACGCCGGCGACGCAGTCGGGAGACCGGGCCGTCTACACGGCGGGAACCGTCGCGGGCACGGACCCCGTCGCGGCCGCGAACGGAAGCGTGTCCGGTCTCGCGACGATCCGCATCGCGCCCGGCGGCCTCAACCGCATCGATGTGAGTCCGGCGATCGGCACGGTCGGGGCGGGGACCCCGCGGCAGTTTGCGGCGGCGGGGGAAGATGCGAACGGAAATGCGGTCCCCCTGTCGTCGGTTTCCTGGAGCACCGCCGGAGGCCTCGGTGCGATCGACTCGAACGGCCTGTTCACCGCAGGCGGGAGCCTCGGGAGCGGCACCGTGACGGCGACGAGCGGCGGGATCAGCGGGAGCGCGACCGTGCAGGTCGTCGCCGGGCCCCTCGCGTCCATTGCGGTCTCCCCCTCGACGATCGACGCCGAAGTCGGCTCCACGGTCGTGCTGGCGGCCATTCCCGCGGATGCCTACGGGAATCCGATTCCAAGCGTCCCGGTGTCGTGGTCCACGACGATCGGCGACGTGACCCCGATCGACGTCGATGGGATGCATGCGTTGTTCCGCGCACCGGTCTTGGCGGGAACGGGCACGATCACCGTCTCCTCAGGTGCGGTGTCGACCTCGATGAGCGTCCGCATCGTCAGCGGCGCGATGGAACGAATCCTCGTGATTCCCTCGACGGTTCAGGTGCGCGTGGGGAGTAGCGTGGAGCTCCAGGCGCTCGCCCTCGACCGGTACGGGAACGAGGTGGCCAACGTGACATTCTCCTGGTCGACGACGATCGGCACACTCGACGTCTCGCCGGGCGGCCAGAGCGCCTCGCTCTCCGGCGGCGACCACACCGGGAGCGGCACGCTCACGGTAACCTCCGGCACCAAATCCACGACGGTCGGCCTGACGGTCGTGGAGGCGGGATTCCCGCCCGAACGGATCCTCGGAGTGCCGACCGCGTTCCTGTTGATCGTCCTAACGGTCCTCCTCGCCGTCGTCGCGATCGTGCTCTCCCGGAAGAATCGCCGTCTCACGCGGCGGCTGGAGGATGCACCGGCCGCGGCGGCCGCCCCGGTCGAGGCACATTCCAACGAAGAGGATCTCGAGGAACCGCTAGAAGAGTACCCGTTGTAGGTCCGCAGAGGGCCGAAACCGGTAGGTTTACGGTACCCTGAACGTTGCACCGGCCACGGCGACGCACGCAGTCTGTCCGCTCTGTGGGAAATCGTCGAGCCTCCGATCGTTCCCGTCCGGGAGCGGCACCGACATCGCCCTTCAATCGTTCCGGGGCAAGGGCCGGGGCCGTGGATTCGAGGCGATCCCCGCAGGCTCCGGCATGAAAGATCCCGCGTTGACGAACGCGGTCCGCGAGAAGGTCCGGACGATCGTTCAGACCTTCGAGGTCCATGGTCTGCCGCTGGAACTGGATCGCGCCGAGCGGGAATCATCCGACGCGGCCTTCCAAGATCGCATTGCTGCTCTCGAGCGGCAACTGGATCTGGAGCGGAAGTCCCACGGGCCGATCGAGATGCGCGTCACGGAGCTCGCCGCCGAACTGGAGCGGGACCGGCACCTGCGGCTCAACACGCTGGCGCATGTCGGGAAACTCTCGGCGCAGCTCGACCGGGCCAATGCAACGCAGGAGCAGCTCTTCGCGGCGTCGCGCCAGTGCATCCTCAGCCTGCGCGCGTTGCGGGAGCAACTGAAGGGCGTGCCGTTCGCCGCGCAATCCTTGTCGCCGCTCGTCCGCGACGTGAAAGGGGTCGTCGACCTGATTCAAGAGTTGCGCTCGGTCTCGTCGATCCGTTCCGCGGCCGCGGACGATCTGGTCGCACGGTAGCGGCGGTCCTGCGACGAGACGAGCCCCTTCTCCTCCAGGCAGCCGAGATGGTAGGCGGCGAGCTGCCGCGTGATCCCGAGGACGGACGCGATCCTCGTCGCGGTGCTCTCCCCAGATCGGTTCAAGGCGTTCCAGATGCGCAGACGCAGATCGCGGAAGCCCCAGTGCTTCCCGAACAGGTCGTTCTTCGCGAGCTGCTCCGGATCTCCTGCGACGTAGTACCGGGACCGGCCGTCCGTCTTCCGCTCGTACACGAGGCCGTCGCGCATGAGGACCTGCAGATGATGCCGCGCCGTCCCGACGCCGACGCGGAGGGAGCGGGCGATGGACCGGAAGTGATCGCCCGGGAGGAGGAGCAGGTGTTCGTACAGCCGGCGGCGCGTCGCCTGCTCGAGTTGCTGGCGCGTCCCGAGTCCTCGCGACAATCCCGACCTGGTCGTCCGATGTCCCGGATTCGCGGGGGCCTTGTTCGGGCCGGATGAATCTGGATGTCGAATCGGTGTGTTGCCCTGCATGCGATGCGCTTACCCCGCGGTTACTCCTTGACGACAATCGACGCACGGGAGCGCGGTTCTGCGGACGCACGCTGGGACTCCTTCCGCACGATCCTCCTAGCCACCTGCCTCAGGAACCCCTCGGTCGCGGACTTCGGGGCCACGAGGATGAGTTCATCGGTTCCGAACTTTGTCGCGAAGAGACGCCGAGATTCCGTCTCGACGAGGATGCTCAAGGGGCTCGCGTCTCCGAGCGTCTCGGCGATAGTCTGGACGGAGGCGAACATCGTCGCCGCCATCACCGTGAGCACCTCTTGCGGCACCGCGTCCCGCGTCCAGCCCGCGACCAAGATGCCGGTCTGACGCAACAGCAACGCTGCGTCGAGCGGACCCTCCGGATCGACGATCGATAAGATGGATGCACCCCGCTCCTGAATGTGGGCCATGATTCGGAACCCTCTCCCCCACGACGACTTTTCCCGAGGTAGTATTGGGAAGGAGGGATAAAAAGGATTTGTTCAGTGAAGTTGGTAATCCGCTCCGACGACGGTCCGTGTCGAGGCGAACGTTCCTACAGAGGTTTGATATGCCGGGAGACCGCAATCGCCGTGACCGCCCAGGCGACCAAGATCGGCCATCCGTACGCCAGGAACAGGACGAAGGCCGTGTTGAGCTGGAAGTTCGCTACCGCGAACACCTCCACGGCCGGGAGCATCGCGGAGGCGATCGCGCCGAAGATGATCGCCGCGGCGACCGCGGGGGCGATGGCCCACCGGACCTGGGAGACGCCCCGGCGCACCGCGAGTCGCTCGCTCACGAGCTCCCGGAGGAGGCTGCGGGCGTCTTGCATCGTCGCCGCCGGCACGACGACGGCCTGCGATGGGCGCACCTCGACCAGGGCGACGTCCCGTTCCATGGCGCCCAGGATATCGTCGAGCTCGTCCTCGACGTCCCGGTCGGTCTCCACGGTCGAGGGAGAGGACACCATCTCAGCCCGAGCGGACCCCCGGATCACCGCGATCCGCTGATCCAATTCGTCCACCGCATGACCGATCGAGACGATGTGCAGCGACGCGGCGATTGCCAGGCCGACGACGAGCAGCGTCGAGGCGATGAGCGTGACGACGTACGTCTGCGACGAGACGGCGGGCGAGAACCACGATCCGGACGTCGCGACGGCGGTGGCCCAGGCGAGGTCCGCGATGGCGACCAAGGCGGCGGCGAACGCGACCGTCACGACCGCCACGCGCTTCCCGCTCACTGACCCCTCGTCCGTCGGCGAGTAAGCGTCTCCGTGAGTTAGTCCTTTCGGCGCACGAGAAGCCCCGCCGTGCGTGCCTGTCGCTCCCTCGTCAATTTGACCTGAGTCAAGCCGACTTGTCTGAGGCCGTCATAATCCCCCTCGCAGACACCCATTCGCATGAAGAGCTACCTTGCGCCGGCCAAGAACGAATCTCCGTCCGAACGCCCGGGGGCCGCCGGAGGTCCGAGGATGCACGAACGCGACGTCGAGCAAATCGAGACGATCATGACGCCGGACGGCCGCCTCGCGGAGATCCTCGAGGAGATCTCGGCCCAGGTCTACGGGGTGCAAGCGCTCGTGATCGGGGACCGCAACGGGCTGCCGATCGCCTCCTCGCTCCGCGGACGATTGTCGATGGCCGCGACGGAGCGATGGCGACGCTCGCGATGACCGCTGCGGGCAAGATCACCACAGCCTATCCCTCCCGGATCCAGAGGACATCACGATCCACGCAGGCACCTGGAACGTCGTGATCATGAGCGTCGGGAACGGGTGTACGCTCGCGGCCGTCGCGGGGCCGAAGACGGAGCCCGCGTCCCTTAGCAGGATCATGCGCTTGCATTCGGAAGAGATTCGCGAGCTCCTAGACATCATGCGGTAGCGGATCGCTCTCAACGCCCGAGCGCCGGTCCATTCTGGGGAGCGGGCTTGGCCCCTGCTATCCCTTCGTTCTCCTCTTTACGGGCAGGGACCTGGAGGATCCCGTTCGCGCGTTCGTGGGCTCGTGAAACAACCTACAAATAGGGTCCTCCCCATCGAGTCCGCCGTGCTGGACATCCGGCTCGTCCGCGAGAGCCCGGAGGTCATCCGACGCGACCTCGCAAAGCGCAACGCTCCGGAGAAGGCGAAGCTCCTCGACGACGTCATCCGATGGGACAAGGACTGGCGGGAGGCGCTCGCGAACGCGGACGCGCTGAAGCGGCGGCGGAACGAGATCACGCGGCAGGTCGCGGAAGCCAAGAAAGCCGGCAAGGCGACGGACAAGCTCCGCAAAGAGGCGGCCGACCTCCCGAAGAAAATCGACGACCTCGACGCGAAGATCGATGCGCTCGCCGCGAACATCCGAGACGGACTCCTGCGGTTGCCGAACCTGCTCCATGAGAGCGTACCGGTCGGAAAGGACGACACGGAGAATGTCGAGATCGCGAAATGGGGAACGCCTCGGAAGTTCGACTTCGAGCTCAAACCGCACGGGGAGCTCCTCGAGGCGCTCGGCGCGGCGGATTTCGAACGCGCGCGGAGGATCGCCGGCGCGGGTTTCCTATACCTCCTCGGCGACCTCGTGCGGCTCGACCAAGCGCTCCTGCAGTTCGCGCTCGACTACATGATCAGGCAAGGCTTCACCGCCGTCTTCCCGCCGTTCATGATGCGGCGGGCCGCGTACGAGGGCGTCGTCGACCTCGCCGACTTCGAGAACGTGATGTACAAGATCGAGGGCGAGGACCTCTACCTGATCGCGACGTCGGAACATCCGATGGGCGCGATGTTCATGGACGAGGTCATCGACGACGGCCGCCTCCCGATCCGGCTGACGGGCATCGCGACGCAGTTCCGGAGGGAGATCGGCGGGCACGGCGTCGACACGAAGGGCCTCTTCCGGATGCACCAGTTCAACAAGATCGAACAGTTCGTCTTCTGTCGGCCGGAGGACAGCTGGACGTGGCACGAGAAGCTCCGCGCGAAC
>WNGG01003722.1_pt1 | contig 17173 bp, 15 predicted proteins | sample 5400661 | NCBI WGS metagenome assembly WNGG01 (sample SAMN13153372, study PRJNA577476) | soil metagenome | isolation source: 100 cm soil or saprolite under Garry oak tree replicate 1 | place: USA:California | collected 2016-06-15 | reverse complement strand
CGCGGGTGATGTGCGCCGTGCCGTCTGGGTCGAAGGTGGCGGAGTCTTGCGAAGCGATCTGGCTGGGCTTGTTGCAACCCAGCGGCAGTGCGCAGATTATGAGCGACAGAAGGGGAATCGATTTTCTCGCCACGTGAAGATTCTCCTTTGGCAGATTGGCATGGAACGGCGACAGCGAGGAAGAGCATACCCGATACCCGTAGAATTGCCAGTCGATCTGGAGAGTGAGAGCCAGCACAGACTCCGTTAGGTGCTTGCCATAGGAGGAATCAGACTAAGCGCCGGATTTGAGACGGGCAATGATGCGAACGGGGCAATGACAGAGCCATAGCGCCGCAGGTCATGTATAATTTTTGGAGGGGATTCTGGTTTTCCATGGCCGAAGAAACAAACATAGTGCGGGTGAGTGCCAAAACACGGCTGCGGAAGCGGCTGCGGTTTGCGCGGACACGCGCGCGCGAGCTGAAGATGATCGCGAAGGCGCTGGTCTCGACGAAGCATCCCATCCTGGTGCACATCATCCCCATGCGCCAATGCAATCTGGCGTGCACGTACTGCAACGAGTTCGATGATTTCTCAAAGCCGGTGCCGCTGGAGGAAATGAAGAAGAGGCTGGACGCGCTGGCGGAGATGGGGACGTCGATTATCACCATCAGCGGCGGTGAACCACTGATGCATCCGGAAATGGATGAGGTGATCCGGCATATCCGGCGGCGGGGGATGATCGCCGGGTTGATCACCAACGGTTTCTATCTGAATGAGGAACGCATTGAGAGACTGAATGAGGCGGGGCTAGAGCACCTGCAAATCAGCATTGATAACGTGGCGCCGGACGAAGTGTCGAAGAAAAGTTTGAAAACGCTGGATGGCCGGCTGTTGATGTTGGCACAGTATGCGGTGTTTCAGGTGAACATTAACTCGGTGCTTGGCAGCGGCGTGAAAGATCCGGAAGATGCGCTGAAGATCGCGCGGCGGGCGGTGGAGCTGGGCTTCACGAGCACGGTGGGGATTATTCATGACAACAACGGGCAATTGAAGCCACTGGGGCCGCACGAGCAGGAAATTTTTGAAGCGGTGATGGCGCTAGGGAAGCGGTCGTTTTCGCGATTCAACGAGTTTCAGCATAACGTGGCGCGCGGGAAGGAACACAATTGGCGATGCCGTTCGGGGTCGCGTTACCTGTACATTTGCGAGGATGGGCTGGTGCACTGGTGCTCGCAGCAGCGCGGATACCCGGGGATTCCACTGTCGCAGTACACGCCGGAGATGCGCGTCCGCGAGTATTCGACGAAGAAGTTTTGCGCGCCGCGCTGCACGGTTTCTTGCGTGCAGCAGGTGGGGATGCTGGACAATTGGCACGACCCGCAAAACCTGGAGCCGATGCCAATGACGCCGCCGGCAAGTCCGCAGGCGGAGCTGGTGCAGATTGGGCACGTGCGCAGCGACTCCTGATTTCGTGCATTCCGACCTGAGCTGACCTGCGGACTTCTGACTATTTTCACTCCGTGCACATTCCACCGGCTGGGTGATTGACGGTCAGCCGCGGCTTGCTAACAATGAAGGCATGCCAGTTTCAGCGATTGAAACAGAAAATCTGACCAAGGAATATCCCTTCGGGTTTTTGCACCTAAGGAAGAAAACATCGCTCGAAGGGCTGAACATGCAGGTCGAGACGGGCGAGGTGTTTGGTTTTATCGGGCCGAACGGCGCCGGTAAATCAACGACCATCAAGCTGCTGATGGGCCTGATTTTCCCGACGGCGGGGAGCGCGCGAATCCTTGGAAAGCCGATCAGCGACGTGGAAATGCACCGGGACATCGGCTACCTGCCGGAACAACCTTACTTCTATGACTATCTGACGGCGGCCGAAGTGCTCGATTATTTCGCGCGATTTCACGACTTGGGCGCTACGGATCGGAAAGAGCGCGTGGAGCGCGTGTTGAGGAAGGTGGGGCTGGAGACCGCGAGGAAGATACAACTGCGCAAGTATTCAAAGGGGATGCTGCAACGAGTGGGGCTGGCTCAGGCCATTCTGCACGATCCGAAATTGGTGATTCTGGATGAGCCGATGTCGGGGTTGGACCCGGTCGGCCGGCGCGAGGTGCGCGACGTTATCCTGGAGCTGAAACGCGAAGGTAAGACGGTGATGTTTTCCACGCACATCCTGTCGGACGCGGAGATGTTGTGCGACCGCGTGGGAGTGATTGTTGGCGGAAAGCTGCGCGGAGTGGGCGCGCCGGGAACGCTTGTGGACATGAAAACGAAGGGCATGGAGATTCAATTTGAGTTGACCGGTACGAGTGCTGCGCCGCTACTGTCCAAGGCCACGCGCACGGGGGAATATTATCGGCTGCAGGTGGCGGAGGAGGAACTCTACGAGGCGATGGACCAACTTCGAGGAACCGGAGCTAGAATCCTTTCGGTGTCTCAAGTGAAAGCGACGCTGGAGGAATTCTTCATGCACCTGGTGGAAGCGGACCGCGCACAGGGAGCGGCAGTGGAGGTGAGCGGGAAATGAGGCGCGCCGGCGTTGTGGCTTTAAATACGTTTCGCGAAGCAGTGCGCGACCGCGTGCTGTACAACCTGGTGTTCTTCGCGCTGGTGATGATGGCTGCATCCATCGTGGTGGGTCAGATCTCGATCGGCATCGAGCAGAGCGTCATCGTGAGCCTGGGCTTGAGCGCCATTTCGGTGATCGGGCTGCTGATTTCGGTTTTCCTCGGTGTGGCGCTGGTCTCGAAGGAAATGGATAAGCGCACACTCTACGCGCTGCTGGCAAAGCCGGTGCGGCGATGGGAATTCCTTCTGGGAAAATTCGGAGGTCTGGTGCTGACGCTGGCGGTGAACACCACGGCGATGGCGGTGGGACTGCTGCTGGCCATGATCTACGTGAAGCATTCTCTGGAGCGAAGCGATGCGGCAGTACTCGTGGCGGTGTATTTCATACTGTTGAAGCTGGCGCTGATCGTCGCGCTGGCGCTGCTCTTTTCCTGCTTCACGACGCCGCTGCTGGCGATTCTTTTCACCGCCGGCTTATACATCGTGGGTTTGTACGTGCAGGAGCTGCGGAATTTGCCGATGCAGGTGATGAGTCCGGTGATGGCCGCATTTACCAGATGGCTCTCCTACGTACTTCCGAATTTTGAGAATTTCAACGTGATGGCCATGGCCGCACACGGACGAGTGGTTCCCGGGACATTGATTCTGCAAAACACGCTGTACACGGTGATTTATTGCACCATCGTTCTGATCGCTGCCGCCGCGGTGTTTGCGCGCAAAAACCTCAAATGAATTCACAGAAATCCATCGCGTGGCTTTTGCTGCTCGTGCTGCCAACGGGATTCACGGGCATCTGGCGGCTACAGCACAGCATCGACACGGAGCGCGCTTCGTTAAACCAGGAGCGCGACGATGTTCTGCTGCGCTCCGGGAAGCTCGTGAAATTGATGAGCCTGGAGTATGCACCACTGCTTGCGGACATTTACTGGACGCGCGCGGTGCAGTACTACGGAAACAAACACATGCGAGGCCAGGCGAATCTAGAATTGCTCTGGCCGCTCCTGGATATTACGACGACGCTGGACCCCAATCTCTTGATTTCCTACCGCTTCGGGGCGATGTTCCTGAGCCAGGCCGCGCCGACCGGCGCAGGCCGACCGGACTTGGCAGTGCAACTGATCCAGCGGGGCATCCAAGCGAATCCGGATTACTGGCGGCTCTATGAAGATCTGGGATTCGTCTACTACTTCGATCTGAAAGATTACCCGAAGGCCTCGGAAGCTTTTCTGGAAGGAAGCAAGAAACCAAACGCGCAACTATGGATGAGAGTGATGGCCGCCAAAGTTTCCGCGGAAGGAGAGTCCTTCGAGACCTCAGCCTTCTTGTGGAGGGACATTTACGAATCGACGGCCGATCCTTCGGTGAAAAAGAATGCGTTGCTGAACCTGCAGTTGGTGAAGGCGAAGGAAGAGTGCAAGAACCTAGATGCGCTTGCCGATGCTTATGCGAAACGGTTTGGCCACCGCCCGGCGCGCATGAGCGAGATGGTCCAGGCCGGCCTGCTGCGTGGAATTCCCGGTGATCCCCTGGGTTACGCTTACGTCTTCGGCGAGGACGGGAAAGCGGAACTCAATCTGGAGAGCCCGCTGCTTGAGCAGCAGTTGCTGCTGGACCGGTTTCAGAAGGCTGTGCCGCGAAATTAATTCATGTCACATGGCTTGAATCCGTCGAAACGGAAACCCCAGGGGAATCGCAAAAGCAGCAGTACGGCTGGCGTATTCCAAAACGCCAAGGGTTCGACTATTCCGAAGTGCAAAGCAGGGTCATCTGGGGATCAACGACAATTTTGCGCGGAGGATTCTGCGCGACAAAGTGGAAGGACGTTTCCGTCCCGCTCGTCTGGACCGTGCTCAGAAATGAGCCGTGTCCTGCACCGCTGGCATACAGCGGAACGTTGGCGATAAACGAGCGTGGCACACCGGTCTGGAAGAGCTTCCCGCGAATCGCATAGCCTTTATCCGTGTGATGAGCCGTGAACTCTACGCGGTAGTGGGGGATCCCCGTGCCGCGCACCCACTGTTCGAAAAACCATTCCATGGAACGCCCGCCTTCCAGGTCCATCGCCGGGGTCATGACGACTTCCACTTCGTGCTGTAAGTCATCGGTGGAGAGCGCGCGATACGCATACTTTGTCGCGAGCGTTTGCAGGAGAGCGGTGAACCGCGCATCGGGATTCCTGGCGCCGGGCTGGCGCAGCATTTCGCGCAACATGTGGATGATCCACGAGCCTTTGCTGTAAATGATAGCCTCGTAAGCGGCGGGTGACTTTGAGGAATTGAGGCGAGTGCCCAGGGTGAGCGCACCGACGTCTGCCGGCGCCTGAGTGGCGCCCGTTGGTTTTTCCGTGAGCCTCTGGCGGTAGCGTGCGAGCCAGACGCGAAGGGTATGGTCCGGGTTCTTCTTGGTGTCGGCGAACAGCACCGCAAGATAATTTGCGATGGCTTCATCAATCCATTGGTCGCGGTAGCTCGACCATCCCACAACGTTGCCCCACCATTGATGGGCAACTTCGTGATAAGGAACCAGCTCGGTGTAGTGCTCCTGTCCGGCGACGGTGAGTCCCGCGCGCTGCTGGGCCTCGGAGGGCAAGAAGGAATAGGTGGAAACGTAGAGCAAGCCGGGCCAGCCCTGCGCGAAGGTTCCGGGAATTTGCGAGACGCTGAGGTTATGGAAAGGAAAAGGACCGCTGAATGCTTCGTAAAAACGAATGGAGAAATCAATCTCTTTGCCGAGTTGCTTGAGGGCGTCGGCGGGGCTGGGCGGAGGGGGAGACAGCGCGACGGAGTGCCCCGTGGAGGAACGGTCGAATCGCTGGGACGGGGGAGCCAGGATGTCTGGCTCAGGTGAGGAAAGGCGCTTTCGCAGGTCCTCCTCAAGCTGACGGTTGGCGTAGATATCGATGGCATGAGAGCCGGAGGCCACGGACGCCGAAGCGTATTCGCCAAGATTAAAGCCCGCGACGGACATGGGCTTCTCCGCTTTCCAATGGCCGGCGCGAAAGTCTCCTTCTTCGTGCTCTTCGAGTTTGGCGCCGGTGGCGATCAAACGAAGCTTGCGCGGCCAGCGCAAGAGGAAGTCATAGGCAGAAAATTCCGCGCTGTCCCCCAGGTGCGGATACCAGCTTTCTCTCGCGCCCACGTATAACACGCCGTTTCCCGCGTCCTGAATGACGTTGCCGCGGTAATGAAAATGAAGCGTAAATTCCCGATGTGGCGTTGGAAATTGCGAAAGAACGACATCTAAATAGTCGTTACCGCGCGTGCTTCGCTCCTGGAGGCTCATGCCCTCATTCTGAAAAAAAGCGAGGGGATCGCCGTGCTCGCCGGTGACACTTTGAATCGTCAGAGCCCGGGAAAGCTGGAAAGAGAGAATGCGTTCCGTTCCGGTCTCCGCTCGCAAACGCACGGCGGCGGTGGCTTCCAGCGAATTATCTGGAGAAATGGAAGCCTCAATGGAGTAGTGCAACGCGTGAAAGGCTACCGAATGAACCGGAGAATCCGGGAGGCGATGGGAGGTCCAAACATCATAATAAGATTTGCCACCGGACTGGCGGAGTTGACCGAGGAGGAATGGCTCGTCACGTTTTGAGTCGAGCACGACATCGAAAGGGCCAGTGGCCACGCCTTCGATATCGGCGTAAAAACAGGGCTTGGGGTTTGCCGACAGCCGGTCGGAAAGAATCCGGAGAGTGTAGCCGGGATTGAGCTGAGTTATGGCGGATTCCCACTGTCCCGCGACGGAAGCATCCATCTGAGCCGACAGAGCGGCCGAACGGAGTTGACGCAGAAGTTCGTCGACGGTGTCGTCCGTGAAGCGGAGGTAGGCGCTAATAAAATCCTGGTCGAGAACGGGCGCGCCGAGAAAAAGACCCATCTGCTGTTTTTCGACGGGCTCCCGCGGCGCCGCCAGGACATGGCCTCGCCCGGAAAAGACCGCGCCCGAAATCTGCCCGTCCAATGGGGAGAAAAAGGCGAGCGTTCCTTCCTCGAAGGAGAGAACGGCATCACCCCGGCGCAGTTGGATGTGATGGGTGGGAGCAACGCGGTAAACATTGGCGGGATCGATGCGCAGCGCCTTGATCGCATCATACCATTCATGAGGTGATCTTTCGGTGGCCGGCAAGACTAAAGGCGCCAGAAGACACCACAACGCGAAGAATATTGCCCCCGCCCTCATACTCGAAGTGTAGTCACTTTCGGCATGCGGGAACAAGGATGGCTGCGCAGACGCTTGGGTGCTGATTAAAATGGAAAGATGCCTCCCATGATCTCAAGCTGCCGATTCCGCGGTGTTTTGCTGTGCGCCGCGCTTCTTGCCACGAGCAGGCTCGCAGCGGGGGACACGATTGTTCTAAAGAATGGACGGCGCATCGTTGCTTTGAGCGCTTTTGAAGAAGGCGATAAAGTAAAGTATCTGACCTCCGCTGGCGAATTGAGCCTGCCGAAATCCATCGTCGATCATATTGAAAAGGGTGGCGCGGCGCCGATTGGCTCACCTGGAGCCGACGCGGCAAGCCTGTCAATCGCGCCACCTGCGATGGAATCGAGTGGAGCGAGCGGCGAGATCGAGCAAGGTGCGGTCCACAACGGAGCGATCGACCGGGGGTACATCGCGAAACTGGAAACCGCAGCGCGCTCGGGCGGGCGGGAGGCCAATCGAAGCGCGGCGCTGGGGCATCACCTGGCGGCAAATTTCGAATTGGCCCACGGCGATATGGAGCATGCGCTCGCCGACGCGCGAACGGCGCTAATCTACGAGCCGGAAGAGCCGGTGCTGCTCATGAACGTCGGCTACCTTCTGCTGCGGCGGAGTGAGTTTAAGGAGTCCCTGGAATATCTGGAGCGTGCGCGGCGGGTTGCTCCGGAAAGTCCGGAGGTGCCAAAGCTCGAGGGCTGGGCCTACTACGGTTTGAACAAACTGGATCGGGCGGTTGCGGAGTGGAAGCGCGCGCAGGGTTTGCGGCCGGACAAGGAAGTGCAGGTGGCGCTGGACAAAGCGCTGGCCGACAAGAAGGAAGAGGAAAGTTACAAAGAAAACGAGAGCAGCCACTTCAAACTCCGCTACAGTGGCGCAGCCGCGCCGGCGCTGGCGCGGGACGTGCTTAGAACGCTGGAGAGGCACTTCTCGGCGATCGAATCGGAGCTGAACTTTACGCCACCGGAGCCGATTGGGGTGATTCTGTACACACAGGATGCCTTCAGCGATATCACAAAGGCGCCGTCGTGGGCGGGGGCGATCAACGATGGGCGCATCCGCGTGCCAGTGCAGGGACTGGCGGGAGTGGATGGGGAATTGTCGCGCGTGCTCAAACATGAGCTGACCCACAGTTTCATTGCGCAGAAGACGCGCAGCGCCTGCATAGGACTGGCAGCAACCTGCGGGATTCGCGCGCCGGCCTGGATTCAGGAAGGATTGGCACAATGGATGGAGGGCCAGCGCAGTGGAGGGGATGCCGCAGCTCTGATGCAGATTTACAGCGCGGGCCAAGCCATCCCGCTTAGCCGGCTCGAAGGTTCCTGGATGAGCATGAGCGGGGATACGGCGCGTTATGCGTATGCGTGGGCGCTGGCGAATATTGAATACATCGTGCAGGCCGATGGGATGGGCGATATCGAGCGAATCCTCGATCGCATCGGTGCGGGAATGGCAACGGAAACGGCGCTGAAGGAAGTGCTGCGCAGCGATTACAACGATTTGATGCAGTCCACGGCGGATTATCTGCGCAAGACTTACGGGCGCTGATCCATTTCCTGCGGGCGTTGCACCTTGTCCCCGTAAAATCCATATTTGTTATCCACCCCTTCAGCATGCTAGTTCGTGGCAAGAAGAGCGGCCAGCAGCGCGGCGCGGGCGGGCATGGTGTTTATGAGGACGTGCTCGTGCGAGGAATGCGCGCCGTCGCCGACGGCGCCGAGGCCATCAAGCGTAGGAATGCCGAGTGCGGCGGTGAAGTTTCCGTCCGAGCCGCCGCCGACTGTGCATTCGCCCAGGGAGAGATTCATTTCCTTTGCGAGCAATTGGGCGCGGGCGAATAGAGTGGCGCTCATTTTGCGTTCGAGCGGAGGACGGTCGAACCCTCCGGTGATTTCCAGCGTAGCGCCGCTTTGAAGCGGGCGCAGATCGCGCAGACGATCTTCCAGGCTGCGCATGTCGGAAGAGTGCAGCGCACGCAAATCGAGAACAACTCGCGCGCGTTCCGGAATGACATTTGTGCGCGTGCCGCCTTCGATGAGGCCTGCGTTGATGGTGATGCCGCGGCGAGGATCGTTCCATTTTTCGACGCGTGCGAGTTGCCTCGCCAATTCGTGAATGGCGTTGATGCCTTCTTGTGGCGCGAGACCGGCGTGCGAGGCGCGTCCATGCACGATCAATTCGGCTTCGCCGACCCCTTTGCGCGCCGTCTTCAGCAGGCCGCGCGGACCGAAGGAAGGCTCGAGGACGAAGACGGTGTCGCTGCGACGCGCTTCGGCTTCTAGGAGTTTACGTGAAGCCTCACTGCCGATTTCCTCGTCGGAAGTCCAGAGGAAGACGAGCCGTTTGCGAAGCGGTATTTCCATTTGCCGAAGCGCTTGCAAGGCGAAGAGTGCTTGAACGATTCCGGCCTTCATGTCAAAGGTGCCCGGGCCGTAGGCTTTGCCGGCGGAAACGCGGAAGGGCATCTTTTGCAACGTTCCGCTGGAATAGACGGTGTCGTAATGGCCGAGGACCAGGAGTTGGCCCGAAACGCGAGATTTGCCTGGCGCATGAGTGATGCGGAGAATATCGCCACGATGCCTCTGCGCAATGCGTTCCACGCGCGCGCCGTGCTTACACCATTCGCCAGCGATAACGCCACAGCATCGATCGGCGGCGGCTTTTTCCAGGCTGGGTGATTCTGCCTCCACGAGACGGCGCAACGTATCGAGCATTTGGGGAAGCTGGGGCTTCAGGAGTCGCAAGAGTTCTTCAGGCAGAGGAGCATTGGGCATGGTGCGGAGATGCTATCAATGCCTCGCGAGCAGAGCAATCAAGCAAAACCCACTGCGGCGAAACGAAGAGGCTCCGGGCTTGCGGTTACTTCCTCGCCCCGTGCAAGAAACCCCGGCAAGCGAGTAAGAGCGCGTATCGCAGAGGGCGGAGGTTCGCATATAATTACAGGTTTGCCGGGGAAGGGCCAGACGCCGCTGAAGGGGTGCGCGGCGAGACGGAGAGCGCGAATGCTACTGGACGTGGTTGCGATACAGAAGATACTGCCGCATCGCTATCCCTTTCTGATGGTGGACGGGATCCTCGAGATGGAGCGGCTGAAGCGTATCGTGGGCGTGAAAAACGTAACCATCAACGAGTCACACTTTCAGGGGCATTTTCCGGGAGCGCCGGTCATGCCGGGAGTGTTGATTATCGAATCCATGGCGCAAATCGGCGGCCTCCTGCTGCTCACGGAAGTTCCCGATCGCGAAAACAAGCTGCTGTACTTCGTGGCCGTGGACGGTGCGCGATTCCGCCGGCCGGTGGTGCCCGGCGATCAATTGAGAGTAGAAATGAACGTGCTCAACTGGCGCGGCGACTTCTGCAAGCTGGAAGGCAAAGCGACGGTGGAAGGAAAACTGGCGGTCGAGGCCACTCTGATGTGCAAGATGGTGGACCGCGACTTGATGGCGAAGGCCCAAGAACCCGCGAAATGACGATGCTTGAAATTCATCCGCAGGCCATTGTAGCGGCGAGCGCAAAGCTTGGTGCGGGCGTGCAGATCGGCCCGTACGCCGTGGTTGGCGAAAACGTGGAATTGGGCGACGGATGCGTGTTGCACGCGCATGCGACCGTTGGGGGGCCTTCCAAGTTCGGCAAGAATAATGTGTTTTATTCGTTCACCGCGATTGGCGGGGACCCGCAGGATTATACCTTTCGCGGTGAACGCACAGAACTGGTTGCAGGCGACGGCAACATTTTCCGCGAATACGTCACCGTGAGCCGTGGCACGCAAAAAGGCGGCGGCAAGACCGCGCTACGCGACGGCAATTTCTTATTGGCGTATTCGCACATCGGGCATGATTGCGTGATCGGCAGTAATACGTTGTTTGTGAACGGCGCGACGCTTGCGGGGCACGTCACCGTGGAAGACTTCGTGACCGTGGGGGCGTTTTGTCCGGTGCACCAGTTTTGCCGGATTGGCCGCTACGCCTACGTCGGAGCTTCCACGGTGATCACCCAGGATGTGCCGCCGTTTTCCAAAATCGTCACGGAACGCGAGACGAAAAGTTTCGGCATCAATGCTATCGGTCTGGAGCGCCAGGGATTTTCGCCCGAGCGTTTGCAGGCATTGAAGCGTGCATATCGTTTGCTCTTACAGTCGAAACTAAATACCTCGCAAGCGCTCGCGGAAATGCGAAAATCGCTGGGCGATTCCGCCGACGTGCGGGAATTGATCCAATTCATCGAAAGCGCCGAGCGCGGCATCGTGAAGTAACGCCTGATTATTGATTTCATGCCCGACGCAAACACCAACACGACAGGTTGGGGACTCATCGCAGGAAACGGGCGCTTTCCGTTTCTGGTGCTGGAAGGTGCCCGCAGCCAGGGAATCGAAATGGCGGTCATCGCGTTGAAGGAAGAAGCGTCGCCGGAGTTGGAGAAACTTGCCAAGCGAGTGCACTGGGTGAGCCTCGGCGAATTGAGCAAAACCATCGACCTGATGCATCAGGAAGGTGTGAAGCAGGCGGTAATGGCCGGGCAGGTGAAACACAACAAAATATTCAGCGCCATCCGGCCGGATTGGAAACTGGCGAAACTGCTATTTTCGCTCCCGCGGAAAAACACGGATTCGCTGATTGGCGCCGTGGCACGAGTGCTGGAAGAGGAGGGCATCCAGCTGGTGGACTCGACGTTGTTCCTGAAGCCGCTGGTGGCGGGCGCCGGCGTGCTCACGCGGCGCGCTCCGAATGACCGTGAGGCGGAAGACTTGGCATACGGGCTCAGCGTGGCGCGGCAAATTGCAAGCATGGACATTGGACAAACCGTGGTGATCGCGGATCGCGCTTGCATAGCAGTGGAGGCGATGGAAGGCACGGACGAAACCATCGCGCGCGCCGCGCGAATCACAGGCGGCAGGCCGCTGGTCGTCGTGAAAGTCAGCAAGCCGGGACAGGATATGCGCTTTGATGTACCCGTGGTCGGTTTGCCCACCATCGAACAGATGAGGGGTTCCGGAGCGACCGCTCTCGCGGTGGATGCCGGGCGGACGCTTCTTTTTGACCGCGCAAAACTGATCGAATCGGCGGATGCAGCGGGAATCGCGATTCAGGCGTTCCCTCCAGCCGTGCCGGAACGAAACGACGCTTCGAAGGGAATAAACAAAGAATGAGCGCGGTGGCGGGAGAGCCGAAGAGGATTCGTGTCGCCGTCGTAGGCACAGGGGAATTTGGGCGCAACCACGCGCGCGTGTATCGCGAGCTGGAGGGCGCAGAGCTTGTTGGCATTTTCGATCTGAATCCAGAGCGCGCTGCGGCAGTAGCGTCCGAATTTCAGACGCAAGTTCTGGAGAGTCCGGAGGAGTTGCACGGACGCGTGGATGCCGCGAGCGTCACGGTCCCGACAGTCGGGCACGCGGAGGTAGGCTGCCGGCTGATGGAAATGGGGCTCGATGTTCTAGTTGAGAAACCCATGGCCGTAACCCTCGGGGAGGCCGACGCGCTGCTTCACTCGGCGAAGAAAAATGGACGAATCCTGCAGGTGGGCCACGTGGAACGCTTCAATCCCGCCGTGGTTGCGGTTGAGCCGATCTTGAACCGGCCGCTGTTTTTCGAAGTGCATCGATTGGGAGTCTTCACCCCGCGCAGCCTCGACGTGGATGTAATCTACGATTTGATGATTCACGACCTGGACATTCTGCTGGCGCTGGTCAACGAACCGGTGACGGAAGTAAAAGCCGTGGGGATTCCGGTCCTCACGGACAAGGTGGACATCGCGCATGCGCGCCTGGAATTTGCGGGAGGCGCGGTTGCCAATATCACCGCAAGCCGCGTATCCACTGAACGCGTGCGCAAGATGCGTTTCTTCCAGCAGCACGAATATATCTCGCTGGATTACGCGCGCCGCGACGCCCTGCGCATCGGAGTGAAGAAGCCGGGTCCGCAGCCGGAGTTTGGATTTGAGAAGCTGAACGCGCCCGCGGTCGAGCCGTTGCGTGCGGAGCTCGAAGCGTTCATCGATGCCGTGCGTTCGCGCGAGGAGCCGCGCACGAATGGTGTGGCGGGACGCGCGGCGCTCGAATTGGCAGGCCGCGTGATGGCAAGCATCCAAGAACATGCCGCGCGCGTCCAAATAGGCACATTCGCTATTCAAGACAGAACACGATGATTTCACGGATCCTGGTTCCGATCGATGCTCGTCCGACCGCGGCGCTGGATGCTCCGACGCAGCGCCGCCGCCCCACCACTATGGATGAGCGCACGCTGATGCCGGGGATGCTGCCGATCGTGCCATTGAACGGGCACTCGACGATTCCCACGAACTTGCCGCTTGAGTCCATAGCCGCGCGCGTGGTCGTGCCCCGCGACGTGAATCGCGAAGCCTACGGCGTCACTGAAGATCACTCGACGCCGGTGCAGCCGACGGACATAGACTCGCGCATCGTCTTGCCTGCAGGCGCCGCGCCGCCGGAGATGAGCGCGCACCCGCTGTATGTTCCTGAAGACCTCGTCGGCGCAGACATTTTCATGACCGGGGAAGTTCAGCTGATCGTCCCGGAGCAAACAGAAGAGAAGACCAAATGGCAGCTCATCACCCGTTTTTCTTCGGTCGGGTTTCACATTCTCGTGTTTGTCGCGCTGTTGTTCCAATCGAAGCTATTTCCAGCGCACGAGCCGACCCAAGCCGAATTGGAGTTGGCGCAAAGGCAAATGACCGTGCTGCTTCCTCCGGGCGCGCTGGAAGCGCTGAAGCCGTCGACACCTTCGACGCGTCCCGCGCAACCCGCGCCTAGAGTACATGTCGACCCGCGCGTGTTGCGAGAGGTTGCGCACACTTACCAACCGCTGCCCGTGCCTGTGCCGCCGGAACGGCCGGTGAAAGAGCTGCCGAACGCTCCCGTACCCAAACCGAACGCTGTCCCGATGGATCCACAACCATCGGCGCCGACACCCAAGACGGATGCACCTAAGCCTGTGGCAAGACTAGAAATGCCCGATACTCCGCAGCCCAAAGCCAAATTGCAATTGCCGAAAGATCTTTCACCCGGCCAGAGCATTCAAGACTCCTTGAAAGGAGCGCGGCCTTCCGGTCCCCGGGCGATTGGGGGCGGCGGCCAGATCCCGGGAGGCGCTGCAAGGGGCGGCGGTGGTAGCGGCGGCACCGCGTATGGCGGCATCGAAATGCTGACGCCGGATGAGGGTGTGGATTTCAACAGCTATCTGCATCGCGTGTACGTTACGGTGAAACGTAATTGGTTTTCAGTGATGCCCGGGTCGGTCGAACTCGGTGAGAAAGGCATCGTCTATCTCACTTTCAGGATCAATCGCGATGGCAGCGTGCCGTCCGACGAACCAGTAATCGAGCACAACTCCGGGAAAGAACCGCTGGATCGGGCGGCCTATTCCTCCGTGCGCGCGTCGAATCCTTTTGAGCCATTGCCCCCGCAATTCAAGGGCCCCTACATCGAATTGCGTTACAGGTACTACTACAACATCATGCCGAACGACTTTAATCAGCAATAATGAAACTCACGCGCCAACAGGTTCTCGGCAGCCTCCTCCTGGCGATCTTCGTGTTCATTTTCATACTTGTACGCGCGCGCCATCTCCTCGTGCGATGAGCGAAAAAAAAGCGTTTCCACCGCTCGTTGCCATTGTTGGTCCGACGGCATCGGGGAAGTCGGCGCTTGGTGTAGTGCTGGCCGAGCGGCTAAATGGTGAAGTTGTCGCCTGCGATTCAACGCAACTCTATCGCGGGTTCGATATTGGCACCGCGAAGCCCGCGCCGTCCGAGTGCCGCGGCATTCCGCATCATTTGGTAGATGTTCTTGGGCCGGAGGAAGAAGCGACTGCGGGCGGATACCGCAAATTGGCGTTGGCCGTTCTGGACGGCTTGCGGCATCGGAAACGCTTGCCGGTATTCACTGCCGGCACAGGATTGTATTTGCGCGCTCTGCTCGAAGGTCTCGCGGACATTCCGCAGCGCTCGGAAGAATTGCGCCAGCGGCTGCGCGCAAGCGTTGACGAGCATCCGTCCGGCCACTTGCATGGTGTCCTGAAACGGCTTGACCCGGAAGCAGCCGGCAAAATCTCCCCCGCGGACGAACAGAAGCTCATCCGTGCCGTCGAAGTTTGTTTGCTGGCACGGAGGCCCATTTCCGAAGTGCATCGAAGCGGCCGAGTACCGCTGGAAGGATGGCGCGTTCTGAAAACCGGATTGATGCCGGACCGCGAGAAACTCAACGAGCGTATCCACGCGAGAACAAACTCCATGCTCGAACAGGGATGGCTGCGTGAAGTTCAGGCGCTGCTTGCAAGCGGTTTGAACGAAGACGCGAAGCCATTTGATTTCATCGGCTACCGCGAATTGCGCGGGGTGCTTCGCGGCGAAATCATGCTCGATCAGGCGCGGAGCGCGATTCAACAAGCTACGCGGCAGTACGCCAAGCGCCAGCTCACTTGGTTTCGAAGAGAGCAGGGCGTACGCTGGTTTTCAGGTTTTGGCGACGATGCTGGCGTGCATGCGGGTGTTCTCGAATGGCTCCGGGCCGAAGGCCTGGAGCAGCAGAAATAGTTCCGGTATACCTCCTGATCGAGTTCAAGTGACGAACCCACTTTTTGCGCGCTGCTATTTTGGCGGAGGCGTAGGCGCAGAAGCAGGCGGAGGCGGAGGTTGCGTTTTGTCCTTGGCCTGGATGGAGAGCAGCTCAACTTCAAAAATGAGGGTCGCGCTGGGGCCGATGACCGGGCCAGACCCGCGGTCGCCATAGCCAAGATCCGATGGAATAAAGAGCTGCCACTTCGATCCCACGGGCATGAGCTGCAGAGCCTCCGTCCAGCCTTTGATTACTCCATTTACTTGGATTGACAATGGCTGGCCGCGCTTGTAGGAACTATCGAATTCCTTGCCGTCAACCAGTGTGCCCCGGTAGTTGCATGAGACGGTGTCTGTTGCGGCGGGCTTTGGCCCCGTGCCTTCGGTCAGAATCTTGTATTGCAGTCCGCTGGCAAGCGCGACCACACCATCTTTTGTCTTGTTCGCGGCTAGAAACTCAGCGCCTTCCTTCTTATTTTCTTCCGCGGCCGCTTTCATTTTTTCCTGCTCGACCTTCATCTTTTCCTGCTGTCTGGTGCGCACCTCCGTCTGCAATTGCGTGAGGACCGCCTTTGCTTCGTCATCCGTTAACAGCAATTTGCCGCCTGCGAGAGCGTCTTTCAATCCCCTTAGAAGGATTGCTTGGTCCACCTCAACGGACTGCTGACGCAGGTTTGCAGCCAGGCCCTTACCCACATTCATTCCCACTGCGTAGCTAGTCTTGTCCTTCTGCGATTTGAGCGTAAGCGGGGCTTGGGTTTTTGGCTTGGTTGCTTGCCCGGTCTTAGCAGCCGGAGCTTTTTGCGCGCCCGCGGAGGGACCCGGCTGTGGCTTCGCTGCCGGAGCTTGTTGAGTACTTGTTGCGGGAGTCTGCTGCGCCGAGGCATTTCCAGGCAGCATTATTCCGGTGGCCAATAAACTTACCGCGACGACTATCAGTATTGGTGCGTTGGGTTTTCGCATGCGGCTATTTTCACATGGGTCAGCCCGCTCCGCAAACAGGTCCGCGGAATTGCCGAAGAGTTGTAGGCGAGTCGCCGAGGCGGGGAGAGAAGCGTATACTTCAAGACAGAGGTGAGTCCGCCAGACTTAGGCAAGTCCGCAAGATGACTCCCGATCGATCTCAGTGACGAAAACGCAACACCAAGTCTCAACAGCAGAGCGCGCCTTGCTTGTGGGCGTGGGATGGAAGCGCGCGCCTCGATTCCCCGGCATGCCGGTTGGCGAGCAGGGCCGCGAATCGCTTCTGGAGCTGGTTGAGCTGGCGCGCAGCGCCGGCGCCGAAATCGCTGGGACGGTTTTCCAACTGCGAGAAGCTGCGGACCCTGCCACCTTGGTAGGGCGCGGCAAACTGGATGAGATTCGCGCGGAAGCCGCTGCACACCGGGCGCCGCTGATTATCTTCGACAGCAACCTTTCTCCCGTTCAGCAGCGAAACATCGAGGAAGCCACGGAACGCCGTGTAATTGACCGCACGCAACTTATTCTCGATATTTTCGCGCGGCATGCGCGCAGCCGAGAAGGCCAGTTGCAGGTCGAGCTGGCGCAGCTGAATTACATGTTGCCACGGCTGACCGGCAAGGGAGCGGCGATGTCGCGCCTCGGCGGCAAGAGCGGCGGTGGCGGCGCGGGCGGAGCAGGCGGGGCGGGGCGCATCGGCGTGCGCGGTCCCGGTGAAAAGAAACTCGAAACGGACCGCCGCCGGATTCGCGACCGCGTCGGTAAAATCCAGAACAGTATTGAGGATGTACGCAAGCAACGGGCGCTGCGGCGGGAAGCGCGCAACGCTGTCCCCCTCGGCACCATTGCGCTGGTGGGTTACACGAACGCCGGCAAGTCCACCTTGTTCAAT
>WNGG01007103.1_pt1 | contig 17174 bp, 17 predicted proteins | sample 5400661 | NCBI WGS metagenome assembly WNGG01 (sample SAMN13153372, study PRJNA577476) | soil metagenome | isolation source: 100 cm soil or saprolite under Garry oak tree replicate 1 | place: USA:California | collected 2016-06-15 | reverse complement strand
CCGGATAGATCGGGCAGGCATCCCCGCAGCCCATGGTGATCACCGCATCGGCGGCACGCACCACCTCGTCGGTGAGCGGCTTGGGGAACTCCTTGGCCAGATCCACCCTCACCTCGGCCATCGCCGCGATGACCGCGGGATTGATCTGGTCGGCTGGGTCGCTGCCCGCCGAGCGGACGTGCACCCGGCCTTTGGCGTGATGGTCGAGCAGGGCGGCGGCCATCTGGCTCCTGCCGGCGTTGTGGACGCAGACGAACAGCACCTCGGGCGCGTCCTTGGCGATCGTCCCCTCGGCCTGGGCGAGGGCGCGCAGCCGCTCGCGGGCGAAGCGGTGCACAAACAGCGGGATGAAGTCGACCACGCGGGCGCCTGACAGGCGGTCGATGGACTCGTCGACGTAACGTTCCACGGTCTCCAGCGACCAGATGCCGCGGAATTCCTCGGCCAGGGAGGCGATCGCGGTAGCGAATGCCTGCCGCGACAGCGGGTCGAGCAGGCAGGGACGGTCTGCACGGTCGGCCATGAGCATGCCTCCTCGGGCGGCCGGGGCGGGGTGGGTGGACGGGCGCGGGTGCGCCGTCGGGTGCGCGGCCGGGTGGGGTGGGGCGTGGCTGGCTGGGGCGAGGCTGCGGCAGGCGGTCGCGGTCGGGCTGGCGCTGGCCAGCAGCCACAGCTGGTCAGCCAGGGCGCCAAGCGCTTCGGGCCGCAGCCGGTAGTAGGTCCAGTAGCGGTAGCGCTCGGCGGCGATGAGCCCGGCGTCGCGCAGGACCTTGAGGTGGTGCGAGATCAGCGGCTGCGCCGCGCCGAGCGCTTGGGCGAGGTGGCCGACGCACAGCTGCTCCCCGGCCAGTAGCAGCACGATCCGCCAGCGCAGCGGCTCACCCAGGGCACGCGCGGCCACACCGCCGCCGACGTTGGTATCAACGGCGGCCGGTCTGGTCACAGGCTCGGCGCGCATCTGTATCAAGTCTCGTTGATTCAAATCTCCGAGGCAAGCCTGCATACACCCCTTGCTCGAAGGTATTTGCCGGAATCCCACTGCGGACCCTGGGGCTGGTCTTCGGCGGGAGAGCCAGCCAGGGTGAACTGCGACCTCGGCGCCGCCCACGCCCTCTACGAGCACGCCCTCTCGAGCGTGATGAGTCCACCTTGGCTCTACCACACCCACTTCTTGGTGGCACCCGGGTGACGACTATGGGCAAGACCGCCGGCTTGAGTTCTCCTCCAGTCAGGTCGCTTCCGACGGGCTCCAGCAGCGTTGGTGCTGCTTAGAGGTGGATTGTTGGCCCTTCGACGGGGAGTGGGGTGTTCGCGTTCTGGGAACTTGGGTCCACCAACACTTCATGAACACGGCCTTTAACCTGGGCTTGTCAACGGCAGCCGAATTTTGGCCAGGTGGCGGTATGTGAATGTTGACCACCTTCCGGTTCATGGTTCGTCGGTCCAACGGCGCTGAAGTTCCTCAAGCACGCCTTCAACGCCGACACCGAGCACATCGCCGGCCTCTCCAACCTCGCCTTCGACGGCCTCGACCTGTTCACCCACTCCGACGAAGCCGCCGTGTGACGGTCACCAAGAGGCCGGCTTGCTCGGCTGGTCGAGCCAGACGGCGAAGAAATGGTGGAGGTTCCTGCCGCTGTCCCGCTCGGCCAAGGCGACGAACTGCGCCGTGGTCGCGTTGCCGTAGCGGTGCGTGGCAGCCCAGTCGCGCATGATCCTGAAGAAGGTGCCGTCGCCGACTTTCTCCCGCAGCGCCTGCAGGGTCATCGCACCGCGCTCGTAGATCACCCCATTGAAGAGGTTGACCGGCGTTCCCAGCCGGTTCGGCGGCGGCGTCCAGAACGAGCTGTCGCTGGCGGGGGTGCGATACAGGGCCCGGAAGATCTGGTGCGCGGTGGCGCGGCCCTCATGCTCGCTCCAGATCCACTCCGACCAGGTCGCGAACCCCTCGTGCAGCCAGATGTCGGGCCAGCGTGCCAGCGTCACCGAGTCGCCGAACCACATGTGCGAGGTCTCGTGCGCCAGGGTGGTCTCGTCGGGCGGACGGTCGAACACCGGCTTGGTCTGGGTCTCCAGCGAACGGGTCAGGTTGAACCGCCCCAGCGTCGCAGTCGCCAGGTATGGCGCCATCGGGAAGCGCTCGTGCCAGACCCAGGTCGTCTGGCCGTCGCGGGTGCTGCTCGACGCCAGCACGCCGTTGGCCAGCACCGTCAACCCCGCGGGGACAGTCACGGCGAAGTCGAAGGTCGCCTTGTCCTGGGGGTTGTCGTTGGCGGGATACCATCCCGGCGACCCCTGCGGCTCCCCGACGACGAAGGCCCCGTCGCGGGTCGGCACCCACCCCTCGATGGACCGGTCAGGATCGGTGACGATCGAGGGCCGGCCGGCGTAGCCCACCACCACGGTAAACGGCCGCCCGGCGGGCAGCCCCTCGGGCGGGGTGATGATCAGCTCCTGGCCGGCCCGCGCGACCGTCGCCGCCTGGCCGTTGACCAGTAGCCGCGAGATGCGAAAGCCACGCAGGTCCAGGTCGAACCGCGAGAGGTTCTGCGTGGCGGTCGCCCGGATGGTCGCGGTCCCGTCCAGGTGGACGGTGGCCGGATCGTAGGCGAACCGCAGCGAGTAGTGGCTGACGTCGTAGCCGCCGTTGCCCGCCAGCGGGAAGAACGGGTCGCCCAGCCCTGGCGACCCCGGCCGGAAACCGTTCCCCGCCACGGCTGGACTTGCCAACCCGACGGCCATGAGCACCAGCGAGAGCGAGAGCGCCAGAACGCCCACCCTGACCACTCGGCGCCGCCATCCCCGTGAGCGCATCCCCCTCACCCTCTCCGGCTCCGGTGCGCTTCCCCTTCTTGCGAATCTAGTCGGAGAAAACCCGTCACTTCAAGCCGCTGGACCTGGAGCCCGCGAGGCGATCGCCGCGCGCATCCAGCTCTCCGCGGCCCAGCCCCTCGACCAGCTCGCCGCCACCTCACTGGAGCACGCCGGCTCCACCTTCGACCCACACGAAAGCCTGCGCGTGGCCGGCGGCAACCAGCAGCTGGCACTGGCCCTGACCGAGCGCGTCGGCAGGGCCGCGCGCCTCAGCCTCGTCACTCCGGTCGCGGCGGTGCGCTGGTCCGAAAGCTGGCTCTCGTTCCTGGGCTGGAGCTGGCTGGATGCGCGACGTCGGCAGCTCGCGGAGACCTCGCTGCCGCTCACCCCCCTCGCCCGCCACAGCGGCCTCGCCCAAGGCATGCTGGCCATGCATCTGGCCGTAATCGCGGCCGTAGCCACGGTCGTAGCTGTGCCATCCGGCTTCGCGAGCCGCCTCGACCTGTCAGGGCAGTACCAGCCGCCCCGGAGTTGCCCTGGTGGCTGGCTGAGCTCGTGCCAGCGGCCGGCACGGTGTTGTTGTCCTCACCTTCCTGGTGGCAGTGCTGGTCGATTTTGATCCTGGCCGGCCCGGTACTGGCGGGCTGCCCTGGTTCACCGCCGCGGTGATCTGGACGTTGCTGCTGCAGGCCGGCCTACTGCTGGTCCTGCTGAACTCTGCTGTCGTCGCAGATGTCGGCTGGCTTGTGTGAACACTGGTCTTTGCGGTTGCGGTGATGATTGTCCTTCTCAAGCCCAAGAGGGTGCCTCCGCCGAAGGGACTCATGCTGCCAGTGTGCAACTGACGTGCACGGGTTACACCTGGGTCGTCTTCTGCCGTAGTCGTTCGTAGGGTGTGTGGCCACCGAGGCCGCCGTGGGGCCGGTGGTAGTTGTAGAAGTCTTCCCACTCCCTGAGCTTGTCGTTGAAGACCTTGGCGTCGTCGACGCCCCCGGCGTCAAGCATGCGGTAGAACTCCTCGGCGTCGATGCGGGTGCACAAAGGGGCGATAAGCCGGTCATGACGGCGGCGTTTGTACCTTTTGAGGACCCGTTTTGTCGTGCTCGGGACTTCTACCGGGTCAAGTGGACTCCTCCCTCCTTGGGAGGAAACCAGCCGGGTTCCCGCCATGGCCGCTGACCTGCGGTTTTACCGTAGAGCCCACCGATCTAGTGGAGAATGAGGCGCCCATTCTCCGTGCGAGCCAAGAAATCCCCCGAACCAGGACAGACCCCCTACCTGCGCAAACCGTGATCTGGGCAGCTCAGCAGCCATGTTCGCAGTGCCGCTGGGTTCACTGCAGGGCGTTGAGTTCGCTTCGCGGGTGCAAAGTTGGCCGCCTAGCACCCATACCACGCCGGTCTGCCATTCCTCTGTGTCAGGGACCGAAACCCACTAAACCAGGTCGGCCGCCGCTTGGGGGTGGCGACCTTCGGCACCGATGATGCCCACCACGCCACCTTGTGGGCGTGGGCCAGCGACTTCGGCCCGATCACCCAGGCCGGCGTGGAGGGCACCGGCAGCTTCGGCTACCGGCTTGCCCAGTTCCTCACCGGCGCCGGGGTCCCCGTGTTCGAGGTCAACCGGCCCAACCGGGTCATACGGCGGCGGCGTGGCAAGTCCGACTCCGTCGACGCCGAGGCCGCCGCCCGCGCGGTGCTGGCCGGTGACGCCACCGCCACCCTCACAAGTCGCACCGGACCGGCCGGGCAGCTCCGCGCCCTGCTGGTCGCCCGCCGCAGCGCCCGCAAGGCCCGCACCCAGACCGAGCAGCAGCTCCGCAGCCTCATCCTCGAACTCGACGACGACAACCGCACCCACCTCGACCGTCGCCGCATCATCGACCTGACCGCCGCCTGCGCGGCCCTCACCGGCACCGACGGCACCAGCCTGGCGCTGCGGGCCCGGCCGGGGATCGGCCCGGTCTGCGCCGCGCAGTTGCTGGTCACCGCCGGCGACAACCCTGATCGGCTCCACAGCGAGGCCCCCAGTACCCGGTCGCCTGGCGGAAGGATGCGTCCGTCGAAGGCCCGCCGGTCGCCTTCCTTGCTCCACTCGTTGATCTCGATGGCTATGCGACATCGGCCGCCAGCGACGACGATGGCGTACTTCTGCTGCTCGGCACGCTGATTCAGCCTCCACCAACCGCGCGCGGCGTTGTAGACCTCCCGATCGGTCATGGTCGGGAGCGCGAGCTGTGGAAGCCGGTTGTCGACCCGCCGTGAGGTTGCATAACCCGTGGGGTTCAGAAACCTCGGCCGGTGCGCTGAGCAGCGATGATCCGGGTCGGAAACAATCGGCCGATGGCCCTGTCCTTCCTCTACCTCATGGCACGCTTGCTTGTCGGCATGCTGCTGGGACGCCTGCGCAGCGAGCAGACCAAGGACGTCGAGATCGCCGTTCTCCGCCACCAACTCGAGGTGCTGCGCCGCCAGGTCAAGCGGCCCGAGTTCCAACCCGCCGATCGAGCGCTGCTCGCGGTGCTGAGCCGCGCTTCCTCAGCGGCGCTGGTCCAGCTTCCTGGTGACGCCGGACACGATCATGCGATGGCACCGGCGGCTGGTGACCCGCACATGGACCCAGCCCGACCGTCGAGGCGGCCGTCCGCCCCTCGCCGACCACCTGATAGCGCTGATCCTGCGACTGGCAGGGGAGAACCCTCGCTGGGGTTACCGGCGCATCCAAGGCGAACTCAAGAAGCTTGGAATCCGCGTGTCAGCCACCACGATCCGCACGGTCCTGCTGGGCAACGGGCTCCGACCCGCACCCCGACGGGCCTCAGTCACCTGGCGTGCGTTCCTTCGAGCGCAGGCCGCCGGCATCATCGCCGCCGACTTCTTCACCGTGGAGACCGTGCGCCTCAAGACCCTCTACGTGTTGTTCTTCATCGAGCTGCACACGCGGCAGGTTCGGCTTGCTGGCGTCACCGACCATCCGAACGGACCTTGGGTGGTCCAGCGGGCACGGGAGCTGTCGCTGGACCGGCCGGAGGGCACGACCGCGCCTCGGTTCCTCATTCGCGACCGCGACAGCAAGTTCACCCGAGTCTTCGACGATGTCTTCGCCGCCGACGGCATCCAGGTCATCACGACCCCTGTCCAGGCGCCAAACGCCAACGCGTTCGCCGCGCGCTGGGTGCGGACGGTCCGGCAGGAGTGTCTGGACTGGGTGCTGATCTGGGGTCGACGCCATCTTGAGCGAGTGCTCGACGAGTACGTGCGGCACTATAACGACGAGCGGCCGCATCGAGGCCTCGCGCTTCGGCCGCCCAAAGGTATCGAGGCTCGGGCTGGGCCTGATGCGGCAACGGTCGCCGCCTGCGTTCGGCGCCGGGACCGACTCGGCGGTCTCGTTCACGAGTACTACCAGGTCGCGGCGTGACGTCCGAGTTTCTGAACCCAACGGTATGCATGAGCTCGCCACTGCCGTAGATGAGAATGTCCTGGCCGGGCTGCTGCTTTAGGTTGGAGACCTCTTCTGGGATATTCCCGCTGATCAACCTCGAAGCGAATTCACCCTCTCGATACGGCCAGGAGAAGGCAAATACCTCGTAGACCCTTCGGCCCCAGGAGTAGCGTGTCCGAGGCACAAAGCTGCCTCCACGCCTACTGCTCCATCTCATCATTCCACAATTCCCAATTCTCTGGCGCTTCCATGACTCCGTCGAGGGTCATATAGGTCGACACGGCCACTCTTCTCATGTTGATCCTCCTGCGGTTCGGCGCTCATGGTTCATGGGCTTGTCTCGGACTCCCCGAGTTGGCCAGCCACAGGTGCATCACGGCGTGTGCCCGCCAGGGCCGCCAGCGCTCGGCCAGCCGCTCCGTCTCGCCCTTGTCAGCCGCGGGTCCCTCGCAGAGGGCTTGTCTGAGGGTGGGGTCCGCGTTGGGAAAGGCATCGGGTTCGCCGATGCGCAGCGCGAGGTACTGGGCCGTCCACGGGTCAAGGCCCGGGATCGCGGTGATCGAGGCTGTCAGGTGGTCCAGCGGCCTTGCCTGGTCAAGCGGAAGGTCGCCGTCGGCCACGGCGCGGGCGAAGGCGTTGACGGGAGCGGCAGAGGCGGTGGTGAGACCAACGCTGGTGAGGTCGGCGCTGGCAAGCGTCGCCGGTTGCGGGAACAGGTGTGTCAGCCCGAGGGGCCGAAGGCCTGGGACTGGCGTGCCGTAGCGCGCCACGATCCGTGCGGCGCCAGCGTTGGCCGTGGCGATGCTTGCCTGCTGGCGCACGATGGCGCGCACTCCCGTCTCGAAGGGATCCCAGGTGCCGGGTGGGCGGAGCCCCGGCCTAGCCTGCACCAGCGGCCCGACGAGAGGGTCGGTTTGGAAGTGGCGGTGGGCGGCGGCGGCGTCGCCGTCGAGGTTGAAGATCCGCCGGGCGCGCCGCACCAGGTGGAGCAGGCCCTCCCAGTGGGGGAGGTGGACGTTGAGCAGCAGGTGGTCGGGTTCGCCAAACGACAGTTCCAGGATCCCAGGGTCGCCGTCGACTGTCACCGTTCGCCGGTAGGACTGGCCGCACACTGACTCGACGCCGGTGATGGCTTGCGCCTGGAAGTAGCTGAGCATCGCCGCCCAGTCGAGCGGCGGCCGGAAGGGCAGGCGCAGCGTCAGGCCACCGTCGGCGACCAGCCGGTCGGTGGCGCGGCGGCGGGCGCGCAGCTCGCTTGGCGTGGCGCGGAACACCTCCTGGCAGGCCCGGTTGAGCTGCCGGACGCTCCCGAAGCCTACCGCGAAGGCGATGTCGGTGATCGACAGGTCGGTGTCGTCCAGCAGCCGCCGGGCAAAATGCGTCCGGCTGGAGCGGGCGAGCTGGTCGGGCGTCACCCCCAGGTGCTGGTTGAACAGCCGGCGAAGGTGCCGGGCGGAGACAAACAGCCGTGCGGCGAGGTCGTGCTCGGAGTTGCCGTCCAGGGCGCCGTCCAGGATGAGCCGCACGGCCCGGCAGACCAGCTCGGGCCCGCACCAGTTGACGTGCGGTTCCGCCTGGTAGGGGCGGCATCGCAGGCAAGCCCGGTAGCCGGCCGCCTCCGCCGAGGCCGCCAGCGGGAACCGGCGCACGTGCTGGGGCGACGGCCGCGCGGCGCAGCCAGGGCGACAGTAGATGCCGGTGGTCACCACCGCGGCGAACTCATTTGCGAACCCGTTCATCGGGCCATGATCACCGCTCGAGGCGCTGCCGGTCGGACACATCCGGACATGAGCCCCTGTCCATCTGGGATAGGTGCCACCTCAGCCCTTTCCGCCCGCTGGCACAGGGGTCGCCCGGAACGCCACAGCCTCGGCGGTTGCCGGGTCAACCGCCTGGCCGGTGATCTCGCCGGCATCGTTGATGTCGTTGGCGAAGACGAGATGGCCGTCGAACCCCTGCGCGAGCAGAGTGTTGAGGTCGGTCATGGCACCGTGCTCCCACAGGAAGGCCCGGCAGCCTCCCGCCCCGCACGATATCCCGACCACCTGGCCGCGCCCATTGATGCCCAGCGCCTGGCTGACCACATCCCCTGGCAGGGTGCCCAGATCCCGCATGCCGCCCCGTTTGGTCCAAAGGAACGCGTGCGCATGGAACGCGCCGGGGCCGCCACCACCACCCGGCAGGTTGGCGAAACCCACCACCTGGCCCTGCTGGTTGATGGCCATCGGGGTATTCCAGGCGACGCCGCCGAGATCACCAAGGTCGCTGGCTTTCCCACGCTCCCACAGCACCGCGTGGGCGGCGCTGAACCGCCCAACGGCGTTGTCACAGATGCCGGAGATGCCGGCGACCTGCCCATGGTCGTTGATCGCCGTCGCGGCGCTCGTCGTGTCGCCTTGGAGCGGCGGTAACTCCCGCGCCCGGATGCGACCGTGGCGGGTGTCCCAGACAACGGCACGGAACTGGAGCACCTGCGGCGGGTTGCAGGTCGGATCATGCACTCTGTTCTCCGCCCAGCCCACCACTTGACCCCGGTTGTCCGCGCCAGTGGCGAAACCGTTATCGCCTCCGAGCGTCGGAAGCGCCTGCATGCGACCGCCTTGCCACACAAAGCCGAGGCAGATGTGGCCGGTTACGGAGGGGAAGAACGCCGAGCAGCTCCACGCCTCCCCCAACCGATCCCGCTTGGCGGTCTCCGCGACGCCCGCCACCAAGCCCCCATTGTCTTTCACGGGCCACAGCACGGCGCTGTTGGGCCCCCCGAGGGTGCCGAGGTCGATCGCCCTCCCCTCCCACCACAAGACAGCGTGGGTTGTCTGATCGCCAGGTAGGTTCGAGAAGCCCGCGATCCAGGCACGGTCGTTGATACTGCTGCCCGCGCCGGTCGTCCCGCCCAGCGAATCGAGCAGCATCACCCGATAGTCCGTGCGGGACACAACGGTGCGGGCCGAACTCGCCGACGTACTGAGCAGCGGGAGCGCGATGCCGAGCGCTCCCAAAACGGCCACAGCACGAAGTCGCGTCAGCTTCATGGTGCTCCCTCCCGTGGTGTCCAACCTCGCTGGAGTTTGAGATCGAGGTTTGAGATCGAGGCTCGGCTGCTCGGTCTCGGATCGATCTCCCATCGGGAATCTACGAACGGTCAGCGCCGCACCGCGCGTCATTTCCGGACAGAGATAACACCGACCGGCTTGACGCCCGCCTGTCCTGCTCGGCCACAGACGAGCTCATACCTGGTACCTGGCCGCGTTCGGGATGGCACGACGGTCTCCCGGCAGGCCACGACCAAGGGGATAGGGAACCGGAGGGCCAAAGCGAAGGGAACGACCACCGCGGGGTCGAGGTGTGGCGCCTCACCGTCCTGTTCTTCCGGCTCGCTACGAACCGGCCCTTCTCAGCCACCCGCTCCAGAGGATCGCGACAGAGGATCGCCCGTTCGGTGCCAGGCACAGAGGGTGCCCTGTAGCTCATCGCAGCCCTGGATCCTGTCCGGATCTGACCAGGCCAGGGCTGGGGACAGGGTAGAACAGTTGGTGCAGGCCATCGGGAAAGCGCACCGACAGAGAAAAGGGGAACGCGCCCGCACATCCCCGACTGTGCCTCGACGGCGAAGGGAGAATCAGATGGCGACACGGAACGGCAGCGCGGAATGGACTGGCGACCTGACGACAGGGTCGGGGCGCTTGACGGTCGGGGAGGGGGCATGGACCAGCGACTACTCCTATACCTCCAGGTTTGCGGGCGTATTGCCGACCGAGGAAGCGCGCCTCGACGGTGGCAGCACCAACCCTGAGGAGCTCCTTGCCGCGGCACACGCGGCCTGTTTCTCGATGGCACTGTCGCTGGCGCTCAGCGAGGCGGGTCACCCGCCGCGCTCGATCAAGACCACTGGGCGCGTCCACCTCCGCAACGTCGGCGGCATCCCCACGATCCAGCAAGTCGACCTCGAGACCACCGCTGAGGTCCCGGGTCTCGACGAGACCTCGTTCCAGCAGCGGGCCGACGAGGCAAAGACGGGCTGCATCATCTCCCGTGCCCTCGGTGGGGTCGAACGCATCAATCTCGTCGCTGAACTGGCCGCATAGAGGCGCCGCATGCGCGTCGCCTGGCCTGGGATGACACTGGACACTGCGGTGGATCGGTCGGCGACGGGGGCCAGAGCCCCGCTTGGTCGGTGGCATGGACTCGTCGTGACCCAGCCGAGGACAAGGAGGACTGCGATCATGCTGGCGAGTGGTGGCGTTGCGACGCGGTTGCCCGCGCAGGATCTGGAGCGGGCGCGAGCGTTCTACGCCGAGAAGCTCGGCCTTGCGCCGATTGAGGAGCGGCCGGGCGGCCTGCTCTACCGCTGCGCACGTGGCGAGTTCGCGCTGTTCCAAACCGACGGCGCTGCGTCCGGCTCGCACACCCAGATGGCCTGGGAGGTCGACGACATCGACGCGGCCGTCTCGCAGCTCAAAGCTCGTGGCGTGGTCTTCGAGAACTATGCCGTGCCAGATCTGACCACGGTCGACGGGATCGCGGAGGTCGCGGGCAACTATCCGAGCAAGGGCGGCATCGGCGAACGAGCCGCCTGGTTCAAAGACAGCGAAGGCAACCTCCTTGCGATCGGCCAGCCGATCGCAAGGAGCCGCTGGTGAGTTCGAGCGCGCAATCGACGGGTTCATGGCCGCGCTGCTCGTCACGATGGGGGCGCTCGGCGACCAGATCGGCCATGCCACCTGCTGCGGGCAGTGTGGTAGGAACACCGAGAGAGTGCCGCGACGACCAGCAAAGGAGCTGACGCGATGGGCGAGAACGACCCGGGTTCGGGCCAGATCATGGCGCTGCCGCAGGGTGACCTCAGGCTCCTGCACAGCGAGGTCGCCAAGCGCCTGCTCAGCTCGACCATCCCGGCCCGCGTTGCCTACCTCGCCACAGACGGCACGCCACGCGTGGTGCCGACCTGGTTCCACTGGACCGGCGAGGAGCTGGTCATGCCGACGTTCCTGTCGGCGCCCCACGTGCGCCACGCCGCCGCCCGGCTGGGCGCGCTGCGCGCGAACCCGGAGGTGGCCATCACCATCGACACCGAAGGCTTCCCACCCGAGGTCCTGCTTGTCCGGGGGCGGGTGGCAATAACTGAGGTGGATGGGGTGGTGGCGGAGTACGCGCTGGCAGCGCATCGCTATCTGGGAGCGGAAGCCGCCACGTCCTACCTCGTCCAGATCGATCAGCCAGGCACCAGGATGGCACGCATCGCGGTGCGTCCCACCTGGGTCGGGATCGTCGACTTCCAGAGCCGATCCCCCAGTGCCCTGGGCGGTGTGACCGGCTAGTGGACTGTTTCTGAGGTAGTTTGAGCGTAACTGTCCAGAGGGTCTGTTTGACCGGATGGCGGCTGGTGGTGTAGCTGTCTGATACGGGCTGGCAGGGGCTGGTCCGCTGGCAGCCCGGAGGCCGCCATCCCGTCACGCCACAGCGACCGCGCAGGCGACCTGGAGGCGATCGTCGCCGTCCACGCCGCCCTGATCGCTGAGCTGCGAACGGCCAACGCCACGCTGCGGGCCGCCAACGCCGAGCAGGCCACCGTCATCGAGACGCTGCGGGCACGGGTGGCCGAGCTGGAACGCCGGCTGGGGCAGAACTCGCACAACTCCTCGCGGCCGAGCGTGTGTCGGCGCTGCGGAGGGGATCTGACCATGGCGCCGGTGGTGGGGGTGGAGGCCCGGCAGGTGTTCGACCTGCCGGCCGTCGGGTTGCAGGCGACCGAGCATCGCAGCGAAGCCCGAGCGTGCGGCTGCGGGGAGGTCACTGCGCCTCCCTTCCCCGCCCAGGCCACCGCGGCGGCCTGCTACGGGCCGCGGATGCGCTCGCTTGGGCCTACCTGCTGGTCGGCCAGCACCTGCCGGTCGTCCGCGCCGCCGAGCTGCTGGGTGCGGTGCTGGGAGCGCCATGCAGCAGCGGCTGGATGGCGACGCTGCCTGCCGAGGCGGCCGGTGAGCTTGGCCGCTTCGCCGAGCAGGCCCGCCGCGTGCTGGCCACCTCCGAGGTGGTGCATGTCGACGAGACCGGCGCCCGGGTCGCCGGACACCTGGCCTGGGTCTGATCGAGCAGATCCCTCGGCCGAAACCATCTCATCCTCATCGTGAAGCCTCATTTTCGAAAGGTGCTCGAACTTGACTCCACCCTCAAGCCTCTAGCGGATGGGTAGCCGCATACTGCCCGTAACGGCCGAACATGGTGAACTGTGCTACCATGGCAGCGTCCGCGCCAGTGTACGGCCGGACGCAATACCCAAAGAGGTGGTGGGTACATGCAGGTCGACCGAGGCGGCTACCTGACAGCCCAGGGGGTGGCTGACATCTTCCACGTCGGCCCAAAGACCGTGGCTCGCTGGGCCAAGCAGGGCAAGTTGCCGTTCATGCGGACCCTGGGCGGCCATCGGCGCTATCCGGCGGACCAGATTGAGGCACTGGCCAAGGAGCTGGAGACAGAAGGAGAGTACCCAGCGGCGACCGCGTAACCACGCCGGCCGCCGTGCCCTCGCGGTCGACCATGACCAGAGGCGCAGGTACTACAGATACTGTTGGTATTTGACCGCTTAGCCTCATTTGACAGCTACCGAGCGTTCGGTTCTGCATCGACGCACCAGCGAAGCGTGACCAGGGTCCCGGGGTGCGCCTTGGCCAGGCGCATCTCGTCGGCTACCTGCGCGATCAACCACAGCCCCCGCCCGCCAAGGCTCCGCTCCGGAACCGGGCGCGGAGCAGCAGCAGCCCCGCGGCCCCAGTCGCGGATCGTCGCCTCGATCCAGCCGCCGCGCACCTGGACGGCCACCGCCACCGGCTGGGCGCCACTGGACCCATACACGATGGCGTTGGTGCGGCCTCGCTGACAGCTAAGACCACGGCGTCGACCAGCTCGGCTGGCACCTGGACCTCAGCCTCAGCCCGCAAGCGTTCTTGGACGGCCCGGCGCAGTCTGGAGAGGCAGCTTGGGGAGGCAGCAACCGCGACTCCATCTCGCTCTCGCTCCTGACGGCGCTTGCGTGATGTTGAGTTGATTGGAAACTATCGCATATTTTTCCGCCAGCCGTTCCAGACTAATCGGAGATCCCCGGCGACCTTGGGCGCTAAACCGGAGCAAGTAGCATGCCCTGGTCGAATGCTGTCACCTGGGCAAGTTCTATGGAGCGACGCACGCATTATTCAAGACTGTACAAAGGCCGTTCCCATATCTGTTATCCGCCTCGGGGAAGGCGAGCAGTCGTAACAATGCCCTTGATTTATCGTCTCAATTTGTTACGATAATAGAGCATGAATGATACGATTTCCCCACGAGCTATAAGGATTCTTCAGGTTCTCGTATCTGGTGAGTACCTGTCGCGGGCCGCGATTGCCCAAGCAGTAGGGGAGACCCGGATCAACGCGATCCGCGAGCTGGGGCGCCTGGTCGAGCTGGGCTATGTGGCCACGAGTGGGACAGGGCGGGCTACCATCTACGCCATTACGCCGCAGGCCCGGACGCTCACCCTGTGGGACGTGGAGGAGTATCTAGCGCTTGAGCCCGACCAACGCCACGCGCGCTACAGGGGCTCCAACCAGACCTGTTTGAAGCGCCGCGCGGCATCTTTCGTCCGGCTGACCTCGAAGACACCGCAGCAAGCCGTGATGAGTTCGCCAGGCGGCGCGCGACTGACGACGCCACAGCAGGGCGGGAGCTGGAGCGGTTCGTCATCGAGCTGAGCTGGAAATCCAGCAAGATCGAGGGCAACACCTACACCTTGCTGGACAGCGAGCAGCTCTTGCGCGAGACCGTAGAGACGCCAGGTCACCCTCATGCCGAGGCCATGATGATCTTGGATCACAAACACGCCTTCGAGTACATCTGGCAGCACCAGGCGGACTTCCGCCAGCTCATGCGCTCCCAAGTCGAGCAGATCTATGCGCTCCTGACCAAGGATCTTGGTGTGCGAGGCGGCTTGCGCACCAGCGGTGTTGGTATCACGGGCACGGTGTACGTGCCGCCGGCTAGTCAGGTCGAGATCGTTGCTCATCTGGACGGCATCCTTGCGGCGATTGAGCAGCTCAGGTTTGCGCAGCCAACTACCTTCTCTAACAAGCCATTACGTCGTAAAAGAGATACTTGGTAGTGTACAGACTGAATGCCCCCAGCGACTCGCTGGGGGCATTCAGTGACCGGGACCGCAGCTCGGCCGCCAACCACTAACCGAATCACCAGGTCTGCCGACAGGCCAGCCTGCGGTGCGCTGGCGTCGGGTGTCTGCGATCAGCGATCAGGCTCAGCGATCAGGCACGGGTGGTCCGGATTCGGAGCGCGTGCCGGGGAGCGTAGCGGGTGCGCCACACCACCAGGCCACCCAGGCCGAGCAGGAGGACCGCAACCAGCAGGCCGCGGCTGGTGGCCGCGCCGGTCACCGGCAGCGCCCCGCAGCTGGTCGTGGCCCGGTTGCTGGCCGCCATCGTCAACGTCTGGTTGGTCTTGGTCCAGATGCTCACGTCGATCGAGCGCACCGCGCTCAGGTCGGTGGCAAGCCGGGTCTGCACCGCGCCAGCCGCGTCGGAGTGCACCGGCGCGGGACCCATCACCGTGGCGCCGTTGGCGATGTTTTTGACCAGCAGGAACAACTGCGAGCTGGCGGGCATGCCCTGGGCTGTGACGCTGACCCCAGAGCAGGTCGCGCTGGTCACCTGGAGGTCTTTGAGGACGGTGGCCGACGCGGACGCAGGACTTACCAGGGCCGGGACAATGGCCAACGAGGCCAGTAGGACGGTGGCGAGCGGGGCGGTGAAGGTGATACGGCGAGCAGCGTGCAGAGCGTGCATATGATTCCCCCCTTCGGTAGTTGCTACCTTGACGAGTTGACGTGACGGCAGGCGCGGCGGTCGGTTTGGAGCCGTTCGATGGCCTGGGTGAGGCGCTGGTCGGTAATGTGGCCGACCATGTAGGAGATGGTGGCGTCGGCGTCTTGGAGCGCGGCATCGCAGGCGGGTGGTGTCTGCGGCTGCGCAGTCGCCGCGCCACCGGCACTGCTGGTCAGTTGCCTGGTCGCTGGGCTCGGCACGACGAACCCTGATGATTCGGTCCGGTCGGGTGCGACGAACTCCTCGGCGCCGGCACTGGTGCTGGCAGTGGAGCGCCCAATGGCAAAGCCGCCGAGCCCCACCACCAGCAGCACGACCACGGCCGCAACCAGCTCGACCACCATCCGCCTCGAACCCTGGAAGCGCCAAAGACCCCTCAGCGCTGGCGCCAGTGGCTTCGGCCGCGCGCTGCTGGTTGGGCCATTGACTCGGCCATTGATAGTGGTCGACGACTCCTCCCACAGCGGATCGTCGCTGGAGAGCCGCCTGACCGGCGCGGCCGAGCCTGGCCCCAGCGCGGGCTCAGGCTCAGTCACCGGGCGGGAGACCGGCGCTACGGTTGTGGCGGTTGTGGCGAGGCGTGACCAACTGGCCGGTTGTCGGTCCGGCCGGCGCAGCGCCGCAGCCAGCTCCTCGCCCGACACCGGGCGGATCAGGAAATGGCGTGCAGCATCATCCGGCCAACCGACGGTCTCCGTCGCCTGGTCGACAACGACCAGCAGCCGGCCGTGGTAGCGCTCACGCACCTGCGCGCATGCCTGGCGGCGGGCCTGTTCGGGCAGGTCCACCACCACCGTGTCAGCAGCGACCGTGCCGGTGCCAGGGCTGTTGGTGTTGGTGGCGGATTCGACCGCGACCTGCGCCGGCAACTCGCTTGGCAAGTCGCTTGGAGCCGCCACGGTGATCACTTGGTCGCGCGGCAATAGCGCGTCGGCCACCATCGCCACCAGGCTCGTGTCGCACGAGATCACAACCACCCGTCGTGACTTGAGGCGACGCCTGACCGGCAGCGCAGGTCGAACGCTTTGGTCGTGCGGTTCGCTCATGATTGCCCTCGGTCCCACCCGGGCACACATCAAGGCCCCCGAGAAACCCCCGTATTTCGCTGACGGATTCCACCTCGCACGCCTGCCAGCTGTCAATAACGTCGTAACCAAGGCGATACTTACACTGCTGACAAACAGTGCGATTAAATCAATCTGGAGTATGCCGGCTCCGTCCATGCGTGAGCCCAACGATCCCGCACCAGGGTGCGGCCACGCGGCCGGCGCGATGAAGCGATGAGGCGATGAGGCGATGAAGCGATGAACGCGCGATCCGGTCAGTCCTAATGATGCAAGTCCTATGATGCATCTGGGCACCGCGTAGGTCGCCAGTACCCGTGGCCGGGCGCGGTTGGCCCCCCCGCCGCGTCCCCGGCCACCAGACCAAACCAAACCGCCACACCAGGTTCCCGTTTCCCGCACCCAACAGCCAGACTCCCGGGATGACCTGACCGCTCATAGTTCCAGAGGTTCCCCGACGCGAACACCCCCCAGGGACCGCCGGGGGGCGTTCGCTCACCGTGCCAGCGACCTTGCCGCCGGAGCTGTCACGGCTATGGCGGTCCAGGCTAGCCCCTCCTCGAAGCTCCAACTTTCAGCTTCAGCCCCGACCTCCACCAGGCATTCGCAACAACCTACCCGGTCGGTTCACTACCACCCAACAGCATTCAGGGTGGTACGCTTACGCATCCGCCCCGATACCGACATCGACACCATTGGCTCCTACGAATGCGCAAGCCAGCTCCTGGCGCACTCGTTATCGTTATCGACTGCACGAGCGTGGTAGCGGCGCCAACTTCCGCGATCTGTTCATTGAGCAACTCAAGTTCGCGGCGACCAACGACTTCCATTAGATGTAGCTCTTGGCTTCCCCAAGCCATTACGCCGTTACTTAGAGGACATTCCGGAATGAGGCTGCGGGCGGTTTGAGTGGTTCGGAGTAGCTCTGGGATAATCCGGCATGGCTACCCTCATCGATCGACTCCTGCCCGCCGACCTGTGGGCC
>WNGG01003718.1_pt1 | contig 17179 bp, 20 predicted proteins | sample 5400661 | NCBI WGS metagenome assembly WNGG01 (sample SAMN13153372, study PRJNA577476) | soil metagenome | isolation source: 100 cm soil or saprolite under Garry oak tree replicate 1 | place: USA:California | collected 2016-06-15 | reverse complement strand
CCGGAGACCGGCGGATCTGTGACTGCACCGTGACGGGACTGTCGGGGGTGGGGCCCGACAGCTTGCTGGTGGCGCTGTACGACCGCACCGACGAGCTGCGCGCCCAGCGCGAGCTGATCGCGCGCGAGAAGCTCGCGACCGTCGGCGAGATCGCGAGCGGCGTGGCCCACGAGGTCAACAATCCGCTGGCGGCGATCCGTATGGAGGCGGAGCTGCTCGGCCGCGCCAGCAAGGACCAGGAAACGAGCACGACGGCGGCCACCATCACGCGCGAAGTGGACCGGGCGGCGCGCATCGTGCGCAGCCTGCTCCGCCTCGCGCGCCGCGCCGACACCGCGCCTACGCGTGTCCAGATGAACGACCTGGTGCACGACGTGGCCGAGATTCGGCAGCGGGTGCTGCGCGCCGAGAGCGTGGAGTTCCGCACCCAGCTGGACGACGCCGCGCCGCCCGTGCTCGGCCTGGGCCAGGAGCTGCAGCAGGTCGTGATCAACCTCGTGACGAACGCCGAATACGTGGTGCGCGGGCGGAAACCCGCGATCGTTCAGCTCGCGACGCTGGCGCGCGAGGGGTGGGTGCGGATCGTCGTGGAAGACTCGGGGCCCGGGGTCCCGCGGGACATCCGGGCCCGCATCTTCGACCCGTTCTTCACCACCAAAGGGCCCGACGAAGGCACCGGCCTGGGCCTCGCGATCTGCCAGCGCGTGGTCACCGAAGTCGGCGGGAAGATCTGGCTCGAGGACTCCTCGCTCGGGGGAGCCAAGTTCGTGGTGGAGCTGCCGGCCGCGCCCGAAGGCATGGAGACGACGGCGATCGGGTGAGCCGGGCGGGTCAGTGCTCCAGGATGCGTCGCCGATACACTGCGAGCGCGATCAGACCGTTGGCGCCCAGGGCGACGAGCAATGCAGTGAGCCGCCAGTCAAACGCGAACCGGACCGCCCCGACGAAGGCCGCCCCGAGCCAGGCGATGCTCGCGAGGAAGCCCAGCACCAGGACTTCCTTGCGCGCCATCAGGATCCCGAACACGTAGCCCCAGCTGAAGCCGCACACGGCGAGAAACATGATGCCGTGCGGGATCTTGAGCGGGTCGATCAGGTTGAGCGCGCCGGCGAAAAAGCAGAACAGGCCCAGCACGGTGTAGCTCGCGAGGTGCAGCGCCAGCGGCAGGGGGACGGTGCCCATGCGATTGAAGGTCATGGGGACAAAATAGACGCCCCGGAGTGACGTGCAAGCGACCCGAACCTACCTAGAGCTGACGAGTCCCGGCCAGTTCCGAGCGGCGCTCGGCGACTTTCCCAGTCTCACGATCGAGCGGGCGGAGCGTCCCACGCCCGAGCTGTATCGCCATTGCTACCGCACGGTGGGCGAGGCGTACCACTGGCGCGACCGGTGGGACTGGAGCGACGACGAGATCCGCACGCACCTGGCGCAGTCCGAGATCTCGCTCCACGTCGCGCGACACGACGGCGCGCTCGCGGGATGGTACGAGCTGCGCCGCGTGCCGGAGGACGGCTCGGTCGAGATCGCTTACTTCGGGCTCGCGCCCGCTGCCATCGGCCGGGGGCTCGGCAAGCACCTGCTCTCGTGCGCGGTCCGCGACGCGTGGGCGCTCCGGCCCTCGCGCGTCTGGCTTCACACGTGCACCTTCGACCACCCGCACGCGCTGCCGAACTACCAGAAGCGCGGGTTCGTGGCGTACAAGACTGAGCAATACGAGGTGACGTGAATGCGGAATGTGGAATGCGGAATAGGCGGGCCCGCTTCGAAGACGCTGGCCGTTCAATTCCGCATTCCGAATTCCGCATTCCGCATTAGGTTTCCCCGCGTGACCTTCACCCTATCGCGCAAGCAGAAGCTCCTCATCGCGGCCGCCCTGCTCACGCCCATCGTGCTCTTCGTGCTCTACACCTGGAGCGCCCTGACGTGGAGCTACTCGAAGGGGGAGCGCGCGGGATACGTCCAGAAATTCTCCAAGAAGGGCTGGATCTGTAAGACGTGGGAAGGGGAGCTGGCCATCGTCTCGATCCCCGGGACGATGTCGGAGAAGTTCTCCTTCACCGTGCGGGACGACTCGGTCGCCGCGCGCGTGAACCAAACGATGGGCAAGCGCGTCGCGCTCGCGTACCACCAGCACGTGGGCATTCCGACGAGCTGCTTCGGGGAAACCCCATACTTCGTGGTGGACGTGAAGAGCGTGGAATGACGACCCGGGACAGCTTCGGCAGCCGCGGCACACTCAAGGTCGGCAGGCAGAGCTTCGAGATCTTCCGCCTCGCGGCGCTCGAGCAGCGCGGCCTCCCGGTGAGTCGCCTCCCCTACTCGCTCCGCATCCTGCTCGAGAACCTGCTGCGCCGCGAGGATGGGCGCACGGTGCGTCGCGACGAGATCGAGAAGCTCGCGCGCTGGGATCCCACAAAGACGCCCGACGACGAGATCGCGTTCATGCCGGCGCGCGTCCTGATGCAGGACTTCACCGGCGTACCGGCCGTCGTGGACCTCGCGGCCATGCGCGACGCGATGCAGGCGATGGGCGGCGACCCCACGAAGGTGAACCCGCTGCTCCCCGCCGAGCTCGTGATCGATCACTCCGTGATCGTGGACGAGTTCGGCACGCCCACCGCGTTCCAGGTGAACGCCGACCTCGAGTTCCAGCGCAACCGCGAGCGCTACGCCCTGTTGCGCTGGGCGCAGCAGACGTTCCAGGGCTTCCGCGTCGTGCCGCCCGACACCGGGATCGTGCACCAGGTGAACCTCGAGTACTTGGCGCGCGTGGTCTGTACAACGCCCAGACACCGCGGCTCGGTGCCGCAGGCCTACCCGGACACCCTCGTCGGCACCGACTCCCACACGACGATGATCAACGGGCTGGGCGTGCTCGGCTGGGGCGTCGGGGGGATCGAGGCCGAGGCGGCCATGCTCGGCCAGCCGGTCTCGATGCTCATCCCGCAGGTCGTGGGGTTCCGCCTCACCGGGAAGCTCGCGGAGGGCGCGACCGCGACGGACCTCGTGCTCACCGTGACCGAGCTGCTCCGCAAGAAGGGCGTGGTGGGGAAGTTCGTCGAGTTCTACGGCCCGGGGATCTCCACGTTGCCGCTCGCCGACCGCGCGACCATCGGCAACATGGCGCCGGAATACGGCGCGACGGTAGGAATCTTCCCGGTGGACCAGGAAACACTCCGCTACCTCGAGCTCACCGGGCGGCCCAAGGAGCAGGTGCGGCTCGTCGAGGCGTACATGAAGGAGCAGGGGCTGTTCCATTCGGCTGGGGCGCCGGAGCCCGAGTACTCCGACACCCTGGCGCTCGACCTCGCGACCGTCGAGCCGAGCCTCGCGGGGCCCCGGCGGCCGCAGGATCGCGTCGCGCTGCGCGACGTGCCGCGGAACTTCTCTCTCGTGCTGCCGACCCTGGTGAAGCCGACGTCGCCCATCGCTCCGCCCACAGACGTGCGCAATCACTGGGAGGCCGAAGGCGGCCAGCCGTTCGGGGGCGGGACCGCGGTGGCCGCGCCGCCGCGCCGCACGCACGTCGATCTCACCATCGACGGCACCGCCTGCAAACTGCACCACGGGTCGGTCGTGATCGCGGCGATCACCAGTTGCACCAACACCTCGAACCCGTCGGTGATGGTCGCCGCGGGGTTGGTAGCCAAGAAGGCGGTGGAGCAGGGCCTCAACACCCGTGCCTGGGTGAAGACGAGCCTCGCACCGGGCTCGAAGGTCGTGACCGACTACCTGCGGCAGGCCGGCCTCATGACCTACCTCGAGCAGCTCCGGTTCCACCTCGTGGGCTACGGCTGCACGACGTGCATCGGCAACTCAGGGCCCCTACCCGAGGCCGTCTCGGCCGCGATCGCAGAGGGCGAGCTGGTGGCGTGCTCGGTGCTCTCCGGGAACCGCAATTTCGAGGGACGGATCCAGCAAGAAGTGCGCGCCAACTACCTCGCGTCGCCGCCGCTCGTCGTCGCCTACGCGCTCGTCGGGCGGATCGACTGCGATCTACAGCAGGAGCCCCTCGGCACGGGGAAGGACGGAAAGCCCGTCTACCTGCGGGACATCTGGCCGTCGGCGCGGGAGGTGGACGCGGTCGTCCGCTCGTCCATCAAGTCCGCGATGTTCCACAAGGAATACGGCGCAGTCTTCAAGGGCGACGAGCGCTGGAACGGCCTCCCCGTTCCCGCGGGCGAGCGGTTCGTGTGGGAACCCGACTCGACCTACATCCGCCGCGCTCCGTACTTCGACGGGATGCCTCCCGTCCCGGGGCCGCTTCGCGACATCCGCGGCGCGCGCGTGCTGTGCCTGCTCGGGGACAGCATCACCACGGACCACATCTCCCCCGCCGGCTCGATCCGGAAGACGAGCCCCGCCGGCCAGTACCTCATCGCGCACGGCGTGCAGCCGGCGGACTTCAACTCCTACGGCTCGCGCCGCGGCAACCACGAGGTGATGGTGCGCGGCACGTTCGCGAACGTGCGACTCAAGAATCTGCTCGCTCCTGGGACGGAGGGGCCGGTGACCGTCCACCTCCCGGATGGCGCGCCGATGACGATCTACGACGCCTCGGTGCAGTACCAGGCGGAGGGCGTGCCCCTGCTCGTGATCGCGGGAAAGGAGTACGGCTCAGGCTCGTCGCGCGATTGGGCCGCGAAGGGCCCGCGGCTGCTCGGGGTGCGCGCGGTGATCGCCCAGAGCTACGAGCGCATCCACCGATCGAACCTCGTGGGGATGGGCGTCCTGCCGCTCCAGTTCCTGCCCGGCCAAACGCCGGAGACGCTGGGCCTCGCCGGCACGGAAGCGTTCCACCTGACGGGGCTCGCGGACGTGCTGGTGGAGGGGTTTCCGCGCGGCAAGGAGGTGACCGTGGACGCCGGCCGGGCCGATGGCTCGACCGCGCAGTTCCGCGTCACGGTGCGGATCGACACACCGCAGGAGCTGCAGTATTACCGCCACGGCGGGATTCTCGAGTACGTGCTGCGGCAGTTGCGAGGCCCCGGAACCTAGGCGGCCGCCGTGCCGATCGCGCGCACCCGGGCTGCGAGCGCGAGCCGCTCGAGCTTGCCCAGCGGCAGCGCCAGCAACAGATCGATCCGCCGACTGAGCAGCAGGAACGCGTCCCGGAACGCCGCCTGCTTCGTGGCCTCGTCGCCCTCGACCGCGGCGGGGTCCGGCATTCCCCAGTGGGCCAGAACGGGCTGACCGGGAAAGATCGGGCAGGACTCCTTCGCTCGATCGCACACGGTGATCACGAAGTCCCATCGCTGGCGCTCGAGACCGTCTATACCGCGGGGCGGATGGCCGGCCCAGGGGATGCCGTGCTCGCGCAGCGTCTCGACCGCGTACGGGTTCACGCAGCCGGCCGGACGGGACCCGGCGCTCTCCGCCTGGAACCACGCCTTCCCCTTCCAGTTGAGGAGCGCCTCCGCCATCTGGCTGCGCGCCGAGTTGCGTGTGCAGAGGAACAGGACGCGGAACATCGCCTACGCGAGGGGCCTTCGCGCCCGCACGAAGGCGCCCATCACCCGGCCGCCGACTTCGCGGGCAAGCACCGCCGCGTCGAGACCGGCCCCCTCCAGGAACACGCGCGCGTCCTCGAACTGATAGATCCGGGTGGGCTCGATGCCGATGTCGGCGAAGCCGTTTGCGGCGAGCAGCTCTCGGAACTCCCGTTCTTCGAGCGCACCTGCCACACAGCCGACCCATAGCTCCATGCTGCGACGCACTGCGGGCGGAATCTCTCCGCGGACGACCACGTCCGACACGGCGAACCGGCCCCCCGGCCTGAGCACGCGGAACGCTTCGGCCAGAACCTTCCGCTTGTCGGCAGCGAGGTTGATGACGCAGTTCGAGATGATCACGTCCACCGACGCGTCGGGGAGCGGGATGCGCTCGATGTCGCCTTTCAAGAACTCGACGTTCTCAACTCCCGCTTTGCGCTGGTTCTCGCGCGCCAGGGCGAGCATCTCGTCGGTCATGTCCAGACCGTACGCCTTGCCGGTGGGCCCCACGCGCCGCGCCGAGAGCAGCACGTCGATCCCGCCCCCCGAGCCCAGATCGAGGACGATCTCGCCGGCGTGAAGCTCGGCGAGCGCGGTCGGGTTGCCGCACCCCAGCGACGCCAGCACCGCCTGCTCCGGGAGGCCCTTGGTCTCCGCTGCGTCGTACAGGTTCGCGGTGATCGGGTCGCAGCCGCCGGTCGTGGCTGCGCCACCGCAGCACGCATTTCCCAGCCCCGTGACCACCCGCAGGGCAGCCTCACCGTATTTCTCCCGCACGGTATCCTTGATGTCCTGCGCGCTCATCGTGCACGCTCCTGTCTGTTAATCAACAAATCTTGATATGTCCACGACAAAAAAACCTAGTCACAGCACGCGGTGCTGCAGCTCCCCGCGTGCCGCCCGGGCTTGACCGCCGAGGCGAAGGCCGCGATCTCGTGGAGCGCGTCGCGGCTCAACGCGTAGTACACCCAGCGCCCCTCCCGCCGGTCGGTCACGAGCCCCGCGTCCTTGAGAGTCTTCAGGTGAAACGACAGTCGCGACTGGGCCGCATCGAGCGCGTCCTGCAGCTCACATACGCAGCGCTCGCCGTGCGAGAGGAGGCGCACGATCTCGAGCCGCGTCTCATCGGACAGCGCGTGGAACCAGCGCGCCGCGCGGCCGCTGTCGGGAAGGGCGGTCGTCGCCATGGCGACAATATATCAAGCGATCTTGATGCGTCAAGGCTTCATCATCTTGCGGTGCTGCTCCGCCCACGCCTGCATCGAGTCGGCCCACGCCTGAACCCTGACCCGCTGCGCGTCGGTCAGCACCGCGCGCGCCTGCACGGCGGCCGCGAGCATCGCCCAGTGGGCCTTGCCCATGGCGTTATGGGCCGCCTGGAAGTGCAGCTTGAGCGCGCTCGTGTCCGGCTTGGGGGCGCTCGCGACCTGCTCCATCTCCCTCACGTGCGCCTGCGCTTCCGCCTCGGCGGCGTCCTGCCCCGCCTGCGTTCCCTCCCGCAGCGCCGTGAGGCGATCGACCTGGTCGGTCGTGAGGCCGAGGGCGTCCCTGCGAGCGAGCAGGTGGTGCGGCGTGTACAGCATCATTTTGATCATGGCGGGCCCCATCTCGTGCATCATGGGGCCTGCCATCATCTCCGGCCTCGCCGGCTGCTGGCCGGCGAGCGGGACGGCGGCGAGCACGAGCAGCGCCACGACCGGTGGGCAGTTCATCCAGCCTTGCTCCGTGGGAGACCGTAGAATATTACATGGCTCGAGCAGCCGAGACTCTCCTCGCCCTCGCGGCGCTCGGCGCCGCGCCGGCCCGCACCACCGCCGCGCAGGGCCCGCCGGACGCGTGGCGTCCGCAGACGGTCCCCCTCTTCGGCGCAAGCTACTCCCCTGGCCTCGGACTCCTCATCGGCGCCGGGGTCGCCCACACCCGGTACGGGTTCCGCGCCCTCCCGCCCAGCACGCGCCTGCTCGCGCAGGCCGAGTACGCGACCGCCGCACGTACGTACCGCGCGGAGGTCGCCGGGGAATTCCGCCGTCCTCTCGCCCCGGCGATCCTCAACGTCGAGCTGCGCGCGTCGGGGCTCGAGATCATCCGGTTCTATGGCTTCGGCAACAAGACAGAGAGCTCGCAGCCTGACAGCGTTTACGCCGTGCACCAGCAGCAATTCCTGCTCGCCCCAACGATAACCCTGCCCCTGCCCCTGCCCCTCCCCCTCCCTCCGCGACTCCGGCTGACGCTGGGGCCGCTCGTGAGATACGCCCACACGCGGGCGGACACGGCCACCCTGCTCTCGCGCACCGGTCCGTACTATGGCGCGCGGGACTTCGGCCAGGCCGGGGCGGGCGCCGCATTGGAGCTCGACACGCGTGACGTGCCAGCGGCCGCGGCCGGCGGCATACACCTCCGCCTCGCGGGTCAGTGGTATCCGGCCGCATGGGACGTGGTCCGCCCGTTCGGGAGCGTGTCGGCCGAGGCATCGACCTACGTATCGGCGGGCGACCCGCCGGCCGCGACCCTCGCGCTCCGCGCGGGCGGGGCGGCGGTGGGAGGCACCGTCCCGTTTCACGAGATGGTCTACGTTGGCGGGGAGACGACGGTCCGCGGCTACGCCGAGCAGCGGTTCGCCGGCCGCTCCGGCGCGTACGCGAACGCCGAGCTGCGGCTGCGCGTGGGCTTCCTCCCCGTCGGCGACCTGGGCGTCTTCGGGCTCGCGGACGCGGGACGGGTATGGGTCCCGGGCGAGTCGTCGGACCGGTGGCACGCCGCCACGGGCGGCGGGCTGTGGTTCGCCTGGCATCACAGCCGCGCCACCATCGTGTCAGTCGCGGCAGCGAAGAGCCCGGAGCGCACGGCGATTTACGTGCGCGCCGGGTTCATGTTCTGACCGAGCCCCTTGTCACCGCACCACGATCGTGCCCCTCATCGCCGTGCCGTGCACCGCGCAATCGTACTGATAGGTGCCCGCCGCCGTGAACGTGACGGCGTACGTCTGGCCGTTGCCGCTCATGATCGGACTGCTCGCGAACGAGGTCGACCCCTCGGACTCGACGCTGTGGGAGACGGCCTGGTTGTTGGTCCACGTCCACGTCACGGTGCCGCCCACCGCCACCGTGTCGACCGCCGGGTTTGCCGTGCCGTTGTGGGCGCTGATGAACACGATCTGCCCGTTGTTCCCCACCGTCACGGACCCGGCAGGTCCGCCGCCGCCGCCGGAAGTCCCTGTGCCGTAGCTGCTGCCGCAGCCCGCGAGCGCCGCGAGCGCGAGCATACCGATGCCTAGTGTGCGTAAACGCATTGATCCTCCTCAGCTCGCCTTGCGCGAGCTGGACTTTTCCCAGTTGACGAACAGGAACCCGCCGGGCGCGTCGAACTTCGGATCACCCGGTCCAGGCAGGATTTGCAGCTGCAGCTCTTCAATCTTGTTCTTGGAGCAATCCCAGCACGCGAGCGCGAAATCACCATCCCGCCGGGTGCGCGACAGCAGCATCACGTGCACCAGCGCGTTGTCGGTCACTAGCTGATCGTTCTTGTAGAGGTGCCCGAACGCCCACAGCGCGACGGCGCTGTTAATTGTCGGGACGAGCGGGGTGTGCACCTGGGTCGCGCCGTGGTAGTAGAGCCCCAGAATCACGCCGCCGAACCGCGGGTGATGCGGCACGTCCTTCGTCTGCACGCGGTCCAGCACGAGCTTCCAGCGCGCGCCGTCCTGGGTGGTGAACTCGGCGACGCCATCCACTGAGTCGCGCGTGGCGCCCTTGTCCCAGGCCGTGAAGGTGAACGAGCCGGAACTGGGCGCGACGTTGTTCGAGTAGGGGCCGTTCTTCACCTGCGACTCGAGCCCCTCACGCTCGTCGCCGAACGCCTGGAGGATCGGCGCCGCGCTGTCGGGGAAGGGGAACGGGCCGGGCAGGATCTGGATCACGGGCCCGCCGCTCGTCACCCGGATCGCTTGCACCTTCACTGCCGTGGTGTGCGACTCGCCCAGCTCGGAGGCACCATAGCCCGGGGAGCCCGAGGCCCGTGCGCTCACGACCTTCAGGTGGGTTTCCATGCCGAGCTTCTTGTGTGAGTCCTGACCCACCGGGCAGTACACCTCGTACGTTCCGGGCTTGAGGGTCAGCGTGAGCGTGTCGCTCTGGCCTGGCTGGATCGTCTCGATCGCCTTCTCGATCCCGCGTCCCTCGACTTCGAATCCGTGCGGGATGCTGCCGGCGTTGGTGACGGCGAACCTGACGGTTCCGGCCGCGATCGTCACTTGCGAGAGCTCCACCTTCCACTCGGACAGCGTGGCCCCGACCTGCACGGGCTCGTCCGAGAGCCCGTGATGCGGCGCCCCGCTGAGCGCGAGGGCGGCGAGCAGCAGCGCGCCGCCGTTTCTCGCCGCAACGTGGTATTCCCTGGTCATATGAGGTCTTCCTCCGGCAATGGTGTGACGGCAGAATGGTTCAGTGCCGGAGACCCCATGCGCCGTGCGCTTATTCCCTCGGGAATAATCCCGCCGCGCGCGGAGTCCTCACTCGAAGGTGTCCGCGACCCCCAAGAGGACTGGTTGGAGCCGAGCGAGCTGGAGCGATTCGAAGCGATCGTGTTGCCGCACCTGGACGCCGCCTACACGCTGGCGCGCTACCTGACGCGCAACGACCACGACGCCCAGGACATCGTCCAGGACGCTTACCTGCGCGCGCTCACGTACTTCGCCGGGTTCCGGGGCAGCGCCGCCCCCGAGGGTCGCGCGTGGTTGCTGGCGATCGTCCGCAACACCGCACACACCTGGCGGCGCCGGCACCGGGGCGATGCGCTCACTACCGAGTTCGACGAGGAGCTGCACAGCGACGCTGCGGCGGGTGACGATCCGGCGGCGGCGCTGGAGCGGGACACGGCGCGCGAATCGCTGCGTCAGGCGCTCGATCGGCTGCGGCCGGAATTCCGCGAGGTGATCGTGTTGCGCGAGCTGCAAGGGCTGTCTTACAAGGAGATCAGCGACGTGACGGCTGTGCCCGTGGGCACCGTCATGTCGCGCCTGGCGCGCGCTCGCCAGCGGCTCCAAGAGGCGTTGCGCGCCGAGGGGACGCTCAGGTGACACACCCCGAGATCGAGCTGCAGCTCGACGCCTACGTGGACGGCGAGCTGGCGCCCGAAGAGACGCGAGAGCTCGAAACGCACCTCAAGGAGTGCGCTGAATGCGCGCGCCTCCACGAGGCCCGCGTCGCGCTCAGCGCCGCGATCCGCCAGCGGGTCCCGGCGTTCCGCTCACCCGAGGCGCTGCGCGGCCGCGTGCGCGCGGCGTTGCGCGACGCCGCGGAGCTGCCGGCGCGCCCTCCTCGCCGCCTCGTGACACCGGCGGCGGGGCGCTGGCTCGCGTTCGCGGCATCGCTCGCCGTGGTCGCAGTGGGGGGTTGGCGGCTCGGGTTGAACCGTGCCGCCGGGGAGGCACTCACCGAGCAGGTGCTGACGAGCCACGTGCGCTCGCTCATGCCGGGCCACCTCACGGACGTGGTTTCCTCGGACCAGCACACCGTGAAGCCGTGGTTCAACGGCAAGCTCGACTTTTCGCCTCCGGTGTACGACTTCGCGGGGCACGGCTTCCCGCTCGTCGGCGGGCGGATCGACTACGTGGGCGGGCGACCGGTCGCGGCGCTTGTGTACGGGCGCCGCCAACACCTAATCAGCGTGTTCCTGTGGCCCGCCGGGCGGGGGCCGGCGGCAGGGCCCGCGGCCACCACGGGTCAGGGCTACCACCTGCTGCACTGGACGACATCGGACTACGTCTACTGGGTCGCGTCGGACTTGGGGCTCCCTGAGCTGCGCGACTTCGCCGGGTTGCTCCAACGGGGCGATTCGGCGGCTGCGGCCTCGAGCCGATGACACAACAGAGCGGGCCCCGCCGTCTTCGGAGCCCGCTCGCCGAACGTCGCCTGAGGCATCACCTCCCCTAAGGATGATCTGGTGGTCCGGGCCCTCCCCCTCCCCCGGGCCCCCTCCGGAGCCGCTCGTCCATCCGCTTCCTCATTGCTTCGAACCGGGTGCGCTGCGACGGCGTGAGCTGCGCCGCGATCTCGGCGTCCACCGCCGCACGCAGCGAATCGAACCGTGGGCGCATGTCGCGCCACAGGGTCTCCATTTGCGGCCGGTGGCGCTCGAAGATCGCGCGCACGGAGTCTTCCTGCGCGGGCGTCAAGTCCAGCTCGCGTCGCAGGAACCAGTGCACGCCTCTCTGGCCGCCCGCGGAGCCGGGGGGGCCGGGGGGGCCGAAACCCAGGCCGTCGGACCCGCGACCCCACCCCCATCGGCTGTGGCCGAAGTGGCTGCTCAGCCCCCACCCGACGAGCCCGCCCGCCACGAACGCCGCCGCCAGCGTGGCGATCGCCCATCCCGGTGATTGCTTCAACATGCCGACACTCCGTTCCTCAATTGGCCGCCGTGGACGCGAACAGGATGCTCGCGTCGGGAGCGCCCTGCGATGTGAACAGCGCGGCGGCGGCGCTGCTGCCGGTCACGCCCGTGACCCACACAGCGTCGAGCGACGGGACGGGCTGCCGTTCCGTGCCCGCGAGCACGCCGGCGAGCAGCGCGGCAGCCGCGGCGGCGGCGACCGCCAGCCGGGTCCACCGCCCGAGCACGGCCCGCGACGATCCCACCCCAGCCGAGCGCGCGCGCGCCAACACCGCGGCCACGAACGCCGCGTCGTCGCTCAAGTCCAGTGCCCGGCGCAGCGCGCCGCCGAGCGCCCGATCAGGTTGGTGCGAGAACTCCGAGGTGTCGGGTCTCACTCCTCCTCCTTCCAGTCTCCCAGCCGTTGCCGCCGGCGGCGCCGCGCGTGAAACACCGCAGAGCGCACTGTTCCCGGCGCCACGCCGAGGATCTCGGCGATCTCCGCGTGCGAGTAACCCTCGACGTCGAACAGCACCAACGCCGTCCGGTACCGCTCCGGCAGCTCGCTCAAGGCCGTCCGCAACCGCTCGCCCAGGGCGCGCCGCTCCGCTTCGGCGTCCGGGAGCGGACTCCCGGCCGCAAGGTTGTCGTCCAAGGCGACCGCTTGCCGGACCCGGCGCCGCCGACGGCGGTCGATCGCTGCGTTCGCCACGATGCGGAGCAGCCACGGTCCGAACGGCCGGGTGCGGTCATGCTGATCGAGCTTGACCAGCGCGAGGAGCAAGCCATCCTGCGCCGCGTCGTCCGCATCGCCCAGGATGGCGCGCGTGACGCGGCGGACCGATCCCGTGTATCGGGCGACCAGCAGTCCCAGCGCCTCCTGATCGCCCGCCAGGGCGCGCGCGACGAGGGCAGGCTCTTCCCCGACCGCCCCCTCCGCCTCGCCAGCCCCGTCCTGGTCGGGCACCGCGCTCATGCAGGGAACTACGAATGCGCGCGCCGGGTTGCTGACAGTCGCCGCGCCCCGGGGTCGGCATCCACGCGCGGCGCCGTGCTGAACTCGCGCCAGTGGAAGGCGTATCAGGAGTGGCGGGACGATCGGAAACACCAAGCCGAGGAGGAGCGCCGCTCCGGCGGCCGTCCGCGGCGACCCCCAGGCACATAGGAGCACCGGATGCGTATCGCCTTCACGAGCACCCTAGGCGCCGCCCTCGTGGCGGCGTGCACGCCCCCGCCGAGCGGCGGCTTCCGCCAACCACCAGGGGGATTCGATCCCGTCGCCACCCGCTACATCAACCCGGGGACGCTCGCGGCGCTCCCGGGCTTTACGCACGCCGTGCGCGTGGGGTCGACGGTCTACGTGTCCGGAGAGGTGGCGCTGGACAGCACGGGGCAGCTCGTCGGGCCTGGCGACCTCGGCGCCCAGGCGGCGCAGGCGTTCGCGAACCTCGCGACCGTCCTGCGGATCGCGGGCGCGGCTCCCGCCGATGTCGTGAAGCTCACGGTCTACGTGGTCAGCGCGTCGCCGCGCGATGCGGCGGTGATCCGGGAGGCCGCGCCGGACTTCTTCCCGCAGCGCAATCCACCGGCGGGCACGGTCGTGGGCATACAGTCGCTGCCGCGGGCGGGGCTGCTGATCGCCGTGGACGCCACGGCGGTCGTGCGGGCCATGTTCCGCCCCCTCAACGAGCGGGACCGCGGCGACCGACCCTAGTGCCGTTCCAACTTTTTCCGCCCAATCTCCATCAGCCCGATGGCCTTCGCCTAGGCTCAGAAAGTTGGAACGGCACTAGCCGACCCGGCTGACGCTCCCTAAGTTGCGGCGTGAGCCTCGACCTGACGGAGCGCCTGCTCCGGCTCACGGTCGCGGCGCTCGCAGCGCTGGGGGGGGGCATCGCGCCCCGGCCGAGTGCGCGGCCGTTACCGCTGTTCCGCGTGCAGAACCCCGCGGACACGGCAGAGCGTGCGCCTCACAGGTTATTCGACTCGCCTGACCCGATCGAACTCACGCTCGCCGCCGATTGGGGCGCCGTCACCAAGGATCGGGGAACGGAGAAGCACCCCCGCCCCGGCGTGCTGTCGTACCAGGCGCCTGCGGGCGACACCGTGGCGCTGAACGTGCAGCTGCACACCCGGGGCCACTACCGCCTGCGCATCTGCGAATTCCCGCCGCTCAAGGTCGAGTTCGAGCGTGCCGCGGCCGTGCACACGCTGTTCGCGCACCAGGGAAGCCTTAAGCTGGTGGTGCAATGCCGCGGCAGCCGCGCCTACGCCAATTACCTGCTCGAGGAGTACCTCATCTACCGCGTCTACAACCAGCTGACGCCGCAGAGCTTCCGGGTGCGCCTCGCGCGCGTCACCTACGCGGACCCGAGCGGGAAGAAGGCGCCCGCCACCCGCTTCGCCTTCTTCCTCGAGGACGACGACCGGATGGCGCAGCGCACCCAGACGCAGGTACTCGAGCAGAAGGGGATCGGCCAGGGGGGCACCGAGTTCGACCAGATGGGCCTGGTCACAGTGTTCCAGTACATGATCGGCAACACGGACTGGTCGGTCGCCGGGCTACATAACATCGTGCTGCTGCGCGACAGCGCGGGCATCCTGTATCCGGTCCCCTACGACTTCGACTGGTCGGGCGTGATCTCCCCGCCGTACGCCCAACCCGACTCCCGCCTCGGCATACGCACGGTCCGCGACCGGCTCTACCGCGGGACGTGTCGCACGCCGGACGACTTCGCACCGCTGGTGGCCCAGTTCAACGCGGCGAAGGACTCGATCTACGCGCTGTACCGCGGCCAGCCGGACCTCGAGCCGAAGCGGGTCGAACAGGCGCTTGGCTATTACGACGAGTTCTACCGGACGATCAACGACCCCCGCCGCGTGAAACGCGAGTTCATCGACGGGTGCGGCGGGAGCTGAGCGGGACGGCGATACCCCCCGATCCACTCACTCGACAGCATCCTGGAGCGCGCCGCCGCGCCGCGCAGGTAGCGCAACGAAACCGCGGCCCGCACGTACCAGAGGATAATGAACCCGAGACTCCCCACGCACTCTGGCACCGCCGTTCCCGCGGCAGCACTGGCCGTCGTGTTATGGGGCTGCGGCTCGGCACTCCAGGCACCCGTCCCGGTCGTCGGGCTCGCCGGCGACATCGCGGCGCTCACCGGCCAGTGGGAGGGCTCCTATGCGAGCGCGGCCACCGGCCGGAGCGGCAGCATCTCCTTCTCCCTCACCGCGCTGGGCGACTCCGCCCGCGGCGACGTGGTGATGATCCCCCGCGGATTCGGCCGGCCGCTTCAGGCGTGGGACCGCTCGGCGGCACCCGCCGGCGCGGCGCAGCCGCGCTCCGCGGTACTGACGATCAACTTCGTGCGCGTGGCCGCCGGTCGCGTCAGCGGGACGCTCGCACCCTATGCCGACCCGGAGACGGGGGCGAAGCTCTTCACGATGTTCGAGGGGCGCCTGACCGGGGACACCATCGCCGGGACCTACGCGACGCACGCCGCTGCATCGAGCGACAGCCAAACGGGCGAGTGGCGTGTGACGCGGCGGAAGCCGTAAACGCATCCCCCCGCGGAGCGTTGGCGCCGCGGGGGGATGGTCACGCCGCCCTGCACGGATCAAGCGTGACGCGTTAGAAGTTCAACATCACCTGCGCACTCACACCGTACTTCTTCGGCGCACCCGACGCCTGAGGCGAGTCCAACGTGCCCTCGAGCGCGAGCCGCAAGTACTCGGGGAGGCCCACGGGCACCACGCCACCGAGCACGTACCGGTGGTTGGCGTTGTTCGAGACGTCGGTATTCGGGTCCAGGTATTCGTAGCGCCCGAAGAGGGTGAAGGAGCTCTTGGGAAACATGTATGCGCCCTGGAACCAGTAGCCCACACCCTTGTTCTCCGGGGCTCCGGCTGGCAGATCGAAGTCCTTGCCGTAGAGGATCATGCCCATGGCTTCGAAACGGTCGACGATCTTGTTCGCGGTGAGGCCCAGCCGCCAGAAGTGCGACGTCAGGTTGGACGCCACCGCCGTGTCGAGGCCGACGAGCGAGCCGTAGTAGCCCATCGCCGTGATGCCCGATCCCGCTTCGTCCATGAGATACTGGTCGACGAAGACGAAGTCCTTCTTACGATCCGTGTCGCCCTCGTCCCCGATCCCCTGGGCGTTGATGCCGTTCAGGACCTCGACCGAAGCGCGGTTGTTGCCGGCCACGTAGTAGCCCTCGACGCCGACCTGGTCGTTGTTGAAGCTGAACGGCACGGACCCGGTGATCTTCCCGCCGAGCGGCGAGGCGGTGTTGATGCCGATCGGCCGGTCGAAGCCGGCGAGACCCTCACGCTGCAGCCAGTGGAACTGGCCGATGCGGAATCCGCCGAACGCCTTCTCCTTGCCCCAGGCGCTCGCCACGTTCGCGACGAGCTCGAGCTCGCCCGGCGCGCGCTCCAGCTCGAAGAAGGCGCCGTAGTTCTTTCCGAACGGGCCCCCGTAGAAGATCGTGTAGTCCTCGAACGCGAACTGGCTGTTGGAGGCAGGCTGGTTCTCGGTCTTGTTGTATTGATACCGCATGCGGCCGCGGACCGCGATGTAGTTCTCCACCTTCGCCACGTTCACCGGCTCGCCCAGCTCGTCCGGCGGCCTGTAGCCGGCCCATTTGAACCGCATGCCGTACGCGTTGAGCCGCGGCACCGCGGGCCAATGGCAGTCATTGCAGTTCTTGTTGTAACGGCGCGCCCACGCCGGGATCATGGCGTGGGCTTTTTCGAGTCGGCTGGTGGTGTACTCCGCCATATAGGCCCGAACCGCGGCGGGCGTCCCACCAGCGCGCGCCGCGGACGGCGCGACCACCGCGCCGAGCAGCACCAATCCGATCCTTCGCATTGGCTCCTCCTCGATTGATTCGGTGCGACGACGGCGACACACACCCTGGTAAGACCCAATTCACCAGGGCGCCCATGAAGGGAGTGTGAAGGACGCGCGAGCGCTTCCTCAAGGATTGCCCGCCCCGCCGAACTTCGTCCGGACGTACTTCACGACGGCGACCATCTCCTCCGGCGTGAGCTTCTCCTTGAACGACTTCATCTCCTTGCCGCCCTTCGCCCCATGTTGCAGCACCGCGACGAGGGAGTCGTCCGACCGACCGGCCAGGAACTCGGCGTCGAAGGGCTTGATGTTCTTGTATTTGCTCACGGCCTGCTTGGTCGGGCGCCCGGCGGCGCCGTGGCACTCCTTGCACTGTTCGCGATACAGTGCGGCGCCGTCGGGCTGCTGCGCCGCGAGCGGCGTCGTGAGCAGCAGCGCGCACCCTAGCAATTGGGCGATCCGC
>WNGG01004000.1_pt1 | contig 17184 bp, 11 predicted proteins | sample 5400661 | NCBI WGS metagenome assembly WNGG01 (sample SAMN13153372, study PRJNA577476) | soil metagenome | isolation source: 100 cm soil or saprolite under Garry oak tree replicate 1 | place: USA:California | collected 2016-06-15 | reverse complement strand
TCGAGGCCCAGCTCACGAGGGTCCTGAGCGGGTTCCGGGCCGCCCTGCCCTTGGCCGGGGCTCTCGTCCGGGACGGTCGAGGCCGACTCCTCGCGGCTTCCGAGCGAGCGCAAATGCTACCGGTGCCGCAAGAGATCCTCCAGCTCGACACCCTGCTGCCTCCTGTGATCTCCGACCGGGACCTGGCGCGCCGCGGCCTCGCCCTCCCAAGGGAAGGAGCACGGCTGGCCCTGATGGCCGGGGATCGCCCGGTCGGTTGGCTGGACGTGTGGGGGAACGGAAGGCCCGTGAGCGTCGCGGCGCGGCAGACGCTCTCCGACGCCGCGCGCCTCCTCGCCCTGCTCCTCGCGAAAGCCGACCTCGGCTCGAGGCCTGAGGGGGTGCCCTAACCTAACGGATCTGTCCCCGGATCTCGCCCCCCGGCAAGGCGGTCGCGTGGGTGATGTCCCCTTCGTAAGGGCCGCTTTCCGGACCGGTAAGGTTCGCGCCGATCCTCAGCCGTCAGGGACCGTCCATGGCGCCGACCTGCAAGGTCAGGGTCGTGAAGTCGCTCTCCCACTCGGCGTCCGGCCGGGAGGCCCTGCGGAGGTAGGTGCCCGCCAGGAGCCAACGGCCAGGCCGGTCGAGGCGCAGGGTGGCTCGTCCCTCGGTATCAGTCCGCTGGAAGCGGCGCTCGCGGCCGTCCGTGGCCGCCAGGGTGAAGCCCGACATCGGCTGCCCCGACCGGAGGACCACGACGCTCAGCGCGTCCCCGGGCTGGAGCAGCGTGGGGTCTCGCTCGGGGACGATCTCGAGGTCGAGGCCAACGGGATCGTTCCATGCGCCCGGGCCGCCGGCGGCCTGGCCCACCCGCAAGAACGTCTTCGCGTGTTTCCGGTACACCTCGCGCCATCTCCGCGGCCCCCGCTGCCACTCGGCCCCCAACCGCTCGCGCTCGCCGATCTCGGCCAGGTACTCCTCCACCTGCGCCGGTTTCAGCTCGAGCGCCTGCGGCCTGAGGGAGACGAACGCCACCGCGACTCCCTCGACCGCCAGCGGAGCCTGGAGCCGCAGCGCCTCCTTGCCCCGGCTTCGCACCTTGAAGCGCCGGGTCATCCCGCCCAGCCGGATGCCCTCCCGCGCGATGCGGCCGGCTTCGACGGCGCGGTCCAGGGACGGGAAGGCACCGCCGCTCGTCAGCTCGAAGAGCACCGTGCTTCCAGATGCGATCGGGAGGCGCGGCCCCTGCAGCCACGTGTCGTGGGCCAAGGCCGGAACGGCCGACGCCAGCGCGATCAGGCTCGACAGGATGCGGGCCGTCCCTGGAGTGATCTTCATCACCCCACAGCATAGACGCGAGGAGCAAGCCCAGCCAGCGCCCAGGCCCCCGGCTTGGGGTCGATCGAGGTAGGCTCAGAGGCCTTGAGGCCGACGCGAACCGAACTGGACGGACTGGAGATCCTCTCGCGCGTCCGTCCGGGCGCGCCCATCGTGGGTCTCCTGCTGGTCGTGGGCGGCCTCGGGCTCCAGTGGGTGCTCGCGCGCTCGCCCGAGCTCGTCGAGCGGGTCTTCGCCCGCGGCCTCTATCCTCTGCTCGGGGGACGCCTGGGCTGCCTTACCCGCCTCCTTCCGATCTCGCTCGGGGAGTGCATCGTCCTCGTTCTCGCGGGGTGGCTCGCGGTGGCCTTCTGGCGCCTCGCCCGGGCCCGCGAGCGTCGCCCGCGACTGCGGCGGCTCAGGAGGGCGGCCCTGCCGGTGGCCGCGGCGCTCTATCTCGCTTTCCTGCTGCTCTGGGGTCTGAACTACCAGCGCCAGCCGTTCGCGGTCTCCGCGAGGCTGGACGTCCGACCCTCGCGCATCGACGAGCTGGCGGCGCTCGGCGCAATCCTCGTCGACGAAGCGAACCAGGCCCGCGAGGGACTGCCCGAAGACGGCGCGGGGATCATGCGCCTCGCGGACGGACGGCTCCATGCGCTCGCCCGAACAGAAGCGGGCTTTCGCGAAGCCGCGTCGCTCTACCCCGTGTTGGCGGGCTGCCCGGCCCGCCCCAAGCCCCTCCTCACCTCGATCGTCTTCTCGTGGCTCGGCGTCACCGGCATCTACTTCCCTTTCACGGGCGAGCCGAATGTCAACATGACCCTCCCCGACCCGGAGCTGCCCTTCGCGGCCGCCCACGAGATCGTCCACCAGCGCGGCTTCGCCCGCGAGGACGAGGCGAACTACCTGGGCTACCTGGCCTGCCGCCTTCACCCGGATCCCGACTTCCGCTACTCGGGCCACCTCGCCGCGAGCGTCTACGCCGTGAACGCGCTCACCGCGCTCGACCGCGCGGCCGGGGAGCGCCTCGAGGCTCGGCGGTCCTCGGGCGTGCGCCGCGACCTCGCCGCCCTCCTGGCCTGGGCCGAGCGCTATCGCGGGCCCGCCGAGCGGATCTCGCAGCGCGTCAACGACGCCTACCTCCGCAGCCAAGGCGAAGCCCAGGGCGTACGGAGCTATGGCCGCGTGGTGGACCTGCTGCTGGCCGAGCGGCGGGCCAGACCTTCTTCGGTCTGCCCCCCGAGGCCCTGGACTCCTTCTTCGGCACAAGGAGAGGTTGGGCATGATCTGGTGTGCCGGGTATCGGTTACACTCTTGGCAGTGTCCATGCTTGCACGACGGTTGATCCTCGTGGGGGTTGTCGCCGTGCTGGGCCTGCCCCTCGCCTGTCGCGGCAGGCCGCCCGAGGCCGAGGTGCCCGGCCTCATCGCCGACCTCCAGAACCCGGACCCGGCGGTGAGCGGAAAGGCCAACCTCGCCCTCATCCGCCTCGGGGAGCCCGCGGTGCCGCAGCTCGCCGAGATGCTCAAGAGCGGCGACGTGCGGCTCCGGACGCTCGCCGTCACCGCCCTCTGGGGCTTCGGGGAAAAGGGGCGGGCCGCCGTGCCCACCCTTGCGGCCACCCTCGGCGACCCGGTGGACTCGGTGCGCGTCGGCGCGGCCATGGCCCTCGAGAACATGGGCCCGCACGCCAAGGACGCCGTGCCCGACCTCGTCCGCTCTCTCAAGGACCGGGACGGGAAGGTTCGCCAGTGGTCGGCGAAGGCCCTGGGGAGCATCGGACCCGCGGCCGAGAAGGCGGTTCCCGCCCTCGTCCAGGCGGCGAAATCCGAGGGGATCCGGCCGGCCGCGGAAGAGGCCATCCGGAAGATCCGGGTTCTGCGGGAAGGGCAGCCGGTTCCTGAGCAGTAGCCCCTCGTAGCCGCCTGCCGACGACGCGCTAGGGAGCGCCGGCCATAGGTCGGGAGGCGAGTTCTTCCCTTCTCGATTACTAGCTCTGGTAGTAGTCAAGCGCGAAATTACCCAAGAAAGACGATGACTCTCGCAGGGAGAGTCTCCAGAGCGAGGCCGGGGCGAGGATTGTCGTACGGTGTAGACTGGATGAGGAAGAGGGAGGCGATCAGGCTCCCCGGCGGCCAGGAAGGAAGTGGCGTTGAAGATCAGGTTCACCGTCGAGGATCTACAGCAGGCGCAGGACCCGTTCGACGCCGAGACGACGACGGTCGCCATACGGCCCGCGCTCGACTGCGACGGCTTCGCCTGCCAGTTGCGGAGCGGCCCGCGCGGGGATGAGGGCCCCACGCCGTTCCACCACCACCTCGTGATCCGGGCGGACGGGGGCAGGGCGGGCGAGCGGGTCAGCCCGGTCCTCCTCGACGTGCGTGCGTGGTCTCAGGAGGACCCGTGACCGAGCGCACCATGAGCCCTTTGACGGACGCCGAAATCCGGGACGCCATCGACGAGATGAGACAGCTCGTCGAGCACCGGCTGTACGGTCAGGCCCTCCGCGTCCTGGAATCCATCGCTGCGGCGAACCCGGGAGACCCCTGGGTCGAGGGCATCGCTGAGGAGGGCCGCCAGCTCCTGCTCAGCGCCGAGCCGCACGTGAGCCGTGCGGAGGAGCTGCTGAACGAGGGTGCCTGGGAAGGAGCCATCGGGGAGTTGGGGCAGGCAATTCGGGCCTACGACCACAGGCCGGGGCTGTGGTGGCTGATGTTCGAGGCGCTCCCGCGCTGGGAGCTACATCTCCGCATGGAAGGCCGCGGCGAGGCCGACATTGCGCTGGCCGCCGTCAAGGCGAGGCGCCGTGAAGCGGCGCAGAGGGTCACGGAGACCGAGCCCAGGATGCAGTGGGCGAGTCGACTCGGAGGCGCCTACGTTGCCACGTTTGGAGACCCGTGGCCGGAGGTAGTCCGGGCCTTCTGCGACTCTCGGCCGGCGGCCAGGATCTCATTCGAGCGGCATCCCACCGAGATCCCCGCGCCCGCGCGAGCCTCGGTGGAGGCGGTCGTGGCCGACACGATCCGGACCGAGCGCCCTGCCCGCGAGACGTGGCGCGTGCGGCACCTCGAACCGCGGGACCACCACGCCTACCACTTCAGGTTCTCGGCCCTGGGCAAGACCGTAGAGTGGGCGAGGGAGCGCGAGAAGGCCGACGTTGGGCCCATCCAGGCGGACCTTCCGGCCTTTCTGGCTGAGCACTGGCAGTGAGGGTCCACCGCCGCCAGGGCGTGACCGTCTACTCGCCCGAGACCGACGCGGACGTGGCCACGGTCGAGGCCATGCACGCCTCCGGCGCCCTCGTGCCCGACGCGTCCTTTTCCGAGGCCCGCGCCCAGGTCGGCCGGCGCGTGGAGCTGATGTTCGCCACCAGGGCCCTCCGCACGGCCTGGCCCCCGCGGGCCGGGGCACCGCGCCACCGGCCACGCTTTACCGCCGGCCAGGTGCTCGGGCTCGTGAGGGGCAGCACTTCCCTCTGAGGCCCGCCCGACAATATGGGGCCGCGTTATTGGCTGAACTGCTGGCCCTCGTAGGAGACGCCTGCGGGGCCCGTTCAGACCCTGAACGCCTGGGAACCGGGCGAAGGGCGGCGCGGCCTGACGGTCTCATGAAAAGTCCCCGGCTTCAGGGCATCATGCGAGCCACGGCATGCCGAACGGCTACGACGATGGGGACTACTCCGGCGAGCCTCCCGCGCCACCCGAGCGACCGCCCGATCCGATGGTCGAGGTGGCGAAGGAGGCGCTGGATACCTTCTTCGAGCACCGCCGCCGCGAAACCTTCTACGAGCGGCAGCTCCAGGTTCTTTTCGAGAGCAGGGGCAAGGTCCCGCTGACTCCACTAGCGGACCGAGGGCAGGCCGGTGTCGACGCGCAGCACCTGACCTTAGAGCACGGCTTCTACCACTGGATCACCTCGAAGGCGTTGGCCGAAATGAAGGCCGAGGGGCGGGTGGCCGTTGAGTCTCGGCCGCTGAGCATGAAGCCTGAGGAGGCCGAGGAGGGAACCACAATCAGCTTCTTCCGACACCCGACCCATCGGTTCTGGAAGAGGCAAGGAGCGGAGATCCTGAAACTCGTCCGGAGTTTCTCCGCACAGGCGTTTGGTAGGGCAATGGGGTTGCACGCGGAGATGCTGTTCGACGCGGGTATGGCGAGGGCCGGATTCGTAACGGCGGGCACCGCGGTGCGCGAATGGGAGGGCAGGAGGTGGCCAGGGGGCGAGAACATGGATCGCGTGTACGTCCGGGACGGTGTGGCGTGGGGGGCTGAGATAAAGAATCGGTTGAAGTACATCGACGGTGGGCAGATGCACGCGAAGCTCGAGTTGTGCGCCGCGCTCGGGCTGAAGCCGCTGTTCATAGCTCGGATGCTTCCAAGCACGTACATCAGCAGGATCGAGCGGCGCGGTGGGTTCGGGCTGGTGTTCAAGTACCAGTTTTATCCGTTCGGCCATGAGCAGTTTGCTGGGGAGGTTCGGGAAAGGCTCGAATTGCCTATTGGCCACGAGTTGGCGCAGAGGACGATCCAACGTTTGGTGGAGCGGGGTCACGACCCGTGGCTGGCGCGGCGGCGGTCGGGAGGTGCGTGAATTGAGAGAGGGATTCTCGGCGGTGCGGACGTAAGGCGTTGATAGGTCAGGGGCGGCGCCGCGCCCCTATGAACACTAAATCCTCTAGGGCCTCTGTCCCACCCCGCTCCGCTCTTCCGGGGGGTGAATGCGGACGTCCGACGCCCAAAGGGGCAGACCTAGCCATGCATAGGCCAGTGAGTCGAGAACTCCATTCCCCTTGCTTGACTCGCGTGGGGCCGGGTTGGTACGATTGCGGGATGCTGAGCAAAGAAGTCCGAGATGCCCTAGAAGCCGAACGCGAGCACCTGATCCACAAGCGGCTGCAGATCGTCCAAGACCTCGACACCCGGATCAAGGCCATCGACGCCCTCCTGAGCCCGAGCGACGACTTGGGCGCCAAGCAGGGCTCCCTCTCGCTGGGCGCATCTCCCGCTGCCGATGGTCCCCTGGCTGGCCAGGGGCTCCGCGCGGCCATGCGGACCGTCCTCCTTTCCTATCCGAGCGGACTCAAGCCGTCCGACCTGACCCTCCGGCTGGAGCAGCTCGGGTATCGGTCGAGTGGAAGCCTCCCGGTCAAGACGCGGGTCTGGGCCGAGATTGGGCGCCTGAAGAAGGAACGGCGCATTCAAAAGCGGGGGAAGCGTTACGTCTGGGTGGGTCCCAAGGAAGGATCGACGCCGAGCGACGGCGCCGACGTAATAGACGACACAGACCGTCTCGTACGTCCTGATAGAATGGCGGGGTAAAGGTTGCCCTAGTCGCCCGTACTCGACTAGGGCTTACGAATTCAACTCTGGGGCTGCCAAGCGGGCCGGGACCCTGTCAAAGTCTGCCGGCGAGGATGCAAGTTCCTCCAGCTCCACCTTCCAATGGGGGGGCCGTCACATGTACGGGTTCGACCCACAAGCCCCACTTCAAGGCCAAAGATACTACTTGGTGGCCTCCCGTGTCAATGGCTAAGCTGCGGCCATGATTGGGCTTAGCCGCATTTCGACGCATAAGAAGGCGTCGTAACAGGCTAGTTCTAAACTAGTTAAAAACTAGTCTTCTCCAGCAATTCGGGTCTGGGACTACTCACCGGAGAGCCTCCGAGCAGGGCCCCCAGCCCGGGCGCGAGCGGCGAAGGAGTGGCCGCCCGTGGACGTTGCCGCGCTGCCGAAAGACGCGGCCACGGCGCCCAGGCCGAGGGTGGCCGAGGCAGCGCCCATCACCGCCCAGGCCGTTCTGGTTCCTCCCTCCCCCCTTGCCCATCCTCGCCCCCACCGGGGCGTGCCCGGGGTGCTGGTTTCCTCGTGACTACGCTACTAGAGTACATAGTGAGCAGGACACCACAGGACCGCGCTCCCGCCCGCGCCAGTCGAGGCCGAAACGTTCTTCCTGGTGGTGTTGTGCTCATGTCCTGCAAAGACTCTAACTACGAGCTCTGGTAGTAGACGCGATCCGCGTCTAGCCTCGTCGGGCCTGGAACCGCCTCTCGAGGACCTACCAGAGGGGGCCCCTTGACGGCTTCGATCTTGACCCGCGCTCCACGCGCCGTCACCTGCGCGTTCGTGCTCGCTGCCGGAAGCGCCTTCGGACAGAACCCGAGCCCCACCCCGCCGCCGGCCAAGTACGAGGAGCACGTCCAGGTCACCGCCACCCGGATCCCCGAGGACAGCAGCGGCGTGCCCGCCTCCATGACGGTCATGAGCGGGGAGGAGCTGCGCGACCGGGGAGTGACCGACCTGCGCGGCGCGCTGGCCCTGGCCGCCGGGATCGAGATCGCCCCCGGCGGCGACGGCGGCCCCGCCGGCTCGGTGCCCGAGTTCTGGGGACTCAAGGAGTTCGACGCCTTCCTCCTGGTGGTCGACGGGACGCCCTGGGGAGGCGCGTTCAACCCCGCGCTGCCCACCCTGGACCTCAACGACGTCGACCGGATCGAGGTGCAGCGCGGCCCCGCGCCGGTGATGTACGGGGCGACGTCGTTCGTCGGGGTCATCCACGTCGTGCACCGCGCGGCGGGGGCGACGAAAGGATCGCTGTCGCTGTCCGGCGGCAGCTACGAGAGCGGAAGCGGCGCCCTGACGCTCAAGGTCCCCCGGTGGGCCGGGTTCGACTCGACGCTCGGCGCCGACTTCGGCAAGGTGGGGTTCGCGGACGACCGCACGCGATACAAGAAGACCCACCTGCTCTGGCGGAACCGCCGCGCCTGGGGCGAAGGCACCTTCCATTTCGCCGTCGACGGAACCTGGCTCCGCCAGGATCCCGCGAGCCCGCATCCGCGGGTGGGGCCGGCGCTTTCAACCGACGTACCCGTCGGCGCGAACCACAACCCCGCGGGCGCGCTCCTCGACGAGGACCGCTATTTCGTCTCCGCCGGCTTCGAACGGCCGCTCTCCTTCGCGACCTGGACCGCGAACGCCTCCTTCACGCGCTCGAAACAGGAGGCTTTCCGCGGCTTCCTGGTCGAGGTATCCGCGGACGATCCCAACGCCCACGGCTTCCGCGAGACGATCGGCGTCACCGCCCTCTACCTCGACACCCACCTCGCCTGGACCCGCTGGTCCCGGACCCGGCTCGTGGCCGGCCTCGACTACCTCCATGGCAAGGGCACGGGCACGGGCGGCGACTTCGACTACCGCGTGAGCCTGGACGGATCGAACCCGCCGACGAGCGCCGAGCTGCCGCCCGCGGCGGACATCCGCATCGAGGACCGCCGGGGCTTCTTCGGCGCCTACGTCTTCAGCGAGTGGACGCCGGCTCCGGCCTGGCGGCTCGAGGCGGGCGTCCGGCTCAACGTCACGAAGGAATCGCGCGCTACCCGCACCCTCGACTTCGCGAGCGGCGAGCTGAGCGCCGGCGACGACGACCGCGCGACGGTGCGGCCCGGGGGCAGCGTGGGCGTCACCTGGACGGCCTGGCAGCGCGGGAACGACCGCTTGCGCCTGTTCGCGAACTACAAGAACACGTTCAAGCCGGCCGCGATCGATTTCGGCCTGGACAGCGAGCCGGAGATCCTCAAGCCGGAGACCGCCCAGAGCGGTGAGCTGGGCCTGCGGGGGCGTCTTCGGGACGGGGCCTTCGCGTTCGAGATCTCCTCCTTCCTCATGGACTTCAACAACCTGGTGATCGCGCAGAGCATCGACGAGCTGCCCGCCCTCGCGAACGCGGGCCAGGAGCGCTTCAAGGGAATCGAGGCCTCCCTCGTCTGGCACGCCGGCCGGGGCCTGTCCGCGCGCGCGAGCTACAGCTACCACGACGCGAAGTTCCGCGACTTCCTGACCGAGTTCGAGGGCGTCCCCACCCAGCTCGCGGGCAAGCGCCTCGAGATGTCGCCCCACCAACTGGCGGCCTTCGGCCTTCTCTACGCGCCGAGCCGGGGCGTCGTGGGCTCCCTGGAAGGCAACTGGGTGGGCAGCCGTTACCTCAACAAGCGGAACACCGCGCTCGCCGACGCCTACTTCACCTGGTCGGCCAGCCTCGGGTATCGGCAGGGCCGATGGGAGGCGCGAGCCGCTGGCCGCAACCTGAACAACCGCCGCGACCCGGTCGCGGAGAGCGAGCTGGGGGACGCCCAGTACTACCGCCTCCCCCACCGGCGCTTCGACGTCTCGGCCTCCGTGCGTTTTTGAGCGCACGGCCGCTTACAATCGCCGGGTGTGCGGCCGCTTCACCCTCACCGCGTCCGGCGAGGAAGTAGCCGAGGCCTTCGGCCTCGATGAGATCCCGCCCCTCGCGGCCCGCTACAACATCGCCCCCACGCAGCCGGTGGTCGTGGTGCGGGCCGAGCCGCAGGGAGCGCGGACGCTGTCCGAGCTGAAGTGGGGCCTGCTGCCCATCGCCACCGCGGAGCCGAAGCGCCCCCTCATCAACGCCCGGGCGGAGACCGCTTGGAGCAGGCCCGCGTTCCGGGACGCCTTCACCCTGCGCCGCTGCCTGATCCCGGCCAGCGGCTTCTACGAGTGGGCGGGGGAAAAGCCGCGCCGCCAGCCCTGGTACTTCCGCCTGGCCTCGGGCCGGCCCTTCGCGTTCGCCGGCCTGTGGGAGCCCCCGTTCGATCCGACCGAGCCGGCGACGGTGACGATCCTCACCACCGAGCCCAACGAGCTGACGCGGCCCGTTCACGACCGCATGCCGGTCATTCTCGCCCCCGAAGACTACCCACGCTGGCTCGACACCCCGCCGGAAGGATCTGCGGCCCTGCGCCCGCTCCTCGCTCCCTTCCCCGCGGGGGCGATGATTGCCCATCCGGTGGGTAACGCCGTGAACGATGCCCGGCGTGACGAGCCTTCCTGCATCGCTCCCGTCGGGTTGATGTAGAGTCGGAGCATGAAAGCCCGAGCCCCCCGAGGTCCCCTGCGCAGCTCCCGGGTGCGGGTGAAGACGCCACCCATCCTCTTCGAGAAGACGCAGTCGCTCGTCGGGAGGATCCAGAAGCGGCTCGACGGGACGTTCCTCACCTACTGGACCTCCACCAGCGGCTCCGTCTGCGACAACGACGTGATGGCCATGCACGACATCCTGGAGGCCACCGGGCGCCGCGACAAGCTGACCCTGCTCGTGAAGTCCGACGGGGGCAGCGGCATGGCCTCGCTGCGGATGATCCACCTGCTCCGCAAGTACACGGAGCGCCTCACGGTGGTGGCCCCCCTCAACTGCGCATCCGCCGCCACCATGCTCGCCCTGGGGGCCGACACGATCGTGATGGGCCCGCTCTCCTACCTGACCGCGGTCGACACCTCCCTGGAGCACGACCTCTCGCCCCTCGACCACACGAACAACCTCGTGCCCGTGAGCAACGACGAGGTGGACCGGGTGATCCGGCTGTGGAAGGAGACGGCCTTCCGCCGGGGCGACGCGGTGAACCCCTACCAGGAGCTGTACAAGTACCTTCATCCCCTCGTCATCGGCGCCCTGGACCGGGCGAGCAGCCTCTCCCTCATGCTCTGCCGCGAGATCCTGGGCTACCACATGAAGGACCTGCGCAAGGCCGAGCGCATCAGCCGCCGCCTCAACTCCTCCTACCCGGCGCACCAGTACCCGATCACGAGCCGGGAGGCCCGGCGCCTCGGCCTCAACGTCCACGAGATCGCCCCCGAGCTGGACCGGCTGCTACAGGAGCTGAACCTGCTCTACTCGGAGATGGGCCAGCGGGCCATCACCGACTACGACGAGCTGAACCACCACGACAACGAGATCACGAACATCCTCGAGGGGCGGGGGCTGCAGATCCTCTACCAGGTGGAGAAGGACTGGCACTACCGCAAGGAGGAGCGGCGGTGGGTGCCCATGAACGACGTCTCCGCTTGGTACCGTTGCCGGTCGCGCGAGGGCAAGGTGGTCAAGGAGAAGTTCCACATCCGCTGACCGCGTCCACGGCCCGAAGCTCAACCGCGAGCGGGCCCGATCGCGCCTTCGCTCTCCAGCTCCTGGCCCGCGCCCTCGCTCTGCATCTCGGCGTAGAAGACGTACTTGTCCCCGCGGAAGAACGACTGCAGGTATTCGAAGGGGCGCCCCTGCTGGTCGTAGGTCGTGCGCTGGATGTGGAGGGCGGGACTCCCCTTGCTCAGGTCGAGGAGCTTGGCGTCCCCCGGGGGGCAGGCCACGGCCTGCCACAACTGGAGGGCCCGACCGGGCTGGATGCCGTACTTCTGGCGGAGGAGGGCGTACAGCGAGCGATCCTCCAGGCTCTCCCCGATGATCCCCGGGAAGAGCTTCTCCGGCAGGTACACCGTCTCCAGCGCCATGGGGCGTCCGTTCGACAGGCGCAGGCGCTTCAGCACCACGATCCCTTCCCCGGAGGCGAGCCGGAGCGCCTGGGCCACCGCCAGCGGGGCGGCGCCGGTCTCGAAGCGCAGGACGCGCGCGCCCGGCCGTTGCCCGCGAGACAGCATGTCCTCCGAGAAGCCCACGAGGGGTAGCAACTGCTTTTTCAACGGCGAAGACGCCACGTAGGTGCCTCGGCCGTGGATGCGGACGAGGCGTCCCTCCGTGACGAGCTGGTGGAGGGTGTGCCGCACCGTGATGCGGCTGACCCGGAACTGCTCGCAGAGCTCGCGCTCCGAGGGCACCTGGCCCTCGGGCGCCCAGGCGCCGGAGTCGATGCGCTCGTCGATCGCCGCCTTCAGCTGGGCGTAGAGAGGCAGGGGACCGTTCCGGTCGAGCATTTCGTCCTGTACCCGCCTCAGACCCCGGAGAGGCGCCCGGCGAAACGAAGCCGGACACGCCAGCGCCGAGACGGCCTGCGGGGTTGCATGGTTATGACCATAGGCTATGCCGGCCACGTGCCTCAGGTCAAACTCCAAAGAAAAAGGCTTGACTTCCCCGAAAGAACCGGTAGTCTTCGTCTCACTTGGTCATGAGGTCATAACCACCGATCGGGTCCGGCGCGACCAGACCGGGGGAGCGTTCAGTCAGCAGTCTCGATGCAGTGGAGGCTTGGTTATGAGAAGACGATGGTCGCGGACGGCAGTGGCCCTGTCGTCCGTCATGCTCCTGGGCTCGGTCCCCCTGCTCGCCCAGACGAACTTCGCGAGCTTCACCGGGATCGTCGCCGCGAAGGACGGCAATCCCGTTGCGAGCGTCGAAGTCACCGCCACCAACGTGGCGACCGGGGTGGCGTACACGGCCCGCAGCAACGACGCGGGTCTGTATACCATCTCGGCCCTGCCCATCGGTACCTACAAGGTCCGGGCGAAGGGCGCGAACTTCCAGGCCTACGAGACCAACCCCATCAAGCTGGAGTCCGCCCAGATCGCGCGTGTGGACATCACCCTGCAGCTCGGGGTCACGGAGAGCGTCGAGGTCACCGGCGTGGCTCCCATCCTCCAGACCGAGAACGCGGTCGTGGGCGCGGTGATCTCGGAGACCACGATCTCGGGCATGCCGCTCAACGGGCGCAACTTCTCCCAGCTCTCGCTGCTCCTGCCCGGCGCCGTGAGCACGGACCCCAACAGCTTCAGCGAGCCCAAGAACTTCGGGAGCGGCCGGCCCAACGTGAACGGCCAGCGCGAGCAGGAAAACAACTACATGCTGGACGGCGTCGACATGAACGAGGTGATCGACAACCTGCTGCCCTACCAGCCCAACACCGACGCCCTGGCGGAGGTCCGGGTCGACACCAACAACTATTCCGCCGAGTTCGGCAACGTGGCGGGGGCGGTGATCGGGAGCACGATAAAGTCAGGCACCAACGAGCTCCACGGCAACGCCTTCGAGTACTGGCGCGACAGCAGCCTGGCTGCGAACGACTTCTTCAACAACAAGGCGGGCGCGAAGAAGGCCGAGCTGTCGCAGCACATCTTCGGAGGGACCCTCGGGGGCCCCATCGTCAAGAACAAGATCTTCTTCTTCGGCGACTACCAGGGCTTCGTCCGGAACCGGCCGAGCGAGCTGGTCCGGAGCGTGGCCCCCGACAACTGGCGGCGGGGGGACCTCTCGGATGCGGGAGTGACCATCAAGGACCCGCTCACGGGCCAGCCCTTCCCCAACAACCAGATCCCGCAGAGCCGGTTCAGCCCGATCGCGCGGGCCATTCTCGCCAACCAGACGCTCTATCCTTCGCCCACCCTGCCCGGGATCACGAACAACCTGGTGGCCCCGAACTCGGACAAGCAGAGGGCCCACCAGGGCGACTTCAAGATCGACGCGAACCTCTCGGATTCCGACCGGATGTTCGCCCGCTTGTCGCTCCAGAAGTTCAAGTCGGAGCCCGAGCGAGCGCCGATCCCCAGCAACTTGACCGGCACCAACGACGCGCCCTTCGTGGGCGCGGCCCTCGGTTGGACCCACACCCTGAGCGAGCACGCCATCAACGAACTGCTCCTGGGCTTCACCAAGGTGAAGTTCCTGACCCTCAGCACGGACTGGGCGGGGATCGGGGACGCCAACGCGACCGTCGGCATCCCCGGCGGCCAGTCCATCCCCGGCCTGAGTTCCTTCGTTATCGGTAACTTCGGATTCGGCAGCGCCGCCAACCAGGAGTTCAACGACATCAAGAGCTACCAGCTCACGGAGAAGTTCTCCCTGTTCAAGGGCCGTCACACCTGGAAGTTCGGCGGGCGCTGGCTCTACCAGCGGCAGGGCTTCTCCTACTCGGGCAACGAGGGGGTCCTCGGCCACTTCGACTACACGGGCGCCTTCACCGGCTTCGCCTTCTCGGACTTCCTTCTCGACCAGGTGAGCAAGAAGGGCAAGGGCGGCGACACGGCTCCCTTCCTGCAGATCCAGCACCGGATCGGCATCTACGCCCAGGACGACTTCCGGGTCCGCAACGACCTCACCCTGAACCTGGGCATCTCCTGGGAGTTCACCTCGCCCCTCGTCGAGAAGGATGACCGGCAGATCAACATCGACCTGACCACGGGGCAGATCCTGCAGGCCGGGAAGAACGGCAACAGCCGGGCGCTCTACGACGCTTACTACGGAGGCTTCGAGCCTCGCGTCGGCTTTGCCTGGACGCCTACGGACAAGTGGGTGGTCCGCGGCGCGTTCGGGATCGTGCAGTACATGGAGGGCACGGGGAAGAACCTGAGGCTCCCCGCCAACCCGCCGTTCTTCACGGAAGGCCAGAGGGTGTTCGACGCCACCACGGGGCCGGGCACTGCATCGAACGGCTTCGCGGACGTGGTCGCCGTCGGAGGCGGCGTGAGCACCCTCTACCGGGTCTTCGCGAAGGATCTCCGGCCGCAGTTCACCAAGCAGTGGAACGTCTTCCTGGAGCGCAAGCTGACCGACGCCCTCTCCGCCCAGGCGGGGTACGTGAGCAGCCGCTCCAGCCACATGGTCGTCCCGTTCGACTTCAACCAGCCCAACCCCGGCGTCGGCAACCCCGACACCTGGCTGCCCCTCCAGCAGCGCCGGCCGCTCTATCCGCTGAACCCCAACATCGGCACCACCAGCGGCACGAACTCGATCGGCATCGGCGCCTACGATGCCCTGCAGGCGAGCGTCCGCCAGCGCACCAACGCGGGGCTCGAATTCCTCGCGTCTTACACCTACAGCAAGTCCCTGAGCGACAACGTGGGGTACTACGGCACCGGCTGGGGCCAGACCGGGGCCCAGGGCTACTACTACCTGGACAGCACCGACCCGAAACGCGACTACGGAAGGTCCACCTACGACGCCCGGCACAACTTCACCCTGGCCGGCACCTACGAGCTGCCTTTCGGCAAGGGCCGCAAGATGGGCGGCGACTGGAAGGGGTTGCAGAACGCGGTCCTGGGCAACTGGAACCTGCATGCCATCTACCAGGTGCGCACCGGCTTCGCCCTCACCGTCTTCGACGGCGCGGGCCAGTCACTGCAGTCGCCCCGAGGGATCGAGCGGCCGGACAGCCTCTGCAATGGGGCGACGAAGGCCAGCGGCCCCGACGACATCTGGATCGACATCAACTGCTTCAAGCACGCCCCCAAGGGCCAGTTCGGGACCACAGGGCACAACACCGTGACGGGTCCGGGGTACTGGAACCTGGACCTGGCGCTCAGCAAGAACCTCTACCTCGACGACAAGCGCTACCTCACGCTCAAGATCGAGGCCTTCAACGCCCTGAACCACACGAACTGGGGCGCGCCCAACTCGGACATCTCGGATCCCACGAGCTTTGGCAAGATCACCGGCACCTTCTCGCCGCCGAGGATCGTGGAGCTGGTCATCAAGTTCAACTACTAGACAGCACTTCAGGTTACGACCACCGCGGGGGGCTGGTCTCCAGCCCCCCGTTTGTTTTGGGCTAGAGTCGTGACGTGCAGTTCGGAAAGAAGGATGTGAGCCCCTACGTTAGGGAGCGGACCTGGCGGGTGGCGCTGTTCCTCGCCCTCTTCCTCGTCTGCGAGTCGGGGTTTTTCTCCGCCCGCCCGGAGGTCGCCGCCGCGGAGGCCTACCGCTACCACCCGAAGCTCCGCCCCCCGCCATCCCTCGAGTCGATCTACCAGCACATGACCCCGGGCAAGGACGCGTTCCCCGCGGAAAAGGAGGCCCAGGAGGTCGCGGGACGCCTGGATGAGCTGGGCGCGATCCTGAGGGAGGGCCCGGGACACGTACCGCAGGCAACGGACTCGCTATTGGCGCCCGAGTTCAAGGGCGGCCGCCTCGTGCCCGCCAACGAGGTCTCCCTCGGCAACAGTCCGCGTCTCGAGATCCTCCGGGCCGCCACCATGCCGGCGGACCTGGTCCGGGATCGAGCCTCGTTCCGTGGGGAGCTCCTCGCCCTGGTCGACGAGTTCCAGGCGATCCGTGTGGCCGAGTTGCTCATCACGGCGATCGACGTCCCGCAGGGACAGGATCCTCTCGTCCGCACGGTGGTCCGCTTCGACATCGTGGGCCCCGGCAAGAAGGCGTGGCGGGCCGAGCGGCTCGGGCACTGGCAGATGCGGTGGCGCCGCGGGGCGGACGGCGTCTGGCGCGTGGTGGAGTGGATCGCCCTCGACCATCTCCGCAGCCACGCGTCCGACCCGGTCTTCACCGAGGTGACGGAGGCGGCGCTCGGCGGCAACCCCTCCTTTCGCCGCCAGCTCGTCCCCGGCCTCGACTACTGGGCGGCGCACCACGGGGTCTCGGTGGGCGATTTCGACGGCGACGGCCTCCCCGACCTCTACGTCTCCCAGCCCGAAGGCCTGCCCAACCGGCTCTTCCGCAACAAAGGCGACGGCACCTTCGAGGACGCGACCGAGGCCGCGGGCTTGGCGATCCTCGACCGCACCTCGCAGGCGCTGTTCGCGGACGTGGACAACGACGGCAACCAGGACTTGATCCTCCTCACCCGCACCGGGCCCCTGCTCTTCCTCAACGACGGCAAGGGACATTTCCGGCGCGATCCCGACGCGTTCCAGTTCAAGCGGCCGCTGCAAGGGTCGCTGACCTCCGCCGCGATGGCGGACTACGACCGCGACGGGTTCCTGGACCTGTACCTGTGCACCTACGGCTACTTCATCGGCGTGAGCGAGGACAAGGCGGGTCCCCCCGCCCCCTATCACGACGCGCACAACGGCTCTCCGAAGGTCCTCCTCAGGAACGACGGGCACGGGCGGTTCGTGGACGTCACCGAAGAGGTGGGGCTCGACCAGAACAACGACGGGTTCAGCTTCGCCGCCGCCTGGGCCGACTACGACGAGGACGGCTGGCCCGACCTGCTGGTGGCGAACGACTTCGGCCGGAAGAACCTCTACCACAACGAGGGGCTGGTCAACGGACGGGTGCGCTTCCGGGACGTGGCCGCCCGGGCGGGAGTCGAGGACTACGGCGCGGGCATGAGCGCGGCCTTCGTGGACTACGACAACGACGGGCACCTGGACATCTACACGGGCAACATGTGGACGGCGGCCGGCCAGCGCGTCACCG
>WNGG01025051.1_pt1 | contig 17189 bp, 8 predicted proteins | sample 5400661 | NCBI WGS metagenome assembly WNGG01 (sample SAMN13153372, study PRJNA577476) | soil metagenome | isolation source: 100 cm soil or saprolite under Garry oak tree replicate 1 | place: USA:California | collected 2016-06-15 | reverse complement strand
GGAGACGCCGGCCATGCGATAGGCACTTTTGCGTTCATCGAGCGCCGCATTGTAGAGTTGGCAGCACAGGCCAAGCCACTGCTCAAGCGTGTTGATTTGCTTGCGCGTCGGATAGATGCGAAAGAGATACGTTTTGCGTGGCTTCGCTTCTTGTTTCGGCTTGGTTTTGGCCTGGTTAGACATGCTTTTTTTGCTCAAGGTCCTCTTCGATGGCGGTCGCTCAGAGAGGATGTCTCATCCATAGAGTCAGTATACAGCATTCTACGCTCTCTGTCTAGAGCATTTGTTCTTGTTTTGTGGTCCTCCCCCTCCCCCAAAGAGGAACGCGCCTTTCATCCCCATCAATGAATTGAGGGGCTTTCAGGCGCGCAATGGGGTAATGGTGAGAAAGATGGAAATGAGTGGAGTATCCGAGAATATTTGCTGCTGCTGGCAGGTCATAGGTCAATGTCAATGTATGAAAGCAAGCGTTACGCCTCTAGCTCTGTGTGCAGCGGCAAGCTTCTGAAAGCTACACCTTCATACCCACCTAAAAACGCTCTAAATGTGTCCTGCATGCAGTCTAAATGCAAAAAAACTGCTTGTAAGCGCAGTTTCGACGGAGTTGTGGCAGGGAGCACGCGTAAGATTTTCCTATGGCTAGGGGAATACTACTTGCACCGCGGTAGATCCACTAGGCCAATTCCATGCCCGCTACTACCCTGAGCCCTTACATCTGCTCATTTCGCTCTCCTTTCAAGCGCCTACGCTCCACCGGTGGTCTTGCATTTTTTTCTCTATTTAAAGCATAATTATGGGGAAGTAGTTCTGAAAGAGGCAGGTGATTTAAATTGGTAAAGGCGCTTGGCTGTACGATCATTGGATTAGAAGGAGCACTCGTCGAAGTCGAAGTCGATATCGCCAACGGCCTGGCCGCTTTTAGTATCGTAGGACTCCCGGACACCGCTGTAAACGAAGCCAAAGACCGCGTCCGCGCGGCCATCAAAAACAGCGGCCTCCTCTTCCCCTTTAAACGCATCACCGTCAACCTCGCTCCCGCCGACCTGCGCAAAGAAGGCCCGGCCTACGACCTTCCTATAGCCATTGGAGTCCTGCTCGCATCAGGCCAGATCAACCCCGACGAACAGATCGAAGAGCATCTCTTTCTCGGAGAACTCTCGCTGGACGGCAGTGTGCGGCATACCAATGGCATCTTGCCCATGGTCGCCCTGGCCCGCGAGAAACACATCAAAGCCGTCTTTGTGCCGGCAGTAGACGCGATGGAAGCCGCCCTGGTGCAGGGCGTCACCATCTATCCCGTCGAGACCCTGGGTCATCTCGTGGCCCACCTCAATGATGAACGCCACATCGAGCCCTACATCCCTGACCCCCACCTGCTCGATTACGCTGAGCAAGCCGCCTACGCCCAGGATGTCGGAGCCGTTCGCGGCCAGGAGCACGTCAAACGAGCCCTGGAAGTTGCTGCCAGTGGCGGCCACAACGTTCTCATGAGCGGCCCTCCAGGTTCCGGCAAAACGCTCCTTGCCCGTGCCCTCCCTTCTATCCTACCGCGCATGGTCATCGAGGAAGCGCTCGACGTCACCAAGATTTACAGCGTCGGCGGCATGCTCCCCTCGGACGTGCCCCTCGTCCTGCAGCGCCCCTTCCGCTCCCCGCACCACACCATCAGCCACGCGGGTCTTGTCGGTGGTGGCCGCATGCCTCGCCCCGGCGAGATCAGCCTTGCCCACAGGGGCGTCCTCTTCCTCGACGAGCTGCCCGAATTCGGCCAGAACGTCCTCGAAGTCCTGCGCCAACCCCTCGAAGACAAAGTAGTCACCATCTCACGAGCCCAGGGCACCATCACCTACCCCGCCAACTTCATGCTCGTCGCCGCCATGAACCCCTGCCCCTGCGGCTTCTACGGAGACCCCATCAAAGAGTGCAGCTGCTCCGCCTCCTCCATCGCCCGCTACCAGAAACGCATCAGCGGCCCCCTCCTCGACCGCATCGACATCCACGTCGAAGTCCCCCGCGTCGACTACGAAAAACTCGCCGACAAACGCCAGATCGAGAACTCCGCCACCATCCGTACCCGCGTCCAGGCAGCCCGCGAACGCCAGCTCCGGCGCTTCACCGGCACCAAACTGACCTGCAACGCCGAAATGGGACCCTCCGAAGTCCGCGACTTCTGCAACGTCGAACCCTCCGCCGAGAAACTGCTGAAGGCAGCTATGCAGCAGTTGCATTTGTCGGCCAGAGCATTTCATAGGGTATTGAAGCTGGCGAGGACGATCGCAGACCTGGCTGACAATGATTTGATAGCGGCCAATCACGTGGCGGAGGCGATACAGTACCGGCCACGGGTGGGGATGTAGTATTACTGGTTTTGTGCTGAATGATTCGAGCATTTCATGGTAGCTACTATTGGCTTATAATGTATGTGGAGCGGTCCTTCTTATGCGCGGATCTATTTGCTATACTTCTCATGGGCTTATGGGCGAAGTCTACTTTGCTATGGGCGCGAAAAAGCTCAGCCTACAAATTAAATTGATGTGCTGAGCGGCATTCTCATTGGGTCAGTTCGGCAGCTTCAAAGCGTTCTTGACGACTTCGGCTACTTTGGTCCATACCTCTTCTCGCTTCCCTCGTGTCATCTTGCTTAATGGGCTGGAAGGAGCATTGACCGTTTGGAATTGAGCAAGCTCTGTATCTTTGAAAACACAAGGTCTGAGGATAACTGGCAAAATGACGGTTCCTTCTTGCTCGGCTGCGGCTATTAGTGGGGGTAGCTCATTAGACGCAATAAAGTCTGAAGCCAGGAAATCTGCACTAATCAGCAAGACAGCGACTCTCGCGGACTGGAGAGCCTTTTTAATCTCTTCCTGCCACTTTGAGCCTGTAGGAACGACCATTGAACTGCTAGTCAGGCCGCTGGCAGCACTACCTTTTTTCGTCTCTAATCTAGTTGCAGAACTCCTAGGAGTGGAGGTGGTAGCCCCGCTTGCTGACGTCGTGAGTGAGCCCGGAGGTTCATTGTGAGGAAGGATTCCGGCATCGAAGAACCTCCAGAGCAATCGGATCGCATTATGCATTGCGTAACGGCGAAAAGCACCCTCCCCCATTTTATCCAAATCTTCTTTACGTTCATCTCCATCGTCAGAAATTGCTCGCAAGACTAAGATCCTCTCAGGGTCGGCTTGGTCATAAACCGCTGCCATTAAACCAGCCGCTTCCATTTCCAGTGCTAGATATTTGCGGTCCCTCGTTTTCAGCCAATCTTTGAAAGCTGGGGCTGCTCCCACTGTTGGGCCGGATGCTAAGTGACCATCGACCATCTGAACTTGATCTCGGAGTCGTTTACTAGCGATCAGTTGCTCTAGACTTTCCTTCGGCACAAGTTGCTGAAGTTCGCGTTCACAATGCACTCGCCAATCTTGAAAAAGATTGCCATGTACGAATTCGAAATTTCTTACCGCATGAAGTAAATCGCTACTGCTGCGGTATACTTCACCGCTAAACTCAAATACATACCTATTGCGGCCCTTGGCTGGGATAGCCTTGGCATTCTCCATATAGGCATCTACTTGGCTAGCGATGACAACGTCTCCTATATGGACATCTTTGCTGAGAGCCGCAGCAATTCCTAGCATAACGAGAGTACGAGGCTTCCACTGACTGATGAGCCTTTGCGTTAGCAAGCCTGCTTTTACTGCCCCCATTTCGCCGACAAATGTGGTCATGCATTGATAATGCTGATTCAAATCCACATTTGTGTATTCGAACTGGTAGTAGTACCTGCCGGACTCTTCATCACGAAGCGACTTATATCGCGTTTTAATCTCGTTAAAAAACTCCGTAAACTCTTCTTTAAGGGCGATGACAATGCCTACATCCATTGCAGATGGAGCAGGAGATGATTCGTTGCTACTCTGGGTTTTATGTTCGTCGGTGTGCTTGTCAGATATATCTATAAGTTTGTTGTCGTCCCTAGATTCTATATGTGCCAAAGCTGGATTTACAGGCTCTTGTTTGGGCAGCGATGTCCGGATGGCTACCACCAATCGATGCAGCTGACGATCAAACTCCGCTGGCTTTGTCAGGTCCAAAAGCGTAAAAATTCGTAACCGATCAGGCAGTGCGCAGGACTCTACCAAGACTGGCAGGAGGCGTCGATTCAAGTTCGTTGGATCATGCGTTTGAGACAATAAGGACTCGAATGTGGCCCATTCACTTTTTATCCAATTAGGGGTAAGGATCAACAGGGTTTTATGACTCTGTTCCACCGCATTCTCTATGTTGAGCAAGATCGGCGCACCAATATCAAAATCACGGTAGTCGATGCAGACATGCAAGCTAGCCTCCTCCAACTTCGGTAATAACTTGTCGTCTACCCACTTTCTGTCCTCATGGCTGTAGCTAATGAAAGCATCATAGTGAAATTCATCTTGCAATGGTAGATTACGAAATTGGTAGTGCCTTGTAATACCGTGAAGTAACTGATCAAACGCTTCAGTTGACTCTCCATGAGGGAATTCGAGCCGTTTTATGTCAGCGAGTGACGTTTTTTCCAGAAACTGCGCAAGCTTTTCGGGATCAAGATCGCCTAAAACCACTGGTAGAATAGTTACTTGCTGCTTTTGAATGTGTTGAAGGATTTTTGGCTGTAGCTCGTTTATCACCCAGTTGGATTTCATTGCTGCTTCTGAAAGTACCACAAGCAGAAAATCACTTCTACTTAAACCCTCAGCGATCTTGTCGGAGATGCTATCCCCGGTGAGGATTTCTTTTGTGTCATACCAGACGGTGATACCTGCACCGCGCAGTTTCTCATAGAGCCAGTTTGCAAATGGCTGGTCTTGCCTGGGGTAGGATAAGAATATTGTCCATGGTCTCTCTTGCACTTCCATAATTGCCCATTTCCCTGAGTTCTTGCTATGACAGGTGAGCGATATTGTGACATTCAATCTGTCCAACCTTAAACTTATAGGTAAGTAGGGCGATTTTATCATGTAGATAATTTCAGTAAACTTGGTGATGCAAGTGATCCAGCAGATCAAACATAGGTGATGATAGTTAGATACATTCACATAATGTATGCGTTAGAACTAAAATTCTAATTTTGTAGAACCATAGTTTTAATTCTTGGGTCTTTATGCTCATACTTATATGATATATTTGCAAGTATACTATTACGAGTAAGTAGATGTAAGAGGGTATTGTTAGTTCGTTTCCGCAGGCTTAAGATTGCTCTGGTTGTTTGGGATCAGGTAGGGGTAAAAATACGATAAAATTGTTACCTACTAGTCTTCCTGCCATTTATGATCTCTGATCCAGAGGTACTTTGTCTGCTATTATGTTTGAAAGAGGAGATGAAAGCTCAATAAGCGGGTTAGATAGAGATTGCAACTGCTAACCACACTGGCGCCCTTCTGGCTTCTACGGTAATTCATCAAAGAATGCACCTGCTCACCTATACCCCTTGCCCGCTACCAAAAATGCATCAGCGGCTCCCTTCCTCCTCGACCTCATCAACATCCACCTCGAAGTCCCCCGCGTCGACTACGAGAAACTCACCAACAAACGTAATGCCGAGAGTTCCGCCACCATCCGCACCCACATCCAGGCCACCCGCGAACGCCAGCTCCAGCGCTTCACCGGCACCAAACTAACCAGCAACGCCGAAATGCACCCCTCCGAAGTCCGCGACTTCTCCAAGACTTCCTGTATGAAAAGCCCTGCTCTGTCTGTTCATCTTAATGATGGGTCTATTGACTGATTTAGTATACTAATGCTAGTCATCGAGCGGAGAGGAGTTCCCATGAGCAAGCATATTAGTAACTCTTTCGCTTCCGGCTTGCTGCAGCTGTCTACCTCGTTAAAGTGCGCATCCAACCGTGCCGATGAAGTACCATTGAAGTACCAAATATTTTTCCTGGAGGATGAGGAAATTGAAGGCGAGTGTAAGTAATACCTCTTTACCAACCAGGATATACACAAGTAAAATTATCAAGGCTGGCGCACTTTTAGCAGATACAAAAACCATGTTCGCGAATTGGGATGTAACCCGTTCTGTAGGCGAAAATCTCAACCGTTTCCAACGAGAAAACATCTTTGGCAAGGCTTCGCGTTCCAGGATTGAAGATATTCTGGCAATCTTTCGCCAACGCTATTTAATTTCTGAGGCTGTGACACGGTCCCTTGTCAACCTTGTTCAGACTAACTTTCCCGCTGAGGCATTAGATCGAATCCTGTATTTTTATGCAGCTCAATCCGATGCCCTTCTTCATGACGCCGTCACTGTAGTACTTTCAGGATTTTACAACACAGGAAAGACTGATGTAACAGTCAGAGATATTCAGATGGCAATTTCTCGATGGGTAAATGCGGGGAAAACAACGGAGAGTTGGTCTGAATATACCATTCTTAGGGTAGCGCGAGGACTACTATCTACATTGCGAGATTTTGGAGTGCTACAAGGAGAAGCACATAAACGCCTGGCTCCTATTTATTTACCAGTGGAGGCATTTGCCTATCTTGCCTTTTATTTACAACAGCATCAGCCATCCGGAGAACGTCTTTTAGACGAGCCTGAATGGCAGTTATTTTTCCTTTCTCGTCATGCGGTGGAACAGTTCTTCCTGGAGGCGCACCAGCAGCATTTGTTGGAATACCATGCCGCTGGATCCATTATTCGCATCACTTTTCCGGCCGCATCTATTGAGGAGTATGCGCATGCTCTCACTCAAAGAGCGCATTGAGTTGCTTGAGAACGATTTGAAACTCAATCCGCCGGGCTTCATTATGTCCTCGGACCTGCCATTCGCGGTCTTTCGTTATGATCCATCGCTTCCCGATGAAGGAGAGTGGAAGATGCGTCGCGAGGTCCAGAACCTTGCCGTGCGCGTGGAAAATGCAACAAGGCGGAAGGTGCAGATACTCTCTCTCGCGAAGTTTTTTTGGCGCAGTATCGAAGAGTCTGAGGGACTTGATACCCTGGTGCAGTCAGAGCGAGACAGAGGTTTTGAAATTGCCCAGGAGCAGGTTAACGTCTATCTCTCTGATCCCGACTATCGGCCCTTGCCCGATCTGCTCGCGGAGGAGATGGCACACCTGGATCCCAATCGATCATTTGTTTTTCTTACCCGCTGTGCAGTTTTTGCTCCCGCTATATACCGTGTCTCATCGCTGCTTGAGCAAATGATGGGCAAAACGAAGGTGCCAGCCGTGCTATTTTATCCTGGTAGTTGGAGAGGTTCCCTGAATTATATGAATCTGAAAAGTGATGAGGAGCCTCTGGGGAGCTATCGTGTAAAAATCTATGGGAGGGAGTCATGAGGATCATCGGAGATTTGCTCCGTCGCAATCTCAGCCAGAAGATTGAGGAGATCATCAAAGTCGACCAGGCGAATGAGCAGACGGTCTATACGGAGATCACCGAGTATGTCGTAACAGATCGCATTCGAGGTCAGTATCATGAGATCCTTCGAGCCATTGCCGAGGCTCCGTCTGACCCGCACGAGGGCATTGGTGTGTGGGTATCCGGCTTCTTTGGCTCTGGTAAGTCCTCTTTTGTCAAAAATATCGGCTATGTGCTGGCGAACAGGACCGTCTTGAGTAAACCAGCAAGCGAACTCTTTGAAGCACAGGTATCTGATAGACATATCAGTGAACTGGTGGACTTTATTAATGTGAGCATTCCCAACGAGGTGATTATGTTCGATGTCTCGGTGGATAGAGCCGTCAAACGCTCCACCGAGCGCATTGCCGAAATAATGTATACCGTTCTCCTGCGCGAGCTTGATTACGCCGAGGACTTCGATATCGCCGACCTGGAGATCGAACTGGAAGACAAAGGCACTCTCGATAAGTTCATAGCAGGCTANNNNCGAAGATTGGCGCAGGGGACGCAAAGGCGCTTTGAAGATTTCGCAAGCGAGTGCCGTACTGCACGATCTAGAGCCGCAGACATTCCCCTCCGCTGATTCCTGGGCGCAGTCCCTACGCAATAAAAGTGCCGATATCACCGTGGGACAGTTCGTCGAGCGTGCCTTTGAACTATGCGCCCGGCGGCGTCCTGGTAAAGCCTTAGTTTTCATCATCGATGAAGTAGGGCAATACGTGGCGCGCAGTGCCGACAAAATCGAAGATCTGCGCGCCGTCGTTGAGCAGTTTGGCAAGGTGGGCAAAAATTGGCTCAAAGCGAGAAAAATTACTGCTCCTGCCTGGATCATCGTTACCTCTCAGGAGAAGCTAGACGAGGTGGTAGCGGCCCTTGACTCGAAGCGGGTCGAGCTTGCCAAACTTCAAGACCGCTTCAAGTATCACATCGACATGGCCCCAGCGGATATTCGAGAGGTCGCTACACGGCGCGTGCTGGCGAAAAAAGACGAGGCAGTTCCCCTGCTGAGAAAGTTGTTCAGTGATTCACAGGGACAGTTCAATATCGCCTGTCGTCTCGAACGAACTGCCAGGAAAAGCGAGATCACAGAAGACGATTTTGTGCAGTTCTATCCCTATCTCCCGCATTTTGTAGAGTTGTCGATTGATATCATGTCCGGCATCCGGCTGCAGCCAGGTGCCCCCAAACATCTTGGCGGCAGCAACCGCACTATTATCAAGCAGGCCTATGAGATGCTCGTCTCGGATAGAACTCACATGGCATCAAGGTCAATTGGCACTCTGGTAACTCTCGACAAAATCTTTGAGCTGGTTGAGGGTAACCTCTCGAGCGAGAAACAGAAGGACATCAGCGATATCCGTGAGCGTTTCAAAGATGATCCAGAAGATCATGGGATGGTTACACGGACCGCGAAAACCATCTGTTTGCTCGAATTTGTGCGTGACCTGCCGCGCACCGAAGCCAATATTGCGGCTTGCCTCGTGGATGAAGTGGGCAAACCTGCCCCGGTCAAGTCAGTGCAGCGTGCCCTGGAAAAGCTTGAAGCGGCTCAGTTTGTGCGCAACACCGAAGATGGATGGAAATTACAGACCGCGCAGGAAAAGAATTGGGATACGGAACGTCGCTCTTATGCACCGCGTACTCGAGACCGCAATGACATCCTGCGTGATATCCTGCAATCGATTTTTTCCGATCCAAAACTGAAGACCTACCGCTTCCATAACAACCTGAAAACTTTCCGCGTGGGCATTAATGTGGACGGGAGCCAGGTAGGAGACGAAGGGCAGATTCTCCTTTCAATCGTAACAGCAGATGATGACGATGCTTTTCCGCTTAAGGTGGCCGAGCAACGTAACGAGAGCCGCCAGGAGGCACATAAAAACAATCTCTACTGGGTCTTCGCGCTGACACCGGATATTGATGTCTTGATGGTCAACCTGTATGCTTCACGACAAATAGTGACAAAGTACGACCAGTTACGGGCGCAGAACCGCATCACCAACGAAGAATCTGCATCCCTCTCCAATGAAAAAAACGAGGTTATTCGTTACCAGGGTCGACTGAATGAGAAAATGACCCAGGCGCTAGGGCAAGGCCAGGGACTCTTTCGAGGCGTGAGCAAGGATGCATCTTCGCTTGGTAAGGCTCTGCCGGAGATCCTCAAAAAGTTCTTCGACTACGCCGTGCCCGATCTCTACCCAAAACTAGAGATGGGCGTACGCAATCTAAAGGGCACCGAGGCAGATGAGGTGTTGAAAGCTGCTAATCTAAACGCCCTTCCCCAGGTGTTCTACGGAGGAGAACAGGGCCTCAACCTGATCGTTATGGAAGATGGAAAGCCCGTATTCAACACCTCGGCTGACATCGCCAGGGAGATCATGGATTATATCAGGCATGAGCACTCCTATGGCAATAAAGTGACGGGAAAGAGCCTGGAGGAGCATTTTCAGGGCATTGGCTATGGCTGGGATCGCGATATGCTGCGCCTGGTGCTGGCAGTTTTGCTCCGGGGTGGAGCTATTGAGGTCACCTATCAGGGGCGTCGTTACCGCAATCACCAGGACCCGCAGTGCCGCGTGCCATTTACGAACAATACCGCTTTTCGCACAGCCTCCTTTGCTCCACGCGAGTCTGTAGGTCTTAAAACCTTAACGATGGCGGTACAGCATTATGAGGAACTTACGGGAGAAGAGGTGGATGTCGAGGAAAGTGCAATTGCCGCTGCCTTCAAGAAAGTGGCAGAGGAGGAGCAACAGCACCTCCTCCCGATAAAGGCAGTAGTTCAGGCTAATCGGTTGCCGGTTGCCGATATTGTGGATGATTACCAGCACACCTTGGATAGTATTCTCTCTGCCGCCTCTGACGATTGCGTGCGTATACTGGCAGGAGAAGGCAAATCCTTTAAAGAAGCTCGTGATAGGATGCGTCATATCCGGCAGGCGCTGAACGACGAGGGGTTAGCCAGGTTGCGCCAGGCAAGGATTGCTGTTGAGGAGATGTGGCCTGCACTATCAGCACATGGTAGCAATAGTGAGTTGCAAGCAAAGGCAGACGAGCTTCGCACGTTAATCAATACCGCCTCGTTCTTTGAACAACTTGAACGCATCGCATCCCTTGCGCGGGAGATCATAACGGCATACCAGCAGGTATATACCAGCCTCCACACGCAGCGTGCTCACACATACGATCAGGCCATAGAGGAGATCAAGGGACGTGCTGATTGGAATCTCATCGATGACACATTATCTTCTGATCTCCTCGCACCCTTATCGTCTCGTGCCTGCAAGGAGGGTGAGGAGTTACAGGAGAGCGGCGTTGCTCTGCTAGGTGATTTGACAATGCGCTGCCGCTTCTGTAATGCCTCGCTTGGTCAGCTCGACTCTGATCTTGCCGCGCTGGGAGGCCTCAAAGCGCAGGTCATTGCGCGCATGCAGCAAATGATCTCTCCCCAGGAAAAAATCAAGCGGGTCAGGCTATCGGATTTCTTTACTGAGGCCCTCGATTCCAGGGAATCTGTACGTAGTGCGGTTGAACGCCTGCACGAGGAGCTGCTTAAGCTCCTCGATGAGGGAGTCAAGATTATTTTGGAGTAGTAATATGGTGAGTCCACGCCAGGCATTTGAAGATAACATACGGCCAGCAGAGCTACTCCTCCGTGTTTACCGGCTATTAGAGTGTGATACCATCCACACCAACAATGAACTGGTAACGAAACTGAGAGCGGCTGTTGGAGCAGATGCAGATGAAGAGTTGATGGTGATCTATAATGAGATATTTGTGGGCCTCATTCGAGAACGAGCTCAAATTGCTTCCAGCTCATTGAAAAGGTCTGCATTAAACAATCTGCTCCGCCAATCAGTTGTGGCCGCGTGTACAGCATTAGATGCCTACTTGCCCTCCCTGTTGCGGGTTAACTTGCCGATTGTCATTCAAGCCAAAGGCCGGGATTTCTTCCCCCAAGGTCAGGAATTGCGCGATTACTTTAAAGACCTGTCGTTTGATCTTCCTGAAACTCTCAGATTGCTTAGCGATCCAAATGCGCCGTTGTTTATTGCAAACAAGATTCTTGGCCTCACTGCGTTCAAGTATCTCAGCTCAAAAAAAGGTATCCATGCAGTAGGCGCTTTGCTTTCCCTTGAAAAGCCATGGAACCAGATTGCTTCCAGGCTCCAACGAGACAAGAACGAGCTTATGAGAGTTATTGACGAAACAACCCGCAGGAGAAATGATATTGTGCATCGTGCAGATCGAGCGCAATCTGATCCAGATGGAGGTATTCAAGAAATTGGTTACGCCTGGTCTAGGCAAGCTGTAGATACAATTATGCATGTTTGTTTGGCTCTGGACGAATTGGTTACTGCTCAAATGATGCAGCTTCAACCACAGGCGATACCCAGCTAACTGGAAGGGATAATTAGGTAGATGGATAAATCGCTGCGCAATACGCTACGTTTAGTCGTCACGCAGTCGCGCAAGATTCTGGAAGAGGCGATTGGAGAACTGCTGCAAGGCCGATATGGTATTCATGTCAGCGGACAGGTAGAGGATGCTGCGGCCATGAGTCACCTCTCAGAGGAGGAGCAACAGCACCGCGAACAGCTTCTCGTTCACCTGGAGCATATTCGTGCCTCTGGCTTCAAACCCAAAGACGCCGTAGCGCAGCTTGTGCGTGAGATCGCCTTCACCCATCTGAACCGTCTCTGTGCTTATAAAATGATGGAGACCCGCCATCTCATTCGTGAGTCTGTCAGCCGGGGCGTGAAATCCAACGGATTCAAATTTTACCTGGCAGATCATCCAGAAGATGAGCAACTCTACCTGAGCGGGAAACAAGATATTGCTTATCGCCACTTCTTAAGATGGCTTGGCGAAACGCTATCTGAAGAGATAGGCGTCCTATTCTCTCCCCACGATTCCGCCAATCGACTCTTCCCACCCTATCATGTGCTGGAGCAGGTACTGGAACTCCTCAACAGCGAGGAATTAAAGGATATCTGGACAGAGGACGAGACTATTGGCTGGGTTTACCAGTATTTTACACCGAAAGAATTACGCGACCAGGCGCGCAAAGAAAGCCAGGCCCCCCGCAATTCCTACGAACTGGCCTTCCGCAACCAGTTCTACACACCACGCTACGTGGTACAATTCCTCACCGATAACACACTTGGCCGTATCTGGTATGAGATGCACCAGGGCAATACAAGACTCAAACAGCAGTGCACTTTCCTGGTGCGCCGGCCAGATGAAATCTTTTTGGCACAACCTGATTCTCCCGAAGTTACCCAGGCTCAAAACTGGTTAAAGGGCGAAGATATACCGGAGCCTGATGTATGGCCTCTTGCACATACGGTTGATGTATACAAACACGTTGACGACTTATGGGAGGAGGAAAGCAACCGGTGGATGCAGGAACGCCTGCCACGCCTGACAGTAGAAGGCATCAAGGAGTTGAAAACCCAGGAACTGCTCGACCTCCTATTTCTCTTCTGTCGCCAGGAACGCTCCTCTGAAGGTGTATTGGACAGCCTGAGCCGTGAAATCGCTATTGTCATGGATGCTCTGCGTGAGCGGGTTAATTCCCCGGACAAGGAGAATCGCTCTCAGGAAGAGCTACTTCGCGCTCCCATTTTCATTCCATATCGTCCTAAGAAAGACCCTCGCGAGATCAAGATACTCGATCCTGCCTGCGGCAGCGGTCATTTTCTGCTCTACTGCTTCGACCTGCTCGAAACCATTTACGAAGAGGCCTATGAAGACCCCGAACTTGGCCCCAATCTACAAAAGGACTATGCAACGCTGGCGGACTTGAAAAAAGCGATACCCGGCCTGATCCTAGCATACAATCTACATGGTATCGATATTGACCTGCGAGCCACGCAGATAGCAGCCTTGGCCCTTTGGCTGCGCTCGCAGCGAGCCTATCAAACGCTGAACATCAAGAGTACAGAACGCCCAAAGATTACTCGCTCGAACATCGTCTGTGCAGAACCCATGCCGGGTGAAAAGGACATGCTGGAAGATTTCATAAGGGGACTTCAACCCATGATACTCGGCAACCTGGTACGCACCATTTTTGAAAAGATGCAGCTTGTCAGCGAAGCAGGGTCGCTCCTCAAGATCGAAGAGGAAATCAGAGAAGCCGTACTCGAGGCGAAACAGCGCTGGATTTTACGGCCAAAGGGCGAACAGTTGGCTCTCTGGCCTGAGCGGGCCAGTGTTAATCCTGCACAGCCATCTCTTTTTGAGGGCATCACCAACAAAGAATTCTGGAACGGAGCCGAGGAGCGCGTGATCGATGCACTCCACCGTTATGCGCAGGGTGTTTCAAACGGTAGAGGGCTGGCCCGTCAACTCTTTGCTGATGACGCAGTTCGGGGTTTCGCTTTCATAGATATTTGGCAGAAGCGCTTTGATGTGGTGCTGATGAATCCACCATTTGGTGAGGCTAGTAAGCCATCGAAGTCCTATATTGAATATACATACCAGCGCACAAAGAATGATATCTATGCTGCTTTCGTCGAGCGGGGATTAGGCGTACTGGTACCTGGTGGTATGCTGGGTGGGATATGGAGTCCTGGATACAGCTATGGTGGAGACAGCGGCATATTGTCTGGAGGCGAAACTGTGAGTGAAACATTGTTCTTGAGGCTCTTATCGTACGATGATAAATCTGCTGCACTAGCTGATTCGATAAAGATTGTATTAGAAGGCCGTACTTTAGGTACTATCGTGAATGTCGTCAATCCCAAGTCATTTGGTCATATACCCGGTTCTACCTTTGCTTATTGGGTAAGTGAACGTATACGGGCAATATTTATGAAACTCCCTGCTTTTGAGAGTAAAGGGCGAACATTAAAACAGGGACTTGCTACAGCAGATGATCTTCGCTTCGCAAGATTATGGTGGGAAGTCAAACCTGAAAATGCAGTTTCAGGAACATTAGAGACAGAGCCCGAACAATTTCACCAACAAACTTATTTGGGTAGGCACTGGGTTCCTTTTGCTAAAGGTGGTACTTATTCGCCTTTTTATTCAGATATCCATCTAGTGGTGAACTGGGAACAGGATGGTGAAGCATTAAAAGAATGGATATGCCAAAAATATGAGTATTTAAATGGCAAATGGGAATGGGTTGTCAAGAATTCTGACTTTTACTTCTATCCCGGATTAACATGGCCACGTCGAACTCAACGAGGACTAAGTGTCAGAGTGTTACCAGCAGGGTGCATTTTTTCTGACAAGGGCCCTGTAATCTTTTCAAATTCCGATTCACTATATTATCTCTTAGGAATTGCCAATAGTATTGTATTTCAAGGTCTCGTAGCGCTCCAGATGGCTTTTGGTTCCTTCGAGGTAGGCGTAATACAGCGTACAGCGGTACCAGAATGGTCAGAAGCTGATGGAGCAAATCTCATGAACTTAACTTTGCCTAGTGTAAATATAAAGCGAAATCTGGATACTGCGAACGAAATTAGTCATATCTTTCATCTACCCGCGCTGCTACAAGCAAAAAGAAGGACACTCTTAGAAGGCTTTACTTCCTTGCAAGTACAAGTGAAAAAGGCACAGCAGCAGCTAACGGAGTATGAGCATGAAATTGATGATATTGCCTTTAAGCTTTATGGTATAACGGATGAGGACCGCCAGGCTATCGAGGAATCATTGAAAGTGGGTAAGCAAATAGGGGAGATTGAGAATGTAGAGGTAGAAGTGGATGACGATGATAGCCCTAGGGAAGGCGGTGTAGATACACACGCCCTAATCACCGATCTTCTTTCTTACACCATCGGCTGTGTATTCGGGCGATGGGATATATGCTTTGCTGTTGGTAAGCGAGAAACACCTGAGTTACCTGATCCCTTTGCACCTCTTCCCGTTTGTTCACCAGGAATGCTTACAGGTGACGATAATCTCCCATTGTCTGAAACTCTGTCTGAGTATCCTATTGATATCAACTGGGAGGGTATTCTGGTTGACGACCCCGATCATCCAGACGTTATCGTTTGCCGTGTACAGGATGTACTAAAGGCGATCTGGCAGGACAACGCAGAATCCATCGAGCAGGAGGCGTGCCAGGTTCTGGGCGTGAAGGAACTGCGGGATTATTTCCGCAGGCCTGGTAATGATGGCTTCTGGATGGATCATGTCAAACGTTACTCCAAGAGCAGACGGAAAGCGCCCATTTACTGGCTGCTCCAATCCTCAAAGAGGTCCTACGCGCTATGGCTCTATTATCATCGGCTGGATAAAGACATCCTCTTCAAGGCGCTGACGAAGTATGTCGAGCCAAAGATTCGCCTGGAGGAAAATCGTCTGGAGCAGACGCGAACTCAGCTGGCCAGTTTTGGAACAGCAGGACGAGAGGTTAAACAGTTAGAGCGGCAGTTCGATCGTCAGGAGAACCTGGTTGGGGAATTATATGATTTCCGGGATAAGCTGCGGCGTGTCGCTAATCTGCACCTGGAGCCCGACCTCAATGATGGGGTGGTATTGAATATTGCGCCTCTCTGGGAACTGGTGCCGTGGGGGGAAGCCAAGAAGTATTGGGAGGAGTTGCTGGCGGGGAAGTATGAGTGGTCTTCCATCAGCAAGCAGTTACGCGCCAAGGGAGTCATTTAAGATGGGCATTGTCACAGATTACCTTGTCAATCTGATTGCGAAGCAGGTGGATAGTGCCAGGATAGTGGTCTGGTACGATCCCGATGCCCAGTACAAGGAAGTAGCCAAGAAGCTGGTTCTGCCAGACACGACAATTGCTCGCTACGAAGGGAGCTTTTTTGCTCTACGCTACGAGATTGAGCCGATGATGGGCAACCTTGAACCGCCGCGCCTGGTGATCTATGTTCCTTTGAGCCAGGAAGATACACATCACGCGCTGATCGAAGCAGAAGTTGCCGGGGTGCTGATGAAGCCGGGACAACAACCTCCGGCTCGTAACACGAGGCTCGCGCTGCTCGCTCGACATGCTCTTAAAGCTGTGCTGGCGGAAGAGCGGCTTGCCACAATAGAAAAACAAGTGGAGGCAGGCAGTTTGAGCCTGGCCGACCTGGATAAACTGGCCGAGAAAGGCGCAGGGGTGACGAAAGGAGTGTTATCCCTCATTTTCGGCACGGGCGATCCACAAGAAGTCGCCTTGAAATTCCTGGCTGGTGATCAGTACGATGGAGAGCTTGCGCAAAAAGGCGGGTTTTCCGAGCTTATCTCACTGCTTCAGGAGGCATTTGACATCGATGCTGCAGTAGAAGAGAGTTACGAGACATACCGCACAAGGCTTGCACGATACATCCTCTCGACCGATTTCATTGCCGGTCTCAAAGGAGAAATAGCGGCAAGCCTTGCTACAGTGAAGATTGCAGCGAGGCCGGCGGCTCGCGAAGCGTGTATCGCACTGGCCGGTATGTGGCGACAAAGACGTGACCTCGCCATGAGCTATGAGATGCATACCGGTCGGGTGGAAAAGGAGTTGGATCTTACTGCGCTCAATTTCACATTGGAACAGCTAGCCGATGTCGAAACCTTTCTAGTAGCAGAGCGAAAGCTACAAGACATTGTTGGACGTGCACTGCTAATGCAAGCATCGGAATCGCTGCTGGAGTTAGCCACAGCCCGGCAATCGAGTTTCTGGGCGGAACATGTGCCGGAGGTGCAGGCGCAATGGGCGCTTATGGTGGTCACCGGTCACGTTCTTCTGGAAGCGGGCCGCATCGAGCAAGGCCTTAAATCGGTTGGAAATGACGCCGGATCGATCTTCAGTGCATACACGACGGGAGATCAACCCTGGTGCCTGCTCGATACGCACTACAGGCAC
>WNGG01003713.1_pt1 | contig 17189 bp, 16 predicted proteins | sample 5400661 | NCBI WGS metagenome assembly WNGG01 (sample SAMN13153372, study PRJNA577476) | soil metagenome | isolation source: 100 cm soil or saprolite under Garry oak tree replicate 1 | place: USA:California | collected 2016-06-15 | reverse complement strand
CGGTGTAGCGATCGCGAATAGCGTGGTCTACGCGGCCTCCAACACGCAACTCTACGCGCTCGATGCCAGCACGGGAACCATCCTGTGGACAGGCCCGGTCGGAACGAAGAAAACCGTCGAGGTCTCGCCAGTCGTCGGCAGCGGCATGGTTTTCGTCACCACCGACGACGCCGATGTAGTAGCCTTCTCCGCCCAAGGCTGCGGACAGTCGTCTTGCTCGCCGCGCTGGAGGGCCGTCACGCTGCAAAAAGTGTGGGCTGCTCCAGCGATTGCCTACGGCGTCGTGTACCTCTCGACACTCTTCAGGGACTTCAACGGGGGCAATCTCTTCGCGCTTGATGCGAAAACGGGCAAGTTCCTGTGGCTCGCGCCGACCGAGAGCCTGTACGCGGCCCCCGTCTTGGCGAACGGCGTCATCTATGCCATCAACTTCTACGGTACAGCTTACGCCTTCAATGCCGCCGGGTGTGGCCACGGAACCTGCTGGTCGCTCTGGAAAAACGACTTCTTCGACAGCAACGACGGCATCGATTACTCGATCACCGTTGCTAACGGGCTGGTCTATGTCTGTGCACCTAATGGCTCTATTCACGCGTTACGCGCTCCCTAAGAACCTGTGAAAAAATCCCTTCCGTTTGCTGCTCCTCAAGAAGGGGAAAGCGCAGCAATACGGGGCCGAAGCGTGTAGTTCCACTGGGCACAAACGGCAGCGTGTTCGATCTTGAGTTGCTTGATCTGATCTTCGGAAACCGTTTGTCCCTTCTCAAATGCCCCCTCCAACAATGCCGCCTACGCCGTCAGCCCTGTGCTAGTCCTGGTTCCACAAAGAAAATTGAGCATGGTGTCCAGCGTCCGCAGCGGCTTCCCCGCTCAATTCAAGCTGATGTAAATGTCGATCAACCACAGAAAGTTATTTCTTGACAAGCCCTAAGTCAAGCTGCAAATAGAAGGAGAACTTTGCCGCTTTCGGAAGGAAGATTTGCCGCAAAATGCCCTTTGTCGCCCCAAAAATGGCGGTCTCCCAGTTCAAATCGGAAGAAGAATTTTGCCGAGATTCAGAAAACGGAAGGAAAACCTTGCCGAGATTTGAATCAGGGCGAGGCGATCTCCACGCTCATCGAGTATCAAGGAAGAATCTCGATTATGTATGCTGTAGGTCGTCATTCGCCCTTCCAAGGGGCACAACGTGCTTTCCGAAGCAACAGGTTGTCGCACGAAATCGGAAGGAGAACCTTGCCACGCGGCAAAAGGCTGCTTCCATTTGCACAAGCAAGTGAGCAGCACCAAATGCGGTGGAGACCCAGACTTTCGGGTAATCCGCACAAGTGCTCACATTTCAGCTTAAAAGCTGCTCACATTTCACGTAATTTACCAGTTGGGGAACAGGCCTATCGGCAACTGACCGAACTCTATCGAGCACTGCGCCTGTATGTCAACTGCTTTCAACCCTCCATGAAATTGCTGTCCAAACAGCGCGACGGGAAGAAAGTGCGGTGCGTCTACGACCCAGCGAAGACCCCGCTGCAACGATTGCTGCAGTCAGGCGTCCTACCTGCCGAGATGCAGCAAGAACTGCTCGAGGTGGCACACGCGCTCGACCCCATCCGCCTGTTCCAACAACTCGAGCAGTTGCAACAGGCCCTGTTCCGCTGTGCTGTCAGTTGCTCTCCTTTTGTTCCAAACCCTCCACCCGCACTTCTCCGCGTCTTTTCCGTGGACGATTGTACAGCGGGAGCGCTTCAGGCTTCGGGGAACGCTCCCGATCCGGCAGCAGGGCTCCATACCCTGCACCAAGAGCAGGAGCGGAGAAAACGGGTCCTGGGCTGGCGGCGTACCACAAGGACCCCTTTGAGGGAGAGTGGGAGCAGATCCTGTCCTGGTTGGTTGCCAACCCTGAACGGAGCAGTGGCGACATCTTCCGGGAGCTGCAGCGCCGCTCCCCCGGACGCTATCAACCATTACAAATCCGCACGCTTCAGCGAGGCATGCGGAAAATACGAGCCGACCTCTTGGAAACGCGCGAGGAGCAATGGCAAGTGGAAGTGATCCGTGGCCCATCACCCCCGCCAGTTTCGTCAGCAGAGAATCCAGCCAGGATTCTCTGACCCCGCCAGTTGAATAAACCGCCGAGGAAGATTTTTGGTGAGGCAATGCACCTTGCGAGACCACCCGGTCAGATCCACATAGCCAGAGAGTACTGTTTTCTCAGACCCGTAACCAATCGCGAGCAACGTGCAACTCTCCCTCTAGAGAGTTGACCCTCTAGCAGCTATCACCCCGTTATTCTCGTTCGCAGAAGCAACGAAGCAACGGTCTGATAGAGGCCGTGACTCTCATGAAATGGATAAAGAAAGGACCACGTATGCGATTCAGTAGTGTGTTGAGTAGTTTGCGCAAAGGAAAACTCCTGGCGGTTGCGCTGGTGAGCATTGCCGTAGTCGGAGGAACAGCGGCGATGGCTGCTTCGAACCCAGGAGGACGGGACGTCGTTCATGCTATCATCGGTCTGACGAGTGCGACCAGCACCCCAGACAAGCCGTCTCCGACCCGTGGAACCAGGGGAGAGGCGACCCCCACGCCAGGTGCGAACAGCCACGCGGCCAATTGCCCCGGGCTGCCCGAAGCCCAAAACCTGGCCGCCAGCTTTTCGCTCGGTACAGCCAGTACAGGGGATGACATTCAGGCGATTTGCTCCCTCCACCAGGGAACCTTCAAGGGGACAGCTCCCAGCGGAGCGACGGTGGCTTCCAGTCAGGTCTTTGGCTATGGCGAGATCAACGATCTTTTGACCTACGCCCAGTATTTAGCAACTCATGACACAGCCAACGCCGCTGGCACGCTGACCAGCGACAATGCACGAAGCCACCTTGCGGAGGCGCTCCAAAATTGTGGAACGACAGCCTTAGAATCCTGCCTGCTGACCAAGATTCCCGGATTCCAACCTGGGAAGAGTGGAAACAATGGGAACGGAAACGGGAAGCCGACCAGCGCGCCCACGCCAGGCGGTGGAAAGCCGACCAGCACGCCTACCCCTCCTGGTGGTGGGAAGCCGAGTAGCACCCCTACCCCCCATTCCCACTGATTGGGCCTTGAACGAGTGCCGAAGCGTGTGTAGTCGGCACTCGTTCAGAAGGTTTGCCGCGTCGCACACAATCTCAACGCAGGCAATGGTCATGGAAGATTTTGCAGATTTTTGTCGGTTTGTGTATAACCCGGTGTAGTCAGTACTGACAACGCTGCTTCGAATCCGGCTTATCGGCAGCAGCAGGTTACTGCGACCGTTGCCAGTCCGTCATAGCCTTTTTCCTGATTGAGGCGGGGCGATCAACCGTAGATCGTTCAAGCGTTCATCTCGTCAGTGGCAACAGCCACAGGAGGGTACACTCACTATGTATTTACAACGTCTCTTCATGCTCTTCAGCATCCTTGCCGTCACCATGATGTTGATCCTGACGACAAAAGCTGGAGCTATTTCCACGGGGGGCAGTTCCGCAGGCGTTGCGCACCCCACGTATAAGCTGGCGCATATCCAAGCCAGCAGCAACTATCAGAGCGGCTACAGCCCCTTACAAGTGAACAACGCGTACAATCTCAACGGCACGTACACTGGCGCTGGTATCACCATCGCTCTCGTTGATGCCTACAACGACCCGACGGCTGCCGGCGATTTCGATACATTCTCCCAACAGTTTGCCTTGCCCACCATTGCCGGAGGATGCAACTGCTTCGCGAAAGTCAACCAGACGGGTGGGACAACGTATCCGCGCACCAACAGTGGGTGGGCCCTGGAGATCAGCCTGGATATCGAATGGGCACACGCCATGGCCCCGCAGGCGCATATTCTGCTGGTCGAGGCAAGTAGCAACAGCTTCGCCAATCTGCTGGCAGCCGAGGGTTATGCCACGGCACACGCCCAGGTGGTCTCCAACAGTTGGGGAGGCTCGGAATTTAGCGGCGAGACCGGCTCCAGCTATGATGGCCACTTCAACAAGCCCGTCGCCATCACCGTCTCGGCGGGCGATAGCGGCACGCCCGCCGACTATCCTTCGGCTTCGCCCTACGTCCTCTCCATTGGCGGCACCTCGCTGACGATCAACGGGACGACCAAGAGTGGCGGCTGCGTGAGCGCTGGCTGCACCTACGGAGGCGAGAAGGTCTGGAGCAGTGGAGGCGGAGGAGCCAGCGCCTATGAGGCGGAGCCCGGCTACCAGGTCGGTTACTGCGGCACGACAACCAACGTGAATAACTGCGGCGGCAAGCGGGGCACACCGGATGTCGCCTGGGATGCTGATCCGAATACGGGCGTGGCAGTCTACGACTCGACGAGGTACCAGGGCCAGAAGGGCTGGTTCCAAATCGGCGGGACGAGCGTTGGAGCCCCCAGCGTGGCCGGGGTCATCGCGCTGGCCGACCAGGCCCATAACACGACCCTCGTGACCAATACCCCCTCGACTCGCTTTGCCTATCAGAGCGATGCCACCTCGGCCAACTATAGCACCGACTACCACGATATTACCTCCGGCTCAAATGGCACGTCGTGCTGCACGCGAGGAGATGACCACACTGGTCTTGATGGATGAGAAGCGGTGGCATCCCTCATAAATACCCAGGTCTCAGTCCCTCATCTCCAGCGCGGTGGTCCTGGTGACGAGGTCTACCACAGGTAGAGAAACGTGGTCTGCACCGGTCGTTGCGGGGAACGTGCCCGGCCGCACTGCCTTCTTTGCATCGATAGCGGTCAACCCGCAGGGAGACGTGGATGGGGTCTTTCAGGCGCTCGATGATGTGCCAACAGGCACGGCTCCTGTGGCAGGGGTCGTCTCCTACTCTACCCAATCGACCGATGGGGGAGCGAGGTTTAGCAGCCCGTTGAAGCTCAGCACTGTGGGCTCTGACCCCGGTGGTTCCAGCGCCAAGAGCCTGGCAGCTCAGTTCCTTAGCGACTATATTTCCGCAATAGCAGCCATGTCTATGCCGTGTGGACCGACGCACGCAATGCCTCGCCATGTGCGGCTGTGGATGCCTATCGAGCGGGAACTGCGCCAGCCCCAGATGTGATTACGAGTTGCCCGACAACGTTTGGCAACACGGATATCTTCCTGGGCATAGTACCCTAGAGGAATGCAGAGCGCACCAATCTTGCATGCGTGGGGCACTGAGCACGCTCATGGCTCAGAGCCATGAGTGTGCGCTGCATTCACAGCAAGAGAAGCCTCTTGCTGGGGAAAACGACGATGGGGCAAGGCAGAGGCTATGACCAGTGGCCGGGAAGGGACAATGATCGCGCTGCCCTGGGAACTTGCAGGTCCGGGATGATGAGGTGTGGGAGTCGCGGTCGGTTTCTTTCCGTGATTGCCGTTACCATGTGCTCCCTGCGTATTCCCGCCGTTGCCATTGCCATTCCCGTTTGCACCTTGCAGCGTAATGGCCGTCGTCTGGGCAGCCGTGCCGTCGGGATTCAGAATGCCGATGCTCTGAGGATGCTCGTCGCCACTCCAGGGTATCGTAAACACATAGGTGCCAATTTGGAAGGAGCCTTGTCCCCCGATGACCAGGTTGTTTACAAGCAATTGTGCGCCCTGCTGCACGTTGTCACCGGCAATGTTGATACTGGCGCGTCCATTGGGTTGGGCGGGCAGGATGATTTGAACGCTGAGCAAGTGGGGAATCGTATCGCCCAGACGACCTAATGCGTCTGTCGTGCTCAGGCGCTCAGGGACAGCAAGTTGAAGCAGGAATCCCCGCAACGTCTGGCGTGCATCCGCCTCGAGGGTCGCAAGTTCTTTTCCCAGCCGAGTACGGTCTGGTTGCGCTGGAAGATCCTCAATGGCGCTGGCAGCAGTTGAATACTGCTGCTCGAAGTCTGCCAGCGCGTAGCGGTAGGCTTCTGCGTGTGCTGGACTGGCCAGGGTGGCCAGGGTGTTGAGTCGGTCTCTGGCACTTTGCAGATCCAATTCGGCTTGCGTCTCAGGTGAACGTGGGAGTGAGATCTGTATCCCCTGTTCCCAACGCTTCAAGGCATAGAGCGGGTTCTCGGGATTTGAGACCTGTGCCGCTGCTTCCAGCATGCTGGTGCCTACCAGGAGCAGGCACAGGCAGAGGACAAACGCAAAGCGTAAGGCAGGATGTGCGCCCCAGCGGCGTATGAACATCTTCTTTCGCGCAGGATGGTGTACCGTCGCTTGACGCAGCAAGAGACGCCTCTCCAAGTGTTGCGCAAAAAGTGGATCCGCCTGTAAGTGGGGCGTCGCTTGCAAACGGCGAGCAAGTGCCACCAGTTCATCTACTTCCGGGTCGCGACCAGGAGCATGCGTAGATGATGCGAGCCAATCTGGTGGCGCTCCACCTCGTCTGGAGCGCCTCTCTTCTCGTTCTAGCCGCTCATTGAGCCGTTCAGGTAGCGGGTTCATGGTGTTCCTCCCCGGTGTCGCGTTTGAAGATGAGACGCCTGCTCAGAGCCATCTTGCTTCGCTAATACCCGTTGTAAACTGCCGAGTGCGCGAAATTGCAAGGCTTTGACAGCGTTCGCTGTTTTTCCGAGCATGCGCGCAACCGTCGCCACGTCATAGCCCAGGATCAGTCGGCCAATCAGGACCTGGCGTTGCTCCTCGGTCAGCGCATTGATCGCGTTGACCACCGTATTCCATTCATCGTGTATCTCTGCGCTTTGTGCCGGATCCAGGCCGGGATGGCTTGCAAGGAGTGCCTCGCGTTTCTCGAACGCATCTTCTTCCCAGAGGCCGGGTTCGAGAGAGACAAGCGTCGGCAGATGCTCGCGCTGGCGATAATACCCGGCCACGGTGATACGCGCGATCTGGAGCAGCCAGGCGGCAAAGCTCGCCTCGTCGCTGGCTCTCAACCGACCGATGCCCTCGACCATCTTTAAGAAGACTTCGGAGGTCAAATCTTCTGCCGTCGCGCGATCAGGCACACGAGCGGCGATGTAGCCGAATATCCCGGGGAGGAACTGGCGATAGAGGATGCTCAGAGCCTCAGACTCGCCTCGTCGTGCGCGATCTAGCAGGCGGTTGATAGCCTCCATTGATTGATAACCTCCAAAGAAGGTCTCACTGAAGAGAGTTGCAATTTAGCCCATTGTAGTTACGGGTGAAGAAAAACACAATCACACTAGCCTTTTTGTCCGTGTGACGCTCGTCAAGAAGCAACATCGTAACCAATCGCCTTTGCCATGCAACTATCCCAGTGAGCATGGTGCGTATCGGGCTATTTTGCTCCGTTGCTCCAACTCCCCCTTCTCATCACTAATTGAAGAGAGAGACGGGGCTACGTGAGAACCCTGGCTTCCTGGTCCCCATTCGGTTGTTTTAGAAAGATGACCAAAGATGCGTATTCTCTCTGGCCATCGTACTGGCAAGGAGGAAGGCATTGGTTATAGCTGGACTCGGCTCTATATGCTTTGGTCTGGTACTCGGTTGGATCTCCTCCTGGTCGCTGCGACTGAAAGCAGTTGCTGGCCTGTTCACAGACATCGTCATCATCATCGAGATTCTTGGTGGGGCAGCGATCAGCGCTTTATTCAAAAGCGATGTGCTGTTCAGCTTGTACTGCATCAGCCTGGCAATTGGCTTTTTTGCCTATGTTGTCATTGACCTGGTTTTTTAGGGTGCGCGTGAGATTTTTGCAAAGAGGGGAGGAGCATGGTAGAATCGGGCAAAAGGGAGGAAAGGCTCAGCCAAGGAGGGAAGCGACCGATGAAAGCAGAGTATGAGCAGCGATGGAAGGAGCTGGCGCAAGAAGTGCTCTTAGGGATGCGAAGCTGGCGGAAGGACCATCCAACGGCCACGTTGCAGGAAATCGAGGAGGAAGTGGATCAACGGATGGCGCGCATGCGAGCAGGGTTGGTGGAAGGGACAGCGATGACAAGCGCAGCCGTGGAGGTAGGAAGCCGCGCCGCAGAGCAGCCAGCGCACTGTCCAAGCAGGTGCGCCAGCTGAGAACGACCGGGGAGCAAACGGTGCGCCTCGTGCGCAGCTATGGCTATTGCCCCACCTGTCAGGTGGGCTTTTTCCCCGCCTTTATGAGCAATTGGGATTGCGGCCCAAGGTGGGGTTGGGGTATAAGCACGGTAGGAACCAAAAGTTGGAATAAGACGTTCAGCTCGCTTGTAGAGCGGATAGAACAAGCGCTCCCTCATCAGATAAAGAAGCAATTTCAAGAGAAAAACCTGTATGGAAAAGTCGTTATTCCTGCTTTTACCTCTCAAACTAGAGAAAACCAGCGCCTTTCTCCCCCCTATTCCAACTTTTGGTTCCTACCGTGCTCACACCCCTAATAAGCTTGCCTGAGCTGACAGCAACCAAGAACTGAAAGCTCATCAGCCACGACTTCTCTTATTGCTCCGGTAATGCATTGCTTTTTCGATGGCAAGCAGGTGATCTGATGTCTCCTTAACAGCCCCAGTGTAGAAGGAAAGGGGGTTGCTGATCGGTGGGGAACACGTTAAGAAGTGATGTTAAATCGATCGATTGAGTAAAGAGTCCTTAACTTTTTTAGTGTTTAGACGTATTTTGAGGCCTGATCATTTATGACCAGACCACAACTGAATACGCGCGACCGGTTGCTCCGCCAGCCGCTCTTCTTTGCTTGACTTCTGCCCACTCGCACAGTGGGCAGAAGTCAAGCAAAGGAGAAAGAGGCCTATGGACCGACATACACTCGAATGGGTGGTTGCCAATAAGCTCAGTCAAGCAGCCTACGGAACCACCACCTACGATGCCCTCTACATCTTGCATATGGCGCTCCACGGACCCTCATCAGGATCGCTTGCACACGTCGGTGACCAGGTTCGCTATGCACTGCAACAGGCGCAAGCGTGCGGTTGCACCGACTGTCAGCAGGCAATACAGGAGTATGAATGGTTCCTGCGCGAACTGCCAGCATATGATCTCCCCTGACGTATCACTCTTCAGCGAGAAAGGAGCATGCCTCATGCGCCATCGTCTACGATCTCTTATCCATTCCCTATTGGAGAGCTTGAGCGCAGCCCCTCTCGGAAGTGGATTTTTAGCCGGTAAGCAAGTGGCATTCTGGTTCAGGCGCTTACTCAGCCAGAGCAGCCGCTCACCAATGTGTCTACCTCGTATGACCATCTACTCTGAGGAGTTTTGTCACTCTTCAGGTGCCCACTTTGCGCTGCTTTCGGCGGCAGATGAAGAAAAGGAGAGAACGTGGGTCCCATTCGCTTGGGCGCGACCTCCCCCTGAACCCCCTGCTGAAGAGTTATCATTCAGGGGAGATATCAACAGCTCCACGGTACAGTGATGGTACTTCCTCCTGCTGAAAACGTGAGGGAGCCGCTGATAGGGCAGGTAGCGCGTACTTGGATGGTTACCTGCTGCTGCTGACCTGGGGACAGCACGCCCGCTGACGGGCTCAAGGAGACCTGGTCTAAGCCAGTGCTGGATGCAGACCATGCCAGATTGCCTTGATACCCTTGGGGCAAAGACAGTGTGGCAATACAGGTGTACCGATGTCCATGGAATGGACAGTCACTCTCTGCATAGAACTGGCTGGGGGTAGCAACCAGCCCTGATGTTGACGCAGATGTAGGTGTTGGCGTGGGTCTGGGCGATGGGGTAGGACTAGGCGTCGCGGTCGGCCTGGGTGAAGGCTGTGGAGATGGAGTAGGCGATGGCAGGGGTGATGGGACCTGCGATGGTCCTGTTGAAGGCGCTCCTGAACGCGCCTGTGGAGTCAGGTGAGCAGCCGTTCTTGGTGAAAGGGCCAGGGGTAAAGCAAAGGAAGAGATGGCTACGATCATGGCGGCGATGACTATCGACAAAGCCGTAACAGCCAGCCAGAGATACTTGGAACCTTGATGGCCACTTCGGCGGCCACTGCCCATCCTGCCTCCGCTGGTGGGGGATACGGCCTTGGTGACGCCGGCATAAGTACCTGTTGCCAGTTCCGCCCGCGAGTCGACAATCACAGTCATAGGGAGGGTTGCTTGTTCCCAGCTGACGCTTTGAGGGTGAGGTGCCTCGATGACGAGTGAAACGGCAGTAGCTAGTTCAGCTACGTCAAGCTGCCCCGTCACGATGTTTGTGTGTACCTGTGCGCTCTCCGCTCCATTTTCGCACGCTTCTGCCGGAGAAGCAACGAGAGGGCCCACATCCTCTTGATGCTCTCCCTCCTCCTCACATGGCTCTGGTGTTGCAGGGACAGGTATATCGATTTGCTGCCAGATATCAGGAGGCTTTCTAGAGTGCTCAGGATCTCCGGGTAGGTTGTCTTCCTGCGCCTGCTGATGCTCGATCTTCTGAGACATGTCAACAGTACTTGTTAGCTGAGCAGGAGACTGGAAAGAAGAGAGAGCGGGGAGAGTAGCACGGGGCCAAACAGTTGTAGTAAGTAGGCGTGGCTGTAATAGGCGGGCTGTGCCCAGTGCTGTGATCAAGTCTTTCACACTGGCATGGCGAGCGGCCTGCTGTTTGGCCAGCGCTTTGAGGATTACCTCCTCAAGGCGTAGGGGGAGAAGCATATTGAGCTGCGTCAGGGCTGGCGGACTTTCCGTTGCGTGCTTCAGTTCCAGCGCTGAAAAATCAGCAGCGGCGAAAGGGACGCTGCCGGTAAGAAGTTCATAGGCAATACAGCCCAGTGCATACTGATCGCTGGCCTTGCTCGTCATGCCTTGAAACTGTTCAGGCGCCATGTAACGAGCCGAGCTGAGGTTGTGAGTAAATGCGCTGCTTGCCGCATCCAGCAGGGCGCTGATCGTCACGTCTGTGAGCAGCGCATCTCCGTGAGCAGTGAAGAGAATATTTTCAGGTTTGAGGTTCCCATGGGTGATATTGAGCTGATGGACGTACTGGAGAGCCTGCCCTACCTGTGAAAGGAGAGTCAATGATTCCTGTATGGGGATTGAGTGGAGAGATTGACGCTTGATGTGGTCTCGCAAGGAGCCTCTGGGAGCGTACTCAGTGACCAAGTAAGGCACATCCTCGTGTATGCCGCTATCCAGGATGGGCAGCAGATGAGGGTGTTTCAGCATTTTGAGCAAGCGGCCTTCCTGGAGAAAGCGAGGCTGTTGCTGTGAGGAGAGGTGTATGGAATACCAGAGCTTGATGGCGACGGTACGTCCTGTATGAAAATGCTGCTCTCCCCGGTACACATAACTACAAGGGTTGTTGCTGATATCAGCAACTAAACGATAGCCCCCAATGAGCCTGCCGATATAGGCATCTGCACCTATCATTCCAGTCTCCTCCGGACGGAAAGAAGTTGTCAGCCTTTTCATTGGCTTGCCAGTCAGTATAAGCGGACCCAGTGTAGCAAGTCAATGCAGAGTACTATCGGTTCAAATCATCACTGAGGAAATTTGGGTAGTCTCCCTTCTTTGTGTTGATGTATAATGTGGCAAGTACCAACACAAAGGAGAAAGGGAATGGATCAGGCAGGTCTGGCGCCAGCGGGATCATTTTGTTGGAACCCCGACTGCCCAGAGTATGCCCAAATCGGGCATGGCACCATCCGTAAATTTGGGCAGACGGCCAAAGGAGTACAACGCTACCAGTGTAAAACGTGCCAAAGGACGTATGCCGAAACCAAAGGAACGGTCTTTCACGGCTGCCATCATTCGCCACAAACCATCCTGGACTGTCTGGCGATGCTGGCGGATCGCAATAGCGGGGCCTCGATTCATCGCATCAAAGGGGTCAAAGAAGAGACGGTGTGTGAGTGGCTGCAACGAGCCGCCGGGCATGTGGAAGAGATCGAGGCGGTGTTGTTAGCGAACTATCCCGTCAGTCGTGCGCAACTGGACGCCCTGTGGACCTACGTCGGCCACAAGGGCGAAAAAGGGGGCGAGGCGTCGAGGAGGCCCGAGGCAGCTTCTGGCGGGGCACGACGATCGCGATAGACAGTCGGCTGCGCATTGGACGGGCCATTGCTAAAACGGAGGAAGAAGTGGCACTCGAGTTGATGACCCAACTCAAAGAGCGCTGTGGCAGGCAACTCATTGCTGTGCATACACAAGTGGTCTATGGGGACCCGCAAGAGGTGAAGGCTCTGCTTGGTGAGCAGACCGCCTATGTTGAACGCACGCATCTGACCTCACGTCAGATGAATGGACGCTTGGTACGTAAGAGTTTATCCTACTCCAAGCGACTCAGGCTGTTACGAGCCGCTTGCAGTTGGGAAGATTGGGTCTACAATTTGACTCGTCCAGTCAAGACGCTGCGGGTGGAGCAAGTTGCTGGCTCTGGACAACAACGCTGGCAACCACGGGCGCCCGCTATGGCTGCTGGACTCACTGATCATATCTGGACCATCAAAGAGCTTTTGATGACGGTGGTTCTTCCTTCCGTCATCAACACGAAATAGGGAGACTACCCGTAATATCAACCCTTTCTTAACCGCTTCTGAAGAGGAAGATCAGAAGTGCAGTTCGACCTGCTTGCGCACTCTCTGCTCAGTCTTTATAGCTCGTATATGGGTAAACTTCCATAAGTCTTCCACACGTATGACATCAAAGCCTAGCCCCTCCAGGTCTTTTGTAAACTGCTCTCGATGGGTAAAACGCTCCGTTGCTTCAATGATGTGGAGCTGCCCATCAAGTTTCAAGGTCCGGTGAGCCTCGCGAAGATAGTAAGTAAAGTTAGCCCCCATCAATGAGAGCGAGAATATGGCAACGTCGAGTGTCTCATCATCAAGGGGAACATGTGACATGTCACAAGCAATCACATGCTCATTGATGGCGATATGATCTATACTATAGACCGTGTGACGATCCGATACCGCCTGAGCAAGCAAGGCTTCCCCACAGCCGAAATCTCCAATCACTTTGCCACTGCGTTCTTGACACCAGTTGATCATTTCCTTGTATGGGACGACTGCCCAATCCTTGCGCTTTTCTCGGTAAAGCGTATGATAGTGTGCCCATTCCTCTGGGTTGACCTGCAGGCGCTCATGCGTTTTCTCGCTCTGGCTCTGGTTCCAGATACGATTTATTGCTGAAAATGCCCCATATTGTTGATGCCGACGTTGTACTTCGATCTCGTCTTCCTCTGGAAGAGGCACAATGATCTGAGATCGCGTGACTGTGTTCGTTCTCCCCTCATCTAGCCGCTTGAGCCAAGCCATAAGATCTTGATATGCCTGAGCAGGAGTACGCAGGTGTCCTTCTGGTACCACGCCGTCTACTGCTGCATCAGCAACAGATTTCTTGAAATGGAGGCGTTGCATCTTCGACTCACACCAGGACCAGCGTTCTCCATTCACTATAGCATAGGTGAGTGGCAAAATCAGGGTTACAGGCCGCCGTTGACCCTGACGAAAAATGCGTCCTTTGAGCTGTTCAAATTCCGCTGCTGTCCAAGGTAAGACATTGACGATCAGCCGATTACAGACGTGCTGTAGTCCATCTACTCCCGTGCCGATCGCACTCGTGCCAATGAGAATATCGATATCGCCATGAAGAAATCCATTAAGTCCTGATTTCTCTTCTCCTGTGTAGAAACCGATCTTCCACCTATCCTCTGTAAGCGCATCCCACAGTAGTTGATCAATACCGTGAATAAGCTGGGTATAGATAAGCGTTTTAGGTAAAACCTGTTGGCGAATTGTTGTTAATCTGGCTCTGGTCAAAATGTGTTCCAGTGCCAGGGGAGATCCTTGTTGACCTAATTCCCGAATCTCATCGAGGAATGAACTACAGTCGACCTCAATCTCCTGTTGCTCATATCCGATATGATATTCTGGCATCCAGCGAATACCTAATCGGACGAGTTTTTGATGAAGAGACATACAATTGGGTACAGTTGGCTGTGTCTGCAAGTCATCGTGTGTGAGACCGGTAACGAGTTCTACCATGCTCTTGCCTTCTTGTAGATTATTAATGACGGGAGTTGCTGACATGCCAAGTACATGCAGATCATGATTCTGTTGAGTAGCGAAGGCAATCATGGCCGCCACTAATTTTCTCCGCCTTGACATATCTTCCACCTGGCGTTGCTTTGCATAGTGAATCTCATCAATAATAATCAAATCAACTGTTTCCTGTTTGGTCAGCATCCGTATCTTTCTGGCTGCTCCTTCCTGCTGAAAACTCTCATAATTGAGCACAAGATAGCGGGGGTTTTGATCCATGTCCACTCTTCCAAAACCCAACTCATTTTCCTTCTCTTCATCCCAATTTGGTGTAAAGGTCTTGGCTTTAACGAGGCTCTGAGGGAAACTCTCGAAAATCGCATCTTGCCATCCCTTCACAACGCTATTGGGACAACAAATGACCGTCAATTGAGCATTGATCACTCTGCTGGCAAGAATCGCAGAAAGCGTTTTGCCTGCGCCTGTACCAGACCAGTTCCCGACTCGCTTCTGTTCGCGAACACGAACGGCACCAAGCCGCTGCATGAGGTTTGGGGGGACAAGCTTACTGTCCATGTGAAAAGCATAGTCAGATGGAATATCGAGTGCTTTTGCTTGCTCGTACTCCATCAGGAACCGCTCCTTGACCCGTTCCATGTACTCGCTACCACTCGCGCTCCTCGCTTGGGCAATCGCTGTTACTTCATCACGGAATGTGTGCCGCCAAATTTTCGTAAGCGCAGAGCTGATGAGAAATTCAACTGCATCTTCGTCTGCAGAATATGTACGAGCGTGATCAAAGGCTGCCAAGACTTTTCTTGTCTCTACCACTGGCAGCACATATCCATCGCTTTCTTCTTCATTAACCAATTCATCATGCATTTCTGATTGGAGCATTTCCTCTTCAATGACATCGAGTTCTTGCTCCTGTTTCTCTAAGGACTCAAGTGTTTGGGTGGGATCGTCAAGGAATTGATCAACGAGCGAGGGGACTCCTTCGAGAAATTTCTCAATTTCAGCAAGAGGAAATCTTCCTGTTGCTAGAGCTTTGGCAAATGCTTTGCTTTTTCCCGTCAGCAAGCCATTTTGTTGAAACAGGAGGTAGAGCTCTGCTGCGGTTAACGTGGTAAGGTGCTCTCGAAGGGAGCCGATAAAGCTCCGAAGTACAGAGAGCGTCCATCGGTTGTTACATCCTGGGCAATTACTGCTTCTTGTTCGATCATAGATTCGTGCCTCCCATTCATGGGTTATTTTTCCCTGACAACGCCACCATACCCTTTTCTCGCTGCCGGGTATAACATCATCAGGCGTAAGTATACCGTTTTTAGTCGGATGCCACTCGGCGGCAAGGTGAGGGTACAACGCCCGCAGCGAGGTCATGGAGGTTGCTATTAAACCTGAACACAGAGGGCATCTTGTGCCCTCCCCTTTTATCCGATTCGTAATCATGCTTTCCCACTCGTGAGAAGGATCGCTTTGGCATCGCCACCACACCTTCTTGTTACTTCGCGGTAATACCTGATCTGGGGTAAGCTTCCCATTTTTTACGGGATGCCACTCTGCTGCTATGTGGGGGTATAGGGCTTGGAGTGAAGTTGCCAGAGTCACCTTCTTGCTAACGCAGATGTGGCATTTCCCGCCTCTGACGCGGCTGGAAATTGATGCCTGCCACTCATGCGATGGGTTTTTCCGGCACTGCCACCAAGCCTTTTGTTCGCCTCTGGCCTTTACTGTATCAGGGGTGAGTGTACCATTCTTCGTTGGATGCCATTCGGCGGCTAAACGGGGATACAAGGCTTGTAACGATTGGCACATGGGACACCTATGTCCTTGCGCTCTATAGTTTATCGTCATGTGCCATATATGCGCTGGCTCTACCTGACATTGCCACCAGACCTTTCTTCCACTTCCAGGCTTCACGTCGTCTGGCGTCAGCGGCCTATTCTTCGTCGGATGCCATTCAACTGCGAGGTCAGGACGAAGATAAGACAAACACGTTGTTGGCGTTGCCACCTGTCCGCTACAGATCAAACAACCGTTTCCGTGTACGCGGCTGGCTATCACGGCTGCCCATTCGTGAGAAGTATCAATTTGGCACCGCCACCACACCTTTGTTCCACTTCCTGGAACAACATCATTGGGTGTAAGCGTTCCGTTTTTGGTCGGGTGCCATTCCCGAGCAAGCTGGGGGTAGAGAGCTTGTAAGGAGGTTGTTGGTGTAGGAACTCGTCCACTGCACTTCTGACATCCGTATCCCCTCTTGGCGCGACCCACAATTTTTGCTTGCCAGACGTGTGTAGGATGTAGCGTGAGAAGGGAAACGCAGAGAGGACATATTCCTCCACCCAGAGATCTATTTGCAATCATAGCCTGCCACTCATGGGTAGGATCTACCTGACACTGCCACCAGACACGTCGGTGACTTCCAGGCAAGACATCACGCGAGGTGAGACCATCATTTTTTATTAAGTGCCATTCTTTTGCTAGATGTGGATACAAAGCGTGTAACGAGTTCGCAACAGTTACAGTTTTTCCCGCACATATTGGGCAATCTGTTCCTTTTGCTCTGTTTGCAATAGCAGTCTCCCATTCGTGAGAAGAATCCTTGCGGCATTGCCACCAGACCTTCTTGCCGCTCCCGGGAACTACTTGATCGGGTGTAAGAGACCCATTTTTGGTCGGATGCCATTCTGCTGCGATGTGAGGATAAAGCTGACATAGCGAATTTGTTGCACTGACAACCTTATTTGCGCAAACGGGACAACCACGCCCTCGTACACGACCACTGACAGATGATTGCCATTCATGAGTTTCATTTTTGTGACATCGCCACCACACTTTTTTTCCACTTCCTGGAACTACTTGATCAGGCGTAAGGTCGCTATTCCTCTCAGGATGCCATTCTGATGAAAGCTCTGGGTAAAGTGCCATTAAAGAGGTTTCAGGAGTTGCAATCAGGTGGCGACACATCGGACATCCATTACCTCGCACTCTGCTGTTAATCGTGGCTTGCCATTCATGGGTACTATCTCTGCGACACCTCCACCAGGCTTTTTCAGAATTACCTGGTTTTACCTCAGTTGGAGTAAGACTACCATTCTTTGTCGGATGCCACTCCTGTGAAAGTTCAGGATAGAGCGTTTGTAATGAATTGAGGGAGGTCACAAGACGTCCGGTACATATGGGGCATTTTCCTGAGCCATTTACTCGGAGTTGAATGACTGCCTCCCATTCATGTTCTGCATCACAGTGCCACCACACTTTTTTATTACTTTTAGGCTTGACATTCTCTGGAGCTAATTCGCCATTCTTCGTCGGATGCCACTCTGCTGCAATAGTGGGGTGAAGTGCTTTCAATGATG
>WNGG01003843.1_pt1 | contig 17191 bp, 19 predicted proteins | sample 5400661 | NCBI WGS metagenome assembly WNGG01 (sample SAMN13153372, study PRJNA577476) | soil metagenome | isolation source: 100 cm soil or saprolite under Garry oak tree replicate 1 | place: USA:California | collected 2016-06-15 | reverse complement strand
AGGAGGCGGTGCCGCTGCTGGAGTGGGTGGCCGATCGGGCGCTGGCCTCCGGCGTCCTGGCCGAGCAGGTCCATCCCTACACGAACGAGCCGCTGTCCGTGTCGCCGCTCACGTGGTCGCACGCCACGTACGTCCAGACCGTCCTGGACTATCTGGAGAAGCGCAGCTCGCTGGATCTCTGCCCCACCTGCCACAACCCCCTCCGCCCATTCCGGACGCGCAAGACGAACCAGTAGCCTGCCCCCTTTTCTTCATCTTGAAGGCGGGCAGGGCGGGTGTTAGGATGTGGGCACGGGAGGGGCGCCAGTAGGCGGGGTCCCCTCCCGCTTTGGTGGATCATGGCTAATGTCACGTTGATCTATTCGCAGACCTGTGGGGCGTGCCCGGCCGCCAAGGAGCTCTGGAAGGGGCTGCGCGTGAAGCACAGCTTCAGCTACCGGGAGGTGGACATCCTCAGCCCTGATGGGCAGGAACTGGTGGACCGGCACGCGATCCGCGCCACGCCGGCCACGATCATCGACGGCAAGCTGAAATTCATCGGCGTGCCTTCCCGCGAGAGCGCGGAAAAGGCGCTGGGCGTCAGGCCGCCGGACCGGTAGGAGCCGCACGTGGCTGACGAATCCGATAATGAGCTGGACCTCGACGCCTTGCGTGCCCTGCCGCGGGAAAAGCCGCCGAACTGCCCGGTCTGCGACGAGCCGATGATGTTCAATGACGGCGCCTGGTTTTGCGGTCCCTGCAACGGCACGGACTGCGGCCCCGAGACTGGATAGTGGGGTCAGAGTCGCGGCGACTCTGACCCCATCTTCCGATGGAGACTCCCGAGCAGTTCCTCGACCGCGCGATGAAATTGCTGCAGCGGTCGGACCCCATTCCCAAGCTGCTCCCGCAAGTCCGGCTCGGGCGGATGCCCAAGGATTCGCCGGCCCTGACCGCCATCCTGGATTCCTGGCTGGAGACCTTCATTCAAGTATTGAAGGACGCGCAGGCCGTGCTGGACATCGGCGGCGTGAAGCGGCTGGATCCCAATCCGCGGCTCGCGGTGCTGGTCGAAGCGGGCGTGCTGGCCGAGGATTACCCGCACGTCAAGACTCTCCGCGACGCCTGGTCCGAGGCGTTGCGCGCGGCCCAGCAACGCACGTAACCCGCACCGAGCGGGTCCTGTTCCCGAGTTTTTAACCTTTACCCATTTCTGGGTGTCTCATGAAGCGTGAAGCTGCCGAATTTCGACCATGCTGTGGTCCCGCAGGAGAAAATCACAAAGTATCTGCTTTCTCCGGTGCACCCGCGCGGTCGCTGGAAGGCGCAGTTTTTCAAAAATGTTGGGTTCTCACGTGTCGAGTGGGATGCTCTCGTTGCTGCGCTTTTGCAGCATGTTGCCGATCACCAGGTGAAAAAGGTTGAAGATTCTCACTTTGGAATTCGCTATACTGTGGAGGGTGCGATGGAAGCCCCCGATGGCAGGGCGCCGGTCGTTCGTTCTATCTGGTTTATTCGAACCGGCGACACCGTTCCTCGGCTTGTCACCGCCTACCCGTTAGAGAGGAGTAGAGAATGATTCAGGAACACGACAGTATTGTGTTGACTGTTGATCTCCCCGAGCATGGACTGAAGCAGGGCGATGTTGGGACCGTTGTGATGGTCCATCGTGGCGGCGAAGGTTATGAGGTGGAGTTCATGACCCTTGATGGAGAAACCCTTACGGTCGTCACGTTATTGTCTTCGCAGGTCCGGCCAATTGGTCGCCGGGAAATCGCCAACGCCAGACCTGTTAAGAGCGCTTCGCGCTAGCTGCCAAGACTCTCACCACGCCCCAACTTGAAGTCACAATTTGTGACTTCAAGAAGAGATCGACCTGTCCCCCTTCTTAACCCTGCCGAACCCCAATCCTGCGCCGCCGCGTAGCGCTTCCTCTTCGCTTATAAACCGTCCTCACTGAGCGAACGCCCAAGTCCCTCTTGTTCGGCATAGAAGTATGCATAGTGCATGGCCGCGAGATTCGCGACGCGTTCTTCCGCCTCCTCACGGGTATCGGCAAAAATAACCTGGATCCCATATTTCAGCGTGATGGCGTCCAGGAAATCCATCACTCCGTTTTTGAGATATTCACTTAAACGCCCTCTTCCCTGGACCTGGTCGATCCGGCCTTCGACCATCAGAAACCGATTCGGGAACGGGAGGAGTCGTTCGAGTTCGCGCAGAAATCGTGCGCGGTTATCGGATGAAGCCGAGGTCGACGCATACAGCTCGGCCACGGGCTTGCGCTCCACGCAAAACAGTCCCGGGGCTTCAGCAATGGCATAGTCACCGGCGGGCAGTGTTTGTCGAATGGTCCCGGCGATTCGAACGAGACGGCGAAAGTCGTAGGGGCTGTGCTCATTGCTGTCGACGAGCATTTGAATCGCGGGTACCGGGATTTTAGGTTGACCTGGCCGAGAGAGGATGATGAGGGATTGGGGACCTCTGAATTTCTGGCTGGGTCGAGGGGCGGGTTGAGGGCGTGGTGGAGGCGAGGGGCGCGAGGGTGGCTTGGACGCGGCAGCTTTTCGTGTGATGGCATCATAACGTGCGCGTGCCAAGGGGTCGCTGAGGGTTTGGTAGGCCTGGTTGATCATTTGTGTTCGGGCTTCGGCTTTACGGTGCAGGTTGGATGAATGGTGAAAGCGATCGGGATGCCAGACCTGCATCAGTTCTAGCCAGGCTTTTTTGATCTCGGCGCTCGATGCGGAGGGTCGGAGCTCGAGCACCTCGTAATAGTACGGTAGGCGTCCTTCCCGCATGGGTGTCTCCGGTTATGGCAAGGAAGTGTAGCAGAAGCAGGGGACTGGCTCCATTTCCGAATGGTGCCTGTCCCCTTTCTCCTAGCAACTGTATCCCCCCGGATACGCCGCCCGCCCTTTTAACCTTTCCATTATCCCGGTGTCTCATGGGATATGAGCGATCGGCAGCGAGAGAGCACGGCCAAGTTCCTCTACGACATGGCGAAGGGCATCGGGCTCATTGTCGTGGTCGGAGGCTTGGTAGGTGGACAGGTCAACTGGTGGGGTGTATCATTGGGCTTGTTCACAATGAGCGGTTTGTTCTGCATCGCCTATTGGCTGGACGGGGAGAGGGCTGAATGATTCCGGGGTGGACTTTTTTTGATCAACTTATGCTTGTCCTCGCAGTGCTCACTGCGATCGGGATGATCGTGACCTACTTCTATACTCACCCCCGCAAGAAGACGAAGTAAGCCGCGCCTGCCGAAGCTAGTCATGCCGAAAACCAAAAAGCAACCGATCGCCAAGCCCCGCATCGGCTGGGATGACGCCTTTCGCCGGATGCACCAGCACGGCGATGACGTTCTGGATATGGAAGCGTTCGACAAGCGCGCGAAGGAGCGAGCCCGTCCGTTCGAGAAGGTGCTCGAGGACCTGAAGCGTGACGGGCTCCTATAGCCGCATCGGCTTCCGCACCTAAGGAGGGGTTCCCCCCTCCCGTCATCCTGAGCAAGCACCCACCTTGTCATCCTGAGCGAAGCGAAGGATCTAACGAGTCCCTCCCCCGGGGCTACCCATTGCTCTTAAGTTGCAATGGGTCATGGGGAGGGTGCGGGTGGGGGGTGTCCTGGGGACTGGCACCATTTCCGAATGGTGCCTGTCCCCGTTTTTATTCCGAGAAATCTGAGGTGATCACAAATTGTGATCACCTCGGCCTGAGCGCCATCTGGCGCAAGCTACAGCCGCTCCTCCAGCCGCAGTCAGATCCACCCCAACCCCGCATCGGCTTCCGCGCCTCCCTCCGCTCCTACTGATCCCCCCCACAGACCTTCGCCCCTTGAGGAGGAGGGTGCGGGTGAGGGGTGTCTCGTCATTGCGACCCCTCCTCTGTTATTGCGAGCGGAGCGAAGCAATCTCATTTCGGTTACCCCTGTATCCTTTTCGATCCGCACGCCACCTGCCGCCATTTCCTCTTGCATGACTTTACGGAGGAGGAGTGGTAGGACTTACCGTCGTGACAATTCAAAAAAGTCTTGGCTCGGGAAGCAACTCTTTGTGGGAACCAGTGTCTCACTACACAATGAAGGACCTCATCCCAACTGAGCACATCGAGCAGGCCATCTTCCTAATCCGTGGGCAAAAGGTTCTCTTGGACGCGGACCTTGCGCTGATCTATGGCGTACTAACGAAGGTCTTGAACCAGGCGGTGAAGCGCAACTTACGGCGGTTTCCATCGGATTTTGTCTTTCGCTTGACCGCTGAGGAACTCGAGGCCATCCAGTCGCAAATTGCGGCCGGTGCGAACCGGTCACAAATTGTGACCGGTTCCCAGAAGCACCGCGACCCACGGTTTCTGCCGTATGCCTTCACGGAGCATGGGGCGATCATGGCGGCCAACGTCCTCAACAGCCGACGGGCCGTACAGATGAGTGTGTTCGTCGTACGCGCCTTCGTTAAGATGCGCAGCGTGTTCACCGACACACGAGACCTGGCCCGTAAACTGGCGGCCTTGGAAAAGGAGCTGAAGGGACGCCTCAACGTTCACGAAGCCACCATCGTGACCATCCTCCAGCGGGTGCTGGACATCCTCGAGCCCCCACCGGTTCCTCGGCCACCATCCAAGCCCCGCATCGGCTTCCGCGCATAGCGGCACGGGGACAGGCTACTTTTCCCGCACCATCGGAAAAGTTGCCTGTCCTTCTTACTCTTAGCGCACAACCTCTTCCTCACCCCTGCTCTCGCCCCCCAACGGCGCGCATAGAGTCAAGCGGGTGACACCGCATGGGCGCCCGGATGCAGCGCAGGGCGTACAGCCGGGTCTGCGGGGCCTCGACGGCGAAACGCCCAGCTGCGCTGGGCTATGCGGGGGCAGGACCCGCTCTTAAGCCATACCGCGCGCCGCCTCTATTTCCTCTTGCATGACTTTACGGAGGAGGAGTGGTAGGATTCGGGGCCGATGAGCTGCAGAAAATCTGCCTGAACCCCTTCTTGTGTGCCGCAACCCTCACTCGCGCTCCCCGCTGTCCGTGACAATTCAAAAGGGTGAGGCTATACTCCTGTCCGGTCCTGGCAATCCCTTTGCTGACCCTCGCAGGTTGGACCATGGAGTCTGTCAGACCCGAATGGCACAACGAGCATCGCATCGAAGCCATGATGCGATCTCAACTTGAACAGCACGGCTGGAAAGTCACAATACGCAGCGCGCAGAGCGGAGCGGATATTCAAGCAGTTGATCCATACGGCAGGCATTGGGTCTTTGAGGCAAAAGGTTACCCTTCAACCTTCAAGAAAGGTGATGGATCTGCGAAATCTAGAAATTCCATACTTTCCCAGCGGCGAGTGTGGTTTATCGAGGCATTGGGGCAAATCTTGACCCGCATGAAATCATCCGACCACCAGTATGCTTTGGTTTTTCCGGACCATCCCACAGACCATTATTTCCAAGAACAGACAGAAGCACTGCCTCAAATTGTGCGCCAAAAGCTCGATTTGTGGATTTTTCTTCTATCCGAAAGTGGCGCGTTAAAAGCCTTACGACCAGACGGAGACCATTTCGAAGAGTGGCAATTGAAGCTTCGCGAGCGTGGCAGGGCACTAACTCTATGAACAACTTCGGTGAGAAGGTCAGTTTCATTTGGGGTGTGGCGGACCTGATTCGCGACACCTTCAAGCGAGGAAAGTACCAAGACGTCATCCTGCCGTTTACGGTGCTACGCCGCATCGACTGTGTGCTCGCGCCGACTAAAGAGAAGGTCCTGGCGGTCAACGCCAAACTGAAGGGCAAGCTGGAAAACGTCGTGCCGCAGCTAACCAAAGCCTCGGGTTACGCCTTCTACAACACCTCGAAGTACGATTTCGAAAGCCTGCTGGGTGACCATACCCACCTGGCGCAGAATCTCCGGCACTACATCGCCAATTTCTCCCCGAACATGAAAGAGGTGCTGGAGAAGTTCGACTTCGACAACACGATCAAGAAGCTCGACGAGGCCGGCTTGCTATTCCTGGTGATGGAGCGGTTCAGAACGATTAATCTCCATCCGAACGTGGTCTCGAACTACGAGATGGGCCTGATCTTCGAGGAATTGATCCGGAAGTTCAACGAAGCGCTCGACGAGAATCCCGGCGAACACTTCACCCCGCGTGAGGTCATCCGCCTGATGGTCAACCTTATGCTGGCGCAGGATCGGGAGGCACTGAGCCGCAATCACATAATCCGCAAGGTGTACGATCCCTGCTGTGGGTCCGGCGGCATGCTGACGATCGCCAAGGAACGCATCATGGAGATTAACTCCAAAGCAGAGGTCTACCTCTTCGGTCAGGAGGTCAACCCAGAGACGTGGGCAGTTTCGAAATCTGACATGCTGATGACCAGCCCAGATGGAAAGGACGCCGAGAACATCGCGTTCGGCAGCACACTGTCTAACGACAGGCATCCAAACCAGCGCTACGATTACCTGCTGGCGAATCCGCCGTACGGCAAGGATTGGAAGATGGACCAGTCTGCAGTTGAGGAGGAAGCCGAGCGCGGCTATGGGGGGCGCTTTGGTGCCGGGCTACCTCGGATCAGCGACGGTCAACTGTTGTTCCTCCAGCACATGCTCGGCCGGATGAAAGAATCCAAAGAGGGCGGCAGCCGTGTAGCGATCATCATGAATGGCTCTCCGCTGTTCACTGGCGACGCGGGCAGCGGGGAGAGCGAAATCCGCCGATGGATTCTGGAGAACGACTGGCTGGAAACGCTCGTCGCGATGCCGGAGCAACTGTTCTACAACACTGGGATCGCTACGTATGTGTGGGTCCTCACGAACCGGAAGGAGCGCAAACGGAAGGGCAAAGTCCAGCTCATCAACGCTACTGGCTTCTGGATACCGATGCGCAGGAGCCTTGGCAATAAGCGCCGGGAAATCTCTAATGAGCAAATCAAGCAGATCACCGACTTGTTCACAGCCTTCAAGGAAAGTGAGTATTGCAAAATCTTCGACTCGACCGATTTGGGATATCGAAAGATCACCGTGGAGCGGCCGCTCCGTCTTAACTTCCAAGCAAGCCCGGAGCGCATCGCTCAACTCAAATCTGAAACCGTCTTTCAGAATCTAGCGCTCAGCAGGAAGAAAGGCGCCAAGGAGCGGGCGAAGGAGGAACAGGAAGGGCGGGAAGAGCAGCAGGCGATCCTTTCAATGCTCGCAAAGCTCCCGCAGACGCTCTTCAAGGACCGCGAGGCGTTTGAAGCGGCTTTGGATAGGGCCACGAAAGCAAGCGAGATCAAACTGACGGACGCTATACGGAAAGCAATCCTCTCTGCACTGAGCGGACGGGACGAAACTGCGGAGATTTGTCGCGACAAGGAAGGCGAGCCGGAGCCCGATCCAGATTTGCGCGACTACGAGAACGTGCCGTTGAAGGAAGATATCGAGGTTTACTTTGACCGTGAAGTCAAACCGCATGTGCCCGATGCCTGGATCAATACGGCCGTCGTGGATCACAAGGACGGCAAGGTGGGCAAGATCGGATACGAGATCAACTTCAACCGCTATTTCTACAAATACCAGCCGCCGCGGCCGCTGGAGGCGATTGAGGCCGACATCAAAGTGATCGAGAAGGACATCCTCAGAATGCTGGCCGAGGTAACGGGAGGCGACAAGAGCGATGCTGGGAAGCAATAGAAATTTCCTTGGAGCCGCTTTAAAGAGGAAAGCATGAATAGTCGGCACTCACTTGTATGTGCCTACATTTTCTGTCATAGTATGAACCATGAAACAAGCCGATTCGAAGCGCAGCAAGTCGTTTCCTTACGGGCTGCCGGGGGTATTCCGACCCAAGGACCTTGCGGAATTTGGGATTTCCGTGGACCAACTCCGAACCTGGCTCCGGCGGGGTGATGCCGAGCGGATCGGCAGAGGGCTCTATCGCCATCGGGATGCCGAACCAACCGAACAGGAAACCATCGTCAGGATCTGCACGCGGGTGCCACGCGCCATTGTCTGTTTGCTGACAGCCCTTCATGTCCATGGCATTGGGACGCAGCTCCCGCGGGAAGTTTGGATTGCGCTGGACCGCAAAGCGCGCAAGCCCAAGCTTGAAGGCCTGCCGGCCAGGATCGTCCGGTTCTCCGGACCGATGCTGACTTACGCAGTCGAAACTCGAGACATCCAGGGGGTTCAAGTCCGAATCACATCCCCCGCACGGACTATAATCGATTGTTTCCGTTATCGCAAAAGAATCGGTCTGGATGTGGCGCTCGAAGCCCTGCGCGATGGGCTCCGATCAAAACGGACAACGATCGGAAAAGTCCAGCGAGCTGCAGAAGTCTGTCGCATTCAGACCGTGATCCGGCCCTATCTGGAATCGCTGTTCTCATGACCAAACCGCCCACCAATATTCCCGCCTCTATTCGAGCCAAGCTGTTCAAGGGCGCAAGCGAACGGGGCGAGGACTTCAATCTCGTCCTTCAGCGGTATGCTGCAGAACGCTTCCTCTATCGTCTTGGAAAGTCCCGCCAGAGAGAGCACTTCGTTCTGAAAGGTGCCATGCTCTTTGCACTGTGGGGTGGCTCCATGTACCGGGCGACGCGCGATCTTGATCTGACAGGATATGGACAAAACGACGTGCAGTGGCTGATTGAGGCAGTCCGTGAGATTTGCATGATACCATGCCCCGCCGATGGCCTTGCCTTTAATCCCGACACGGTACAAGCGGAACCCATACGCGATGAGAGCGACTACGGCGGATATCGCGTGCGGCTGGTTGTCTCGCTCGACAGCGCACGAAACACCCTTCAAGTGGATGTCGGCTTCGGCAATGCAATCGTGCCATCTGCTCAAGACGAAGACTACCCAACCCTGCTCGGCGGTCCAGTGCCCAACATCCTTGCTTATCCGAGAGAAGCGGTCGTTGCCGAGAAGCTGCATGCGCTGGTCGTTCTTGGGTCGGCAACTAGTCGTCTGAAAGATTTCTACGATCTCTGTGTGCTTTCCGAGCGGTTTTCGTTTTCCGGAGACACCCTTGCGCGGTCTATCGCCGCGACCTTCCAACGGCGCAATACCACAATCCCTGAGGATTTGCCGGTCGCCCTCGCTCCAGCGTTTTTTGCTGAGGAAAGCCGGGTTGTTCAGTGGCGAGGGTATCTGAAGCGCAATGGGTTGCCTGGTGCACCAGCCGACTTTGCTATGGTGGGCGAACGGCTCCGCGCCTTCTTAGGGGAATCGTTGCGCGCTCTGCGTGCAGGAGAAGAGTCCCACAGAAATTGGCAGCCGGGAGGACCCTGGCAATGAGCAAGGGCATGCCGAATACGACGCTGCCTTCTGGGTTCAAGCCATATCCGGAGTTCAAGGACTCTGGCATAGCGTGGCTTGGAAAGATTCCAGCACATTGGCGTCATCTGAAAATCAAGTACTCGACGTACGTCAAGGGTCGGATTGGTTGGCAAAACCTAAGAACCGATGAGTTCATCGACGACGGACCTTACTGCATCACCGGCACAGACTTCGTCGAGGGACGAGTCGATTGGGATCTGTGTTACCACGTATCAAGGGACCGGTATGAGCAGGATCCGTTTATCCATGTACTCAAAGGCGATCTCCTTGTCACTAAGGATGGGTCAATTGGGAAGCTTGCTCTTGTAGATGATCTCCAGGAACCGGCTTGCCTCAACAGTGGGATTTTTGTTACTCGACCGTTGAATGACCGCTACACATCCAAGTACTTGTATTGGGTCCTCAGCTCCCGGGTATTCACCGGTTTTATTGATTACATGAGTGCAGGTAGCACGATTCAGCACCTATATCAGTATGTCTTTGGTACCTTCGTCTTCCCGGCCCCTAGCTTGGACGAGCAGAACGCCGTAACGGCGTTCCTCGACCGCGAGACGGCGAGGATCGATGCGATGGTGGCGAAGAAGGAGCGACTGGTCGAGTTGTTGCAAGAGAAGCGCACCGCGCTCATTACCCACGCCGTCACCAAGGGCCTCGATCCTGCCGTGCCGATGAAGGACTCGGCAGTTGAGTGGCTAGACAAGATTCCGGCACATTGGGAGGTGAAAAGGATCAAGTACATCACTGAATGCCTGGATGGACAACGAATTCCTCTCAATGCCGAACAGCGCGGAGTGATGCAGGGCGATTATCCTTATTGGGGAGCCAACGGTATTGTCGATTATCTCGACAAATGGTTGTTCGATGAGGAACTCGTTCTTCTTGGTGAGGATGGCGCACCTTTCTTTGAGCGGTTCAAGGACGTTGCCTTCTACGTGAATGGTAAGCTTTGGGTCAATAACCATGCGCATGTGCTTCGTGCAGTACATGGGATGCTGCCCCAATTCCTATCTTATTGCCTGAATATGGTGGATTATCGTGCCTTCATTGATGGCACTACTCGTGACAAACTTACGCAGAGTGACATGAGCAATATTTTGGTACAGTTTCCACCGCTCTCTGAACAACGCGCTGTTACCAATTTCATTTCGCGGGAAACAGCGAAGTTTGACGCCCTTATTGCCAAGATCCGCGAAGGCATCGAGAAGCTCAAGGAGTACCGTACTGCTCTCATCTCCGCCGCCGTGACGGGGAAGATAGACGTGCGAGAGGGAGCCGCCTGATGGATGTTTCCGAAAAGAACTTCGAAGGTGCTATCGAGGCCGCTCTGCTTACCGATGTGCCTGCTGGAGGATTAGGCGGCGCGGGCTTGGCCGGAAGCGGCGCTCTCGTATTCGAAGGTGCGCCAGGCGGCTATCGCCAACGCAAAGCGGAGGACTATGACCGCGCGCTGTGCCTGATTCCCAACGATGTGTTGGACTTCATCTATGCGACGCAACCGAAGGAATGGGAGAAGTTCAAGCAGCAGCTTGGTGGGGATGCTAAAGACCGGCTGCTCAAACGGCTGGCCTCCGAAATCCAGACCCGCGGGACGCTAGAGGTGCTGCGAAAGGGCATCAAGTCGGATGGCTGCACGTTCCGGCTCGCCTATTTCCGACCAGCAAGCGGCTTAAACGAAGCACTGCAGAAACTTTACGAGGCCAATCTCTTCACGGTCGTCCGCCAGCTCAAATACAGTGAGCGGAATGAGAAGAGCCTCGACCTGGTGCTCTTCCTGAACGGCCTGCCGATCTGCACCGCAGAATTGAAAAACCCTCTGACAGGCCAAACCGTGCAGGATGCCATCCGGCAGTATCGGTTCGATCGCGATCCGAAGGAACTATTGTTTGCGTTCGGCCGCTGCCTGGCTCATTTCGCCGTGGACCCGGACCTTGTCTATCAGACCACACATCTTCAGGGACCGCAGACTCGATTCTTGCCCTTCAATCAGGGACGGAACGGCGGAGCCGGCAATCCGCCGTCCCGGGAGGGATTCGCGATCTCGTATCTCTGGGAACGCATCTGGACGCGGGACGGTGTCCTGGAGCTGGTTCAGCATTTTATGCAGGTGGTTGAAGAGGAAGACGACAAGGGCCGGAAGACCGGGCGGCGCTTTTTGATCTTCCCGCGCTACCACCAACTCGATGCGGTGAAGCGCTTGGTGCGGGAGGCACGTACAAGTGGGCCCGGTCATCGGTACCTCATCCAACATAGCGCGGGGAGCGGCAAGAGCAACTCGATCGCGTGGCTCGCCCACCAGCTTTCGGTGCTGCACGATGCCTCTGATAAACGGGTGTTCGATTCCATTATTGTGATCACGGATCGCCGCGTCCTCGACCGTCAGCTCCAGCGGACCGTCCGGCAGTTCGAGCAGACCATGGGCGTGGTCGAAAACATTGACACGACCTCCCGCCAACTCAAGCAGGCCCTCGAAGACGGTAAGACGATCATCGTCACAACGCTCCAAAAGTTTCCGGTGATCACAAAGGAGGTCGGGGAACTCCCCGGGAAACGGTTTGCGGTGATCGTGGATGAGGCCCACTCGTCGCAGACAGGCGAGAGCACCAAGAGCCTCAAGGCCGTGCTTGCGGGTGGAAACGTGGAATCGGTGGAGGAAGTCGAGGAGGAAGAGGAGGACATCGAGGATCGAATCGTCGCGGAGATGAAGAAGCGGGGCCACCTGCCCAATGTGAGCTTCTTTGCATTCACCGCGACTCCGAAGCCCAAGACACTGGAGCTGTTCGGCATGCGGCAGGCCGATGGGCGCTACGCGCCGTTCAGCCTCTACACCATGCGGCAGGCGATCGAGGAAAACTTTATCCTGGATGTGCTGGCGAACTATACGACCTATAAGACGTACTGGAGCCTACTCAAAACCGTTGCCGAAGATCCCCGCTACGACCGGGTGAAGGCTGCCTACCTACTCAAATCTTTTGTTGACCTTCATCCACAGGCTCTCGCCAAGAAGGTGGCCATCATGGTCGAGCACTTCGTCAGCCAGGTCCAGCACCGGATCAACGGCAAGGCAAAGGCCATGATTGTGACGCGTTCCCGCCAGCAGGCCGTCCGGTACAAGCTGGAGGTGGACCGCTACTTGCGAGAGCACAACTGCCCGTTTAAAGCCTTAGTGGCTTTCTCTGCGACGGTTCACGAAGCCGCGCGCGATTACACCGAGGCCGGGCTGAACGGCTTTCCTGAGGCGCAGACGGCCGAGATGTTCAAGCGCGACGAGTATCGGATCCTCATCGTCGCGTACAAGTTCCAAACTGGGTTTGATCAGCCCCTCCTGCACACCATGTACGTGGATAAGAAGCTCAGCGGCGTCCATGCGGTCCAGACACTCTCAAGGCTCAACCGGGTGCATCCAGGCAAGGAAGAGACTTTCGTTTTGGATTTTGTCAACGAGGCCGACGACATCCAGAAGGGGTTTGAACCCTACTATGACCGGACGTTGCTCAAAGAAGGGACAGACCCGAACATCCTTTATGATCTCCAGACCAGACTTGCGGGTTTTCACTTCTATTCGACGGACGACCTCAAGAGCTTTGCGTCCGTCTACTTTGATCCAAAGGGAACGCAAGACCGGCTGCACGCAGCTCTGCAACCGGCCGTTGACCGGTACCTGGCCGCGAGTGCGGATGAACGGACAGGCTTCCGCGGACACCTTCAGGATTACGTGCACCTCTATGCCTTCCTCTCCCAACTAATCACGTTCACCGACGCCGACCTGGAAAAGCTCTATGTCTTCGGACGCCTGCTCCTCCGCAAGCTGCCGGTCTCGCGCGACCGCCTACCGGTCGAGATTCAACAGCAGATTGACATGGACTCTTACCGCGTGCAGAAAGCCGGCAGTGGCAGCATCAAACTCAAGCGAGGGACCGCTGAGCTGGAACCTGTGAAGCCGAAAGACACTCAGGTTCCGTGGGAGGATCAGCTCGAATCTCTGTCGCGGATCATCCGCGAGCTCAACGAGCGGTTCGGCACTACGTTTACCGAAGAAGACAAGATCTTCATTCAGCAACTTGAGGCGAAGCTCGCCGATAACGAGGCCTTAGAGAAGGCTGTCAGGGTCAATACGCCCGACAATGCCCGACTCGCCTTCGATCATGTCGTCAACGACAAGCTTCAGGAGATGATCGATACGAACTTCAAGTTCTACAAGCAGATCACGGACGACCCGGAGTTTTCGCGAATGTTCTTTGAATGGCTGTTCGACCGGTATCTAAGGAGCACTAAGAAAAGCTGACTTCCTCCCTCCGCTTCCTCCCGCCTCGCTCTTCTGATCCGAAACCGAGATTGCTTCGCTGTACTCGCAATGACAATGCCCCCCTCACCCTGACCCTCTCCCGCAAGGGGGGAGGGAAAGAAGGTGCGGCACAAGAAGGGGGACAGGCACCATTTGGAAATGGAGCCAGTCCCCGTGCCGCACAGTCCCCTGCGCGCGCTTGACAGCGTCCCGAGCGGTATTTTAGCCTGACTGCCAATCTGTGAGGTGTGCGCTATGAAACGGCCCTTGTTCCTCGTCCCTGTCCAAGCCGGCTTTCCCTCGCCGGCCGATGACTACCTGGAAGGCAGGCTCGACCTGAACGAGCATCTGATCGCGCATCCTGCCGCGACGTTCTTCTTCCGGGTGACCGGCGACTCGATGATCGGCGCCGGGATTCATTCCGGGGACCTTCTGATCGTGGACAAGGCCGAAGAACCCCGAGACGGGAGCGTGGTGGTCGCCGTCCTGGACGGGGAACTGACCGTCAAGCGCATCGAGATCCATGACGGCCGACTATTCCTGGCGCCGGAGAACCCGGACTATCCGCTCATCCCGGTCACGGAGGAGCAGTCTTTCCAGGTGTGGGGCGTCGTCACGCACGCGATCCACTCGTTCTGAGGTTCCCGATGCCGCCTGTCTTCGCCCTCGTGGACTGCAATAACTTCTACGTCTCCTGCGAGCGGGTCTTTGACCCCAAGCTCGACGGGAAGCCGGTTATCGTGCTCAGCAACAACGACGGCAGCGTGGTCGCTCGCTCGAACGAGGCCAAGGCGTTGGGCATTGCGATGGGCGTCCCGGCGTTTCAGATCCGCTCGCTGATCCGCGCCCATGACGTGCAGGTGTTCTCGTCCAACTACGCGCTCTACGGCGATCTGTCCCGGCGCGTCATGGACACGCTGGCGCAGTTCTCGCCCCAGGTGGAGGTCTATTCGATCGACGAAGCGTTCCTGAGCCTGTCGGGGTTCACCGGCCGCGACCTGACGGAGTACGGGCGCGCGATCCGCGCCACGGTGAAGCGATGGACCGGCATCCCGGTGTCCGTGGGGATTGCGGAGACCAAGACGCTCGCCAAGATCGCCGGGGAGGTCGCGAAGCGCACGCGGGACGCCGGCGGCGTGTGCGACCTGACGGCGTGGCCTGACCGGGGTGCCGTGCTGGCCGACATCCCGGTGGAGGACGTGTGGGGCGTCGGGCCGAATTGGGCGAGGCTGCTCACGGAGTCTGGCGTCTGCACGGCGCGAGACCTGCGCGAGGCGGATGAGCACTGGATTAGGAAGCGGATGGGCGTGACCGGGGCCAGGATCGTGCAGGAGCTCCGCGGCGTGTCCTGTCTGACCGTGGAAGATTGCCCGCCGCCGAAGCAGGCGGTTACGGTCTCACGGATGTTTGGCCGCCCGATCACCACGCTGGCCGAGATGCGGGAAGCCGTCGCAGCCTATACGGCGAGAGCCGGGGAGAAGCTGCGGCATGAGCGGCTGGCGGCGACGGTGCTGACCGTGTTCCTGACGACCAACCCCTTCAAGGATGAGCCGCAGTACAGCAACGCCGCGACGGTCACGCTGCCCGTCGCCACCGACGCGACGCCTGAACTGCTGCGGCAGGCGCTCCGTGGCATCGAGCGCATCTACCGCGACGGGTATCGCTACAACAAGGCGGGCGTGATGCTGACGGCCCTCGTCTCGGCGAGCCAGGCTCAAGGAGACCTGTTCGATGACCGGGACCGCGAGCGGTCGAGTCGGCTCATGCGGCTGCTGGACCGACTCAACGCGGAGATGGGCGCCGGGACGTTGCGGTACGCGGCTGAGGGCTACGTGAAGCGCTGGCGGACGCGGTTTGAACGGCGCTCGCCCGCCTCCACGACGAACTGGCGGGACCTGCCGGTCGCCAAGGCATCCTAAATCTTCTACCAAACTCTCTCGCCCCCTCTTTCCTCCTCCGTCTCCTCCCGCCTCGCTCTTCAGATCCGAAACCGAGATTCTTCGCTTCGCTCAGAATGACAGCGGCACGCGGGGCCCCTCCATCGATCGAAGACGGGGACAGGCACGTCTCGGAAGGCAAGCCAGTCCCCTCCGTTAGACGAATCCCCCGCCCAGGTTTCTCATCGGAGAGGACAGAGTGAGACGCCGGAGCAGACGGGGTGAGATTCAGACTTTCCGAGCATGCGCAGCGCAGACTTGAGCGCCGTAGGATTTCCCCGGCCCAGCTTGAATCTGTATTGAACGATCCCCAGCAGGTGGTTCGGGAACGGGGCGGCAGGAAGGTCTATCAGTCGCAGGTTGACCGGGGGGATGGCAAGATGGTCCTGTTGCGTGCTATCGTCGTAGACGACGTGGAGCCAGCGGTCGTGGTTACCGTCTATCGGACAAAGCAAATCTCCAAATACTGGAGGCAACCGTGAAAGTCACCTATGACCCTGAAGTGGATGTTCTGTACATCCTGTTACGGGACGTGCCGATTGAGGAGAGCGATGAGGACAAGCCCGGCGTGATCCTGGACTATGACAAAGCGGGCAACGTCGTCGGGATAGAGATCCTGGATGCCTCCAAGAGGATCGAGAATCCGCGCTCGGTCGAGTACGCCGTCGAGAAAGAAAAAGTGGGGCACGCCAAAAAACGGGCAGGCCGATGAAATTCCATTACTATCAGGATACGGATTCCCTCTACATCGAACTCTCGAACAAGGTTAGCGCCGACTCTCAGGAAGTTGCTCCCGGCGTGGTGTTGGACTTCGACGCCGAGGGACGCGTGGTCGGCATTGACATCGACCACGCCAGCAAGGTCGTTGATCTTTCTAAGCTGGAGGCTGAGTCGCTGCCGGTTACATCCGGGGCACCGCCGAAACACTGATCTCCTCCCCTCCGCTTCCTCCCGCCTCGATCATCAGACCGTAAGCCTAGATTGCTTCGCTGCGCTCGCAATGACAATACGGTGAGAATGGGCGCGGCACGCGGCACCCCTCCATCGGATCGCAGACGGGGACAAGGACAGAAGAAGTTGACTTTTCACTCGGATTGACGCAATCTCGCGCTGGCCGTACCCGTTCCCGCGGGGGCATTGCACCCAACCCTATTGAGAGGAGAGATAGACGATGGCCAAGAAGAAGAGGAAGCCGAGTGCCGCATTCATGAAACCGCTGCAGGACCGCAAGAACCGACGCATGATCAACGCTGACGCCGCGCTCAAGGAGGTTTTCCGCGGCAAGAAACAGGTGTCGATGTTCGAGATGACGAAACTCGTCAGCAAGCACCTGAAGTAATCCGACAATCACTCCACGGGGCGCCTGCTGCAGGCGCCCCGTGTCTTTGCTCTCAGTTTCCCCCCTGAAGGGAAATTGGGGTCCGCCTCCATTTCCCCCTCCGCTTCCTCCCCCCCAAGACAGAAGACGGGGACAGGCACGCCTCGGAAGGTGAGCCAGTCCCCTAGGCCCCCATTAGACGAGTCCCGCGGGCCCAGTGTCTAAGAGAGCATGGTACGGTCGGATAAATCAGTCCGCTTGTCAGGACATGCGGAGAAACAACTGCGTTCTCGCGGCGCGACTGTGCAGGAAGTGGTCGAAACAATCAGGAGCGAGCCGTGGCAGCCGACTGAACTGGGAAA
>WNGG01011328.1_pt1 | contig 17192 bp, 13 predicted proteins | sample 5400661 | NCBI WGS metagenome assembly WNGG01 (sample SAMN13153372, study PRJNA577476) | soil metagenome | isolation source: 100 cm soil or saprolite under Garry oak tree replicate 1 | place: USA:California | collected 2016-06-15 | reverse complement strand
CATTAGTTTGCGCGGTGCGCGTGGTCCCGGTTTCCACGTGCCGGACGGTCACGGCCGCTCCCGGCACGACGGCCCCCGATACATCCCTCACCACGCCGGTGATGGAGGCGGTCACCTGCCCCCAGCCAGTCCCGGAAAAATGCAACACCAGCAAAAGCAATGCCAGTTGAGGACACGTCCGTTTTTTCATTTTCATCTCCGTGTTGGGTTTGGCCATTCTAGCAGGATTCGGCAACGTCGGCGTTCTCAATGTAAAGCCTGGGTGGCCGTCACGGTGGCGGGCCACCAGTCAGCGCGCGGACGTGGCTGTAGCAGAGTCAGCGCACTCCCGAACAATGGTCGGCACCTCAATTGTCTGTGGTTTCGTGCTTGAATGCCTGGGGTGTTACGATTGGGTGCAAAATGCGGATTAGGCGCATGGCGACAATCTCCGCTTTTGGGCGCCGCTAATTCATCTGTGCACTAGCAATTGTCTCGAACTCAGTAACAAAAACCGAACGTGCAGGACTCTCTGGCTTCCTGGATGAAACCATGAGTACGACTAGTGGGCATTGCGAATGAATCCATGAAAAGTGAACCCGTCAGAGTAATACCCGGTGACTGCTCCCGCCTCGTTGATGCTGAGTGGCTGGCTGTAGGTGGAGCCTGGTACGTCGAAAGTGGTGATAGTGCCCCGCGGATCGCGCATGAATCCATGAGGGCCTCCCCGCACGTCGGTGTAAGTCCCGGTGACCTCTCCCCGATTGTTGATGGCTCGTGCCCCGCTGCTGGTAGAGCCTGGTGGGTCGAAAGTGGTCAAAGTACCCCGGTGATCGCGAATGAAACTTTGAGTGGTCACCCCCCGTGGTGTTATGGACGTGTAGTAAAATCCGGTGGCCTCTCCCCGATTGTTGATGCTTTCAGGCACGGTGATCCTATAAACGCTTGGTGCGTCGAAAGTGGTGATAGTACCCCGCGCATCGCGAATGAATCCATGAGGGCCTCCCCGCTCGTCGGTGAAAAACGCCGTGATCTCTCCCGCGTCGTTGATGCTTCGTGCGTCGCTGCTGGCAGAGCCTGGTGGATCGATAGTGGTCAAAATACCCCGGTGATCGCGAATGAAACCGTGAGCAGTAATGCCTCCGTCGAGGTAAACCCCGGTGACCTCTCCCCGATTGTTAATGCTTTCTGGGAAGGTGAAGATGGAGTCTGGTGGGTCGAAAGTGGTGATAGTGCCCTGTGCATCGCGAATGAATCCATGAGCAGTGTCTCTGCCGGTGTGAAACCCGGTGACCTCTCCCGCGTTGTTGATGCTTTCTGGCACGGTGCTCCCAGCGCCTGGTACGTCGACAGTGCTGATGGAGCCCCGCGCATCGCGAATGAAACCATGCGTACCCACCCCGTCGATGTAATATCCGACGATCGCTCCCGCGTTATTAACGCTGAGTGCGAAGGTGCTGGTAGAGCCTGGTACATCAAAGCTCGTAATGCTTTGAGCATGAGCCCATACTTCCGCTGCGAGGAAAACAACCATCCCAGTTAAAACGATTCTAATGATGGGTGGACGCATACTGCCTCTTTCGAACTCATTCCGGTCATGACAAGATTCCGATCGAACGCAAAATAAAAAAGCCGCATCACCAGCGATGGCCTTACGCGGCTACCCCTGCGGCAACTCGGCTGTCTTTGGCATCCTGCAACGGCTCAGAATCCTACGAAAGACCCGTAGCTTTCCGTCCCCCCGCTCACGCGAGGTTTGGCTTTGGAAATTGCCAATTCAACGCGCCTTTATGCACATAGGATGGATTTTCGTCAAGCAACAAACTTCAGCAATAGCACCGCGGTGTACACCCACGGGGCCAGCCGAACATTGACACGGCGGGTCACTGTCGCGCCCTCACGATATGCGAGCGCAACTCGTAGACGATGTCCTGAAATTCCTTTGTAAATGTCACTTCGAGATCGCGCGGCCGCGGAAAGCCAATACTGCGGTCCACCAGCACGCGTCCGGGTCGCGCCGACATTACGAAAATGCGGTCGGCGAGGAAAACGGCCTCGCGCAAGTCGTGAGTCACGAGACAGACCGTGATTTTGCGTGACGCATGGAGGTCCCGGATCACGCACCACAGTTCCTCGCGTGTGAAGGCATCCAGTGCGGCGAACGGCTCGTCGAGCATCAGAAGACTCGGCTCATGAATCAGCGCCCGGCACAGCGAAGCTCGCTGCTGCATGCCCCCCGAGAGCTCCCAAGGGAATTTGTCGCCCTGATCGCTTAGTCCGACCGAGCTCAGAAGTTCGCGAGCGCGGGCGACATATTTGCTGCGCTGGCGGCGTATCTCACTACGGTGCGGCTCCACGATTTCGAGCGGTAGCAGGAGGTTTTCCAACGTCGTTCGCCATGGCAGCAGCGTTGGCGCCTGGAACGCCAAACCGGCAATCTTGACCGGACGTCTGACCAGTTCACCCGCCACCCGGACCGTGCCTTTGAACGGAAATTGCAGACCGGTCGCGAGCTTCATCAGGGTGGACTTGCCGCATCCGGATGGTCCCACCACCGCGGCAAACTCGCCTTCCGCGATTTCGATCGACAGGTTTTCGACGGCGGGGGAGTTGTTGGCGGCGCCGTAGGTGTGGCACACCCCATCAAGCGAGACGAATGCGTTCACAGCCGCACCAGATTTCCCCTCAGTTCACCTTGCGTTCGGCTGCTGGGGGCAGGAACGAGGCGTCGAAGACTTCGGGGCCCTTCGGCTTACTATTTTTGAAATCGTAGGTGAGCGCGATCTGATCGATCGATTGGGCCAACCGATCCATTCTCACGGCTCCATAACCGTCGGCATTGACCTCAGGCGTTAGTATGTTGTCGTGGATTGCCATGCGCAGACGCTCCAGTTCGACCGGCTTGCTGGCCACATCGTTGCGCTTGAGCACTGTATCGACCGCGGCATCCGGATCTTTGACCGTGTCCTTTATGCCTTTGACCAGGCCGCGTAGAAAGCCTCTGACCGCCTCCGGTTTGTCTGCAGCGAATTTCGGATTCACAAATACGGCGTTGCCATAGAGATTCACACCGTAGTCCGCCATCAGCATGACCACCAGATCGCCGGCCGGGACTCCCATTGATTTCAAATTGATGAACGACGAGAAGGAAAAGCCGGTGATCGCGTCCACCTGGCCCGTCTGCAGCATCGGCTCGCGCACGGGGAAGCCGATATTCTCGATCGTCACTTTGGAGGCGTCCATGTTGTTGGCCTGAACGAAAATCTTCCACTGAGCGTAGGCGCCGTCAGCTGCCGGCGCGCCGAGCTTTTTGCCCTCGAGATCCTTCGGCTTGGAAATGCCACGGCTTTTGCGCGCCACGATGGAGAAGGCCGGCCGGTTATACAACATGAATACGGCCTTGATCGGAGTGTTAGTGTTGGCGTCGCGGAACTTGATGAGCGAATTGATATCGCCGAAGCCGATGTCATAAGCGCCTGAGGCGACCCGGTTGATCGGCTCGAGCGACCCGGGCGACGTATCGATGGTGACGTCGAGGCCTTCGGCCTTGAAATAGCCTTTGTCGAGGGCGACGGTGAACGGCGCCGCCGGCCCTTCAAATTTCCAGTCGAGCGAAAACTTGACCGGCTGTTGCGGCGATGCAGGCCGGCCGAAGCACGCGGCAACAAGAATGGATGCAACCAGGCCGGCGAGGACTATTGCCCTTCGAGTATGGCGCAACGAATCTTCCTTCCCGGAAGTTTACCGGGGTCGTGACTTCGGACGATACGGCGCAAGCCAGCATAGCAAAGAATAGTTAGAATAGCCTCATGCCGGAATTGCCCGAAGTCGAAACCGTGAAGCGCGGCCTCCAGCCTACTGTGGAAGGACGCAGGTTGACCTCTGTAGAAACCCGCCGCGGCGATCTTCGCGCCCCGTTTCCTGAGGATTTCGAAAGTCGGCTGACGGGTCGACGTGTGGAGAGGTTGTGGCGGCGGGGGAAGTACATCATGGCGGATCTCGACGGCGGTGAGACGCTTGTGATCCACCTCGGTATGAGCGGCGGCATTCGGGTGTACAAGCCGGCTGGAGAGGACATCGGGCGGGGAAAGCACGATCACGTCGTCTTCGAAACGGACGCGCCCGCTCGAATCGTATTCACGGATCATCGACGTTTTGGATTGATGACGATCGTCGACACTGAGTCGCTCCAATCCCACACGCTATTCAAGAATCTCGGCATCGAACCGCTGTCGAAGCAATTCGACGCGGATTATCTGAGAAAAGTCCTCAAGGGCAAAAAGACGCACATTAAGTCGGCCTTACTTGATCAGCGGGTCATCGCCGGCCTCGGCAACATCTACGCGTGCGAGTCGCTTTGGCGCTCTCGCATTTCACCCAAACGAAAGGCAGCCAAGATAAACGGCGCGAATCTCGCGGTCCTCGCCCGAGCCATCAAAGAAGTTCTCAAGCAAGCCCTCAGTGCAGGCGGTTCGTCGCTCCGCGATCATCGGCAGACAAACGGCGAATTGGGGTATTTTCAGAACGCGTTTGCCGTCTACGATCGCGAAAGTCAACCGTGCATGAGACGGGGTTGTGACGGAACGATCAAGCGCATCGTTCAAAGCGGCCGCTCAACGTTCTACTGTCCGTCATGTCAGACCTACTGAATGATTCCCAACAGGTTCGCTCCGGGTTAGACTTGTTTGCGCGCTTCTTGTTGCGCGTCCACCGGGTCATGCCGATGCTGCCGAGACAACGACGTCACCGCTTTCAGACTGCCCTTCTCAGAACACGATACGGCGAAATGATGACCGAGTTCTTTGGAACAGCAGCTAAGTGGAATCGCGCGTGGACGGGCACACGATGCCTGCCACACTGGTCTGTTGCTCAGCTTGCCAGGACACAACCGACAGACCGTCGTCATTCATCGTGCTGCAAGTGCGCCCAGGACATCTGCACTTGCAGTGCGCCGTGTGCGATACCATATTCTGTGATGGGGCGTAAGGCATAAAGGCACATTCCTGTATTCGACGTCATTATACGATTTGGATTTCGGCAACAATCAATCGCGCATGCTGTCGATCAAGATCGCATGCTGACCCGTACGGAGGTCGCCTCCGAGGGAAACGCTGATTGTAAAAGCGCTCAGAACGGACACTCGAAGCTGAATTCCGCTGTCCACGAGCCACTGAGCGTGTGATGAAATGCGCGCAGTGTCCAGAAATGGAACGCCGTCGAGCCGGAAGAGGCCATTGGCGTAAAGTCGTTTGGCAAATTCGGCATTCATCAGGGCATAGGCGCGACCCATTGGAGCCGCGCCTTTTCGTCCCGACTGAATCGCGGGGTGACCGCGCAGCTGGAGATCGGTATCGCGATCAAGACCCAAGATGAAGAGATCATCGAACGGTAACCGGCCGAAGCTCTTGCCCAGGCGCAGCCGAGCTTTGGTCTCGTAGTCGTTTCGCCGCTGGCTGAACGGAAACCACTGCAAGGAGACGTCTTCCTGTGTCTTAACGAACCGTTCCGAAGGTTGCGCAAACAGTTTTCCCAATTGTGCGCTTGCAGACCAGTCCAGGGTTAGCCGCTTCTCCGGCAAGGTGAGCACCGTGCGCTGTACCGAGGCTTTGTAGGTGATCGAAGTTCCGCCGGCAAAAGAATTGGTGAATGCGCGACGCGCGACAGCGACACCACTGGTCGCATTCCATCCGCCCTTGAAAATCGCATGAACATCGGCACTCAGTTCGGTGCGCCGTAAGTTGAAAGTCTGGCCGCCGCGCAGCCAATTTTCGTTGCGTGTATCGAGTTGAAGACGATATGTGAGGCTTGAATTCTGACGAAGCGGCGATGACAGGGACATCCAGCCGCGACGGTTATCACGGTCCCATCGAATCTGCGACTCAAGATTGATGGCCCGGCCGCCGGCATTCCACCATGCGGGATACACCGTCTGATAAAGCAAGCCGCGGATCCACGAAACAAAATTTGGTCCATGCCTTTCGCTGGCGCGAAGCGTCAGGTCGAAATCTCCGATATCGGTCGGCGTCAGTTCGAATTCATATCGTGAAAAAACCCCAAGCGAATCGAGCCGTCGTCGGGTTTCGCCATAGGCCGCCGGCGTCAAGAGACTCGCACGCGAGAAAGCAAACGTATGATCCAGCAGGATCGCCTCGATTTGCAGTGGCGGATCGATGTGTATCTCACGCACCCTTGGCTTGCCTGCACGACTCCAATACTTCAGTGCCGCATCGAAGTTGCCATCCAGCAGATAGGTGGTTCCTAAGAAGTCGTTCACAAAATGATCCGCGGGATGAATACGCAGAACCGATTTCAGGTGCTTTTCCGCTTCCGTGAAATGTTCTGCGCGGAATGCCGAACTGGCCATCGCCAGCTCGGATTGGTCAAGAACGGCTTCGGCTGGTCGTGGAGTATCAACTTCAATCGATTCGGATTCCGGCAGCGTCAGCAAAGTCCAATTGCCCATCGCGCTCCACTGCTTTTCGAATTCCGCTCGCCGCATCGGCAGCAGCTTCCGTTCGGCTGGATCGTTAAGCCAGACCAGGTCCTGGTCTCGATCGATCCCCGCGACCACGACATAGTGCAAAGGTACGCCGCGCGCATTGCGTTCCAAGCAAACTATCAGCGGGCGGCCCTTTGAAATGTGCGCCACAAGGTCGTCCCATCCGGCTTCGAAGGCAAATGTTTGAAATGCATGCCGATTGAGATATCGCTCCATGTCTCGCGCATAGATGCCATGCGCTTCTTCCCAATAGAGCTCGCGATGGATCTCGGCGACAGGCGGCGTTGAGGCCTTCCTCCAGTACTGCATCACCATCCATACCACTGCAGAACCGCAACCGTTCTTGTCCTGGCGGACAAATGGGACATCAAGCCACAGACCGCCGCTGATCACGGCGGCCTGGGAGAAGAGCAGAGCTGCGCGAATGATCATTTCACGGCGATCAAAACGACGACGGCCGTCCCCAGAGCGATCAGGATATACGTGATTTGTTGATTGGTTAGAGCGCCTGCCGCGAAATCACTTTGGACCTGCCTCGTCTGGACAGCCAGCTTCGCGAGCTCGTCGGAGTTCAATGTGGAGACCGCCTTTTGAACGCGGTCGGGATCCAGATGGGCTACTGCGAACGCCTTGCGTGCGACGTCGCTGGAAAAGAATGTCCGGACCTGGGCGAGGTTCTCTTTCCGGGCATTGTCGGATTTGACGAGCGCCTGTTTCAATTCATCGTGGGTCACGATCGGCGCCTGCGCATACGTCATCTGGCACATAACGAGACTGCAAACAACCATCGCGACAACATAAAACTTCATAAAGTCCTCCTTCTGGTTGACTGAAGTATGCAAAACCCAACGTGCCGGGCGAAAATCGCGCCCGAAATTCGTAGCCATAAAAGTGGCCGCTGATTAGCACCGCCGGTTTGCGACATTGTGTCGATGCTTTCCAACAGTATGTCCGCCCGTGGACAGAAGAGGGGATTCGTCAACGTGCGCCCGCGCATCTATCTCGTGCTGACTTGCAGGCCGGCGAGCACACGTCGATCCGCCTCATGCGGACTAGCACAGGCCGTATGCACGTTTGCAATGCAGCGAATCAAGCGCTCTACCGCAAATTTGAGATCTTGGGAGCGAGGAGGGAATCCGTTCTACGGCAGATCCGTCGAGCCCATCAGATACTTGTCGATGAATCTTGCCGCCTGGCGGCCTTCGCGGATGGCCCAGACAATGAGCGACTGGCCGCGACTCATGTCTCCGGCGGCGAAGACGCCGGGAATGTTGGTCATCTTTTCCGCGTTCGTGGCAACGTTGCCGCGCTCGTTGATAACCACGCCCAACTGGTCGAGCATTCCCTTCTTCTCAGGGCCAAGAAAGCCCATCGCGAGCAGGACAAGATCGGCGTCGATTGTGAATTCGGTCCCCGGAATTTCACGCATATTGCGCCCTTCGAATTCCACCCGAATGACGTGAAGCTGTTCCACGTGGCCGTTACGGCCGGTCAACTTTGTGGTCAAGACGCAATATTCGCGACCGCCTCCTTCTTCATGCGCAGATGAAGTTCGAAAGATATTCGGCCAGTTCGGCCAGGGGTTGTCGGCAGCGCGTTCGCCGGGAGGCTGGGGAAGAATTTCGAATTGAACGACCGACCGGCAGCCTTGCCGGTGCACCGTACCCAGACAATCGGCACCGGTATCGCCTCCACCGATAATGACCACGCGCTGGTCCTTCGCAGAAATGAAGTCGGCATCGGGAATGTTGTCGCCTTCACATCGTTTGTTCTGGAGGGGCAAGAATTCCATGGCGAAGTAGACGCCCTTCAGTTCGCGTCCGGGTACTTGAAGATCTCGCGGAGCGGTGGCACCACCGGCTAGAAGGATCGCATCGAATTCGCGGCGCAGCTCCTCAACCGACACATTGACTCCGACATTCGCGTTGGTGCGGAACACGACGCCTTCTTCCAGCATGATATTCAGCCGCCGGTCAAGAATCTTTTTCTCCATCTTGAATTCGGGGATCCCGTAACGCAGGAGGCCCCCAATACGGTCGTCTCTTTCGTACACCGTCACCCAGTGTCCCGCCTGATTCAATTGAGCTGCCGCGGCCAATCCTGCAGGTCCGGACCCGACGATCGCTACGGCTTTTCCTGTACGCCTCACCGGCCGGCGCGGCCGGACGATGCCTTCCTTGAAAGCGCGATCGATGATCATGACTTCGATGTTTTTGATCGTGACGGGATCGGCATTAATTCCGAGTACGCAGGAACCCTCGCAGGGTGCGGGGCAGAGGCGGCCTGTAAACTCGGGAAAGTTGTTCGTCGCCAGAAGACGCAGCAACGCTTCTTGCCACTGCCCTCGATAAACGAGATCATTCCAGTCCGGAATGATGTTTCCCAGTGGACAGCCCTGATGACAGAAGGGAACGCCGCAGTCCATGCAACGCGACGCTTGGGCCTTGAGTTTGTCTTCCGGAAATTCCTTGTAGACCTCGTTCCAGTCCTGGATCCGCTCCTCAACCGGCCGGCGTTCGAAACCAACTCTTCCGATTTCAAGAAAGCCTTTCGGATTACCCATGCTGTACCATTGCGAACGTCTTTGCCGCTTGCTCCTTCTTCTGTTCCAGCACTCTTCGATAGTCGAGAGGCATGATCTTGGCGAGCCTGCCCCGGTAGTGAGCCCAGTTGGTCAGAATAGTCTCTGCACGTGTGCTGTTCGTCAGCTCCAGATGCCGGGCGATGAGCCCGCGGACGAAAGCTTCCTCTTCCGGATCTGCTAATCTTTCGAGATCGATCATCTGCAGATTGCAACGTTGTGCAAAATCGCCCTTTTCATCGATGACATATGCAATACCGCCGCTCATGCCCGCCGCAAAGTTTCGTCCGGTTTGGCCGAGCACGACAACGCGGCCGCCCGTCATATACTCGCAGCCATGATCGCCGACACCCTCGACGACGGCGATCGCGCCACTGTTCCGGACCGCGAAACGCTCTCCGGCGACGCCACGGATAAATGTTTCTCCCGAAGTAGCTCCATATAAGGAAACATTCCCGATGATGATTTGTTCTTCCGCGTTGAACGTTGATGCCGCCGGCGGAAAGACGACAATTCGCCCGCCCGACAATCCCTTTGCGAAATAGTCATTCGCATCGCCTTCCAGGGTCAGGCTCAATCCTTTCGGGATGAACGCGCCAAAACTCTGGCCGGCGGAACCCGTGAAGCGAATTTGAATCGTGCCGTCGGGCAGACCCTGTCCGCCGTAACGCCGGGTGATTTCGCTGCCCAGAATCGTGCCGACGGTACGATTGGCGTTCGAGATCGGCAGCTCTAATTCAACGGGTTTCTTGTGGTCGAGCGCATCCTTTGCCAGTTCGAGGAGCCGGTTATCCAAGGCCTTCTGCAGTCCGTGATCCTGATAATGCACACGGCGCGTGATGACGTGATCGGGCACCGCCGGCATGTACAGGATCGGAGAGAGATCCAGCTTCTTGGCCTTCCAATGGTCAATCGCGTCGCGCATGTCGAGCTTGTCGCGGCGGCCAACCATTTCGTCAACGGTTCGGAAACCCAATTGAGCCATCAGTTCGCGAACCTCTTCGGCAATCATGCGGAAGTAGTTGACGACGTATTCGGGTTTACCTGTGAATTTTTGCCGGAGGATGGGATCTTGTGTCGCTACGCCTACCGGACAGGTATTGAGATGGCAGACGCGCATCATAATACATCCGGAAACGATCAGCGCCGAAGTCGCGAATCCAAACTCCTCCGCGCCGAGCAGTGCCGCAACGACGACATCGCGGCCGGTCTTTAATTGGCCGTCGGTTTGGACGATGATGCGGCTTCGGAGATTGTTCAGGACCAACACCTGATGCGTCTCCGCCAAACCCAGCTCCCATGGGATGCCGGCATGTTTAATGCTGGTGAGAGGAGAAGCGCCCGTTCCACCGCTGTCGCCCGATATCAGGACGACATCGGCATGCGCCTTGGCAACGCCTGCTGCGATCGTTCCGACCCCCACTTCTGCAACCAGCTTTACGCTAATGCGCGCGCGCGGGTTCGAATTTTTCAGATCGTAAATCAGTTGGGCCAGATCCTCGATCGAATAGATGTCGTGATGCGGCGGAGGTGAAATAAGTCCGACGCCCGGCGTGGAATGACGGACGCGCGCGATGATTTCATCGACCTTGTGTCCAGGCAGCTGGCCGCCTTCGCCCGGCTTGGCGCCTTGAGCCATCTTGATCTGAAGCTCATTGGCGTTGACCAGATATTCGCTCGTGACGCCGAAGCGCGCCGACGCAACCTGTTTGATAGCGCTTGATCTGGAATCGCCGTTCGGATCCGGAGTGTAGCGCGCCGGATCCTCGCCGCCTTCTCCCGTATTGCTTCGCCCGCCAATACGGTTCATCGCTATGGCCAGCGTCTCGTGCGCTTCCTTGCTGATCGAACCGAAAGACATGGCGCCGGTTGCAAAGCGCTTCATGATCGATTCGGCGGGCTCGACTTCCTCGAGCGGTAGCGGCTTGTCTGCGAATTTCAGATCCATCAATCCGCGAAGTGTACATAGCGTTGCACTGGCGGAGTTGACCAGCCCGCTGTACTCCTTGAAAATTTTGTAGCTGTTCGTACGCGTGGAGTACTGGAGCTTATGAATCGAATCGGGATTGTACATGTGGTATTCGCCGTCATGGCGCCACTGGTATTGTCCTCCCCAGTCGATGTCCGGCAGGCGGACAGGACGTTCGGGGAACGCGCGCCGGTGCCGTTCGATTGCCTCCGCCGCGATTTCATCCAACCCGATGCCGCCGATCCGCGACGGAGTGTTCGTAAAGTAAGTATCGACGAAATTTTGATCCAGGCCGATGGCTTCGAAGATTTGAGCGCCACGATAACTTTGCAGCGTCGAGATGCCCATCTTCGACATGACCTTCAACACGCCCTTCTTTACGGCTTTGGTGTAGTGATTCACCGCTTTGCGATGATCGATGGCTGTCAGAAGTTCTTGCCGGATCATGTCGTCCAAAGTTTCGAAAGCCAGGTACGGATTAATGGCCGACGCGCCGTAGCCGATCAACAGGCAGTAGTGATGAACCTCTCGCGCATCGCCGGTTTCGACGATTACGGTCGCCTTGGTGCGCATGCCTTCGCGGACGAGATGATGATGCAACCCGGACGTTGCAAGCAGACTCGGTATCGGCGCGTAATCCTTGTTGATCTGCCGGTCCGATAAGATCAGGATCGTCGCTCCGTTTTTGATTCCATTCGAGGCCGTTTCGAGCAAATCGTGGAGGGCGCGCCGCATACCCTCGCCGCCTTCCGACACTTTGAAGCGCATTGGAAGCACGATGGAGCGGAAGCCCGGCAGCGCGATGGATCGCAGCTTCGCCAAATCGTCATTGTCCATGATGGGGGACAAGATTTTGATCATCCGGCAGCTCTCGGGCACCGGTTTTAATAGATTCTGTTCCGGACCAAGAGCCGTGCTCATCGACGTGACCAGCTCTTCCCGGATGGCGTCCAGGGGCGGATTCGTCACTTGCGCGAACAGCTGCTTGAAATAGTTGAACAGCGGCGGTTGCCTGTCCGATAAGACGGCGAGAGGCGTGTCGGTTCCCATCGAACCCACCGCTTCTTCTCCGTTCACGGCCATGGGACCCATGAGGATCCGCAGATCCTCGTGGGTGTATCCAAACACCTGTTGGCGCAAGAGAACCGTTTCATGACTGGGTTCCGGAACCGGATGCGCCGGAAGATCGGACAGGCGGACAAGGTTCTCCTTCAACCATTGCCGGTATGGTTTTTCGGAAGCGATTTTGTGTTTCAGCTCCGTGTCATCGATGATGCGCCTTTCGTGCGTGTCGATGAGTAGCATCTTGCCGGGTTGAAGACGACCCTTGACCAGGATGTTCTCCGGAGCAATATCCAGCACGCCGACCTCTGAAGCCATGACGACCAGGCCGTCTTTGGTGACGCAATATCGCGACGGGCGCAATCCGTTTCGATCGAGTACGGCGCCAATGCGGACACCGTCGGTGAAAACCATAGAGGCCGGACCGTCCCACGGTTCCATCAAGCAGGAGTGATATTCATAAAAGGCCTTCTTCTCATCGCTCATCGTTTCGTGGCCGTCCCAGGCTTCCGGAATGAGCATCATCATCGCGTGTGGAAGCGAGCGCCCGCACATGACGAGCATTTCGAGAGCATTGTCGATCATCGCGGAATCGCTGCCGCCCTCGACGATGACGGGAAGAAGATCGCGGATATCTTCGCCGAACAATCCGGATTCGAATAGCGCTTCGCGCGCTTTCATCCAGTTGATATTGCCGCGCAGGGTGTTGATCTCGCCGTTATGCGAGATGTATCGGAATGGATGGGCAAGCGACCAGCTCGGAAATGTGTTCGTGCTGAACCGCTGATGCACGACCGCAAGCGCCGATGCGACTCGCGGATCCGCCAGGTCGGGGAAGTAAATCTCGATTTGTTCCGCCGAAAGCATTCCTTTGTAGATGATCGTGCGGGCGGAGAAACTGTCGAAGTAGAGTTCGGATGTGACTTTTTCTATTCGCTTCCGAATGAGGTAAAGCTTTCTTTCGAATTCGTCGACGCTCTTGATATAAGGGTTTCGGCCAACAAAAACCTGCTTGAACACCGGCTCAACGGCCTTTGCTGACTCGCCTATTGGCGAATTGTTCGTGGGTACGTCTCGCCAGCCCAGCAACCTCTGGCCCCCGCGCGTGATCGCCGCTTCAATGATTTCTTTCGCCCATTGCTGAGAATGGGAATCGCGCGGCAGGAAAACCATTCCGACGCCATAATTGCCGGGAGTAGGGAGATCAAAACCCAGTTTCTTGCACTCCGGTTTCAGGAACTCATGGGGAATTTGCAGAAGGACGCCCGCCCCATCGCCCGTGTTGGCTTCGCAACCTTTCGCGCCGCGGTGCTGCAAATTGACGAGGACTTGAAGTGAGCTGCGAACGATGTCGTTCGATTTGCGCCCGGCAATATCCACAACGAAGCCGACACCACATGCATCGTGTTCAAATTGCGGATCGTACAACCCCTGTTTCGGCGGCAGTGCTGAAAACATATGCATAGACCTCACCGGCCAACATCCTTGCCCAAGAAGGTTGAGACTACTTTATTCATTTTTGGAAAATAAGTCATCCTGCAAAATAAAAGTACTTTGCATAAGCACAACTAATGATCTATCTTTTGAAGGCCGCCCCCTCTCAGAGCGAGAGGGCTATTTTCTCCGAGTGTCATGAATCTCGATACCTTAAACCTTTATTGCGACGTTATCCGGTCCGGCAGTTTCTCGTTGGGAGCCGCTTCCCACCGCATCTCGCAGTCGGCGGCGAGCCAGGCTGTGCGCCAACTGGAGGAAGAACTGGGCGCCCAACTCATCGACCGGACAAAACGGCCGTTCATGGTGACTCCGGAAGGGAAAAAGTTTTTTGAAGCGTGCCTGGTCCTGCTGGATGACTTTGAGAAAGCGAAAGCGGAAATCACGTCTCAACGGACGCTGGTTGGCGGTGCGGTTCGCGTGGCGGTCATCTACTCGGTTGGATTACACGATATGGGAATCTACTGCCAGCAGTTCACGACGCGGTACCCGCAGGCGAAGATACGCCTGGCGTATTTGCATCCGCACGAGGTCGTAGAAGCGGTGATCAACGACGAAGCCGATCTGGGAATCCTCTCGTTTCCTTCAGCACACCGTTCCCTGACCATCATTCCGTGGCATTCCGAACCGATGGTATTCGTGTGCCACCGTTCACATCCGCTTGCAAAGAAGAAGACGGTATCCGTACGCGAGCTGGACGGCGAAAACTTTGTTGCCTTTGACCGCGGTCTGAGCATTCGGAAGGCTGTCGACAAGGCCCTTCGGCAGCGTGGAGCAACGGTGAGTATAGCGATGGAGTTCGATAATATTGAGACCATTAAGCATGCGATCACAATTCAATCCGGAGTCAGCATCCTTCCTCGACCCAGCGTGGCCCGGGAAGTTGAAAGCGCAATCCTAGCTGCGATTCCCCTCGACATGCCCGACCTTGTGCGTCCCATTGGAATCATCCACCGTCGCCAAAAGCTCCTCACGCCAACCGCGCAGGAACTGTTGGTATTCCTGAAGACCCAAAAGCAGTAATTCGGGGTCAGACGGGTGAATTCCCTATTTTTTTCTGCTCGAAGATTTGTTGGAAAAATAGGGAATTCACCCGTCTGACCCCGAATTACTTAGTTGATGTAAAACGGTATTGGGGTAAAACAAAGGACGAACATGGCAAGGCCGATCCAGCCCAGCCACAGGTGTCGATCCCTTAAGGGAACGGAATCATCGAGCGTGACGGGATGGCGAAGGCCAATCAGGAGCAACACAACGCTCCACAATAGCCAGCCCTGCCAGTAGAAGATACCGAGTGGGATCAGGGTGAACACAAAGGCCTCAGAAATCCGCCTGTGAATCCCGCGAAAGAGAGCATAGGACACGTGACCGCCGTCGAGTTGGCCCACAGGAAGTAAATTCAGCGCAGTCGCAAAGAATCCAAACCATGCTGCGAACCCGATGGGATGGAGATTAATATCCATCCCAGCCGGTGGGATTTTCCCGGTGATGAATTCCATGGCTTTGAAAATCAGCGGCTCGCCGAGCATGACACTCGAAGCCGCTGGATCGATCGCAGTAAAGCCGGACTTTCGGAGCGCTATGATCAAGGCCGGAACCGCAAGCACGAAGCCGGCGATCGGTCCCGCAATACCGACCTCCAACAGAGCGGCGCGGTGCTGAATCGGCGATTTAATACGGATAAATGCGCCCATCGTACCGACCAGAGTTGGCGCGGGAATGAAATAGGGCAATGTCGCATCGATTCCGTAATACCGGCAAGTCAGATAATGACCCATTTCATGAGCAAGCAGAATACTCATAATGGCCAGGCTGAATGGAAGCCCATTCACGAGTATGGAAGGCGATCGAAAGACTTCCCGAAAGAACCCGGAAAAGCCGGTGAACGTGTTGTTGAAAGAAGTCATGAGGAACGTCCCCGTCACCATGGTGGTGAGGCACGTCAAAACGAATAACACAACGTTCAGCCAGGGAAATTTTTGCTGCGGCGCTTCTTCGAGTAGTATTTCGGCGGAAGGGTTAAATGTATTGTCCATGAAAGAGGTCTTTCTGTTTAGCGCCGGGTCTTCTACTGACCGACCGCCGTCTATTGAGGCTGCGCGCTATCGCGCTTGCGCTTCGCCTATTGAGGCTGCGCGCTATCGCGCTTGCGCTTCGCGCGGCCAGCCCGGTTCGGTGGGCGGATTTTTCTTGAGGCTGCACGCTACCGTCTGTGCGCTCGGCGCGGCGGCCTTTTTGAAAAGGCAACGGTCGAACCCCCAACGCTTAGAGCGACTGCAAATCCTTGCCGGGCTTGAACCGTACGGCTTTTCCCGGAGGTATATTCACTTCCGAACCTGTGCGGGGGTTTCTGCCAATGCCCGTCTTCCGCGGCTTGACGGAAAATACACCAAATCCGCGCAACTCGATCCGGTCGTTGGCCTTCAAGGCATCCTTCATGCAATTAAAGACCGTATCCACAGCTTGTTCAGCTTTTGTTTTGCTGACTCCTGTCCGCTCGACGATCTGATTCACAAGATCGAGTTTGATCACTGGAACCTCCGATTTTAAGGTAAAGCCCACGACTACAATATTTTGTACATATTTTTAACATTCAGGAGGCGAGTTAAGCAATGGCAATTAAGCCCGATCGATGGATACGCGAGATGGCTGAAAAATATGGAATGATCGATCCATTCAGTCCCAGTCAAGTCGCTGAAGGCAAGATCTCGTACGGCTTGTCATCGTATGGCTATGATCTCCGGTTGGCCGATGAATTCAAATTGTTTGCTCCGCCGCGCGATGCCGTCCTGAACCCGAAGGCGATTCCTCCAGAGTTCTATCGAGATCATCGTGGTTCTTATTTCGATGTCCCGCCAAATGGCTACGTGCTGGGCCGGACCGTCGAATATCTCCGCATCCCTCGGGATGTTTTGACCTTGTGTGTTGGTAAATCGACATATGCGAGGACCGGTATTATGGTGAATGTCACACCATTCGAGCCCGAATGGGAGGGTTTCGTCACCGTCTCCATTGCGAATACGACGCCGGTTCCGGTGCGGATTTTCGCGAATGAAGGCTTGTGCCAGGTCCTTTTCTTTCAATCGGATGAACCGTGCGAAGTCTCCTACAAGGACCGCAAGGGAAAGTATCAAGCACAAAAGAGGATCGAGTTCGGTAAGACACTAAATGGCTAAACCGCCGTCAACCCGTATAACCTGCCCGGTAATGTAGCTCGCTTGCGGTGAAAGCAAGAATAGCGCGATTTCTGCGACTTCCTCCGGTTTACCAAACCGGCCAAGTGGAATTTGTTCAAGCGCTTTGTTGCGGTATTCAGAGTTGAGAGTAGCGGTCATATCCGTCTCGATGAATCCGAGAGCAACGGCATTGACCGTGATATTCAGTTTCGCGACCTCTTTTGCGAGCGCCTTCGTGAAGCCAATCATCCCCGCTTTCGATGACGAATAATTCACCTGGCCCGCCATTCCCATGATCCCGCTGATCGACGTGATATTGAGGATGCTTCCCGATCGCTGCCGGAGCATGACACCGATGACCGGTTTGGTCAGATTGAACACGCCTTTCAAATTCGTGTTCAGAACGTCGTCCCAATCTTTCTCGCTCATCAG
>WNGG01003711.1_pt1 | contig 17192 bp, 14 predicted proteins | sample 5400661 | NCBI WGS metagenome assembly WNGG01 (sample SAMN13153372, study PRJNA577476) | soil metagenome | isolation source: 100 cm soil or saprolite under Garry oak tree replicate 1 | place: USA:California | collected 2016-06-15 | reverse complement strand
GCAAGGCCAGTATACACGTTGAACCTAGTAATGCCCATGGCGTGATCGTGATACCAGAGTAACGTGGCCTGCTGATCGTTGGTATAGTCGCTCGTGGTGATTTGACCGGAAAGGGCGCCGTTCTCGGTCCAACCGTCGCTGTTGGCTATTGTCCGGCCACCATGCAGATGAACCACCGTCCAGGGCGGAAGCGTCACAACGGTCGAATTGACCGGCCTCCCACTGCGTCCGGGCTCATTTTGTGAACCATCCGGGGCTGTAACGGCTGTAATGGGATAGGGCTCAGACTGAGGAATAGCGTTGATCCATTCGACCTGAAGGCGTTGCCCACGCGAGACCTCGATGATTGGTCCTGGCAGGGAGCCCTCATACGTCCACACCTCGCTTGGTGGGAGCTCCGAGTGCAATTGAACCCGTGCTGGACGCATATGTACCCGCAGGATGTACTGCTGGTCTGCTTTTATCTGGGGTCGCAACGTAGGTGGGACTCGCAGACAATCCTTGAACTTCGTCAGCGACGTTGGTCCGGTTGATTTCTCCATCAGAGCATGCTCCCTTCGCTTGTCCTACAGCAGCTTGACCAGAGTGACGTCCTCGTCGAGATAGCCCAGATGCCGATAGAAGCTGAGTGCTCGCTCATTGGCAGCCCCAGTTGTTAATGAGAGAATCCGATAGCCCTGTTCACGCGCCCACTGCTCGCAAGCCTGAGCCAGGGCTTTGCCAACCCCGCTTCCCTCCGCCATATCACTGGTTGCCAGTTCTCCGATGTAGGCCTGGCTCTCGCCAGTAAAGTGGGTGCTGTGCGAGACAGTGGCGAAGCCAAGTCGTTCGCCCTGCTCGTCTTCCGCCACGAAGACCACGGTCTTTTGTCCATGCTGTTCAATGCTGCCTGTAATCCAGCCCTGGGCTGTCACGATCATCTTTTGGGGGTCGCGCCAGGGCGGTATACCGATGGCCAGGCGCGGGGCAAGGCTGAGGACGAACTCTCGGTCGGCGGAGACATAAGGACGCACGCGAATCATAGAATCCCTCCTGCGGCTGGTTTTACAATGAAGCGTCATTTCGTTTGCCACATTGTATCACCTCTCATCTTCCCATTGCGAAAATTAGGCCTCTCCCTCGCCGGTCGCTATAGCCCCTTCGCTCAGGGTTCCCTGCCAGCGGACCCGGCGCGGTTGAATTCCCTCGAGGGGGCGGTCGAACAGCCCGAGCTGGTCATCGAGCCGGAACAGTTGCGCGAAGTCGTCGGGGGAGAAGGCCTTGCGCAGCCGCGCCGCGTAGGAGGTGACCAGCACGCGCAGGTAATGCTCCACATCATAGTTTCGAAGGTCTGTCGGCGCATCAGGAGGCGCGGGGAGAGCCTCCGCTCCCGGTTCCCCCTCAAACGAACCTGTCTCTGTCCCCCACTCGGAGGTGAGGGGCGCTTCTTCGCTCTCTTCGGGCAGCCAGGCATACTTTCCCTCCATCGACCGGTAGAAGCGCACCCGCTCACCAGGGAACCAGCGTGTCCGCCCGGCGGACAGCAGCACTTCGTACTGCGGCTCCGGGTGATCGGCACGCGAGGCCTGGTACTCCTCCGGCGTCTTGGAGAGGCGCACCCGCGTCGCCAGGTCCGCGGCCGGGAGCGTCCGGCTGCGGAGCGCCTCAACCGTCTCGAGAAAGGCCTCGCGCAGGCCGACGATATCGTTGGTCATGGTACAGTGGAGCGCCCGGCGCAGGAAGCGTTCCCCAAATGGCTCCGACCGGCTGGAGCGCAGCGCCGCGCCCCGTACGACCAGCCGCCCGTCGTAGCTCAACAGGGCATAGTTCTTGATCTCGTGGCTGAACATCGAACGGTACCGGCCTTCGTATTCCAGGCGGATGCCTGCCGGGAGCAGCGCTCCCACCTCGGCGACGAGCGCACGTTCCTGCTCTTCTGCCCAGTCGGGCGGGACTGCGAAGTACACCCCATCCGTGTCAGCCTCGATCAACGCCATTCCCCGTTCCCGCAGCGCCTCGAGAAGCTGATCGAGCAGTTCGCGGCCACGCCTGGTCACCGCGTTCGCAGCATCCAGATCGGCGAAGAGTGCCATCGATCCCGCCCCCAGGTAGCCGTACGCCGCATTGATCAACGTCTTCATCGCCGCCTGCGTCCCATCGTGCCGGTTGGCCTCAAGCGTGCCGGGAGGAGCTGCACGGGCCGCCGCCTTATGGTGCAGGCGGAGATCGGTCAGCAGGTCGAGCAGCTGCAGCAAAACACCGAGGCGATCACAGGCGGGCCCGATGCGAAAGATGCGCATCAAAGAGGGGTAGAGGGATGCGACGTCGCTTTTGACGACGTGCTCGGCGACCCCGGTGGCCAACAGATAGACCGCGCCCCCAGCATGCGGCTCACCGTTCACCTGCTCACGGGCAGCGGTCGAGGGAAGAGCGGCCCCTTCGCGGAGGTAGGCCCGCACCAGCATCGGCTCGAGGATGCCCATCGCGGGACCCGCCGAGGCGATGCGCTCATAGCGGCGCGGAGCCATTCCCGCCAGGGCGAACGCCGCGCCCATCAGCCGTCTCGAGAGGCCGTCCACTTCTCTCACATCGTCGAGCGCGTAGTGGCGCACGCGCTCAGGTTCCCGCCGGTACGTCTCAAACACCTTCGACCCCTCCAGATAGACGCGATCGGGGGAGGCCAGCCCGAAATAGCGGGCCACGTCTTTCAAGCGGTAACTGGGCAACTCGCGCACGACGAAGTCGTAGCGGCCAACGGCGTCCAGCGTATCGATCAGTTCCCTCCCGGCCACGCTGTAGCGCCTGCGCCGCCGTCTTTGCGGTCCGAACACCACTGTTTCCTCATAACTCTCGAGGAGCGCCGGGCCGTCCGCCCGGCCAAGGAGCAAGGGGACGTTGAGAGCAGCCGCCCGTTTCTCCAGGAAGGGCAGGTCGAAGCCGAAGAGGTTGTGGTTCTCGATGACATCGGGGTCTCGTTCGCGGATCAGCGCACAGAGGCGGCTGATGAGGCGAGGCTCGTCAGCGGGCGTTGGGGCTTCGAGGATGACAGGCTCGCCCTGGCTATCGTGAACGGCGACCAGGAAGATGCGACCCCGCTCCGGGTCGAGGGCGGTGGTCTCCAGATCGAACTGCAGGCGATGGAGATCATCGTAGAGGAGTCCACGAAAGGAGACCCGACCGCTGAGCATGAGGTATTGCTCGACCGGGCCGACGCGGTAGTAGGTCTCCGGCAGCTCGGAGAGGCTCGTGACCTCGCGACCCAGCCGACGCGAAGCCGCGCTGCACAGAGCACGCTCGAAGGTACGCCCATCGCGAGCCGAGAGCAGGTAGCGGTAGGAACCGGGAGGGCCATCCAGTTCGCGGTAGCTGACCGGGGAGGTGTCCTCGCCAGTCCGTAGGGGCGAGGGCGGCGGAGTGGCGTGGGGAGGGCCTTTATGGTCGCCCGCCGTCCCCCTTCCCAGGTGGGCCAGATCCTCAAGAGTCGTCGCAAACAGCCAGGGGCGAAAGCGCTCCCGCGTGCAGGTCACGCGGCCGTTCTCGCGCCGCCAGACGATAGCCACCCCCTCGCGGTTGGCCCAGACCGAGACGATGCCGGGCGTAGGATCCCAGCCGAACAAGCGCTCATCTTCAATGCCCGCCTTACCAGCGCTCGTGGGATAGAATGGAAGCATAGGCTCGGCCCTCCTGGTGTGATGTGACGATGAACAGGTATTCTAATTTTACCATAAAACTGGCTCACCTCGTATTTGATCCTGGCGGCTAATGCAAAAATCGAGCGTAAACCCTGGCAATGCGGTATAATATAGAACAGCTGTCCCGTATACTGTTCCTGGACGATACACACCTTGAGAGGCGCAAGGAGGTTCGGCATGCGTGATTTACCGACAGGCACAATCACGTTGCTCTTTACAGATATAGAGGGTTCCACTCACCTGCTTCAGCAGCTCGGTGATCGCTACGCCGGGCTGTTAACAGAGTGTCGCACCCTGCTACGTACCGCTTTCCAGAGGTATAACGGTCACGAGGTCGATACGCAGGGGGATGCGATTTTTGCCGCCTTTGCTCGCGCCAGCGATGCCCTCTTAGCGGCGGTAGCCGCACAGCACGCACTGGCTCTTCATTCCTGGCCGGACGCCCTGGAGGTTCGTGTACGCATGGGGCTGCACACAGGTGAACCCTCGCGCGTGGGCGAGGGATACGTGGGTCTGGACGTACACCGCGCCGCACGCATTATGGGTGCCGGCTCTGGGGGGCAGGTACTCCTCTCCCGAACCACCCGCGACCTGGTGGAACAGGATTTACCAGAAGGCGTGAGCCTGCGTGATCTGGGGGAACACCTCCTCAGGGATTTTGAACAATCAATGCCTCTCTACCAGCTGGTTATCGCGGGCCTGCCTGCCGATTTTCCACCGCTTAAGACCCGCGATAGTCGCTCTGACAACCTTCCGGTGCAGCCGACTCTGCTCATTGGACGGGAGCATGAGGTGGCGGCCGTCGTGCAGCTCTTACGTCGCGAAGATGTGGGTCTCGTGACCCTAACAGGACCCGGTGGCACGGGCAAAACCCGCCTGGCTATACAGGCCGCTCTGGAACTGAGGGATGTGTTCAGCGAGGGCGTATGTTTTGTATCGTTCGCTTCGGTGAGTGATCCGATGCTGGTCATACCTACCATCGCCCAGGCGCTTGGCATTTGGGAGGCAAGGGGACGGTCTGTCTCGGCACGGCTGGTGGAGGTGCTGCAACAGAAGCAACTGCTGCTGCTCCTGGACAACTTCGAGCAGGTGGTTGGGGCAGCAACGCAAGTGGCTGAGCTGCTTACTTCCTGCCCGCGGCTCAAGGTGCTTGTCACGAGCCGGGAGGTGCTGCACGTGCAGGCCGAACATGAATTCGCGGTACCACCACTGGGATTGCCCGACCCCGCACACCTTGCCGACCTTGCAGCACTCACACGCGTTCCGTCGGTAGCACTCTTTCTCCAGCGAGCTCAGGCTGTCAAACCCGAGTTCGAGCTAACCCCTACCAACGCGAGAGCCGTAGCAGAGATCTGTATCCGCCTGGATGGGCTTCCATTGGCAATTGAGTTAGCAGCAGCGCGTATGAAGCTGCTGACCCCACAAGCCCTACTTGCGCGTTTGGGTCGGCGATTGGCTCTGTTGACAGGGGGCGCGCGGGACATGCCTGCACGCCAGCGGACCCTGCGTAGCACCATCGAGTGGAGCTACCAGCTGCTCAATGCCTGGGAGCAGCGACTCTTCCAATGGCTCTCCGTATTTGTCGGCGGCTGTACGCTCGAGGCAGCAGAAGCCGTTTGCAGCGGACTTGACGACGGAGCGGGCGAAGTGCTGGCCGGCGTAGCCTCCCTCCTCGACAAGAGTTTACTGCAACGGGTGGAGCAAACAGGGGGAGGAAGTGAGGAGCCGCGGCTCCTGATGTTAGAGACGATCCGCGAGTACGGGCTGGAGGCACTTACCACCGGTGGAGAAAGAGAAGTTGCCCGGCAAGCACATGCCGACTACTTTTTGCGGCTAGCGGAAGAGGCGGAGCCTGCCCTGAAAGGACCGCTACTCGTTGTCTGGCTGGAGCGGCTGGAGCGGGAGCATGACAACTTGCGAGCAGCATTGCACTGGGCCTTAGAGAGCGGGAGGACTGAAATGGCCTTACGCCTGGGCATTGCGCTGGAGCGATTCTGGGTAGTGCGTGGTTACCGCTATGAGGGGCTGGCATACCTGGAGCGTGCCCTGGCAGGAAATGCCGGAGTCGCAACGGACCTGCGGGCGAAGGCCCTGCTTGCTGCTGCGCGACTCGCCTTCAACCAGAGCAACTATGATCAGGGAGAGGCGCTGGCCCAGGAGGGTCTGGCCTTGTTCCGGGAGCTTGGAGACAAGCGAGGCATCGCGCTCTCTCTCAATCGACTTGGCGTGGCGGCCTGGAGACGGGGCGATTTTAGATCAGCACGTGTCCTGTTGGAGGAGGATCTCACCCTCTTCAGAGAGATGGGTGACCAGGATCGCGTCGCCTGGTCGCTCTTCATGCATGGATTGCTGGATAATAAGCAGGGTGAATACGCCCGGGCTTCCTCCCGGTTCGAGGAGAGCCTGGCGCTTTTCAGGAAGTTAGGCAACAAGAGGGGTATGGCAGCCTCGCTAACCCAGCTGGCGGGCACGATCTTTGTTTCACAGGGCGATCAGGCCCTGGTTTACCCGCTGCTCGAAGAAGGGCTCTCACTTGACCGGGAAGTAGGCGACAAGGAAGGGATGGCCGTCTCGTTCCTCCTGCTGGGTTGGGTGGCGCTCAAACAGGGAGACCTTGCCACTGCACGTGCACATATTGAGGAGAGCCTGGGTCTTTACCGCGAAATGGAGCATCGCGAGGGTGTGGCGGAGGCGCTCTCTCTGTTAGGGAGAGTGGAGGCGACCCAGAGGAACCTTGCCGTTGCCCGCGCCCTCTCCGAAGAAAGCCTGGCGATAGCGAAAGAGATAGGCGACAGGGAGTTGCTCGCCTCCGGCCTGGAGGGACTGGCGAGTGTGGTAGCGGCGCAGGGAGAGCCCGCCTGGGCGGCACGTCTTTGGGGGAGTGCAGAAGCGCTGCGCGAGGCGATAGGGGCACCCTTGCAACCGATTGAACGAGCTGACTACGACCACGCTGTGGCTGTTGTCCGCGACAATCTCGACCCGGAGGCTTTTGTCTCCGCATGGGCCGAGGGACGCGCTATGACAGCGGAGCAGGTGCTTGCTACAAGGGAACGAGCGGGCCAGCCGCATCACCCTCAGGTATTGTAAAAAAATAACATCCGTATGCGGAAGCAAAGGCTGGTAAAGGGAGGAAGAGCGAGGATGCGTCCCTGGTGCTCCTCGCTCAGCCTTGCACCTGGACCTGTTGCAGCGCCTCCTGTGTCTGAAGATCCGTGCTCTTCCTGCTGCCGAGCTTGATCACCAGGAGAATAATCAGGCTTGCCAGACTGGGGAGGAGCCAGGCAATGAGCACATCCCCGAAGTTGCTGTTGTCGTCAGCGAAGAAAAACTCCCATTGCATGCAGACGACGAGGAACAAGACAGGAAGTACAATGATCCACACCTTTGGAGATATTCCGTTCTGACCACCTGAGCCGAAGGCTAGCCCCGACCGAGCGGCGTTGGTGGTCTGAATATCAAGCTGTCCGTTTCGTGGAGGCTCGGTCACGCTGGCGAGGATGAGCAAGGCCGGTTGAGAGAAGCTCCTGTGAGCATGTTGGTGATGCTGCATACAATCCTCCCGTGTCGGTTAGCCTGGAGCCAGCCGTTGTTGCCCAATGGAGATCACCCGATGCAGCGTCTTGAGTTGCTCGCGCAGGGCGATCTCTCCCGCACCCGTGATGCGATACGGACGGCGGCGATCCTCAGCCTCCAACGCCTCAATCCAGCCGCGCCGCTCCAATCGGGCTAAAGCAGCATAGAGCGTGCCGGGTTCGAGCTTAGTTCCGCTGAACTGGAAGACATCTTCCATGATGGCGTAGCCATGCTTGGGGCCATTGGCGAGACTGGCCAGGATCAACAACGACGGGTCAGAAAAGCGCCCCAGGTCGTCCTGTTTTTTATACATTGGAGAGGTTCTCCTTCGCTCGATCGGTTGACACTATACAGCATCACTTAGTATGTGAAGCATACCATGGGTGAGGGAGAGTGTCAAGTGTTTGCTGCTTTTTTCGTGTAGCAAATCCGAACGGACCGACAAAAGAGACCATCAATGGTGGATATGCTATACGCCACTGGCGAACCGTTCGACCACCTCGTAGAGGACGCGTACCCCCCATTGAAGCGAACGAATGCTGACACGCTCATCGTGGCTATGAACACGCCGGGACTCTCCTTCCCCGGCATAGAGGCCAGGCGCGAAGCCATAGACCTTCGTGCCCAGTTTCGTGACATGCTTTGCATCCGTTCCCCCTGTCAGCAAGAATGGGACAGCCGTCGCCCCTGGATCACGCTCGTTCAGGACGTCTTTAATCGTGTCGAACAGCGGCGATTGCAGATCAGCCTCTAGTGGCGACGATGGGTCAAGGAACGCGATCTCCGCCTCGTTGCCGATCACCGAACGCAATTCCTCCAGAAACATCTCGGGCGTCCATCCAGGGAGGTTCCGTCCGTCTATGAGAGCCTCGGCCTCTGACGGGATCACATTGATCTGCGAGCCAGCCTTGAGGACTGTAGGCGTCACGGTGTTACGTAACATGGCGTGTATGCGCTGTTTGAGCGCCTCTTCGAGGGGCAGCCGATCGATTGCCGCATCAGCGCTCGCCTCGTCAGTGAGCACTGCATGCAGGGTCTGAGCAATGTCGGCGGGTTGCGTGCTGGCGATCCCGGCGATATAGCCGCGCAAGGTATCGGTAAAATGGACAGGCAAGAGATCAGGAGCGAACTTTGCCAGAATGGCCGCAAGTTTGAGGATGGCGTTCTCCTTATGGGGGACTGAACCATGTCCGGGCCGACCATATGTACGAATGCGGAAGCGGACGGTGCCTTTCTCTGCTGTCTGCACCGGGTAGTAGCGGCGGCCATTGATCTCGAAACCACTTCCTCCCCCTTCATTGAGCGCGTACTCGGCTTGAATGAGCTCTGGACGATGCTCAACCACCCAGCCCGCACCCGCATCTCCCCCGCACTCCTCATCAGCTGCGGCCATATAGATGACATCACGTTTGAGCTGCGCACCCGTTCGCTTGAGAAGCAGCATCGTCATTGCCTCCATCGCAACCATCTGCTTCATATCAAGTGCCCCACGACCGTAAATAAAGCCCTCGGCGATATCACCAGAGAACGGGCCATGCGTCCACTTTTCCGGCTCGACTGCGACGACATCGGTATGAGACATCAACAGGAGTGGAGGGGCCGATCCATCTCCCGTGAGCCTGGCTATGAATGTGCCACGGTCCCTGCTCGGTCCCACGATGGTACCGGAGATTCCTTCGGCCTCAAAGAGAGCGTGCAGATACCGGGCTGCCAGTACCTCGTTTCCAGGCGGGTTCCGCGTATCAAGACCCAGCAGGTCGCGTACGCGTGTGATAAGCTCTTCTCCAACCGCTTGCCAATTGATGCGCTTCTCATTCGTTGACTGGGTCATGAGACCCTCCTCGTTCCTCTCTCAATGCACGTGGTATGCTAAGCGGCATGCTCGCCCCCGCCCGCATCGCTCTGTTGGCTGGGGAGGGGAGCGTATGTTGAGCGGAACGCAGTGGAGCCAACGTAGCGTTCGGAGTGGGGAGTTCCTCGCTCAACATACGCTCCCCGCCCCAGCCAGGCGCAAGTTACGCGTTGCTGCGGCGATCATGCTACTGACATCGGTTGTCACGCTAATCATCTGGAAGCCCTGGCGCACACGTTCAGCCGCAGCTTCTCCATCACCACTAAAGATGCCCAGGGCAACGGAATGTTTCCGCGCTCCCGCCTTGATACGTTCCAGGGCCTCCACAAATTCGGGTTCAGTTCCCTCAGTGCTCGGTGTGAGACCGAGTTGAGCGTGGAGATCGTTTGGTCCGACGAATGCCACATCTATTCCTGGCACCGAGAGAATCTCATCGAGATTTTGGAGCGCCTGTGTGCTCTCGATTTGGACAGTCACGATAGTTTCATCATTCATCGTTCGCCCATACTCTGGCCAATCAGCGACGCCGAACCCGTAGGGTCCGAAAACTCCGCCGATACTGCGAGTGCCAAGCGGGGGATATTTCGCGTACTCTACCGCACGTTGCGCCTCTTCACGCGTATTGACCATCGGAACCACTATACCCCACGCCCCAGCATCGAGTGCCCACTTGAACCACTCGACGCTATTTCCAGGAACACGCACTATAGGAGCGCAGGCCCCGGCATCGGCGATGGTGGCAACCATATCGGCCATGAGAACGGGATTGTGCGCAGTATGCTCCATATCCACGAGGAGCCAATCGAAACCGAGCCGTGCCATGATCCTTGCCGAGGGAACGCTGGGAAGGCTCAACCATGCTCCCAGCACAGGCTGACCCCGCTTGAGTTTTTCTTTCACCTGGTTTGTGCGCATTCAACTCATCTTTCCAGTAGTGCTGTTACTGAGGGATTACTTTTCATTCCCATATTATGGCACGGCAATCTGGAGACGCAAAACTCAACATGTTCTTAGAGGTTTCCTGCCTTTACGCATAGAGTTCTTTCAAGGGGAGGTATTTGGGAACTTGTGTCAGGGGCTTCGAGGATCGTAGGGGCGGGGGAGGCGGGGATGTGAGGTGGGGGCCCTTGCGGCCGCCCGCGGTGCTTGCGATGAGCCCAACTTGCCCCGAAGCGGGCGGCCACAAGGGCCCCCACCCAGCCTCACACCACTCCCGCCCCTACGATTCTCCACCGCTCCTCTAAAAATACCTACCCTTGAAACCACCAGCGCCTTCCCCTCAGCTAGTGATGAGGAGTGGGAGTGATACCTGGCTTCCCACCGCCATTGCCGTTGCCTTTACCACCACCATTCCCCCCACCAGCGCCTCCTGAGATTTTCAGTGCAATAGCTGTTGTCTGAACAACGGTGCCATCGGGATTCTGGATGGCTATGCTGTGAGGATGTTGATTGCCGGTCCAGTTCGCCACGAAGACATACACACCATTGTGGAGAGAGCCACTGGCCTGCACCTGTCGACCATTCACCAGCAACTGCGCCCCTGGCTGAATATTGTCGCCGGTGATATTGATGGTGGCTTGCCCACTGGGGCGAGAGGACAAGACGACCTCTGTACTATAGAGGTGTGGTACCTTATCGCCCAGGCGACCCAATTCGTCGGTCGTCGCCAGGCGTTCCGGCAAGGCAAGCCGGAATAAAAACCCGCGCAAGGTGTGGCGTGCATCTGCTTTGAGCGTCGCAAGTTCGCTCGATAAGCGGTCGCGAGCTGGTTCGGCAGGCAGCGCGTTGATCGCCTGGGTGGCGTTGTTGATCTGTTGATCCAGGTCCACTAGCCCCTGGCGATAGGCTTCTGCATGTGCTGGATCGGCGAGTTCAGCAAGCGCGTTGAGCCGATCGCGGGCAATTTGCAGGTCCAGCTCAACCCGGTCCGCGGTCGAACCCCCTAGAGAGAGGCGCACATGTTGTTCCCAGCGCTTCACACCGTAGAGTGGGTTGTTGGGATTCGAGACCTGGGCCGCCCCCACCAATATACTCGTTCCCAGCAGCACCAGTATGCAGAGGATCAGCGCCACCCCAAAGATAGGGCGCACAAGCTCTGAGCGAGGAAATAAGCGGTCCAACCAGGTTGATGCAGATCGCCTTTGGCGTAGTGCTACGTTACGCGCCAGGATGCGCCTTTCCAACTGCCAGGCAAAGTTCGGGTCTACCTGCAAGGGGGGTGCCGCTTGTAGGCGGTGTGCCAGAGTAACCAACGCATCTACTTCTGGGTCGTAGTTAGAAGGCTGGGACCAGTTCGTAGGCTCCTCGCCGCTCCGTAAGTTAGGTAGGGGCGATCCCTTGCGGTCGCCCTGCTCCTCGCCGCTCCGTAGGTTGGGTAGGGGCGATCCCTTGCGGGTCCCGCGCCTGGGGAGCAGATGGTAGAGTGCCGATTTATCGAGCACGTGGCCCTGCTGGCGCTCAAGCTGCTCATTGAGGTGTTCATGCAGAGGATTCATAGTGCTCCTCCATGGTGCCGTGCATGGACATAAAATGCTTGTTCAGGCAAAGTTTCCTGCCCGAGCAAGCGGTGCAGGGCATGCAACGCACGAAATTGCAAGGCTTTGACTGCATTGGTGTTTTTCCCGATCATCCGTGCAACTGTCGCCACATCATATCCCAGAATCAGTCGGGCAATCAGCACCTGACGCTGCTCTTCCGTCAATGTGTTGATCGCTTTGACCACCGTGTTCCACTCTTCGCGTGCCTCTGCCTGCCGTACCGGGTCGGCATCGGGATGGTCCGCAGGGATCTCCCAGCTTTCCTTCCCTTCTTCCTCTTCCCAACTTGTGGGCTCAAGAGGGATGCAAGTCAGCTGCTTCTCACTCTTTCGATAGTAAGTAGCGACGGTGACACGTGCGATCTGGAGAATCCAGGCGGCAAATCCGGCCTCATCACTGGCTCGGAGTCGACTGATACCTTCAACCATTTTCAAAAACACCTCAGAGGTCAGATCTTCTGCTATGGCCCGGTCAGGGACACGGGCGGCAATATAGCCAAACACGCCAGGGAGAAACTGCTGATAGAGCGCACTCATTGCTTCAGACTCACCAAGCCGTGCACGATCAAGCAAGTGACCGAACGCAGGCGACTGATCTCGCTGATCGGAGGGACCGCTGCCAGGAGTTCGCCGCCAGGAAAACATGAATACCACCTCTCTCAGAGGGTACCCAGCACTGAAAGAACTGAGGAATCCTGGCAGCTCGGGGACCATATGAGCCATTCGCCGCTTCACACCTTACTCCTTTCAGACCGCCTGAGCGGAGCTAGAACGAAGTTCGTTGGCGGTCTGAATATCTCCTCGCCAGGAAACAGGCAGTTGATGACCTCCAGGGAAGGATCCCTACTGATATAGTTGCAATTCGGTCTATTGTAGTTACGGGTGAGCAAAAGCGCAATCAACATAGCCTTTTTGGCAGCTTTCTCCAGAGACCGTAACCAATCGTTGGCGAAGTACAACTATCTCTATGGAAGAACGATGGAGATCAAGTCGCAGCCCTGGCTACCAGGGGCGGTGACCTGGCATCAAACACGCTCGTTCCAGATACAATAGGGAAAGGAAAAGAAAGAAATAGTTATGGGAATCGGTAGTTTGTTAAAAGGAAAGCTTCTGGTGATTGTAGTCGTCGGCGCCATAGTTGCCGGGGGAGCAGTGGCGATGGCTGCCACTTCGCCAGCTGGGCAGCGTGTGGTCCATTCGATCACCAGCTCGACGGATGCTACAACCACGCCAGTTGGACAGCATGGGGACCACAAGAACGCTGGCTCAGCGAGAACCACGGCCGCGCTTGAGGCAAAGAACCAGCAGAACAGTTGCCCTGGCCTGCCCGAAGCGCAGCAGCTGGTGGCCAGGTTTTCGCTGAGCACTAACAGCACCAGTGATGACATCCAGGCGATCTGCTCGCTGCATCAGGGAACCTTCAAGGGTACAACTCCTGGCGGCGCTACTACTTCTTCCAAGCGGGTTTTCGGCTACGGCGAAATCGATGAGCTGCTAACCTACGCACAGTTCCTGGCAACGCATGACAAAGCCAATGCCAGCGGCAAGTTGACGAGTGGCAACGCACGGAGCTACCTGGCGGAGGCGCTCCAGAATTGTGGTGCGACTGCGCTGGAGGTGTGCCTGAAGACCAAGATTCCTGGTTTCCAACCCGGCAATGGTGGAGGAAAGCCGAGTAGCACTCCTACTCCTGGTGGAGGAAAACCAGACAGCACTCCCACTCCTCACCATTAACCGCCTGGCACCCACAAGGGGTGCCACTACTATGGACGAGCTTGCTACGTCGTGGCATAGTAGTGGCACCCCTTGTGGGTGCCAGGTTCTTCGCGCAAAAATATGTTAAGCTGTCACGAACGTTATTGATGTGGCATAATGATGTCATAAGGCAATTTGCACCTTTTCTTCCTTGCTCTCACCTGGCATTCTATTTTGAAAGGGGCAGATCAATGTCACTCGCCGTCTGGTTGCTCTTTGAGCTGGCTATCTTCCGTGATACATCATTCGCGGCTCCCTGGCTCTACTCTCTCGTGATGATTGCCCTTGGCCTGATTTACTTCGTGTGGATGCTCGTAACCAGGCCTCGTGTGCTGAAGATAGCCCCGCAAGGGGGTGAGCCGGAGACGGAAGTGTCGTGAGCAGGCAGGTGGTGGTCAGGCCGAATGTCGCGTCCCATTTGAGGCAGTATGTCATAGCTCAATCAGGTGCTGTTCAGTCGACACCCCATGCCTGTTGGACTCTCACCTGGCCCGCCGCTATCCTTGTATACCCTTGAATGAAGACGTTGAGATGCTCGGTGTGCCAATCATTCGTCAGGCGTGCAGACGCTTTCGCATCAGCAAACTTGTTAAAGGTGCTGATGAAGATGACGTTGTTGTCTCCGGCTTCCAGGAGAGTGAAGGCTCGAAATCCTGGCACATGGTTCAGGAGAGGGACAAGGCGTTCTTGCACACGCTGGATAAATTCCTCTCTCATCCCTGGAATGAGGTCGTATGAGCGTATCACTATGTACATCGTTCTCCCCTTTCTGCTTTCATCTCTTGAAGGTCTGAAGAAAGACCTGGGATCGTTCGTGAATCTTAACCTGTCTACTTGATCAAGGAAGGGACTACAAATGCTGACTAGAGTGGATGGCGGAACACTCTCCGCTTTTTGGCAGAACCTCTAGACGTCCAGTTCTTTGCTGGTAGGAGAGCGTGTGAGAGGAACTCTCTCTGGCGAAACTCGAGTGGAAGCACTGGCCTGCGCTCCTTGCAGCGCCTTCAGGTAATCCAGGATCAGCACTGGAAACAGGAAACGCTGCCTGACGGTCTCATACGCGTTCGCGCCCAGTTCGTGCCAGAGGTCACGATCCTGCAGGAGCTTCAGCGTGTAAGCTGCAGCCGCTTCCGTCTCATCGACGAGGTACCCGTTCCAGCCGTGGGTGATCTGCATTTGTAAGCCTGTGACGCGGGTCCCGACTACCGGCTGCTTTTTCCACATCGCCTCGGTAACCGTAAAGCCAAAGCCTTCGCGGATCGAGCGTTGCAAGATCACACTGGAATAGCGCTGGAAGGCATTGACCGCCTCGTGGTTGATGATGGTTGGATCGGACAGCAGGTGGATATCCGCATCTCCATGCACATAATTTCGCCGCAAATCGGCGAGGATCTCCTCGGCTTTCACATCGTCTTTCGCCTCCATTGCACCGACCATTGCCAGCTGTACAGCTGGCATCTGCTGCTTGACCAGGCGGTAGATCTCAATGACCTGCCAGGGATTTTTCCAGACGCCAAAGCGCGAGACTTGCGTGATCAGCGGGCGGGCTGGATCAATGCCGCAGCTGCTCAAGATCTGCATGCCCCTGTCCCTGGGCAGATCGCGGTTTTTGACCCGGAAGGGGTCGATGCCGAGCGTCACCACCCGGACTTTCTCTGGGGGGAGGTCCTTGAAGACGGAGGCTGGAGAGTTGAAACACGTTATCGCATACGCATCCAGAAATTGCTCAATGTACTGCTGTGCTGAAGGGGTGGGGTGGGCCGTATCGATATGACAGAACCAGATGGCCGGCCTCATCCAGGGGAAAAACTCCGCGAGGGGAACAAGCTGGAAGTCGTGGATGAAGTACACATCGGCCTGATACGCTGGCCCTTGACTCACTGCATGTCGTAACTTCTCCAGGAACACCTGTTTTTCTGCATCAGGAAATGCCCCGGTATCATAGCCCTGCAGCATGTCGACCAGGCGTGCCGTAAAGTAGCCGGAGGCCTCATCTAAGGAGATAACGTTCCAGTCATGTTGAATACCAAGCTCTTCTGCCTGGGGGAGCAGATCGCTGAGGATTTCTGCGACACCGCCGCCCTGGCCGGTCGTATTGACATGCAACACATGCAAGCCCGCTAATGAATGCGCTACTTCGTAGATCTGCTGGATCAGTGACGCGCTGACAAGGCCCTTGTAGCGGTCTAAGAGAGGCGAGGTTTCCATAAGAGCTGCTCCTGTGAATCCTTCTTCGTGTCAGCGGAATGTGGCGGTACTCAAAGCTGTGATCATCGACCACTTTTATACAAAACAAAGCACAGGAACTCGTAGGTCCGTTGCCAGCCTTCAATGGGACCGCAGTGAATAGCCCATTAGGTGCGACAACTTGCCAACCAATGACCAAAACGCTAGACTGCACCTGAACAACAGTATACCCTACCATCCGCATTAGGTGCAATAACGTATCGAGTAAAGCTTTCATTTTTTGTTACTGATTCCCACAAAATGTTCCCATCCCTTGCAGAAGGTCCGCTCAAAGCGTACAATGGATCTCTGAAGTTGTCGAGCTACGCCAAAAAACTCGGAATCCATTACAACACGGCTTGGCGGATGTTTAAACGAGGTCAGATTGCTGGCTACCAAGTGCCCACCGGCACCGTGATCATCGAAGAGCCTGTCGAGCAGACGGTAGTTTCGGAACCTCGACGGCAGGTCGTCGTGGTGTACGCCCGTGTGTCTTCGAGTGAGAACAAAAAGAATCTCGATACACAAGCCGAGCGGCTGATCACGTGGTGCAACGCGCAAGGCTGGTCGGTGAGCAAGGTCGTCAAAGAGTGTGGCAGTGGCATCAACGATCAGCGTCCCAAGGTCCTCGCTCTGCTGGCGAACCGAGAGGTCAGCCGGATCGTGGTGGAGCATCAGGACCGGGCGTCCCGCTTTGGCGTGGCCTCTATCCAAACACTCCTCTCGATGCAGGAACGGGAACTGGTGGTGGTCAACACTGCCGATACAGCAGAAGATGATCTGATGAGCGACTTTGTGGCCATCATTACCTCGTTTGCTGCACGATGGTAGGGGCCGAGATCAGCCAAACGCAAGACCGAACAAGTCTTAGCTGTGTTACAGCAGAATGGTCCTTCACGTGAGAAAGATCGCAGAAAAATCCACTGAGCAGAAAAAGAAGCGCAAGCGCAAAAAGAAGACGAAGCAGACGCTCACCCACGCAGTTACCCATATTCGTCTCATCGAGGCCAACTCTGGCAAGCTGAATGCCTTAGATCAGCTGGTGGAGGCCTATCTGCCGCTCTGCCAGCAGTATGTCACGCTGTTTTGCACCCAAGAAGCTTCCCCTGACAAGTACACCGATCCCGTCTTTAAAACGAGCCTTTCTGACCGCTTGCATCGGGTCGCGATGCAACAAGCAGCAGGGATCGCCAAGTCCTGGCGCACCAATCGGCAAGCTGCCTATGATGCCTATCTGGAAGACCTGGCCGATTACGCCGAGGCGAAAGCGAAAGCGGAGGCCTCGAAAGTGCCCCTTGAGCCCAAACGGAAGGAACCCGCATGGCGTGAATGGAAGGTGCCAGAACTCCGTGTTCCCTGCATTCAAGCTACTGCCAACGTGGTGATCGTAGAAAAATCAGAGGACTCGACGTTCGACTACTGGTTGCGGATCTCCACCTTGGACAAAGGCCATCCCCTGCGTGTCCCGGTCAAACTCGCCTCCCATCACAAAAAAGCCCTCGAAGGCCGGACCCTCAACACCTCCACGACGCTCCACCGTCGTCGTGGCGTGTGGTGGCTGACTTTGAGTTTCGATGAG
>WNGG01003706.1_pt1 | contig 17199 bp, 13 predicted proteins | sample 5400661 | NCBI WGS metagenome assembly WNGG01 (sample SAMN13153372, study PRJNA577476) | soil metagenome | isolation source: 100 cm soil or saprolite under Garry oak tree replicate 1 | place: USA:California | collected 2016-06-15 | reverse complement strand
TCGGCCCGCTTCCTCGCCCGGCACACGGAATGGTTCCTGCGCCTCGGCACACCGGGCGGTTACAGCCCGGAACGGCTGCTTGAGCGCACCCGGCCGACGCTGGCCTCCCCGGCATCGGCGGTCGAGGGACTGCACCTGTTCACGTTCAACCAGGTTCAGCAGGCCGAGCAATGGCGCCGGGGGCTGCTGGCACGGGTGGGAGACCGGGCGCCTCTCTGACTGCTGCGGGCGGGCTGAGTCCCGTCAGCTCGCGGGGCTTGCGGTAGAGGTAGGACGGGCCAGCGTCGGAGGGGTCGCTGGAGGCGAGTTCGCCTGCCCAGAACCGGATGAAGCCAGCCCGCTCCAGCGCCCGCCAGGACGCGATGTTGGCTTGCTGGACATCGACGACAGCGGTGCCTGTTTCGGGGTACCGCGCGAACGACAGCGCGGTGAACTGCCTGATCGCGGCGGAACCTATCCCCCGCCCGGTCAGGGCTGGATCTCCGATCAGGTAGTCGATGCCAAACGCTGCCTCCCAGCCGGCCGTGCCGGTAAGGCGCAGCACCTCAGCCCAGTCGGGGTTGTCGGCGACCAGGTAGCGCTGGATGAAGCCGGCCGGTGACCCGTCAACCTCGATCACGAAGATCTCGGTCGGATCGCGGCCGTCAATACACGGCCGGTACCTGGCCTCGACCGCAGACAGTTCGCTGGGCTCGCGCCACCACTGTGCCACATGTGGCTCAGCGAGCCAGCGGGACACATTCGGGAGGTCACTGAGCGTAATAGCCCGAAATACAATCGAATGCAGCGACACGGCGCCAGTATTCCTGATCCGGTTTTAGACGGAAATGTTCCCCGTGCCTTCGAGGGACGTGTATAAACCAGCGTGACGGGCCTTGGTCAGTACGCGTCCCAGATCTCCTCCGGAACCCTGCGGGCCGAGCCTGGCAGGCACCGTCACCTCGTGAAATGTACCCAGGCTGCCTGCTGGAGATGCGGACGGACGGGTTCGTCCTGGCAGCAAGGCAGAGCGCGTGCGGATTGGTGACCAGACGACGATGAGCAGCCAGGGACATGCCCCCCAGGCGCAGTCGCGGCAGGCGGAATGGCCAGTTCTTTCCGGCCTGGTTCTGCCGCCGGCAGAGTCGTATGTCCCACGGCAGGAGATCGGGCTGGGCATGGCCAGCAGCCTGGTTCCGGGCGAGACGACCGTGCTGGTCCCGGCTGACGATCCCGCTGGGAGGATCCTCGGTGGGCTTGGGGGCACCGGGAAGACCGAGGTTGCCGCCGCCCTGGCCCACACTCTCTGGGAGCAGCCAGCGGTTGACCTGGTCCTCTGGATCACGGCCTCCAGGCGGGACGCCGTGATCACGGGGTACGCCCAGGCACTGACGGACGTGGGTGAACCCGACCCTGGCGAGGGCCCTGAGGTGGCCGCCGCTCACTTCCTGACCTGGCTGGCGACAACGGAGCGGCCCTGGCTGGTCGTCTTGGACGACCTCACAGACCCAGACGCGCTGGAAGCGCTCTGGCCCGCTGGCGTCCAGGGACGCGTCGTGGTCACCACATCCCGGGCAGAGACGGCCGTTCAGGCACCGAACCCTCGCGGCGTGGAAGTGGGGGTATTCAGTCCGCGCGAGGCGCTGGCGTACTTGTCCACGAAGCTGCACGCCGATCCTGATCAGTGGATCGGGGCGCTTGACCTGGCGACCGAACTTGGGTTCTTGCCGATCGCGCTGTCCCAGGCCGCAACAATGATGGCCGACACGGGGATGGACTGCCGCGAGTACCGGGCCCGGGTGGTCGAGCGTAAGCAACGGCTGGCCGGCGAAGCGGGTGCCTACCCTTCCATCGTTGCCACCACCTGGTCACTGGCGGCTGAGATGGCTGAACAGCTCGCTCCAGCCAATCTCGCACGCCCGGTGCTTGGGCTGCTGTCGATGATGGATCCACACGGCATTCCGGGCGCCGTGCTGACCAGCAAGGCGGCGTGCGCGTACCTGACCCGCTCCCGGGGGGCCTCCCCGGTCGACGAAGCTCAGGCTCGGGCCGCTTTGTACAACCTGGCCCGGGTTGGCCTGGTCACCATCGACACCACGAGCGCCGCCCGCACGGTGCGGGTGCACGCCCTTGTTCAGGCCACAGTGTGGCAGAACCTAGCTGCCGCCGAATGTGACGTCGCAGCCAGGGTCGCTGCGGACGCGCTGCTGCAGGCGTGGCCGAGGCGGGGGGCACCCCCCGACTTCGAGCAGGCCCTGCGCGATTGCACAGCGACGCTGTACGCGCAGGCGGGCAGGCTCCTCTGGGCACCCGACTGTCATGATGTCCTGCTGCGTGCCGGGATGAGCCTGGACAAGCGCGAACTGACCGGGCCGGCGCTCGACTACTGGCAGAGGATGCTCGACACCAGCCGCCAGGTGCTCGGCCCCAATCATGCTCACACATTTCTGGCCCGTGACCGCCTGGCAGCCGCCTGCCAGGCGGCCGGCCGCCTCGACCAGGCCATCACCACGTACGCGGGTGCCCTTGCCGACCGGGAGCGGAAGCTGAGCCCCGGGCACCCGGACATTCTGAGCACGCGCGGCAGCCTGGTGCGCGCGTACCGTGCCGCCGACCGCGCAGCGGATTCGGTCCTGCTGGCTGAACGCACACTTGCTGAGTGCAAGCACGTCCTGGGCCTGGCACACCCGGACACGCTGACCGCATGCAGCGAGCTTGCCCACTCCTACCTCAGCGCTGGCAGGCTCGACGATGCCAAGGCCGCTTTCCATGACACCCTGACCGGACGGGAGCAAGTGCTCGGGCCCGCCCACCCGGAAACGGTTGCCACTCGTGGCAACCTCGCCTATGCCTACCGGGCAGCCGGCCAGCTCAAGGAGGCGATCCCGCTCTATGAGCGGACGCTGGGTGACCGGGAACGTGTGCAGGGGCCCGGCCACCCCGACACCATCACCGCCCGCGGCAACCTGGCCTCGGCGTACCGGGCGGCCGGGGCGCTCAAGGACGCAATTCCGGTGTACAAGCGCACGCTGGCCGACTGGGAACGGGTCCAGGGGCCCGGCCACCCCGACACCATCACCGCCCGCGGCAACCTCGCCAACGCCTTCCACCTGGCGAACAAGCTCAAGGACGCAATCCCGCTGTATGAGCGCACCCTCACGGACTGGGAACGGGTGAAGGGCGCCGGCCACCGCGACACCTTCACCGCCCGCGGCAACCTCGCGTCCGCTTATCACTCCGCCCGCAAGCTGGCCAAGGCGATCCCGCTGTATGAGCGCACCCTCGCCGACTGCGAGCAGGTGCTGGGACCAGGTCACCCGGACACGCTCGCCTCACGAGGCAATCTCGCGCACGCGTATCACACTGCGGGACGGCAGGCGGAGGCGCTCGCGATGTTCGAGCAAACGGTCAAGGACAGCGAACACGCGCTCGGCCCGGAGCACCCGCTGACCCGGACCGCCCGCGAGAACCTGCAAGCCGCCACCCGCTCATAGCGGGCTGTCAGAATCCCCGGGGGATAACCCGTTCAGTCACGAAAGTGCCCCAGTTGGGGATGATCTCCACGAGGCCATCCGCCGCCAGCGCTCCCAGAGTCTTCGCCTTAGAAGGCAAGGGATTCAGTGGGTAAGCCGTTACCGTTGGCCTTGTGCGGTACGGAATCTGCATCTCGCCCGCTGGCCCGGGTGGCGACCCCCGGTCGATGGCCGAACTGGCCGCCGAGGCTGAGCGGGCCGGCTGGGACGGCGTCTTCCTTGAGGACTACATCGTCTACCAGGGTCAGCAGGGAACGGCCACCTACGATCCCTGGGTAACCATGGCCGCCATGGCGGTCAACACGACCAGGGTGCGCCTTGGCACGTCGGTCACGCCGCTGCCACGCCGCCGGCCGTGGAAACTGGCGAGTGAGGCGATGTCGCTCGATCACCTCAGCGGGGGCCGGCTGATCCTCGGCGTTGGCTCCGGGGACGTGAACGACCCGGGTTTCGGTGCCACCGGCGAGCCGCTGGAACCTGCTGCCCGTGCCCGACTGCTGGACGAGGGGCTGGAGGTCGTGACCCGGCTGTGGAGCGGCGAGCCAGTCACCTTTCACGGGCGCCACTACCAGGTCGATGATCTGAGGCTGTCACCGCGCCCCGTGCAGCAGCCCCGCATCCCGGTGTGGGTGGGCGGTGACTGGCTCCTCAGCGGTGTGCGGGCAAGGGCGGTTCGCTGGGACGGCTGCTGTGTGTACAAGGGTTCGCCAGACGAGGAATGGCAGGACCTGACCGCCGCCGACGTCCGTGACATCCGCGCCGCCGCCGGCCGGCCCGAGTTCGACATCGGCCTCGGCGGGCGGGAACGCGCCGACGATTGGGACCGCGACCGAGCACACATCCGCTCGATCGCGGAGGCCGGAGCCACCTGGTGGACCGAGTGGGTGGAGCCGGGCGACAGGCAGCGCACCATCAATGCGGTGAGGCGCGGCCCATTGCGCATCGACTGACCAGCCGGTGGTCAATCACACGTCTGCCCGCTACTTCTGCTCCCGGTCGCGCTGCCTAGGTCGGCGTGTTTCGCCAGCTGCCAGACGGGGCCGAAACGGTCGATCGCGTGTCCTGTGTGCTCCCAATCAGCCCGCTCGGCGGCATATGCACTTGATTCAAGATGTTCGTGCCACCCGCCGGCCAGACAGGGACGCGCGGTTTGTTTCTGCTCGTGACGGGCAGCGTCGCAGATGGAGACCGACGTCTCGTGAGTGAAGTCTGCGCGGGCGAAGAGTCATAAGGGTGGCGCCAATGAATCCGGTGGAGCGGGCCATCCGGCGTGTGGACCGCTATCAGCAAGACCACCGCTGGCTGGGCTTTCCGTTTGGGGTGATCAAGAAATACGGCGACGACAACGGTGGCCGGCTGGCGGCGATGCTCACCTACAGCGCTTTCTTTGCTCTTTTTCCTCTGCTGTTGCTGCTGGTCACGGTGCTCGGGTTCGCGCTTGGCCATAACACCGCACTGAGGCAACGGGTGGTGCATTCAGCGCTCGGCGAGTTCCCGATCATCGGAACGCAGCTGGGAAGCCACGTCCACTCGATGCGGGCCACTGGCTTGGGGTTGGCTATCGGCATCGCAGGCCTGATCTGGGGAGCTCGCGGGCTGACCCAGGCCGCGCAGCATTCGATGGCTGAGGTGTGGAATATACCTGGCGTCGACCGGCCTAACTTCTGGATCAGGCAACTGCGAGGCGTCGTGCTGCTGGCCGTTTTCGCGCTCGGCCTGGTGGCCACCACCCTGCTCACCGCTCTCGTCGGCGCCGACGGTCAATCGGTTGCGCTGCACGCTGCAGAAATCGCGTCCTCGGTCGTCCTCAACACAGGCCTGTTCCTGGTCGCCTACCGAGTTCTCACGCCTGCGGTCATCCATACCCGCCGCCTGATCCCGGGGGCCCTGCTGGCGGGTCTCTCCTGGCAGGCGCTGCTGGCCTTGGGCAGCTACCTGGTGGACCACTTCCTGCTGCATGCCAGCGAAGTCTATGGATTCTTCGGCGTGGTCATGGGGCTGCTGTCCTGGCTATACCTCGGCGCGGAACTCACGGTGTACGCCGCGGAGGTCAATGTGGTACTGGCACGGCGCCTTTGGCCGCGCAGCATCGTGCAGCCCCCACTCACCGAATCAGACAAACGCATGCTTGCCGACCTAGCCAAGCAAGAGGAACGCCGCCCCGAGGAAACGGTGCAAGTCACCTTCACCGCCAGCCCCTACCCGCACAACGATGACCGGCGCGAGGCCTGCGTAGCCGGCGCCGGCCAGGTTGGTGACGATGCCGAACGCGCTGCGTCCGGTGATGTTCAGGCTGGCCGCGATGTCGTGCAGGCGCCCCCCGGGCCGTGAGCGATGCGCAGCAGAACCCGGCCATGGTTGGTCGGGAGGCCCAGTTCGCCACCTTCAATTAGGTTACTAGTTTCTGGAAAGCCATTGCTAGTTTTGTGATGCGAGCGTAGTTTGAAGTCAGGCACCGGAAGTCAGCCGCCGATGGCGGCCAGCTACCCGGGGCTACCGGAGGAGCTCATGCGCATCGACCCGGTCTTCAGGATCGGCCGTGCTCAAGATGCTCGCATTGCCGCGCTCCCGGCTGACTCTGCCGGTGTCCGATGCAAGCTGCCGGGCCAGACCCTTGGCCTGGCAGCAGCGGCAGCCGTGACCCGACCCGAGCCCACTGCACCCCGTCCGAGCACTACCCCCGCCCGGCCGCTGCTTAGCCCTCGAGGGTGCTGGGATTAGCTGGGACGTCGACAGAATGTTCCTTGAGCGCAGCGAGGGGGACGATCTCGAGGGCCCGCTCGTGGGTTGACGCCAGCACCACGGGGGCGGCGACGCCCTCGTGGTGAGCCCGCAGCCAGTTCACCGCTGTCACGCACCAGCGGTCCCCGGGCACGAGGCCTGGGAACCGGAACTGGGGCACCGGGGTGCTGAGATCGTTGCCGATGCGACGCTGGTGCTCAAGGAACTCAGCGGTCACTACCGCGCAAATCGTATGGCTGCCCCGGTCCTCCGGCCCGCTGCTGCAGCACCCATCCCGGTAGAACCCTGTGACCGGGTCGGTGCTACAGAGCTCCAGCTCACCACCGAGCACATTGCGGTCGCCCATCCCCGCAGTATCGGCGCCACAGGACCCGCCCCGCAAGCACCCCCGCAGCGGCAGATCGGGACATCGCATTGGATGCCTTCTTCGGCCAGGCACTGGGGCGGACGTTCGTGCTGGTGGGTCTGCCGACACCGGTAATTCTGCCGGAGAGGTCGTCATCACCGCCGCAGCCCCGCTATCTGGCCCGGACCATTGATCGAATTAGGCCCGTCGGCCCAGTCCCGGGTAGTCGACGACCAGGCCGTCATCATCGAACACCACATCCGCGGAGAAGGCCCCGCTCTGATACCGGATCACCGCTGCCCCTGCCTGCGGGCCCGCGGCGGCTGCGGGAGGGCCCACGAAGGTGTACCTCTGCGCGGATGGGCGGACCGACAGGTCGGGCACGCTGACCCAGGCCATGACGAAGTCGCGCGGCGCGGCGCCATGCAGCAAGCCGTGCCGCAAGACCGGCATGGCGTTGGTGACCGGGCACTCGCCGAGATCGCAGTCGAGGGCGGCGGCAAACGCCGCTGGATCGCCGCCAGGCTCTGGCAGGTCTACCTCTCCTTCGACGCTTGTTTCGATTCCCCAAGAGCCCTGTGGATCGCGCGAAAGCACCAGACGGCGGCTCCAGTTCGCACCCTGAGTTCGGGCGAGCAGCCTGCGGGTGATGAAACCCCCCACGCAATCCAGCTCGTAGTCCAGCCGGTAGGACAGCGGGGCGGCACTGACCGCCACGCCAGCCGCCCGCAGGTAGGTGTCGCCCAGGCTCACCTCGGCGAACTCGGCCCCGCGTTCTTTGATCCAGGTGATCGCGCGCATGTCGCAGAGCCTACGGTGGGGTTTGGCCTGCTTCCACGCCAGGAGCGGTGCTGAGGATTTCCTGCCTGTCACCTGCACCGCTTCCCGCTAGCGCAGGCGGCGATCTAGGCTCGTCTGATGTGGGCGGGCATGAGGTTGTGCTGTTGCACGGCCAGCCAGGTTCGGGTGCGGACTGGCAGCAGGTTGCTGACCGGTTGCCGCGCGAGCTGGGCATCGTGGCGCTGGACCGGCCCGGGTATGGGGCCAGCCGCCAGGCGGCGAGCGGCTTCGCGTTCAACGCTCGCGCGGTCCTGGCGGAGCTGAATGCGCGGGGCATCGAGCGGGCGGTGCTGGTTGGTCACTCCTACGGGGGAGGCGTCGCGCTGTCGGTGGCACACCTAGCGCCTGAGCGGGTTGAGGGGCTGGTATTGCTGGCCAGCGTCGGCCCGGGCTGCCTGACCGGCTGGGATCGGCTGCTTGCCGCACCGGTGGCCGGGGAGGTATCCGCGCTCGCGGCGTGGTGGCTGACGCCATGGCTGGCCCGGGCCCGGCTGGCTGCCCTCGCCCGGCTTCGGCGGCGGCCCATCGCCGCGGACGAGCACGTGAACTGGCACATCTGGGGCAACGCGCATCACGATCACGGGCCGCTGTGGCGCAGCTTCCTCACCGAGCAGCGTGCGCTGGTACGCGAGCTCGGCGACCTCACCGCTTACCTGCCGGGCCTACGGCAGCCGGTGCTGCTGATCGCTGACCCGCATGACACACTCATCCCGGTCAGCACGACGCATCAGCTGGCGGCGGTCCTGCCTGATGCCCGCGTTCAGCTCCTGAACCAGATCGGCCACCACCTTCCCCGCCGTGGGGCGCCCGAGATCGCGGCCGCAATCGTTCAGTTCCTGGCGGCGCTGGACAACCGGCCAGCGCCAGCTTGACTGCCCAGCCAAAGCCGGTGTGGTCCGCAACGGATTTCGCGGGATTGCCCGGCGACCCGCCAGCCAGCAACGTGCCCGGCACGAGCGGAGTCGGCTTCGGCCAGGAACAACCGGGTCCGGCCGGGTACGCCAAGGCAGCGCCCCACGGGTCAGGTGAGTACAGGTCGCCGGGCTGCCAGGGGTGCGCGCGCCGCTTCCCCGGTACTGGGTTTGGGGTGAGATCCCGCAGGCGCTCGCGCGGGGGAACAGGGCACGTTCCGCCGACGTTTCGCATAAGGGATATTTGTGCAGGCGAGAGAATAGATGATGGCGCAGTGCATCACATGCGGGACCACATTGCATCCCGAAAGAGCGCAGAAGTATAACTACTGCCTGGCTCGTGAGTGCCAGGAGAAAAACGCAAAGGGCCTGACCATGGTGGCCGTGGGGATGAACAAGGCCGCTGATGAGCTCCTGATCCTGGATGAGCGCACCCGCGAGGACTTGGCCACCGGCAAATACCGTGATCAACGGCGAGGCTCCTTCGGCACTTCCGCCCCGGCACCCGCGCAGCAGGCCGCTCCCCGCGCCACCCGATCCTCCGGACGGTCAGCTCGCCGCGCCCAGCCGCAGCCGCCCCGGCGTTCACCTGCCCCCGCAACAGCCCACCGCCCGTGGACCCAACGGCAGGAAAAGCTCGCACTCATCTACAACGAGCAAGGACTTCGGCCAGCCGAGATAGCACACAAGCTCGGCGTGAGCACCTATACGGCGACCCAGATCATCCTCGCCGCCAGGAACCGCGCGAAGGGCTGACCGCCGCTGACGCGCCCAGAGCGGCATGAAACGTTGGGCTGCTGCGGGCAGCACCGCGCCCGGGCACGTCAGCGGTCGGGAAATTACTTCAGAAGGGTTCCCATGCAGCATTACGTCAGACCGGACGGGTTGCCGCCGGTCAACGGCTACAGCCACGCAGTCGCGTTCAGCGGGCCCATGGTGGTGGTCTCTGGCCAGGTCCCCGTGGATGAGCAAGGACGACTGGTCGGACAGGACGACCGGCGCCAACGGAAATCCTCGGGTCAAGCTGCTGCCTCCAGCGCAGCTAACGACGGTCCCGGCAAGCCCCGCAAGCTGCGGACCCCGTGGTCCTCGTGAGAGACCGATGGCGTTCGGCGTGGCTGCGGCGCCCGGCGGTTCCACTGCACGGCACCCCTGAACCCGTCCAGACAGTGGGCAAGCTCGGCGGCCGGAGCAGGCCGGCTTATGAAGTAGCCCTGCGCGGCGTCGCAGCCGAGCGCGGTGACGAGGTCGAGGGCCTCCTGCGTTTCCACCCCCTCCGTCACGATCCGCAGGCCGAGAGTGTGGGCGAGCTCAATCGTCGAGCGCACGATCGACAGGGCCTTGGCATCCCCAGGAATTCCGGCGAGGAAGCTCCGGTCGAGCTTCAGCTCATCGACCGGGAGCTCACGGAGGTAGGCCAGCGATGCGAACCCGGTGCCGTAGTCGTCGACCGAGATATGGGCGCCCAGTTGCTGGAGGCGCCCTAGCACGTCAATTGCGAGGTCAGGGTCGGCCATGAGGGAGGTCTCGGTAATTTCGATGGTGAGGCGGGACGGCGCCACACCCCGCCGGAACAGCAGCTCAGCGACTTTTTCGGGCAATCCCTCGTCGCGCAGGTTCGTTGTCGACACGTTGACGGCGACGTCGAGTTCCAGCCCGTCCCGTGACCATTGAGCTTGTTGCGCCAAAGCCTGATCGAGCACGTTCATGGTGAGCGCGTCGATCAGGCCGGTGTGCTCGGCGAGCCCGACGAATCGGTCCGGGCCCAGCAGCCCGTGCTTGGGGTGCTGCCAGCGAACGAGGGCCTCGACCGCCCCCACGGTGCTGGTAGCCAGGTCGAGCTTGGGCTGGTAGTAAAGGACCAGCTCATGCCGCGTCAGCGCGCCGGGCAGCTGAGCCAGCAGTTCGAACCGTTGCCGGGTATGGATGTCGCGGCCAGATGCGTAGAGCTCCCAGGCACGATGTCCCCGCTTGGCCTCGTACATGGCCACGTCGGCCTTCTGCAGCAGTACCTGGGCCGTGGTGCCGTGCTCCGGGGAAACGGCGATACCGATGCTGGCGTCCACGCGCATGCTCATCCCGCCAATCAGCAACGGCTGCGTCAGTGCATCGCGGATCCGGTCGGCCAGCCTGGTTGCTTCGGCGACGCTGGCCAGCGGCGTCACAATCACGCCAAACTCGTCTCCACCGAGCCGGGCAAGCGTGCCGGCCGGGCCCACGACCGCGCTGAAGCGGGGTCCGAGCTGGCGCAGTACGTCGTCACCGACTTGGTGACCAAGGCTGTCGTTGATCTCCTTGAACCGGTCGAGATCAACCATGAGCACGGCGAGATCTGCCAGTCCGCCGCTCTCCTCGATACGCGCCTGGAGGGTTCCGAAGAAGAACCGCCGGTTCGCCAGCCCAGTGAGCTCGTCCGTGCGGGCCTCACGCTTGGTTTCGGCGAGGATGACCAACTGGCGGTAGGCGCGCCCAAGCCGGGCGGTGGCAGCGACCAAGGTCAAGATCGCGAGCACCACGCCAAGGGGCAGCAGGGGGATCCAGACGGCATCGACGGTGATGATGCTGAGCGAGCTGAGCAAGAACAGTGCCGGGACGACGACCGGCTGGCCTTGCCGGCCCAGATCGGGCCGCATTTCGCGTCGCTGCCAGGCAGCAACCGCGATGAGAAAGGCACCGATGAGCCAGAGGCTGTCCAGGGGGGTACCCGTGACGTAGGTACCGGACGTGACTCGCAGCACGTATACCGTGTCAGCCAGCGCGAAAATGCCAAACCCCGCCCCCAGCGTCCACCAGAGCGCCCCCGGCCGCCAGCCGCGCATCGCGAAGACGACGACCAGCATCATGACGAGCACCAGGTCACCGATGGGATACGCGAGGTTGGTCGCGACGGTGGCAAAGTTGCCTTGACTGCCGTATGAGATGTGCCCGATGACCACAGTGGACTCAAGCGCCGCCACGCCCAGCGTGGCGATGAGGCCGTCCAGCCAGATAGCGCCGGACCGAGGGGAGCTGGCACGGATGAGCAGTCCCACGCCGATGTAGGCCACCGGGTAGAAGAGAAGGAAGAAGACATCGGAGATCGACGGGTACGGGACCGGGTTCCAGAACTGCACGGTGGTTGTCCAGAGCACGGCGCCCAGGCCGAACAGGCCGAGGCTGAGCGCGATCGCCGCCCAGGCGAGCCGCTGCCCGCGGCCACTGAGCGCCCGCCAGGCGCACAACGCGGCGCACCCGCCGTAACCAAGATTTCCGATCCAGCCGTCATAGAAGGGGCTGGTCGTGTTGCGTGCCCGGAAGACAGTCGACGCGACGTAGATCACAACCAGGACGCCGGTCGCGATCTGGAGAGCGAGGAGCGCTCTGCCGGTGCGAGACCGAAGGTACGGCCTGACCCATGTGGTGAACCCGTGAGGCAGCCCCGCGAGACCCTTCCGAGCGCGCCGGTGAGCCCGCGGGCTGACCACGGTCATCGGTGCTGACGGCCGGGTTTGCGGGCCGCTACGCTTGCCGGCCGGTTCCGTGGCCACCGGATCAAGGGCTGCTCTTCCACGGTGCACGACTCCTCGTCACGCGGGATACGGTGTGTCGGAGGCGCCCACCGCGGGCCGGATCAGGACGCTTCCAGACTAACCGATTCTATTACTCTGTGTCACAGATTGACTACACCCCGTACCCAGAGCCTTGATTTTGGGCGAATGGGCTGTTCCGCATGGAGGGATGTTCAGTGGCCACAGAACGCATCGGCCCGCCCGTGATCGGGGGCGAGCGCGAGATGCTGCGCGCCTTCCTCGACTATCACCGCGCGACCCTCGCCATGAAGTGCGACGGTCTCTCCGATCAGGACCTGCGACGGCGGTCAATGCCACCGTCGACGCTGTCACTGCTCGGGTTGGTGCGGCATATGGCTGAGGTCGAGCGCACCTGGTTCCGCCGGGTGATCAACGGGGAGGATATTCCGCTGGTTTGGTCGGATAAGGGTGACTTCCAGGCGGCCTATGACGCGAGCGCGGCCACGCGCTCGGAGGCGTTCGGCGCTTGGCAGGCGGAGGTCGATCACGCGCGCCGGATCGAGAAGGAGGCGGAGTCGCTTGAGGTGACCGGCCACCAGCCCAAGTGGGACGAGGACGTGTCACTGCGGCTGGTGATGCTGCACCTGATTCACGAGTACGCCCGGCACAACGGGCACGCCGACTTCCTGCGCGAGGGAATCGACGGCACCGTCGGAGCCTGAACCCTCAGCGACCAACTGAGTCGCAAGCGGACGCAGGATGCGGCCCAGGCTTCATGATCGTGGTGGATCGGGGGGCCAATTGCCGCACCGATCCACCACGATCATGGAAACAGCTCAGGACTGGCGGTGCGGGCGCGAATCGCCGCGACCAGGGCCGGGATCACTTCCTTCAGGTCACCGATCACCGCGTACTCGGCGTGGGAGAGCATCGGCGCACCAGGGTCGGTGTTGATCGCCACGATGTGCTTGGCGCCCGCGCAGCCGGCCATGTGCTGGATGGCGCCGCTGATGCCACAGGCGAGATAGAGCTCCGGGGTGATCCGGGTACCCGTCTGCCCCACCTGCTGCTTGTGGGGGCGCCAGCCCTCGCTGGTGACCACCCGGGAGACCCCGACCACCCCGCCCAGCAAGCCGGCCAGTTCCTCCAAGGGCGCGAACCCCTCCGCGCCGCCGACGCCACGGCCCCCGCCGATCACCACCCGGGCAGTAGCAAGCGAAACGCCTGCGGCGTGCTCGGCCGACTCAGCGGCGCATACCCGAAGATCGGCGCTGGCCAATTCGGGCTCGAAGGCGCGCACCGGCAGACCCACGGGCCCCGTCAACGGCTCGGCCGGCACAGCGTCGGTGGCCACCGTCATCAGCGCCGGCGACGCCGCCAACTCCGCGTCCTCCAGCAGCAGGCCGGCCCACCGGTGGCGGACAATCCGGTACTTTCCCGGCTCTGTGCGCTCAGCCGAGACGCAATTGGCCGCCATCGGCACGCCGGTGAGCGCGCCAAGGTGGGCCAGCACCTCGGTGCCCCGTTCGGTGCCTGCCGCGACCACTGCGTCGGCACCTACCTCGGTGGCCAGCCCGGCAAGCGACCGGGCCCAGGCCAGCGGCGCGTAACCCGGCACCGCACCGGGCTCGACCGCGTAAGCGCCGGTCACGCCATAACCGGCCAGCGTGTTTCCGGGCACCTCCCCCGCGCTGGCGAACACCAGCGCCGCCAGCGCCCCGCCAACAGCCGCGCCAGTGCCGGGTTGAGCCGACGGCGCGGCAGGGTCGGATGCGGCGGCGCCCGGGGCGGGACCGGATGGGCCAGGAGCACCCAAGGCGCCGGTTCCGTCCGCCGAAGGCGCGGGACCGGATGGGCCGGCAGCGGCAGCCAGGCGGCGGGCGAACGTGAGGGCCCGCAGCGACGCGTCGGCCGGGGCGCCCGCGTCCAGTTCCACCAGGCACAGGACGGTCCCAGCAGCACCCCCAGTCACGGCAGCCTCCCGCTCACGGCAGCACCGCTGGTCACGGCAGCACCGCTGGTCACGGCAGCACCGCTGGTCACGGCAGCACCCCCATCTCCTCCAGCACCTTGACCAGGGCGGGCACAGCGTCCACCCCGGTGCCCAGCACCGTGGCCTGCTTCCGCTCGGTCTCGGGCACCCGGAGGATCTCCTTGCGCAGCCCCTCCGGCCCCCATTGCGGCTGGTGACTTTCGATGACGGCGCGTTTGGCCCGCAACCGTCCCGGCAGGGACGGGTAGCGCGGCAGGTTGATGCCCTCCTTGACGGTGATCACAGCGGGCAGGCCGAACTCGAACAGTTCCTCGGTCCCCCGGTACTCCCGCCGTGCCCGGGCACCATCCGCAACGATTTCCAGGTTCTTGATCCCGGTGGCGCAGGGCCAGCCGAGCGCGTGCGCCACCCGGACACCGACCTGGTAGTCACCGGTGTCGGCCGCCTCGTTCCCGAGCAGCACCAGGTCATAGCCCTGCCCGGCGTCCGCCCGGCGGCGGGCCTCCGCCACGATAGCGTCCGCGGTGGCGATCGGGCCCCATTCCCGGCCGTCGGTCTCCAGCAGCACCGCGCGCTTTGCCCCGAGCGCCAGCGCCTCGCGCAACTGGTCGGCGGCGGCAGCAGGCCCGAGCGTCAGCACGGACACCATGCCGCCCAAACGCTCCGTAATCTGGACTGCCTCTTCCACCGCGCACTCCTCGTGCGGGCTGATGGCGAACCCCGACATGCGGGTCTCGACCTCCTGCCCGCCGGCGGTCAGCACGATCTTGCCGCCGACCATGGGAACGCGCTTGACGCAGACGAGAATCTCCATCGGCGTCAGCTCCGGACCCGGATGTTTTCCGGGTCGAACAGCGGGGTGGAGCCGGCCACCGCGACCGTGACCGGGTACTGCTCACCGACGTACTCGACCGCCAGGTGGTTGCCCTCGCGTGCCTGGTCCGGCGGCAGGTAGGCCATCAGCAGGTGCTTGCCCACGGAGGGGCCAGCGCCGGCGCTGGTCACATACGACGGCCTGCCGTCGGCGTCCACCAGCCGCTCGCCACCGGCGGAGAGGATGGGCTCGCCGCCGAGCATGTAGCGCAGCTGGCCGCTGGCCGACCGGTGGTGGTCCACCGTGAGGGTGCACAGCAAGGCGGTGGGCGGTGTGTCGCGCTGCCGCAGGTACACGTCCTTGCCGATGAACGGCGCCTGCTTCACCTTCGGCCGGGTCATGCCGGCTTCGACCAGCGTGAAGTCGGGAGTGAGCTCGTTGCCGTAAGCCCGGTACCCTTTCTCCAGCCGGCCGGTGGTGCCGTAGACCCCGATGCCCACCGGCACCAGCCCGTGCGGCTGCCCGGCATCCCACACCCGGTCCCAGACCTTGGCCCCCTGCTCCATCGGCACGTACAGCTCCCAGCCGAGCTCGCCGACGTAGGAGATGCGCGACGCGAGCACGGTCACCCCGCCGATCTCCACCTCCCGGCAGGTGCCGAAGCCGAACCCGGCGTGGGACAGGTCGCCCAGGGTGACTCCCTGCAGCACGTCCCTGGCCTGGGGCCCCCAGACGCCGAGCGTGGTCCAGGCGGAGGTCACATCGGCCAGCGCCGCGCCAGCAGGCAGATGATCGGTGAACCACTTCTTGTCGCTCATCCCGGTCGCGCCCCCGGTGACCACCCGGAAGTGATCAGCCCCGAGCCGCATCACGGTGAGGTCGGCGATGAACCCGCCGCTTTCGTTGAGGAGGGAAGTGTAAATCACCCGGCCGGGGCGGACATCAGCCTGCGCGACCACGACTGACTGCACGGCCTCCAGCGCGGCCGGCCCCGTGATGTCGAAGACCGCGAAGGCGGACAGGTCCACCAGCCCGCACGTGTCGCGCATGGCCAGGTGCTCGGCGTTGATGATCGGTGACCACCAGCGGCCGTCCCACTCGGCGCCGCGGTCAGCGATCCGGCCGGCGTAACGCTCCAGCAGCGGCTCGTTGCAGGCGTACCAGTGGGGGCGCTCCCACCCGGCCGTTTCGTAGAAGAACGCGCCGAGGTCGCGCTCCCGGTCGTAGACCGGGCTGACCCGCAGCGGGCGGCCTGACTCCCACTGCTCGGCCGGGTGGACGATCCCGTACATCTTGTTGAACGCCTCGCCGGCGCGGGCGCGCACGTGCGCGACCGTGCGCTGGTACGGGTAGAAGCGGGCCGGGTCGGCTTCGCGCACGTCCACGGCCGGGACTTTGCCGGACATCAGCTCGGCAACCGCGCGCCCGCAGCCGGGCCCCTCCTTGATCCAGCTCGCCGCGGCCGCCCACAGGCCCTTGACCTCGGGCATTTCGCCGAGCAGCGGGTGGCCGTCCGGGGTCAGCGAGATCAGGCCGTTGATGGCGTAGCGGATGCCGGCCCGCTCATCGCCGAGCAGGTCCGGCATCAGCTCCAGCGCCTCCGCGAGCTGGGGGTCGAAGTCCTCGGCGGTGAACGGCATCTCGGTCGGGGACAGCGCCGCTTCCTCGATCGAGGGGATGTCGCCGGGGTCGACGATCATCGGGCGGTGCGCGTAGGAGCCGACCTCCATGTCGCTGCCGTGCTGCCGCTCGTACATGTTGGTGTCCACGTCACGCACGATCGGGTAGGAGATCTCGCCCGGGGTATCGGCGAACAGCGGGATCGGGCCGACGCTGATCATCTGGTGCACGATCGGGGTGAGCGCCAGCCGGGCTCCGGCCATGCGGGCGATGCGGGGGCTCCAGACTCCGCAGCAGATCACGCAGTTGCCGGTCTCGATGTCACCCTGCGTGGTGCGGACCGCCGTCACCCGCGGGCGGTTCCCGTCGGCGACGGTGTCGATGCCGAGCACTTCGGTGCTGGCAAGCACCGACAGCGCGCCGGACTGCTGGGCGTGCTCGCGCATGAGGGTTCCCGCGCGCAGTGAGTCCACCACTCCCACGGCCGGGAAGTGCGCACCGCCCAGGATCACCGACTCGTCCAGGAACGGCACCAGCTTGGATACCTCGGCGGGCGTGATCACCTGGCCCGCGATGCCCCACGCCTTCGCGGCGCTGCACCGGCGCTGCAGTTCGTGCATGCGCTCCTGCGTGCGGGCTACCTCGAGCCCGCCGCTCTGGGTGAACACCCCGAGTTCGGTGAACTGCCCGGTGCTGTCACGGGTGAGTTCCATCATCATCTTCGAGTACTCGATCGGGTAGATGAAGTTGGAAGCGTGGCCCGTGGAACCGCCCGGGTTGGGCATCGGCCCCTTGTCCACCAGAACAAGATCACGCCAGCCGAGCAGCGCCAGGTGGTAGGCGAGGCTGTTGCCGACGATGCCCGCGCCGATGATGACAGCGCTTGCCCGGGACGGTGTTTCGCTCATGCTG
>WNGG01009724.1_pt1 | contig 17205 bp, 13 predicted proteins | sample 5400661 | NCBI WGS metagenome assembly WNGG01 (sample SAMN13153372, study PRJNA577476) | soil metagenome | isolation source: 100 cm soil or saprolite under Garry oak tree replicate 1 | place: USA:California | collected 2016-06-15 | reverse complement strand
ACTCCAGTCTGGGCAGAAATGGTCGATGATTTAATCTTGATAAACACATTTGAATCTTCAGCAAAAAATAAGCACATAACAAATGATAAAAGTATAGCTCTATCTGTTGTAGAGCAGAACAATCCATACAATATGGTGTCAATAAAAGGAAGGGTAATAGAACAGACCACCGAAGGAGCAGATGAGCATCTGAAAAGGCTTGCCAAAAGGTATCTTGGACTCGGAAAATATTACTACCGAAAACCAGATCATAAGCGAATTATACTAAAGATCAAACCGGAAAACATAATGGGACTATCAATTCATCCTGCGTTCTATTTTCTTGCATATTCTCCTTGGAACAAATAAAATATTTTGTATTCTTCCTGAGACGGCTAGTCTAGACAATAGCTTCTATTAGAATTCCTCCTATGCGAAACTTGTGTCGATCTCTTTTCCGAATATTCCTTCGAGGAAAACAGGTGTAAAGGGCCTGCCGATCGTATGCCTGCTCTTTCAGTCAGGGCCCATGTGCTTCAAGAGCCAGCTTTAATAGGTCGTTCATGCGTCTCCTCTCAACTGTTCCGCCACGGCCCAATTGAACGTAACCTGGGCCTCGGAGTAACTGATGGAACTTCAGAATCCCGACCTCACTCCGGAAACCTGTACCCGAACATGGGAAGGACGCTCTTTGACTGCTCATGGTGGGCTAGTCTTGAATCACATCCCAGTGTTCGACCAGAATCCCGTCCTTGATGCGTACGATGTCGGATGCAATCCAGTTCACAGGCTGGCCGAAGCCCGAAAACCGCCCATGCACGATTTCGAAATCTCCATGGAAGCCATATGGAAATCCAATTGGAACAAATAGCTATGACACCCACATCATAATGCGTACTAATTGTATGCATTAGACCTTGGATACTTACTAGCTAGCAAATTACTACCCTACTTAAATAGTGTAGTCTACAAATGAATAATATATGGTATCGCCTTCATCCAACCAGAAGGTTGCTGTAGTTACCGGTACCTCAAGCGGAATAGGACATAAGACGTCGTTAGCATTAGCAAGAAGCGGATTTCTGACATACGCTACAATGCGCAAATATAAAAAGAGAGAGGAGAAGTATAATTGAGTAGCAAGATCAAAGGCAGTATGATCGATTTCATTTGCGCCGTGCAAAAGGGGCCAGAGCTTCAATGAATTCTAATCATCGACATAACCCCACAACAGCGCCATCATCATCTCCCGCCATTTCCCGTTCAGCCTGGATAACACTTATAGTTATAAGTTCTGTTGGTCTGATTCCAATGTATGGAGAAACTGTAATAATACCTGCCATTCCTGATTTTATCAAAGAGTTTGGAATAACTTACAATACTTCGTCATGGATACTTGCAGCGTATCTGATAGCAGGGGCAGTCATGACTCCCATTTTTGGTAAGCTATCTGATATCTATGGAAAGAAAAAGATTGTACTTGTAATAATGTGTGTTTATACCATTGGAGTTGCACTGGGTGGTTTTGCAAGCAATATTTCCTTTATGATTATTGCAAGAATACTTCAAGGGATTGGAATATCTATGTTTCCAATAGCTTTTGGAATAATTAAGTTACAATTTCCGCAAGAAAAGCTTTCAATTGCTCAGGGAATATTTACAGGGGTATTTACGGCTGGCTCAGGATTAGGTTTAGCTTTAGGAGGAATAATAATTTTCCATTACGGATGGCACTTTGCCCTTTTATCTATGGTGCCTGCAGCCATAATTCTAATCCTAATAGTACGCAAATTTATCCATATTAAGGAAGAGGAGGAGAAGAAACAGCAGCAACTGCAACAACAACCACAACAACCCAAGGTACAAAAGTCAAAACTAGGGACAGAATATTGCTGCGTATTTACAAAAATTGGAAATGAAGAAGAACAAGAGTATTTTCATCCGAAAATAAATGAAGTCGATAATAGGGGAGCTGATTTGTCTATGCATGATGACAAAAATAACAATAATAGTAGTATACTAAAGAAAATAGATATCAAAGGTGCAATAGCTCTGTCTGCTACCATAATTTCATTTCTGATGACACTTACATTTTTGGGAAACATACACTCATCATCGACAATGTCAGGTTTTATACCCGTATTCATTTTCTCAATAGTATCGATCGTTTCGCTGATGCTATTCATAGTTGTAGAAAGAAATCTATCCGCAAAGCAAAAAGCAGCAAAAATGCCAACGACATCAACATCGTCCGAAGCATCATCTTCATCAATGGCAGCAACGGAGGCCCCGTTAATTGATCTCAATCTCCTAACAAATAGAATAATTCTCCTAAATAATATTAGTTTGATGATTTTAGGTATTACAATGTTTATGGTGTATCAAAGCATATCTGTCCTTATAAGGAGTCCCATGCCATTAGGTTTTGGTGGGAATGCGATAAGCGCTGCAAATGTTCAAATTCCTTTTACAATAATAATTCTTGTAGTATCTGTGTCTGCCGGTATTATAATTTCCAAATTTGGAAACATAAAACCAAGTTTAGTTGGAACGATAATTAGCACTTTTGGATTTTTTAGCTTATTTTTATTTCATTCATCAGAACTGTTGATATCTGCAAACCTTGCGGTAGTAGCAATTGGATTGACATTAACAAGAGTTGGTAATTGGAATATACTCTTAGAATATACTCCAAAAGATTCTATTGGAATATCTTTGGGCATGACTGCTATGCTTTTCTTTGTTGGGATGGCTACAGGACCTGCAATTGCAAGTATATATATGCAGGCAAATCAGATATCTATAATAGGTTCAAGCCTTTCGTTTCCTTCTTTGGAATCATATAATATGATATTCATTACAGCTTTTTTTATTTCAGTTATATCTATTGCTCTTATGCTAGTTTTAAAGAAGAAGATGTCAAACGTTATTATTAGAACTTCGTAGCACTCACACACTCTGATCGAGATATTTTAGTATAGGAAACGACAGACCCACCTTCAGGTATTACTAGCTAGAAATAACATGAATTTGCCACAAAGGATTGCCATCGTTTGCATTTAGATATAAATTTAATTCTCTTGCCTTCGTTCTCGTTACTCGAAAGATACCGTCTACTATTCTGATTAGGCGAATAATTCCTCCTAACCAAATAACACGCGTTCGAGATTTTGCTTGAATATATAATCTATGAAAGCAATCCCCCTCCATTCTGATTCAATCGCTTTTCAACTTCTATTCAGTCTTTGATGCTATTGCTTTGTCAGTTAAGTCCAGCAAGTACAGACTTAACCAAACCTGGATGAAAAATTATTACTCTTTCTCCTCATTACCTTCAAGATATTTAATTACATCAATTGCTGCTTTGCAACCAGATCCTGCTGCTGTTACAGCCTGTCTATAGGTATAGTCATAAACATCCCCGGCTACAAAAATACCGTCAATATTAGTATTATTCTCATCATATTTTTTGACATATCCCTTATTGTCAAGTTCAAGCTTGCCTCTAAAGAAATCTGTATTTGGTTTATGCCCAATAGCCACAAATACTGCATCACACATTATTATTGAAGGTGCGTTTGTGTGTACATTTCTTATTCTAATGCCCTTTACCTTATTTTCACCTAGGATTTCGTCAATAACGCTATTCCAAACGAAGGAAATCTTCTTATTGTTGAATGCCCTTTGTTGCATTATTCTGGCAGCTCTAAGCTCGTCTCTTCTATGAATAACCTTGACACTATTAGTGAGTTTTGAAAGAAATAAAGCTTCCTCTATCGCAACATCTCCCCCTCCTACGACTACCACATCTTTTCCTTTAAAAAAGAAACCATCGCAAGTACCGCATGCAGATACTCCTTTACCTTTCAATCTGCTTTCAGATTCTAGCCCAAGCCACATAGCTGAAGAACCAGTTGCAATTATGACAGCTTCTGCTGTATGGACTGTCTCTCCAACGTTGATCTTGAATGGTCTTGATAGAAAATCTACTGAACCAACCGCTGCATCGATAAACTTTGTGCCAAACCTCTCTGCTTGCTTTCTCATATTCTGCATTAAATCAGGCCCTCCTATTGCATCAGGAAAACCAGGAAAATTTTCAACATCAGTTGTAAGCATTAACTGTCCTCCTGGTTCGTTACCTGATATTACTACTGGCTCTAGTCCTCCTCTTGCTGCATAGATAGCAGCTGTTAATCCAGCAGGACCAGACCCAATTATGATTACTCTATTGTTATTATTGTTATGTAGATTCAGATGAATGAATAAAGGGAAATTTTGGTATTAAAAGTTTAACAATGGGATACGTTTAGTTTGCCACTTACCTACTTGCCCAATCAAACGACATAAATAATTAATAAATATATGATAGTGAGAATGACACAAAACATGTTTGTTTGTGATATTTGTGAGAGCGATATGAGTTCCTCTCATTATCATATCCCAGCAGAGATGAAGGAAGCAAGCGAGATAAAGTTTGTCCATATGGAATGCTGTTCGGCTGAAGAGATAAAAAAGAATCTTCTGTCATATGCGCAAAATCAGATCAGATTTTATAGTGATATTATAGATCTAGTCAATGATACTAATATGAAGAATATCAAGGATTTTGAAATGAAATATGGCAATTATGAAGAGGTCTCTCAAGGTATTCGTATAGACCGTGACACCTACATAGCCAGCTTGATATCAGAGCTGAAAAAAAGATAGGCCGGAAGGCATATTCATCCTTGGTTCTCTAAAAGAATCTAACGTCTCTACACCAACTCTATGTTCATATTACTATACTTATTCTCCCCTGTCTTTTACTGTTGAGTGTCTAATAGTTGAAGAGATCTCTTTTAAGCATCAAAACACAGATAAATCATATGTCTACAGATATAAAAAATTCTGAATGGAATTCGTTAATAATGGATAAGCAGCTTTTGGCAGCTGATTTTTGGGCACCATGGTGTCCATACTGTATGCGATTGAAACCTGTCTTTGATTCAGTGGCGAGAGATTACGAAAATATTAAATTCGTAAAGGTTAATGTAGGTGAAGAGTTGGAACTAGCAACTAGATATGGAATTCAAGGCATACCTGTCATAAAGTTCTTCTGTGAAGGTAAGGAGGTAGGTGAAATTGTCGGATATCTTCCTCAAGATCCATTAAAGAAGGAGATCGAAAATATATATAAAAATGCTCCAAATTGCCTTGCAAATACATCTCTGAGGAAATAACAAGGCCGTTCGAACGGAACTTGTTATGCCTGCTTGGGTAATTCGCTGGTTGGGAGATGTAAATTCAGCCCAATCTCAACCACTTACCTAATTCTTCGAAAGTAGTAAAATAGAACACAATCTAACCAACCATCCCTTCTTATAAAAACTACCATCATCTGTGGTCGTATAAAAACTACCAACCATCCTTTTTTCTGCAGTAGTGACAAACACTCTTCTAGCTGACTAAAGTCTAAAAGCTCTTTAAGATGTATCTGTGCGCCACTCACGCAAGAGCTGTGTTTACAGCACTTACAAAATTACCAATTGTAACTGGTTTTTTTATAATATCATCTGTGGACTTTACATCAGGTAATATACTTATAAGCTCCGGTACAGCATCTAAAGCAGATACAAAGAGTATCTTGATTTTTCTATTAATTGCCTTCAATCTATAGTATAACTGTAATCCGTTGAGGCCAGGCATTCTTATATCTAAAATAGCCAAATCATAATGAGATGGATTTACCATAGCAAAGTGTGTCAGCGCTTCCATAGGATTTGCAAATGCTTCAACATTAAAGCCTTCAGAAGCTAAGCCTGTCTTGAAAGTGTAGAGAATGTCTTCTTCGTCGTCTACTAACAATATAGTTGGAGTATGTTTTCGATCCCGCTCCGTCTCAGACTGATTAAATGTACTCCTATCATTGCGGTGTAAAGAGAATACAGGATACTTGTTAAATTCACCTTGCTGGTCTTCCGATCCTACTATCTCCTCGAAATGATAATAATCTTCTTCAAGTGAAGAAAGCAAAGAGAAGGATTGTACAACTTTATGTAGGCGATCACCTATCGCTAACCCATTTGGTGCTGCCTTTGAGTTTATCTTTGCACACATATTCATAGTCGGACCGAACAAGTCATCGACTTGAGACGTAGTTGATCTAGCAACCTCTACTCTACCATAATCAGCGCTAATTCTGTAGCTAAGAGAGGGTAATTCGTCTTCATGCAACTTTTCATTAATTGTATCACGAGCTTCTATCATCGTTATACAGCCTTCGATCACATCTTTAAAGGAAGATTTGTTAGAAGAATCTGATGTTTTAGGATAATAGAAGATCAAACAATCCCCAACATTCTTTATTATTTTGGCTCCAAAGTTTCTTGCTATTGCCGCCATCGTGTTAAGGAAAATCCCATAATATTTCCTAACTTTTTCTGGATTATTAATACTAGAAGTAATCCTTGTAGAATCGACTATATCGACAAAACAAACACAACAATCTTGCGATCTAATGAAAGATACTTCCTCAGTGTCAGCAGCTTGACTATTTCGATCCGAAGGATTTGGATAATTAGTTGGAGATTCATTTGCTGCTGGCATATCCTTCAAGAATAATAACGAGATAGTGTTATTTAAGCGATTGAATTCCCATCTAATGAAAAAAAGTCTACCTTAGTCTGGCCCCGCCGCCACACAGTTCATGATAATCTACAAAATAATGAATGTAGATGGCAATTTATATGATAAATTCAATTAATTCAATCTGGTAGAGGCAGAATTTCTTCCATCTGATTAATATCGTATTAATATAATCACTTCAAGATGGAAGAACTATTAAAGTCTGGTCTCGATATATTAAAGCTAAATGTAGCCCCTTTCCCGTGATATTATTCTCAGCCCAGATCTTGGCTTCTGGAATGCTAATCTAGTACTGCTGGTTTGCCAATACCAATGCAATGCGAATGCAATGCAAATGCAAATTTAAAAGTGATAGATTTTATTTGGGTATTAGATAGGGCGACACTTCAATTATGATTAATGTTGCAACAATTACGGCCAACACAAAAATGTGTTCACGTCTTAACTTCATATGTCTCTCCCTTCCTTTTAGGTATATTAGTACATGTTACCAGTATGATGAAAACAACACCAGCTAAAGATAAGTACTTTTGAATGTAAGACGTTTGTGCATATTAGGAAATATATAGATCTACTACGACTGGAGTCTAATATAACAAATATTTAGATTTGCTACCAAATTCTTAGAGTTATTGACTAATCTGCATATTCAGAATGTTTCAAAATATTTTCGAAATTCGACGAATTTAACTGTATTTATGACATGATGTTTCAAATTATTGTCGAGGACTGCACTTATCCCTACGTAATGTCTGTTTCATGAAGCTTTGAATATGGGTATCGGTGTAAGCGTTGGATATGTTCTTCCTCAATAGAAAAGAGAAAGCAAAGGATAATGGTAACAAAACTATTGCCAAGTGTAAGCACTGTGCTATGGAATTTGATGATAAAGAGAGGTTAAGCGTCCATGATAAGAAGGCACATTCTGGAAGGGGAGAAAGGAAGAAGAAAGCTTAACCAAATATCTATTGAAAGAGTGAGAGAGTATACCTCATTCGTTTAGCAGATCATACTTTACCCCACAAACAGCTTTAGTCAATTTCTTGTTAGCGGCGTAGTATGACTACTCGAAGAGGAGTTTGGTAATTTGATATAAATAATTTTGACCGGGGGTGCGTACTCGCACTCTTGAAGGGGATATCCTAATATCTGTAAAGTTATCCTTCAGTATTGAATATATTTAACATTAACTTAAAATTTGGATTATCAAAACTCTAACCTCTTCCATTAAGTAGTTTTCTTTCCAACAATAGTTCCAGCTTGAATTATTGCATTTGGTTGAATTTGTCTACCTGGTAGAATAATTACGGAAGCCCCGATAGTACAATTATTACCGATTACTGCTCCAAAATGGTCAGTGCCGGTATCTACCAAGTTGTCATCAATTTGATATCTTACGTTTTTTCTATCAAGTAATACATTGGCTGTTCCTGAATATCCACCAAACCAAACATTTCTACCAATTATGCTATCCAGTATTACATTTTGATGTGCAATTCTGTCATGACCTTCAAAATATGTCTTTGCAACTTCACAATTAAATCCAATTCTTGTATTTATACCCAACATAGATTTTCTTATAAGGGAACTCATGCCAATGAAACTGCCACTTCCAATATAGAGAGGACCTATTATTTTGCAAAAATCATCTATTATGACATCATCTTCTATTATGCATGGTCCATTAATAATACTTGATTTGGCAACCGTTGCCATTGGGGATATTACAGTATGTGTTATTTCATTGTGTAAAACATCCTGGACTGCTTTCAGAAAATCCCAGGGATAGGTAAGAACATCAACGACAAGATCTTTGCCACTATCGTTATTTTGGTTACTATTAATAGACAAACAAGAATTGTGGATTAGTGAGTTTATAGGTATCTCAAAATTGCTATGTTGGCCTTGAAGCGGTGTAGCAAGATGATAATTAAGAGGGGAAGGTGCGTTGATGGTGGTGGCATATTTTTCAAATCCACGGTTATCATCGCAGAATTCTTTTAGGTTAAGCGTCGGAAAATAATTTTGAATTAATCTCGAAGCATCGGAGAATTCATCAGGCAAACAAATTGTATCGACACTCATAAACTTTTGAGCCATCATTATGTTTCTTACAATCAGAGGATATCCAAATAGCTTAAGTGAAGATGCAGGACATTCTTTGCTCTCAATGAGTGGATAAAGATGATGTGGTGCATTTCTAAAGGTTAATTTCAATTTCTTGTATCCTCTACTCTTTTCCTTTCTTTTTCTTAATTTAGATTAGAATTTCTGTTTGTATATGGTATAATATTTCCTGCTGCTCTTGTTCTGTTACACAAAGATTATACACAAGAAGTAGATTTACTTCAATATTTGATAACTGAGAACAAGATTGAGAAGATAAACGAGTTTGAATTTACTTAAAAAGAACACTAAAACATTCCACTATCACCTTCGGATTCCAAAACAGAATAAAAACTACACTGCATTGATTGTTAGAGCAAATAAATCAAGGTTCAGTTCTGCTCCTTCCATCACGCTTGTTTTACTCAAGGACAATATACAATTGATAACTGGCTATGAATTTCATAGTGCACTTGTCGAATGCATGGAAATAGCCTGATATATAATAAAAGTTCAGGCCTTACTTATTCTAGGTATTCTGTCACAACTTTAACTTCCTTTTGAGTTCTAGACTTTAACTTCCATTAACCACAACTCTGCAGTGGTTCGCAGTTGGAGAGAATCCAATCTGAGCTTACTTCTGGATTGTGAATTGATCTTTGACAGATCCATCATTAGAATAGAACTTTGCACTAAGAGTTCTCCCACTATTCGTTATAGTTACATCTAGAAAGCCATGTACTAGATATTGAGTGATTACATAAGGAGCCTTTCCGTATAACGGGAAAAAATGAGCACCTGCAGTTCCTGCTATTACATATATTCTTCCTTGTGGATTAGTGTAGTTACTCGTATCTGTATTTATTATTACTGGTTTGGTCGAATTAATGCTATTATATTTTATAGGATAAGATCTTTGGTAGTTGTGCATATCTGTATTCAGAACAAGGTCAACATGATATTTATCAAATAATGGGTGGTAGGTATCTCTTACTGTGGCAAATGGTAGTACTATAGATGGTGAAGAATATGCTTTTCTATGGTAGAAGGCTATAATCCAATTAATGTTTGGACTCGATGCTGCTTTTGCAAGATCGCTCTTTACAAAATTATACTGTTCTGAACCAATACCCAATGGTATTTCTGTTGATAGTGCAACAAAGTGAACATTTTGGTAGTTGAATGAGTAGTATTCATTTGTAAGATTGAAATGGCTCATGAATAGCTTTAGAAGTGATGGAGATTCGTTCTCATGATTACCTATAGCAATTCTCATTTTTTGGTCTATCGGTTTAACGATTTTAAACCAACAATCGGGGTTTCTGCTTTCGTTAAGATAATCACTATAATAATAATCACCTAATCCTAATACTAAATTTGGATTGGCTTTTACGATGCTTTTCACAGTACTTATCGTATTAGAATTACAGGCCCAATCACCAGCAGCTGCAAATCCAAAATTAGGCAATAAAGCAGTAGTAATATTTTTTGTTGTCATTGGTGATACTGCGTACGAGGGGATGATTATTGCACTTATGATAATTGTTGAAAATATCAAGCCACATCCAATGCTTATTATGAGAATAATGGAATTTTGTTTATGCTGTGACTCTTATGCTTCATCTTCCGTGGATAATTCTGTTGATAAAAATTCGTCGTAAACCGATTCTGTATTATCTCTTTTGACATCAGAGGACAAATTTGTTTTTTTCCTGTGATTCCTACTCACCAAAAGCGTAACAGTATGAAAGAAACAGTGAATATAATATAGTATTAGGTACGCTTCTCTAATAGATGCTACAAGGTCTGCCAAACCATCTGCTCTTGGAATAACATGATATTTAGACAATTGTACTACAAAACAAAACAACCGCAGTTACTTTCATTTCGATCACGTATAACCGCCTTTTACGAAACCATATCTAATATTTTTATGGTTTCAAGAATCAATGAGACAGTAAGATGAGATAGAGTCTATGGACCGATTGTGAATTGCGACTAGACGGCTAATGAGAGGAACCGTCTACGGATTGAATAGCAAGCCAGTGACTATGGTGTCGTTATAGAAAGGACAAACCGTTTCTTATTCAAGATTTAATTAAAATCCCACCTTTTTCATCTTCGAACCACAACTGGGACAGGCAATTTCCTTATGTTGTGTCCCGCATCCTATACAATAATACTTCAATGCCGAACTGTCATTGCTACTAAACATCGAAGACATTGAGCCGAATTTTCCTGTTGCTCCAGGACCACTCATTCTTCTCATCATTATCCTCCTCATATATATATTTAGCAAAATGAATACTCCAAATATTGCAACTAGAGAGACTGGGAACGGTAATAGTAGCGAAATGGCCAAGCTTATACCAAATGATATTCCAATCCATAATAGTTGGTTAAGGATGAACTGCTTGTTATTATTGATACTCAATTTTCTTTCCCAGTCTATGATTCGTATATATTGTAATTAAATCTAGTGGTTATTTCTTACTTACTTGGTAGCACTAAGGTTACTGTCTAGTACCATCGAATTTGTCAAACGCAATTAGTTCGCAAGTAATATTTCCATCGATATTCGAAAGATAATTAGTTAAGGATCGTTGTTCCTTGGGCATTATTGTCCTAGTGAAAATAAGCATTATTCTATACTGACCTTGCCTTTATGAGAACATAATCGATGATACCTTCTTGATAGGCTACTTTCATTTTCAATGCTGATTTATAGACAATTTTTTCAAATAAGTCATAAGAGATATTAAGAAAATAAGATGATAATAGCGATGAGTTCTCGTCTTTCAACAGTATGTTTTTTATCACGCTTCTGTTTTGCATGTAGTAGTTTGCCAAGGGCTCGTACACGTGAGATCCTATCCATTGAATATCAATAATATCAAATCCTACATTATTAATCATCGATTCTATATTTTTCAATTCATAGTGTTCCGAGGCCCACAAAAATGAGAGGATTCCAAGTTTCATGAACTCTAGCATGGTTGGAGTTAATAGTGAATTGCATTTAGGTAGTTTCATAACGGGTATGGCTATAACAAGTAGGCCATCATACTCCAAAATTCTCCTTGATTCTTGTATAAATTGAACCAATGGTTTAAAATGCTGCGCAGATTCTAAAGCAATTATTCTATCCATGCATTTATCTCGAAATGGGAGGATTTTGGCCGTAGCATTCACCAGCGGCATAATCTCGGTGGCATTAGTAATGGTATTGGCAATAAAAGATGCTGATAGTAGTGATCGTGCAGAGATTTTATAATTTACAATATTATTATTATTATTATTATTTGCTCTCTGCCTCATCAACTCTGAAGCCACCTTCTGTTGCAGAAAATTGATATTTACACAGATAATATTTAATGGAGTATAGGCTAATTTCCAAAGCATTGCTGGATCCGAGAATCCGCTTCCTACGTCTACTAAATTCTTTGCCAAATCCAATTCAGCAAACTTTCCAACTAATCTACATAATTCATTTTGTGCTTCCGTGGGATTTTGGGTGTTATCAGTCCAAAAACCAAAGTTTAACATATTATTTCCAGTTGCACGCAGAAAATAAGGTGCCAAAAAATCATAATAATTGATCATATCCCAATCATTCCGTCTCAAAAACCATAGTGCTGTTTGAAGTAGTTTTTTTATGTCTAAAGACAATATATATTCATGTTTCTAATTGGCTAAATATATACGATATAATATTTGTATTAAGCGGGATATCGCTAATAAACACATACACAGGGTAGGTTGCACCCTTATTATCCTGCCTTATTTTGCATCCTTTTCATTCCTAAATTCCTCTTCTCCTTCTCCCTTTCCCTTTCCAAACGATCTCAGAAGAAATCCACTGAATATCAAGACTCCGGTAAGAGCAATTGCTACAATCGTTTTTCCCAGAGGTACATTTAGTAATAATGCAGTAATTAAGGAAATCGCTGCTCCTACTATGCTTAACGGTAACCATTTTTTAAGTGCAACCGATGATCTAGCCAAATTCCAAACCTAAATAATGATAATTAATGGTTTTATTAATGGGTTTATAAATATCTGAGGCGTGTGCCTCCAAAGGATTATTTGATCCAGTGATTAAAACACATAGGTCTCGACAACTATGTGATTCCTTTGCCTGTATATTCAATCGACAGTTCTTGCCAAATTTATGTGCAGGAGAATTGCAGCAAATTCTGCTGTAGTGAGAGGAACAATATGTGGAGGATTGAGGGCGTTCTGACTAAGGTCAAAAGCATTCAGGAGATTATTTGCATGAAGGTCTCTATGAGTTACTGGCGGTAAGCTACAGCGCCATTCTATGAATTTTAGTGTAGACTCAACGTATGATCAATATATCCCTGTTTTGCCTCTAACTCTATAGGAATTATAGAATTACATGAGGTAAAATTATGAAAAAGGAAAATTCGTTATACCTATTAACAGCACTTGAATGACAAATTATGTTTATCGCCGCGAAATTCTTAGCCTCCTTGCCGGTAGGAAAGGCAGACAAAACATAAGAATATAGACGTAGATAGCGAATGAATCTAAAACTTTACTGACTTGCAGCAAATTACTTTATATGATATAGCGGGTGGTTTACTGGAATAATTACAAGTGCTTATAAACAGGGTGTTTAGTTGCATCACTCTACTTTCTTTACACATATATCGCAGTATCTTTCTATCAGGGTGACGCCCTCATCTACCTCGAACAAGGCTTCTTGAGTAGCTACACTACCGCAATGTGCACAGAACTTTGGTTTGCCTTTGCGTTTAGTAAAGGGTCTTAATGCTGTTAACTTCTTGTCCATCTAATTTTCATCTCAGTCCAACTCTTGCCATTATTCATCATCATTAGTTACAACTGTCTCACCTATAAACACCTCCGTGTAACGTAAAGTTGGTTTAATTCTTCATCTTTGCCGCTCAGATCATCAGGCTACTTGGAACCGTGTACGTTACCACGATGCATGATTATTTTGTTCCAAGGTAGCCAAAAACATTCCTTTAAAATTTCAGATAACGCCGTAGTTCAAAAAAGGTTTCAAATTCCGTTAGTGAGAATGTTCTTTTGGCTGAATAACAAGATTCTATCATATCTTGCTTGGAGTGCGTCCCTTACTAGTACATGATCCTACTCTACTACCATTTTAATCATTCTTACGATTTGTTATTCATATATACAACTCACTTCACTTCCAATTAATGATTTTATTTTGTTTGAAATTATTATTTACTGCCTTTCACTATATCGTATTGACAGAAAATACAAATGCCTGTTGTCTTTTCAGACTCTTCTAGTAGGTGCTCACATGAAACACATTTCTCCTGTAGTAACAATTCATGATCAACGCTAAGCCCGCAGTTACGGCATGTCATGCCAGCAGTGTGATAATGTAATGTTGTGTTACAGCTTTTACATCGCATTATAATATCACCAATTCATTTCCTTTGATTCTAGTTGAATCATACACTAATATATATGAACCCAGGTAAGTCGAATTGGTAACATTAAGGTTCGATGGTTCTAAGATTATGATAATGTTATGCTGAAAGCCTCACGAATTACGGTTTTAGGTCATAACGACTTAAAATACTTCGTAAAAGGCCCTTTTTAGATATCGCTGCTCACCCGAGGTTGATTAATAATAGCTAAAGTGGTTATGATATTCCTTTGCTTTAGGTTACAGGATGCCACAGAACAGAACAACAAACAATCTTGTGAAAAAGGAGTTTTGGGCACTGGTAAGGTTGTACAGACGTTTATACAGGAGAAACGCTTTCTATCGCAGACTTCGATAGGTTACCAAAATTGTTTCTGAGACTTAATCACCAGTTCCCTACAGGCTATTACCTCGGATTACCTAATGTGCTCAGTGTAGCGCAGACGAGGAGTAACTCTCGTCAGCGGTGCAGTGAAGCGAATATTGTCAAATAATTAATACTTTAGTGTTAAGACAAAACTCGCGGGATAGATTTATAGTACGAAAGCGCTTATCGTTTAATGTCTTCTGCCGAGACAATTTATCATCCTCTTCCAAAAAGTAATATTCTACATGACGGTAGGACCACTTCACCAATCAAAAAAATAGATTTCTTATTGTGTAATTCATGCTTCTGGTGTGCATCCTATCTTAACTTGGGAACTAGTTTTATCGTTGTTCAATGTCCTCTATGCAAAGAAAATGCAATAGAATGGATACCAATTTCTGCAAATGACGCTTATTCATTTGATTATAATCCAGTAACCGGAGTGATTGTTGAATTCTCAAATCGCAATAAAATCTCAGGGTGACACTAATCGATCTAATGATAAATGTCAAGCACACAACTTGGCTAATTCGTCTTCTTCCTGCTTTCTGACCACCGTTTCATCATCTTGTCAACTTAGTGTGAAGACGTCCCTGAAGAATGTGGAGTTAAAATCGATAGAAAAACAAAAGAATTACGCTTAAACTGATCGCGAAGAAGGAGTACAACGAACAGATCAGAAAAACCGATGCTGTGCTAAGACCACTTCAATCAATACACAAAATAACGTTGGACCGCGCACTCAAGTTCAGGCTTACGAATAGCGTGTGCAACCATAAGGTTCATCATGGCAGTAATCGAAATCGTTGTTGTCCTTGTGGCAAAGCGTTCTATCTTCCTCGCACTAACAAATCACCGATGCATTCGATTCAACATATGCTAGTATTTACCGCTAGCGTATTTTTTGAATTAGGAAACCTGAACCTAGCAACCTCCATTCCACCGGAAGCAGCAGCAGCTAACTAGCAATTTAACAAAGCGTTTTTCTGTCGCAGTATCTTGCAAGAGATATCTCGCAATTTAAATCGGAGATACGGATGACTAAGAATACCGATGAAATTGAATCAGAAATTGCTCATAGAGCCAGAAAAAATCACAAAAAAGTTGAAGTTAAAGGATTGGGACCCTGACTATGATGCAGGCAAAAGAAAAGAAGATGTTGAGAGTGATTTGGCTCATTTTACTAGTCAAATGTCCGAGTTACAATACAAGCTTTTTGCAGCCAAGAGCCAATCTCTCGTGATTATACTTCAAGGAGTTGATGCTTCGGGCAAGGATGGAACAATTCGTCATGTAATGGGAGCATTAAACCCTCAAAGTTGCTACGTAAAGTCATTTAAAGTTCCAACTGAAGAAGAGCTTTCGCACGATTATCTTTGGCGTGTTCATATGGCAGTTCCTTCAAAAGGTCAAATAGCTATTTTTAATCGCTCTCATTACGAAGACGTTATTGAAGTTCGTGTTCGTAATCTAGTTCCCAAGAATGAGTTAAGTCCAAGATATAGACAAATCAATGATTTTGAAAGATACTTATCAGAGAATCATGTAACAATACTAAAATTCTTTTTGAATATTAGCAAAGATGAACAGAAAAAAAGAATTAAAGAGAGATTACAGGATCCAAAAAAACGTTGGAAGATATCTGAAAGTGATCTTCTTGCCAAGAAATATTGGGATAAGTATATGGAATCTTATGAAGACGCTCTGAGTAGGTGTAGCACCAGATGGGCACCGTGGTATGTTATCCCTGCAAATTTAAAGTGGTTCCGTAATTGGGCGGTCGCCCAAACCATCGTCAATACATTAGATAGAATGAAGTTAAAATATCCACAACCGAAAGTAAATGTTTCTAAAGAGTTGGGACAATGGTAGAAGCAGAAGCCACTAACCGTTTGAATAAGACTTTCAATCTTCGAGCTGTTAACGAACTATCTTTCTAGGAGGCCTACCTCCGTCCGAATTGTTTTTCTGGATTGATTGAATATGTTATGAGCATTTTTGTTATAATTAGCGGACGCTCGTAGAATTTGTTTCGTAAATTTCAGATTACATGTGGAACAATAATTAAGAAAGTTATAGTCATCTCTACATCTAGGTTATTTTAATGAAAAATTTCTACCTGATTCCGGTTACATTGTATTTGCTTTTATTAGCCAAAAATTTTTATTCTACTTTTATTTCCTTACCTTTAGGTTTTGTTTGTCCCTTTTTCTTAAATACTACTTCTACTATTCCATTTTTGTAATTAGACTTGGCTGTTTCAAGATCTGCTTCAGGAGGCAAATCAATAACTTCACGATATTTTCTCTGCGGGTCGTTAGATGTTACCTCTAACGAATTGTCATGAACATTTACCTTGATGCTCTCTTTATTGACACCGGGCATTTCTATTACGACTTTTACTTCTTTATCTGAAGTTATAACATCAGCCAACGGTTCCCGTTCAGCCGTTATTTGAGGTCCAGCAGCATAGCCTTTGCCGCTAATACCTGGTACTCTAACATTTCCAAATTCCCTTACTTTTGGTTTACCATCAGGTCCTATAGTCATTGAATATCCATAGACTATTGGGCCTACCTCTCTTACCTTTCCGCCTTGTGGTGTATTATATTCTCTTACCAAGTCTTTGGGTATTCTTTTTTCCATATCTTCAAATTCTCTTTCCATCTGCCGCCTC
>WNGG01004657.1_pt1 | contig 17207 bp, 18 predicted proteins | sample 5400661 | NCBI WGS metagenome assembly WNGG01 (sample SAMN13153372, study PRJNA577476) | soil metagenome | isolation source: 100 cm soil or saprolite under Garry oak tree replicate 1 | place: USA:California | collected 2016-06-15 | reverse complement strand
GACGGACGGCGGCTTGACCCAGGGGAACGGTGACCTCACCTTCCGGCACGTCCTCCCGGGAGGAACGGTAGAGTTTCTTCGGCTCGAGGAACAGGACCGGGTCGGGATCGCGGATCGAGGATGTCAGGAGGCCTTTCGCTTCTTTCGGCGTCGAGGGCACCACGACCTTCAACCCGGGCGTGTGGCAGAAGTACGCCTCCGTGGACTGGCTGTGATAATGGCCGCCCCGGATTCCGCCGCCGAAGGGCGTGCGGATCGTCATCGGCACGGAGAACTGGCCCCCGGATCGGTAGCGCATCTTCGCGGCCTCCGAGACGATCTGGTCGAATCCGGGATAGATGAAGTCCATGAACTGGATCTCGGGCACGGGCCGCAGGCCATAGAGCGCCATCCCGATTGCGGTCCCGATGATCCCGCCTTCGGCGAGAGGGGTGTCGAACACGCGGTCCGGGAACTCGTCAAGCAAGCCTTCCGTACATCGGAACACGCCGCCGTTGCGGCCGACGTCCTCCCCGAGCACGATGACCCGGTCGTCCCGGCGCATCTCCTCGCGCAGGGCGTTGTTGATCGCCTGGACCATCGTCATCGCGGGCATGTTCACGACCTCGTCGCGTAATATTCCTGGTACGGGTCTTCGCCGGGCTTGCCGCCCGGGAGGCGACCGAGCATTTCCGGATCGTCCTTGAACGGAAGCAAATCCGGGTCCTCGTCGAGGCGCTCCTGATAGTCCGGCTGAAGTTCCACGGCCTTGGCGAAGTGCTCGATGACCTTGGACTTGTCGCCCGACCGCGCCGCGATTCGCGCCAAGTTGAAGTGCGCACTCGCCCGCGTGGGCTCGAGCTTCAACGCGCGGGAGAACGCCTCGGCTGCCCCCTCCAGGTCCCCGGCATGGAACAGGTCGTACCCGAGACTGTGCCATGCCTGCGGGTTGTTCGGCTGCGCGTCGCACAGCATCCGGTCGATGCGAGCGGCTTCCATGTAGTCGCCTTCCGCCCCGAGGCACGCGGCGGCGAGGGCGCAGACGTCTCCATCGACGGCGCCTTTGCGCTGCAGGAGCGGGCGCAGCAGCGCGAGGGCTTCCTTCGCGCGGCCCTGCTTGAACAGTTCATGCGCCCGTTGCACGCCGGACGAAGACGAGGGCGCGGGTGCGGGAGCGGCGGATCCTTTCTTCGCCACGACTCACCTCCGAGGAAGCGCCAGGAAGGCGTCTCTCTCCTGTTGGAGGTGGGGAGGCATCTCTGCGTACACATCGGCGAAGATCGTTTCGACGGCGGGGGGCGGGATCCGTTCCGCCTCCTGGACGGCGCGGGTGATCTCGTCCCCGATCTCCTGCTCGAGCCGCGCCTCTCGCGCGTCGTCCCACCATCCCGCGTGCTCGAGGTACCGCCGGAATCGCAGGAGCGGGTCGCGGGCCTGCCACGCGGCCACCTCGGCCTCGTCGCGGTACCGGGAAGGATCGTCGCTCGAGGAGTGAGGACCGATGCGATAGGTGACCGCCTCGACCATCATGGGCCCGAGGCCCTCGCGGGCCTTGCGCGCCGCATCCCGCGTCGCCCGGTAGACGGCCAGGGCATCCATCCCGTCCACGCGGATGCCGTCGAATCCGTACGCGTTCGCTTTCTCCGCGAGCGTCGCCGACGCGGTCTGCTTCGCCACGGGAACGGAGATCGCCCACTGGTTGTTGTTGCACAGGAAGACGGTCGGCGTTCGGAAGACGCCGGCAAAGTTCATCGCCGCGTGGAAGTCCCCGGTGCTCGTCGCGCCGTCGCCGAAGAACACGAGGACCGCCTTCTTCTCACCGCGCAGTTTCATCGCCCATCCGATGCCGACCGCGTGCGGCAGCTGCGTGCCGACCGGCGACGAGATCGATAGATAGTTCCCTTTGCGGTAGACATAATGGCAGGGCATCTGGTGGCCTTTCACCGGATCCTCCGCGTTTCCCATGAGCTGGCACAGGAGTTCTTTCAGCGGCATGCCGCGGACGAGCGCCGCGCCCGGTTCGCGGTACTGCGGGACGATCCAGTCGTCGGGGCCCATCGCCATCGCCGCCCCGACGATTGCGGCCTCCTGGCCGAGCGAAGGACCGTAGAAGCCGATCCGCCCTTGCCGCTGCAGGGCGAGCATGCGGTTGTCGAGGATCCGCTGGAGGCTCATCCCTCGATACATGGCGATGGCCTCGTCCTCCGAGAATTTCGGGTCGAGACGGGGGTCCGTCGAGCCGTCGTCCCGAATCACGCGCAGCGCATCGACCACGGAGTTCCTCGCACCCCCTGAGGCCCGGGGAAAACAAAACGCCCGGTGCGGCCTTAAGCCTTGCGACCTGAGGAATCTCTAAATCATTCGCACCGTTTTCCGTGCGGTGACTGGTGGTCCTTCCGGAGCGGACGCGGGGCTATCTCGCCATCATCTCCGCGGCGGTCCTCTTCGGGATCTGGCCCACCCTTTCGAAACTGGTTCTCAACTCGGTCTCTCCGCTCGCCATCGCGTTTCTGATTCAGGTAATTCCAGGAGCCGCGCTCTTGCCGTTCGTACGGCGTGTTCGGATTCAACGCTCCGATTGGAAGCTCGTCGCTCTATCCGGCGTCGTGGGAGCAGTTGTCGGACCGTTGATCTATTTCTACGGTCTCGAACGGACGACCGCCGCGAACTCCGTTCTGTTATCGAATAGCGAATCGCTCTTCACGATGCTCCTTGCCTACGCGTTCCTGCGGGAACGGGCGACGCGGCGTGAGTACGTCGCTTTGGCAGGTATCGCCGTCGGTGCATTTCTCGTGACCACGCAGCTCCGGTTTGGAGACGTGCGGTTTCTCGAATTCCTGGTCGGCAACATCATGCTGGTCACCGCCGCGGCATGCTGGGGTTCGAGCAACACGATGAGTGCCGTCCTCCTCCGCCGAATCCCGATCGTGACCCTCCTGGAGGTCCAGCTCCTGATCGGCGCCGCGGTGTTCGCCGGGATCGTCGTCTTCACCGGCACCTCTCTCGCGGTCCCGCTCGATGTCCTGCCGGCGCTGATCCTGCTCTCCCTCAGCGCGGTGGGAATCTTCTCGGTTCTCTTCTTCTACGCATTCCGGACGATCGGGGCAATGCGAACGGGTGCCGTCCTCCCCTCGTCGGCTTTGTGGGGAATCCTCGTGGCCCTCTACGTCTTTCCGACAGAGACCCTGAGTCCGGTCCAAGTGCTCGGCGGGGTCCTCATGGTCGGTTCGCTGATCGCGTTCTACATTCTCCGCGGCCCGGCGGAGGCGAAGTCCGCCGGCGAAACCTTGAAACCCGCCGCGTCGGATGGTCCCGATTCACCGTGACGCCGACGACCGCGGACGAGACGTCCTTTGCGCGACTCGCGGAGCTGACGCGGCAGCTCGAGGCTACGACGAAGCGACTCGAGAAGCGCGCACTCCTCGCGGCGTTCCTGCGCTCCCTCCGGAGGGACGAGGTCGCGCCCGCGGTCCACCTGATCGTCGGCCGGATCTTCGCCGAGTCAGACGCGCGCGCCTTGAACGTCGGGTGGGCGACGCTACAGAAGGCGCTCGGTCGGACGAAGCAAGCCAGCCTCGTCCCGAGCGCCCTCAGCATCCTGGAGGTGTCGAAGTCATTCGCGCAGATCGCGGAAACCCACGGCCCCGACTCGACGAGAGTGCGTCGACGGCTCCTCGAGAGCCTCCTCGGACGGGCGTCCGAAGACGAGCGGGACGTGCTCTTGAAAAACGTCTTCGGGGAAATGCGGATCGGCGTGAACGAGGGCGTGATGCTCGAAGGGATCGCGGATGCGTCGGGCGTGGACCTGGATTCCGTGAGGACCGCCCACATGTTCCTCGGGGACCTGGGGATGATCGCCGAGATCGCGCTCTCCGAAGGAGCGGACGGCCTCCGCTCTCGGGGCCTGCGTCTCCTCGCTCCGATGAAACCGATGCTCGCGGAGATGTCGGAGGACCTGGACGAGGTCCTCGCGGTGCACGGCGGCATGACGGCCATCGAATACAAGCTGGATGGGGCACGGATTCAGATCCATCGAAAGGGGGAGGCGCTGAAGATCTTCAGTCGGCGGTTGAGCGATGTCACGGCCAGCCTTCCGGAGATCGTCGCGATCGCGAAATCGCTGCCCGCGTCCGAATTCCTGCTCGAAGGCGAGGTCGTCGCGGTGGACCGGGACGGAAAGCCGCTCCCGTTCCAAGACCTGATGCGCCGCTTCCGACGCGTGCACGGGATCGAATCCGCCGCGGAAGAGATTCCGCTCAAGCTGTACCTCTTCGACATCCTCCACCTCGATGGCCGAACGCTGATCGACGCGCCGTACCGGGAGCGATGGGAGATCCTCGAACGGCTCGTGCCCGCGGAGTTGCTGACGGCACGCCGGATTGTCCAGCGGAAGGCGGAGATCGAGTCCTTCCTCCAGGAGGCCCTTGTCGCGGGACACGAAGGGCTGATGGCGAAGCAGCTCGAATCGACGTACTCCGTCGGGAAGCGAGGCAAGAAGTGGTTCAAGATCAAGCCTGCGGACCACCTCGACCTCGCGATCACCGCGGCCGAATGGGGAAGCGGCCGCCGGGAAGGCTGGCTCTCGAACTACTGGCTCGCCGTGCGGGACGACAAGGGCGGCGGATTCCAGATGATCGGCAAGACGTTCAAGGGCCTCACGGATGCCGAGTTCCAGGCGATGACGGAGCGGTTGCGCGGGCTCGCGACGTCCGAGGAGCGCTGGGGATTCCACGTGCGACCTGAGACCGTGGTCGAGGTCGCGTACAATGAGATCCAGCGAAGCCCGCATTACCCCAGCGGATTCGCGCTTCGGTTCGCGCGGATTGTGCGGATTCGAGACGACAAAGGGCCGCGGGACGTCGACACCTACGAACGGCTCAAGGAACTCTACGCGAAGCAGTTTGAACGGAAGGGCCGCGGCCCGGACGATCTGTGACTCGGTTGGTGGCTGGCGCAACGAGTGCCCGAGGGGGTCGGGTCATACCTCTAAGTAGAGGTATATTCCGCGTCGCCTCCCGAGGTCGCGAAAGGGCTTACTCCACGTCCCTCGTGGCCAGAATTTCGGGAGCGCGGCTGCTCTGGCCGAAGGCCGTCAGGTAGATGCCGAGGAGGGCCAGACCCGCGCCGACCGCCACCCCGACGGTCGGCACCTGGGTGAGGAGGACCCAGGCCAGGAGACTCGATCCGACCGGCTCTCCGACGAGGCTCAGGCTCACGACGGGGGCGGTCACCCACCGCAGCGACCAGTTGTACAGGGTGTGTCCGCCGATCTGCGGGACGACCGCCAAGGCCGCGAACAGGAGGAGTTCCCGGGGCACGTCCCCCACAGGCGCGAGGCTCGAACCGAAAGCGAGCGCGTACACGAAGAGGACGGCCGTGGCGCTCGCGTAGACGACGAACGCATAATCCAACAGGGCGACGCGCTGACGCACCCGCCGGCCCAGCAGGAAGTAAAACCCGGCCATCACGCCGCCGCTGAAGGCGAGGATGTCTGCATAGAGGAGGCTCCCCGCGAATCCGTAGTCGGCGAGAGCGATCGACACGACGCCCGCGAAGCCGAGGACGATCCCGACGGCCATCCACCGGTTCAGGCGCTCGCGCAGGACGTAGTGCGAGAGGAGGCCGACCATCAGCGGATGGGACGTGACGAGCACGACCGACGACGCGATGGACTCCCCCTCGACCTTCAGCGAGGAGATCCACAACGCGAAGTGGGTCGCGAGGATCCCGCCGATCAGCCCCATGATGGCCGCGTCGCGCCGCGGAATCCGGAGGAGCGTATTCGTGCGGCGAAGGACGCCGCTGCGCACGAAGCTCGCCGCCCCGATGATCAACGTGGCGATGGCGAGACGGTACAGGGCGATCGTGATGGGCGGCGAGGTGCTCCAGGTGATGAAGATCGAGGCGAACGAGACGGAGACGACCGCCAGGGCGATCGCCGCGTACGGCGCTCCCCGCATCGACTCGGGACCGGACCGCCGCTATCTAACCCCTGTGGCGTGGAGTCCTCGATGCGCGTCTCCTCAACCGGCGCAAGGTCTTTCGCCCTTCCGAGCATACCACGCGATCGAGGGAATCCATGCAGTTGAGCGACATCAAGAAGATCGCCGTCATCGGCGCCGGCACGATGGGGGCGGGCATCGCCCAGGCCTGCGCGGCCGCCGGCTTTCAGGTGACGATGCGGGACATCGAGCAGCGCTTCGTCGACGGCGGCTTCCGCCGGATCCGGGAGCCGCTCCAGAAGCGGGTGGAGCGGGGCAAGATGGCGCAAGCCGAGGTCGACGCGATCCTCTCCAAGATCCGCGGGGTCGTCCCGCTCAAGGAGGCGGTCGATGGCGCCCAGGTCGTCATCGAGGCGGTCTTCGAGAAGATGGAGATCAAGAAGGAGCTCTACGCGGAACTGGATCGTCTCTGCCCGCCCCCGGTCGTGTTCGCCTCGAATACGTCCTCGCTGAGCATCACGGAGATGGCGACCGCGACGAAACGGGCGGACCGCGTCGTCGGCATGCACTTCTTCAACCCGGCGCCGGTCATGAAGCTCGTCGAGGTGATCCGCGGCTCGGAGACGTCCGATGAGACGGTGCGGCTGATCCAGGACCTGTGCACGAAGCTCTCGAAGGAGGCCGTCGAGGTGAAAGAGTCGCCCGGGTTCGTCGTGAACCGGCTCCTCGTGCCGATGATGAACGAGGCGTTCAACCTCCTCCAGGAAGGCGTTGCGAGCCCGGAGGACATCGACAAGGCGATGAAGCTCGGCACGAACATGCCGATGGGGCCGTTCGAACTCGCGGACTATACGGGTCTCGACATCGGCCTCGATGTGATGGAGGTCCTCTTCCGCGAGACCGGGGACCCGAAGTTCCGTCCATCGACGCTCCTCCGCAAATACGTCCGGGCGGGGCGGCTCGGGAGGAAGTCCGGTCGCGGGGTGTACACCTACCCGGGGTCGTAACTCGCGATCCGCGATTCGTGTGCTCCGGGGTCCCGGGACTACCCGTCGATCCGGTGCGAATCCGCGACTTCAGACTTGACGCCCGCGGCTACGGTGGGGGCGGCCCCATCGGTTCCTGCGGCGGCATCGGCGGCGGCATGGCCCGGGTCGGCGGTTTCCTTCGGCGCAAGACAAAAACGCCGATGATCGCGACGAGGATGACGACCAAAAGGACCAGCCAGATCCACACGGGGAGGCCGAACAGGATTGAGGTGAAGAAACTGCCGCCTTGGTAGTTTTTCGCTGTCAGGTTGAAGTTGTCCGTGTTTCGGCCAGTGCTGTCGTAGTCCCCAACACGCACCCAGTTGCCCACATCCGCTGACCAGTAGTTCATCGTGTATGACAGGTTGGCGGTGTTCGTCTCCTTGATTGGAGTGGTCGTGAAGGTCCCTGCGGGGACCGTGATTGTGGCGTCGGGCTGGACGTCAAACCTCGTCGTCAGCGTCGCATTGGTCCATGTTGTCGCCGTCGCGTTCGTCGACGAGCTCCAGACGACCGTGGTGTCGGTCCACGTGGCGCCCGCGGTCAGCGGCCAATGGATTGTCTGGGGCGGACTTCCGGCGATGACGACCGTGGTCTGGGTGGTCAGGTTCCCGATCGGAGCCACCACCACGCGGATCTTCACGATGGCCAGCGTGTCCGTGCTGAACCAGATGTCGGGAGTCGCCTCGTAGGTGAACCCGGCGCCGAGGGGGATCTTGAGGTCCGCGGCCACGTGATACGACGGATGAGGGGTCCCGTTCAGGGTCACCGTCTCCGTCCCGGTGACGTCCAAGCGGAGGGTCCCGTTGATCGTCAAGCCGCCCGAGCCGGACACGAAGGAGTACACCCAAAAGTTACCTGCGGCCCACGTGGGTTTGTCCATGTTGGCTTTCGCGGTCCCTGGAACGATTGCGAAGGCCGCAACCAACAACAGGGCGAATGCAGCGACCATGACGCGGGCAGACGTGTGCATTCATCCCACCTATTGCCGCCCCTCAGAGAGGGCCGGGTCTATGAGCTTACCGGTGCTCCTCGAGCAACCTTCATCCTCATCCGGGCGATTCCACGCGCGAGGAGACCATGCCCGGCTTCGTCAAGATGGAGATGGAGGACCGCCTCGCGATCGTCACGGTGAACCGCCCGGATGCCTTGAACGCGCTCAACTCGACGGTCCTTCGAGAACTGTCGATGGCGATCGAGCATCTCTCGATGGCCGCGGACGTGGGTGCGATCATCCTGACCGGGGCCGGGGACCGGGCGTTCGTGGCCGGCGCCGACATCAAGGAAATGGCGAACCTCTCGGGCCTCGAGATGCAGCGTTTCTCCGAGATGGGCCGAAGGCTCGGGGACGCGATGGCGTCGTGCAACAAGCCGATCATCGCCGCGATCAACGGGTTCGCCTTGGGCGGCGGCTGTGAACTCGCCCTGGCCTGCGACATCCGGATCGCGTCCGTCCGAGCGGAGCTGGGCCAGCCGGAGGTCAACATCGGCATCATCCCGGGATTCGGAGGAAGCCAGCGGCTCCCGCGCCTGGTCGGCCCGGGCTGGGCCGCGGAGATGATCTACACCGGGGATCGAATCGACGCCGCGACGGCGGAGCGGATCGGCCTCGTGAATCGCGTCGTCCCCGCGGACCGCCTCCTGTCCGAGGCCAAGGCCCTCGCCCACAAGATCCTGGAGAAGGGCCCCGCCGCGATCGCCCTCGCGAAGGCATGCCTCCGGGCGGCGTGGGACATGCCGCTCTCCGCCGGGTTGGACTTCGAGACCGCGGCGTTCGGGATTGTCGGGTCGACCCACGATAAGGCGGAAGGGATGCGCGCTTTCATCGAGAAACGGAAGCCCGCCTGGACCGGCGCCTGATCAGTACGACTCGAACTCCTCTTGCAGATCGATCACGACCTGCTCCAGGACTTCCTCGAACGAGGAGCTCCGGTACTCGCGCATGCCGCCGAGTTCACTCTGGATGCGGGCGATGAAATTGTTTGAGCTCTTCAGGAATTCCACGTTCACGAGGGATTCTTCCATCGTCATCCGCTCCTGGGGGACGGTGCGGCGCGGGGTCCCAATCGGGCGTATCCGAGGTCCCTATTTAAGAGTTGCCCGCATAATTCGGCCGACACGAACCACGCGCCGCCCGCGTCGTGAAACGACTTCGTGTCGCGCGTCTCCTCCGAAGCTTTATTTAGCACACGCCCTTTGGAGCGCTTCCTCGTACTGAGCGGAGTGAATCGTTGGGTAATATCCGGCCGACGTACATCAAGCGTGTCGCGATCGAACTCGCGAAGCTGTATCCGAACGAGTTCACGGGTGACTTCGCGCACAACAAGGCGAAGGTCTCGGAGCTCTCCGACGTGCGGAGCATCCTGATGCGCAACCGGATCGCCGGGTACATCACCCGCTACCGGCAGCGACTGGCCGCGTAGGCCCTCCGACCTTCCGCGCGGTCCGAGGAGAATCGGAATCGATCCCCCATGCCCTACGCGGTCGAGACGCGCGACCTCACCCGAATCTTCGCCGGAAAGCGACACTGGCTCCGAAAGCCCGACCCCGAAGAAGTCGAGCGAGGGGTCGGTCCGACGACGGCCCTCGCCGGGGTGACGATGCAGATCCCGGAGGGCGAACTGTTCGGGCTGCTCGGCCCGAACGGCGCAGGCAAGACGACGCTCATCAAAATCCTGTGCACCCTCCTCCTCCCGACAGCCGGCGAAGCGTTCGTCGCGGGGCACGACGTGACGAAGGACGTCTTCCCGATCCGACAGCGGATCGGCATGGTGTCCGGCGGCGAGACGACCGGGTACGGCCTGCTCACGGCCCGCGAGAACATCTGGATGTTCTCCCAGTTCTACGGCGTCCCGAGCAAGGTCGCGAAGGAACGGATCGACGGCCTGATGAAAGTGTTCGGCCTGTGGGACCGCCGGGATGCGAAGGTCCGGACGCTGTCCACCGGTCAGCGGCAGAAGATGAACATGGTCCGCGGCTTCGCGACGGACCCGGACATCCTGTTCCTCGATGAGCCGACCCTGGGCCTCGACGTGAATGCCGCGCGGATCATCCGAGACTACGTCATGAAGTGGCTCAAAGAGAACAAGGGGAAGACGGTCCTCCTGACGACCCACTACATGGCCGAGGCCGATGAGATGTGCGACCGGATCGCGATCATCGACAACGGCAAGATCCTCGCCTGCGACACCCCGGAGAACCTCAAGCGCACGGCGCGGATGGACACGACGTTCCAGCTCGAGGTCGACGCGCTCCGCAACACGGACGGATTCACCGCCATCCCCGGCGTGAAGAACTTCTCCTCGAAGAACGATATCGGGAAGAACATGACGCACCTCACGTTCATCCTCGACGGCGAGGCGCCCGTCGCGGACATCCTGAGTGCCATCATGTCGCAAGGATCGAAGGTCCATTCCCTCCAGAAATCGGAGCCGACCCTCGAAGACGTGTTCATCCGGATGGTCGGGAGGGGATTCGGGTGAGGGAGGCGACCGTCCGGCGCACGGACCTCCGGTTCCGTCTCGGCCTCAACCTCCGGAGCATCGTCGGCCGCGCCTACCCGCGCGTCATCGGGGCGAACCGCGAGCCGTCGTGGTTGATCTTCGAGGTCTTCCTCCCGCTCCTCGGGATCGCGGCGTACGTCTTCATCTACCAGGCGTTCTACCAGGCGCAGGCCGCGACGATTTGCCCGAGCCCGTGCACGCCGACGCCGGCGCAACTCCTCGCGCTCCAGCAGGCGGGCCAGAACCTGAACGCCCTCGTGGCGACGGTCGTCCTCGGCGGGACGATGGTCGCGTTCTGGCTCAACGTCCTCTGGTCGATGGCGAGCCAGCTGTACTGGGAGAAGGAGATCGGCAACCTGCAACTCTACATGATGGCCCCGATGAACCGGATGGCGCTCCTCGGCGGCATGGCGATCGGCGGGATGTTCATGACGTCCGTCCGCGCGCTGTCGACCCTCGTGGCCGGCATCGTCGTGTTCGGCGTCATCTTCTCGGTCGCGAATCCGTTCCTACTCCTCGCCGTGTTCTTCGTCACGCTCATCGCACTCTACGGGATGGGGATGATGTTCGCATCGCTGTACCTCCTCTGGGGTCGCGAGGCGTGGAACCTCTCGGCCCTCATGGAGGAGCCGATTTTCTTCTCGAGCGGGATGTACTTCCCGGCGGGCGGGCTGTTCTCCGTCCCGACCTGGGGTCCCGCCGTCGCGATCGCGGGGAGCATCGTCCCCGCGACCTTCGGGCTGGATGCGTTGCGCCAGCTCACGTTGCCAGGGACCGCGCCGTTGCCGCTCCTCCCGCCCGTGACGGAATTGGAGATCCTGCTCGTCCTGGCCGTGGTCTTCCTGATCCTCGCGCGCTTCACGCTGGCCTATTTGGAAATGCTCGCAAAGCGAGAGGGGAAGTTGACCTCACGGCATCAGTGAGCACGTTCTGGAGGACCTTCAAGGTCGCGGCCTGGCTCGGCTGGGAGATGGACTCGAACTGGACCGAGCCGTGGCTCTTCATCATCTACTCGATCGTCAAGCCGATCGCCGCGGTCTTCATCCTCGTTCTGATGTACGTCGTCTTCGCCGCGATCGGGAACATCCGGCCGCAGCCGTTGTTCGACTTCATGTACGTCGGGAACGCGTTCTTCATCTTCGTCGGCTCGACGCTGTTCGGCACGTTCCAGGTGATCCAATCGGACCGGGAGTGGTACCAGACGATCCGGTACGTGTACATCTCCCCGATCTCCTTCTACGTGTACGTGATGGGCCGGGCGGTCTCGAAGATCCTCGTCGCGTCGTTCGCGGTCGTGATCACCCTCGCATTCGGCGCGTTCGTCCTGAGTCCCCCCGTGCCGATCTCGATCAGCTGGTCCGCCATCCCCGTCTTCATCGTGAGCTTCATCCTCGGCCTCTTCTGCCTCCTCGCGATCGGCATCACCCTGGGCGGCGCGACGTTCCTCATGGCCCGGCACACGCAGAGCCTCGCCGAGGCGGTCCCGGGGATCTTCTACGTGTTCTGCGGCGTCCTCTTCCCGCTCAGCGTCCTCCCGGGCAGCTTGAGTGACGTCGGCAAGGTCATCCCGCTGACGTATTGGTTCGACCTCTCCCGTCGGCTGCTGTTGCCCGCCGCGGAGTTGCAAGGGATTCAGACGGGCCTCGGCGGTTTCAGCGATCTCACGATCCTCGCGTTCCTCGCGATCTCGAGCGTGGCGTTCTTCGGGCTGAGCATCGCGGTCTTCAAGGCCGGGGAGTACCTCGCCCGGAAGGCCGGCAAGATCGACATGACGACGTCGTACTAGCCGCGGGACGCACGCCGCGCCACCTGTTCCCGACGGTACGGATAGCGCTGGACCGCGCCGCAGGTGATGCACGTGACCACGACCCGTCCGCGTCCCACCCGGACCCGGGCGCTCACGGATGGCAGCAGGAACGCGAGGCACTTCTTGCAGAAGGACCGCTTGAACGGCGCGGGCACCCGGACGTTATAGCGCATCCCGATCCGACGCGCGAGCTCCACGTATCGTCGCGCCCGGCCGGCATGGCGCTGAAGCGCCTCGCCCTCGGCCAGGCGGAAGAGCGTCGTCATCCGCTCCAAGGCGATCCGCCGCTCCATGCCGCGGTGCCGTCGCTTCGCCATCGAAACAAGGACCGTTCGCGCACTTAAAATCCTTCGGTGGCCGCCTCTGGTTTCTTACCCCCAGATCGCAATGTCCCGATCGAGAAATGGCAGCGCGTGCGGTCTTCGCCCGTTTCGTCGGTGTCGCACTACTTGTCTATCTGGCTCTCTTGGTCGCGGTCGTCATTGTCCGCCCCGACTTTTGGTGGCTTCTTTCCACTTTCTTCGTCATTCTGTTGATTTGGGGGTTTTCGCTCTCACACGCATATGTGTTCACTCATAATGGGATCAGCTCGCGCAAGCGGTGACCGGCCTCGGTCTACGAATCCTTAAGATGCGCACAACGTTTGAGCGCGGGGGATTCTCCTGCGCGACCGCGTACGGCGCATTTTCCGCAACGTGAACGACGGCCTGGACCTGATCGTCTTCCTGAACTCGACCGAGCCGCACATCGACCGCTCGTTCTTCTACGCGACCGGTTTAACGGACGGACTATTCGAGGGCTGCGGCGCCTGGCTCACGCCGGACGGCGGCTGCAAGATCACGACGTCGGCGTTGGAGGAGGAAGCCGCGAAGAAGAGCGGCCTCCCGCTCCATGTGTTCCAGACCCGCGACGAATCGAACCGCCGCATCAAGGCCGCGCTCAAGGGCCACCGGAGAGTCGGGATCAACGCGTCCGAGCTGACCCAGGCCGCGTTCGAACGACTCAAGAAACAGGCGTCCAAGTCGACGCGGTTCGTCGACGTCTCCGAGGCGGTCATGAAGACCCGGCTCGTGAAGGATGCCCAGGAGATCGAGCGGATCCAGAGGGCGTGCGACATCGCGACGAAATCCTTCGAGGAGACGTTGCCGTTCGTCCGGTCCGGCGTCACGGAGGCCGAAGTAGCCTCCGAGCTCGTGTACCGGATGCAAAAGAACGGGGCCACGGGTCCCTCGTTCCATACAATCGTCGGATCCGGTCCGAACGGGGCGGAGCCGCACTACACCGCGGGAGTGCGGAAGATCGAGCGCGGGGACATGATCGTGATTGACTTCGGCGCGGTGTACCACATGTACTGCTCCGACGTCACGCGGACCGTGGTCGTGGGCTCGGCGTCCGAGGAGCAGCGCCGCATGCACGGTACCGTTGCCCGGGCCCAAGCCGCGGCGCTCGCGCGGATGAGACCCGGTTCTAAGGCGAAGTCGGTCGATGCGGCCGCGAGGGATTTGATCGACCGGACGAAGTACAAGGGGCGGTTCATCCACGGACTCGGGCATTCGATCGGCCTGGCGGTCCACGACGGCGGTGCGCTGAACGCGTCGAGCGACCTCGTGCTCCGTCCGAACATGGTCTTCACGGACGAACCCGGAGTATACGTTCCCGGATTCGGAGGCGTGCGGATCGAGGACGACGTCCTCATCACGAAGAGTGCTCCACGATACATGAGCACCGCGCCGCGCGATCTGTTGGAACTCTGAGTGCGTTCAGGCGGCCGGTCCTTCCCGAAGTTCGCGCGCCAGAATGCTCATCCGCATGACGTTCACGAAGCGTCCGTCCTTGTAGATGTCCTCGCGGTGCACGCCCTCCCGCTGGAACCCGAGGCGCTCGTACGTCCGGAGGGCCCTCGTGTTGTACTCGAGCACGTCGAGCGAGATCTTGTTGAGGCCCAGCACGTCGAAGCCGTACCGCAGGACGACCCGCATCGCCTCGGTGCCGTACCCGTGCGACCAGAACGACGGCTCGCCGATCACGATTCCGACCTCCGCTTTGCGGTGGACGCGGTCGATCTTGTGGAGCCCGAGGTTCCCGACGTGCTGGCCTTCGACCTCGATCGCGAAAATCTGTTCGTCCGTCCGCCGTTCGTAATCGCGGAACCACCGCTCTTCCTCCGCGAGCGTCACGGGGGCGTCCCGCCCGAGGAACCGGATGATCTGCGGGTCCGAGAACCATTTCACGCAGCGCCGAAGATCCGTCGAGGCGAGCGGCCGGAGAAGGACCCGTTCTCCTCGCAAAACCCGGCGGGCTTCCAGCACGCCTGCGGCACGCGGGCGAGGCGCTAAAGACCTTTGCCCGTCACGGATTCGATAGGGAGAGCGTGGCTTGCGTGGCCCCCCCGTCGTCGTCGCGGACCGTCAGCGTGACGGTGGACGAACCACCCGGGAAAAATCCGTGCACGATGATCGCGGTGACATCGAACGGTGCGATCCCTCCTTGGCTCTGAGGTGGATCCGGACTCACGCGGTTGTTCCAGAACATCTGCTCGACCCTCGTCCCGTCCCCAAAGTCCCACGTCGCGATGAGGTCGTCGCTCCCCGCGTCGTGAAGCGTCGCGCGGAAGGTGATGCCGGTCTTGGCAACGAACGGGACGAGGTCCGCCACGGTCCACGTCCACGTCGACGGATGCCGGACGTTGAAGTTGTGGAACATCCGCTGCTCCCGGCCGTCCGGGAACACAATGAAGATCCAGGCCGGGTTATCGCCGCCGAGCTGACCGTTCACCCGGTCGTTCAACGGGGTGTACACGAGCGTCGCCCTGACGTGTTCCCGGAGGGAGAAGTTCAGGACGTTCGTCGTCGCCGTTTGGTTCGCCGGGCTGCCGGGTCTCCGGACGAGATGCCACTTCTCGCCCGCGATTTCGATTCGGAACGACGCCAGAGCGACCACGTCGAGGTGCTCGATCTCCGGCGGGCGGTTGGCGATTATCACGGTCGCAGCAGCCGAGGCAACGTGCGTTCCATCGGAGACTTCGACGACCGCGGCCCCAGAGAAGTCGTCCGTGTACAGCGTCTCCGCCGTCGGGGACGAAGACCATTGCGTTTCGAACGTCCCGTTGCCCGTGAAGTCCCACCGGAACTGAAGCGGATCGCCGTCCGGGTCCGTCGAACTGGCCGCGGTGAGGAGGATCGTGTCCCCCTCCCTCCCGGCGTACGGGCCGCCCGCATCCGCGTGGGGCGTGCCGACCGGGACGACGTCCACGAGGGAAGGTGCGGAGGCCGCATCCGCGACCCCGTCCTGGTCGATGTCGGATTGGGCTCGCGGCAGCTCCACCCGTCCTGCAGCGAGGGCCGGGGCGACAAGCGTGTACGAACGAATCAGGGGCTCGTACGCAGACGGATATTGCGGGTCCTCCGAGTTGCTCTCCAACGCCGCAGGCAGGTCGACGTACCACCGCAACGTTCGCGAGCCATCGTCGTGGCTCACGTTCTCGTCGGGCGGGACGGAATAACTCCCCTCCTCCACACTCCAACCCGCAGGCACGGTGTCCTCGAGCACGCCGTGGGTCACGTTCACGTCGTTCGTGATCGTGTCCTCGAACGTGTACACCGCGATGTTCGTCGCATCGATCGTCACATGAATCCGCTGGCCCGACGTCCCGTCGATCTGGGTCCACAACGGCTCCTTGCCGACGACGACCGTCGGGTTCGAGCGCAGGTAGGTCCAGAAGTCGTCTTGGGTGTTCGACCCGGAGCCTTCGTGATGTTCGTTCGCGAGGATGGGACGCAGCGCGAATGGCAACGTCTCTCCTCCGATTCGGTACGGGATCTCCGCTTGAGTGAATTGGAACTCCTCGGAACACCACCACGCCGGATGGGCGAGGAAGTTTTGCGCGACGAGGTCTCCGTACGAATACGTGAGCGAACCGTGCGCCGGCACCGTCTCCATCGTCAGGACCGCGTCTTGGGTCGTGCGAGCGGGATCCGGCGCCGGAGTCTGGAGCGGATGCGGGCTCATCAGCACGGCCTCCTCGGAGACGGCGACCCGCGTGTCGGCCGCGTTGTCGAGTCGGATGCCGACCGGCGAGGTGACCGTTTCCCCATTGCGGAAGTAGGTCTCGTTCACCACCGTGGCCGTCACGAGGCCCCGCCCCGCCGCCTCCCAGAAGCTCATCGTGTCCGATTCGACGTGAGACGAAGGTCGTCCGAGTTGCAATGATCCGACCGCGACGAGAGTCCCGACCAGGAGAATTACGACTGTCCCTCTCGGCGAAAAGACTCTCATCCCGCCCCTGTCCGCTCTCTGAATCGAACATATGAAATCGAGTTCGCTTAAGGGTGCCGACATAATTCTCAGATGTTTCGCGGCGTGATTTTCAATCGTGATAAGCTCGCTCGTTGTGGTCCGGGCGGCCCTCGGCGGTGGCTTGAAGTCGGCCCCGGCCTTCCCTCGGCCGTGCTCTTCTACGACCGGCGCTTTCTCGATCATGTCGCCTCGCCGCTCCATGTGGAACGACCCGACCGGCTGCGATCGATCGTCTCGCACTTGGAAGCGGCCGGTCTCTTCACGGATGTCGAGCAGGCGCCTCCCGCGACACGCCGCGAGGTGAGTCGGGTCCACCGGGACTCATACCTCGAATATTTCGAGAATCTGGACGAAGGGCTGCTCGACCCCGAGACGGCGGTGCACCCGGGGACCTTCGACCTCGCATTACTCGCGGCGGGGGCCGTCCTCCACGGGACGCGATCCGCGGCGCGGACCGGGCGTCCGACCGTGTCTCTCGTGCGACCGCCGGGGCATCATGCAGGCCCCGATTATGGAGGCGGCTTCTGCTATCTCAACAACGTCGCGATCGCGGCGGCGGATCAGGTCGCGGAGGGACGGCGGGTCGCGATCCTGGACTACGACGCGCACCACGGGAACGGGACCCGAGATGTCTTCGCCGAGTCCGCGTCCG
>WNGG01016622.1_pt1 | contig 17210 bp, 14 predicted proteins | sample 5400661 | NCBI WGS metagenome assembly WNGG01 (sample SAMN13153372, study PRJNA577476) | soil metagenome | isolation source: 100 cm soil or saprolite under Garry oak tree replicate 1 | place: USA:California | collected 2016-06-15 | reverse complement strand
CGACCTGCGCCGGCGCATCGATCCGCCCGACCGGCGCTGCTATGCCTTCTTCCATCCGGCGCTGGTCGACGAGCCGCTCATCTTCGTCGAGGTCGCGCTCACCCCCGGCATCGCCGACGCGATCGGGCCGGTGCTCGCCGAGGAACGCGACCCGCTGCCGCCCGGGCGCGCCACCACGGCGGTGTTCTATTCCATCTCCAACTGCCAGCGCGGCCTGGGCGGCGTCACCTTCGGCCATTTCCTGATCAAGCAGGTGGTCGAGGAGATTTCGCGCGAGATGCCGCGCCTGTCGAACTTCGTCACCCTCTCGCCGGCCCCGGGCTTTGCCGACTGGCTCGCCCGCGAGCGCGCGGCCGACCAGTCGGCGACGCTCTCCGCCGAGGACCGGCTGCGGCTTGCGGCGGTCGACCGGATCGACTGGTGGCGCGACGAGGCGACTGTCGAGATCATACGCGAGCCGCTGCTGCGCGCCGCCGCGGCGTACTTTCTCGGCGCGCGCACGCGGCGCGGCGTGCCGCTCGATCCGGTGGCGCGCTTCCATCTCGGCAACGGGGCGCGCCTCGAGCAGCTCGACTTTCTCGCCGACCTGTCCGCCAAGGGCCTCGCCCAGTCGCACGGGCTGATGGTGAACTACCGCTACGACCTCGACGACATCGAGAAGAACCACGAGGCCTATGCGGCCAACCGCACCATCGTCGCCTCCAACGCGGTGCGCCGCCTCGCGCGCCACGCGCAGCCGAAGCTTCCGGCGGTCGCGGAGTAGATTCTTCCCCGGTGGAACAAGCGCTTTTTTGAACGGAACGCGGCGGCCGGCCGGTCGCTGTCACGTTGCGACCATAATTACATCGGTACAATGCAACCTTCGATAAATATCGGGAGGTTGGTCATGTTGAAGCACAAGCTGGCCTTTGCTCTCCTCGCCCTCGTCCTCGGCTTCGCGGCTGCCCCGAACGCGTTCGCGGCCGGACCGGCATCGCCCAATGCGCCGCTCTCCACGCCGGACAGCGATGTCTCCATGGCCCGGTTCTGCCCGATCAGCATCTTCTGCATCAAGGGCAGGGTTCCCAAGTGCCACTACGTTCCGGCCAAGCATCGCTGCGTTTGCCGCTGCGTCCCGCGGCACCCCTACTGAAAACGGTTCAGGGCGGTCGTGCGGCCCGCTCGTTATGACCGCCCGTAGACCGGGATGACGCCGCCGCGCGCGACGCGATTGTCGGGCGAGGCGAGGAAGGCGATCGTCGCCGCCACCTCCTCGACCTTCGGCCACGCGGCATGGTCGGCCTTGGGCATGGCGGCGCGGTTCGCCGCCGTGTCCATGATCGACGGCGCCACCGCGTTGACCAGGATGCCGTCCTTGGCGACCTCCTCGGCGAGCGCGGCGGTCAGTGCGGCGACGGCCGCCTTGCTGGCCCCATAGGCCGCCATGCCGGCGCCGGCGCGCCATTCGAGCGCCGGCCGCGCCGCCACGTTGACGATGCGCCCGCCTTCGCCCGAGCGCGCGATGGCGTTCACCGCCGCGCGGCAGCACAGGAAGCAGCTGATGAAATTCATGTCGAGCTGGGCCATCAGCTCGGATTTGTTCGTCGCCGCCAGCGGAGCGGCCGCGAAGCCGCCGGCGGCATGGATCGACGCCCATAGCCGCGGCACGCCGTCGTAGAGCCGCGCCACCGCCGCCTCGTCGGCGAGGTTGCCGACTGCCGCGAGCGTAACCTGCGGATGCTCGCGCAGCGCAAAGCGCTGCGCCGCGGTCTCGCTGCGATAGGGAACATGGCAGTGCGCGCCGCGCGCGACGAGCGCGCGCACGACCGCGGTCCCGAGCGCCCCGGCTCCGCCGGTCACAACGACATGACGGTCGCGATAGTCCATCGTACGTTTCCGGAAAACTTGCCGGCTCCGTCATTGCTCAAGTGCATATTGTTGCAATGCGCCGGCTGAGACAAGTCTCGCAATCAAATCGCCCGGATAAGACCATCAGTACGCGAAGCGCGGTCGTACCGCGGCATTCGGGACACCTTGACCAAGAAGATCCTCGAACATCTGTTTCACGTCTTTGACCTGGTTCATATATGCGGTGTACTCGTGCGGGGCGAGTGCCCTCGCAGCATTCACATTGGGCACGCCGCCGGCGGGCTGGGCCGTGACAACAGCATCGCGGAAGGCATCTTCCGCCTTCTTCAACTCGGCTGCCGCCTTGTTCAATTCAGCGAAGGACGCGGGGTTGACGGCCTTGCCGCCGACGTAGACCGCCTGGCTCAAGCCGAGAATGCCAAGCAGCGTTGGCGGGATCGTGAAGGAGGCCAATTCAATGAACCCGTTTGTCAGCAGGGCCGCCGCGACGATGGCGCTCACGAACAGCATCTGAACATGGTAGACGTCAAGCTCGCCGTCCGCGCCGAGAATATCCCCCCATTTTGGCAAGTTGGCGGTCGCGAGCCCACCCCTGACCAGCCAGCCTTTGTTGACGAAATAAGCGTAGTTGCCGTAATCGAGACGGTTCTTCGTCACGTCCGTCAGTTTGGAGCCGGCCGCTGCCACGCCGGAAATGCCGAGCAGATAGGCAATGCTTTCCGATATATCCGACAGGCGGCCCTCGCTTGCGAAGATGTAAACAAGCAAGCCGCCAACGATCAGCGAAAACACGAATATCTGCAGCTTCGACGGGCTTCCCTTGCCGTTCGCGCCGGCCGTGATGACTATCGGATCGTAATAGTTCTCCCAGGTGTACTGTTGCGCCCGCTCGTCGCCTGCTTCCGCCCGATTAAACTGCGCACGATGTATGACAAAAGCGACGATGGCCGACGCCAGGTACATCAGCAAGACGAAAACAGCCGCTATCCCCGCACAAATCCATCCATTTGTAGTTCTTGATTCAAAAGATGAAACAAATATCGGCGCTGCATTGGCGCTCTCGCACCTGAAGAGATAAAGATTCGCGGTAAACCACAGGGACCAGAGCTCGGCCGGCACGTTGAAGGTGACGAGGGTAGCTGTGCTGGTGACCCGACCGTTGGTAACCAGCCAGTGCTTGTCGGAAATCGTCGACGCGTTGACGCTCTGCTCGCGGCTTAAGCGCGTGATGTTCGAAGTGCCCGTCACGAGTTGTCCGACGACGTACCAGATCTCTCCCTCGGTGTGACGGCGCTCGACAGCGACCTTGGCGGGCCCACCTGCCGGCAGAAAGGTGGTCGCCGGGACCGCCACGGCCTGTTGAGGCGCGGCCGAAAGGCCCGCGATGGCATTTTGGGCGTCTTGTTGAATCATCTTGCACGCGGCCGGCGCCTGGCCTCCGGGCTGGGCGAGCACGGGCGTGGCGGGCAAGTTGATGCCAAACAGAAAGGTGACGCCGATAACGCAAGCGCGAAGCGCCGCCGTCGGCAGGCGTGCCATGGGAAATCCCCCTGATCGCGGACTTGAATTGGCCCGTCCGCATGCCTCTTCTTTGAATTCAATTTAACCTAGTATCCGTGAGGTGCCAACGGGCTGAACCTGGACCTTGTTCGAGACGCTTGGCGGCGGCGCGAGATGGGCGGCGGTGCGTGGTTCGCCGCCCATGCCGGACCGCCAAGCAGAAATCCGGATCAAATCCCGCTCGCATCCGACAGCCGCCTTGAGCCCGACCGCCCGTCCGCGCCATGCTCCGCCCAAAGGATTCGGCGAACACCATGGCGGATTTCGACCTCGCCATCATCGGCGGCGGCATCAACGGCGCGGGGATCGCCCGCGACGCCGCCGGGCGCGGCATCCGCGTGCTGCTGATCGAGCAGAACGACCTCGCCTCCGGCACCTCCTCCGCCTCGACCAAGCTGATCCACGGAGGGTTGCGCTATCTCGAGCAATGGGCGTTCCGCCTGGTGCGCGAGGCGCTCGCCGAGCGCGAGGTGCTGCTGCGCATGGCGCCGCACATCATCCGGCCGCTGCGCTTCGTGCTGCCGCACCACAAGGCGCTGCGGCCCGCCTGGCAGCTGCGCGCCGGGCTGTTCCTCTACGACCGGCTCGGCGGACGCGACATCCTGCCTGCGACGCGCACGCTCGACCTGACCCACGGCCCGGTGGCCGTGCCGCTCAAGCGGCAGTTCAAGCTCGGCTTCGAATATTCCGATTGCATGGTCGACGATGCGCGGCTCGTCGTGCTCAACGCCGTCGACGCCGCCGAGCGCGGCGCCGTCATCCACACGCGCACGCGCCTGGTGCGCGCCGATCGCGCCGCGGACGTCTGGGAGCTCGTGCTCAATGTTCACGGCCGGCGCGAGGCCGTGACCGCACGCGTGCTCGTCAATGCCGCCGGGCCATGGGTGGCGCACCTGATGACGTCGATGCTGCGCCTGAAGACGGCCGCCCATGTGCGCCTCGTCAAGGGCAGCCACATCGTCGTGCCGAAACTGTTCGATCACGACCGCGCCTACCTATTCCAGAGCGCCGACAGCCGCGTGGTCTTCGCCATTCCGTTCGCGCGCGCGTTCACCCTGATCGGCACCACCGACGAGGATTTCGACGGCGACCCGGCCGCCGTTGCGCCGACCGCTCCGGAGGTCAATTACCTGTGCGAGGCGGTGAGCGCCTATTTCCGCGACCTGGTGACGCCCGATCAGGCGGTGTGGACGTTCGCGGGCGTGCGCCCGCTCTATGACGACGGCCGCTCCAAGGCCCAGGACCTGACGCGCGACTACGTGCTCGCGCTCGATCGCCCGTACGGCGAGGCGCCGCTGCTCACCGTCTACGGCGGCAAGATCACCACTTATCGCAAGCTGGCCGAGGCGGCGCTCGGCTCGATCGGCAGCTACTTCGCGGCGGGGCCGCCCTGGACCCGGGCGGCGCCGCTGCCGGGCGGCGATTTTCCCTGGGACGGCTTTGATGCGCTGGTGGCGCGGGCGCAAGGGCTGTGGCCGTTCCTCGGCGAGAGTAACGCGCGGAGGATGGTCGGCGCCTACGGCACGCGGCTCGACGCGGTGCTCGGCGACGCCCGGACCGTCGCGGATCTGGGCGAGCGTTTCGGCGCCGATCTCACCGCGCGCGAAGTGCGCTATCTGATGCGCTCGGAATGGGCCGAGACCGCCGAGGACGTGTTGTGGCGGCGCTCGAAGAGCGGGCTGCACGTAACGCCCGATGCGGCCGCCGCGCTGGCGCGCTTCATGGCAGGCGAGGGGTCCCGCAAGGTCGCCGCGGAATGAGAGCTGGGGCGCGCGGACCGCAGGTGTCGCGCGGCCGGCCGGATGCCCGCCGTCATTCCATTGTAACAACCACCGCAATAGGTTATGACTTCTACTACCCGTTCCGATGCGGCCGGGGGGGCCGCAGTCCGCACGAGGGACCTCGCCAATTTGGGGCGCGCGCGGTAAAAAATGACCGTGCGGGCAACAGCGAGCGGCGGCCTGACCATGTCGGCGACCCAAGCCATCCCTTCCGAATCGCGCCGGGATTCGCGCATCGAGCTTCTCGGCCGGCTTCTGCATGACGTCGATGTCGAGGTGACGCTGCCCGACGGGGAGGTGCTGAGCTTCGGCCAGGCGCCGCCGAAATTCCGCGTGACCATCAATCACGACCGCGCGCTGCGCCGCGGCTTCGACGAGTTCGCGCTCGGCCAGGCCTATGTCGAGGGCGACATCGATTTTTCCGGCGACATGCTCTACCTGCTGGAGATGCGCGCGCGCCTGGTGGAGCGCACGCCGCTCGCCGCCAAGCTCGCGTTCCTCTGGCAGCTGGTGCTGCGCGCCCCGACGCGCATCAATCGCGCGGCCATCGACTTCCATTACAATCTGGGCGACGACTTCTACCTCACCTTCATCGACACCAGATATCGCTTCTACTCGCACGGCATCTTTCACAGCGACGACGAGACGCTCGAGGAGTCCTCCGAGCACAAGCTGGAGACCATGTACCGGGCGCTCGACCTCAAGCCGGGCATGCGGCTGCTCGACATCGGCGGCGGCTGGGGCGGCGCGATGCAGTATTGCGGCGAGCGCGGCGTCGACGTCACCTCGCTGACGATCGCCGAGGATTCCTTCACGTATTTGCAGAACCTGATCCGCGCCGGGAACCTGCCGGGCCGGGTGCTCAAGCAGGATTTTTTGACCTACCGGCCCGACCAGCCGTACGACGCCATCGTGATCTACGGCGTGATCGAGCACATCCCGAATTACCGGCTGTTCGCGGAGCGCGCCTTCGACTGCCTCAAGCCCGGCGCCTCGCTCTATCTCGACGCCTCGGCCGCCAAGGAGAAGTATTCGATCAGTCCGTTCACGCAGCATTACATATGGCACGCCGCGCACAGCTTCATGGCGCTGCCCGACATGATCCAGGAATTCGTCAACCACGGTTTCGAGATCATGGAGGTCAAGCGCGAGACGCACGACTACGAGCTCACGATGCGGCACTGGGCCGAGCGTTTCGATGCCGCGCGCGACAAGATCGTCGCGCGGTGGGGCGAGAAGACCTATCGGGCGTTCCGCGTCTATCTGTGGGGCGGCTGTCACGCGTTCCGCCGGGACATCCTGCAGGCCTACCACGTCGTCGTGCGCAAGGGTCAGGACGCCGGGCCGCGTCCCGGCGTGTGGCGGCGCACGCGCAATTTCATCCAGGGCCTCGCCTAGAGCATGTTCCGGCGAAAGCCTGCCCCGGACTTGATCCGGTGGTGGATGCCGGTTCGCCGATAAGAACATGCGCCACGCAAAGATTTCTCGAGCACGTCCCGATTCCGAAGGAACGGGACGTGCTCCAGAGCCATATCCGATCATCATAAGATTTTAGCCTCGTAGGGCGCTCATCCGGGTCACGCGCCCCTGTCGCGTGTGATATCGTCCGTCAGGCGGTCGATGGACGAGGAGGGACGAGCCATGGAAAAAGCAGCCATTGCGCGCCGGGAGCATTCCGCGGTCGAGGACAACCGCCGGTCCGGTTCGTCGGCGACGAGGGCGGCCGTCCCGCTGCCGCCGGCGCAGGCCCAGCCCGCGCCGAGGGCGTGCCAAAGCTGCGCGCGCATCGACATCGGCATCAACTACGACAAGGTTTCGCCGTGGCGGGTCTTCGTCGGCCTGCCGTTCGTTTATCTGCCGGTCCTCGTCTTGCCCTTCGTTCTGCTGGGCGGGCTGATGGTCTACATCCATCTGCGCATGCTCGGCGCGCGCAATCTCAAGACCCTGCGCGACTTCCTGCCGGCGTGGGAAAGCCACCGCTACCGCTTCAAGACGCAGATCGTGAAGCTCGACATTCACCCGCTGGCGCGCTGGGCGCGCACGCGCGCCTATTGGTTCCTCAACTGCACGCTCTATTGCCCGTTCAGCGTCGCCGCCCTGGAGTGGACCACCTACCTGACGAAGGCGGTGGAGAACTGGTGGTGTCCTTTCGGCCATGCGCGGAAATCGAGCTACGCGGACGCGGCGATCGACTATTCGTTCTGGCACGTCTCCAAGGACGTCGCGCAGCTTCACCCCGAGGATCGCGACAATCCCATATGGAATTGCGGCCCGCGCTGACTGGCCGCGACGATCTCCGACCTGTCATTGCCCGCGAAGCCTGTCCTCGCGAAGGCGGGGAGCGGGCAATCCAGTATCCGCCGGAGCTGCGATTTTACTCCACCGCCCGTGTTTACTGGATGTGCGCCTGCGCCGACGATGACGGCCGACAGGTCATCGCTTCGTGCCGTTGGCATAACCCTCTATGGTGAAAACAAACCACGCTGAGTGGGGGAATCGACGTGAGCCACCTTGTCGGGAATTCACCCAGATCTATCCGGCGCCCGGCTGGGTCGAGCACGACCCGGAGGAAATCTGGACGACGAGCGTGGCGACCGTGCGCGCGGCCATGGCCAAGGCCTCGGTTGCCGCCAAGGACGTGGCCGCCATCGGCATCACCAACCAGCGCGAGACCACGCTGCTGTGGGACCGGGCGAGCGGCAAGCCGATCCACAACGCGATCGTCTGGCAGGACCGCCGCACCGCCGACCGCTGCGCCGAGCTGCGGCGCGAGCGTCACGAGGCGCTGATCACCGACAAGACCGGGCTTTTGCTCGACCCGTATTTCTCCGCCACCAAGATCGCCTGGATGCTCGATCACGCGGATGCGCGCGCCGCCGCCGCGGCCGGCCGCCTCGCATTCGGCACGGTCGACACTTTCCTGCTGTGGCGCCTCACCGGCGGACGCGTCCACGCGACCGACGCGACCAACGCCGCCCGCACCCTGCTGCTCGACATCCATCACGGCGCGTGGGACCCGGCGCTCGCGGCGCTGTTCGGCGTGCCGGCCGCGCTGCTGCCGCAGGTGCGCGACTGCTCGGGGGATTTCGGCACGACCGAGCCGGCGCTGTTCGGCGGGCCGATCCGCATCCTCGGCGTCGCCGGCGATCAGCAGGCCGCGACGATCGGGCAGGGGTGCTTTCGTCCCGGCATGATCAAGTCGACCTACGGGACCGGCTGTTTTGCCCTGCTCAACACCGGCGAAGAGGCGGTCCGGTCGCGCAATCGGCTGCTCTCGACCATCGCCTATCAGCTGGACGGCCGGCGCACCTATGCGCTCGAAGGCGCGATCTTCGTCGCCGGCGCCGCGGTGCAGTGGCTGCGCGACGGCCTCGAGCTGATCAAGGCCGCCGGCGAGACCGCCGCGCTCGCGCAAGCCGCCGATCCGGCCGAGCAGGTCTATCTGGTGCCCGCCTTCGTCGGCCTCGGCGCGCCCCATTGGGACGCGCAGGCGCGCGGCGCCCTGTTCGGGCTGACGCGCAAATCGGGGCCGGCGGAGATCGCCCGCGCCGCCCTCGAAGCGGTGGGCTACCAGACGCGCGACCTGCTCGAGGCCATGCGCGCCGACTGGCCGGCCGCGTCCGGCGCCGACACCGTGCTGCGGGTCGACGGCGGCATGACGGTGAACGAATGGCTGATGCAGTTCCTCGCCGACATCCTGGCGGCGCCGGTCGACCGCCCGGTGGTGATGGAGACGACCGCGCTCGGCGCCGCCTATCTCGCCGGCCGCGCGGCCGGCATCTGCCCGGACCTCGACGGATTCGGAAGCTTATGGAAGCTCGACCGGCGGTTCGAGCCGCGCATGGCGGAGCCGGCGCGCGAGCAAAAATTCGCCGGCTGGCGCGACGCCGTGCGGCGCACGTTGACCGCCCACCATTGAGCCGTCGGGCCGCGCCCGTTAGGTTGCGCCGTCGATTTTGTTGGATCGAACCGGACGGATGGCCGAGCACGCGGGAATGACGGACGGGGCGCGCGGGCGCGGCCGATCGAAGCGCGCCTTCGCGCCCTGGGCCGATCCGGCGGCGCGGCCGCTGGTGCGGTTCGACCGCGTCAGCAAGCGCTTCGGCGACGTGGCCGCCATCGACGCGCTTAGCCTCGATGTTTTCGCCGGCGAGTTCTTCGCGCTGCTCGGGCCGTCGGGCTGCGGCAAGACCACGCTGCTGCGCCTGCTCGCCGGCTTCGAGACGCCGAGCGCGGGGCACGTCCTGCTCGGCGGCGAGGTCATCGACGCCGTGCCGCCGCATCGCCGGCCCGTCAACATGATGTTCCAGAGCTACGCGCTGTTTCCCCATCTCAGCGTCGAGGGCAACGTCGCCTTCGGCCTCAGGCAGGAGGGGCGCGCGCGGGCCGAGATCGCCGCGCGGGTCGCCGACATGCTGGCGCTCGTCAAGCTCGACGGACTGGCGCGGCGCAAGCCGCATCAGCTCTCCGGCGGCGAGCGCCAGCGCGTCGCGCTGGCGCGCTCGCTGGTCAAGCGCCCGCAGGTGCTGTTGCTCGACGAGCCGCTCGCCGCCCTCGACAAGAAGCTGCGCGCCGCGACCCAGTTCGAGCTGATGGACCTGCAGGCGCGGCTCGGCACCACCTTCGTCATCGTCACCCATGACCAGGACGAGGCGATGACGGTCGCCGACCGCATCGCCGTGATGGAAACCGGCCGCATCGCCCAGGTGGGAACGCCGGTGGAGATCTACGAGCAGCCGTGCTCGCGCTACGTCGCCGGCTTCGTCGGCGACGTGAACCTGATCGAGGGGCGGCTGGCCGCGGCCAGCGATCGATCGTCGAGAGCGCCGTCGCCCGGATCGTGATGGCGCAGCCGGTCGATGCCGCCGCGGGCGCGAACGTGTGGGTGGCGCTGCGTCCCGAGAAGATGCGCCTCGCCGCGGCGCCGCCGTCCGGCGCGCCGGAAAACTGCGTGGCCGGGCGCGTGCTCGACATCGGCTATTTCGGCAATGTCTCGCTCTACCAGGTGCGGCTCGATAATGGGCTGGTGCTCAAGGCGCAGGTCCCCAATCTGACCCGGCACGTCGAGCGGCCGGTCGGCTGGGACGATCGGGTGTGGCTGTCCTGGGCGCCCGACGCCGGCGTCGTGCTCACCCGTTGATCGGCGCGTGCGATGGCCCCGACAAAAAAACGTAGGCCCTGGGGTGAGCGCCTCGTCATCCTGGTTCCCTACCTGTGGCTCGTCGTTTTCTTCCTCGGGCCGTTCCTGATCGTCCTCAAGATCAGCTTGTCCGAGACGGCGATTGCGCAACCGCCCTATACGCCCGTGCTCGACCTCTCGGCCGGCTGGGCGGGACTCAAGGATTTTCTCGCCGGCCTGTCGCTCGACAACTACGCGGCGCTTCTCGCCGACACGCTTTATCTGTCGTCCTATCTGCGCAGCCTCGAGATCGCCGCCGTCGCGACCGCGATCCTGCTCCTCGTCGGCTACCCGGTCGCCTACGGCATGGCGCGGGCGCCGCGCCGCTGGCAGGGCCTGCTGCTCGTGCTGGTCATCCTCCCGTTCTGGACCTCGTTCCTCATTCGCGTCTATGCCTGGATCAACATCCTCCAGCGCGACGGGCTGTTGAACCAGCTCCTGGTCGGCCTCGGGGTCGTCGATGCCCCGGTCACCTGGCTCGCCACCGACACCGCGGTCTATATCGGCCTCGTCTACTCCTATTTCCCCTTCATGGTGCTGCCGCTTTATGCCGGCATCGAGCGGCTGGACGCGACGTTGCTCGAGGCGGCGGCCGACCTCGGCTGCCCGCGCTGGAAGGCGTTCTGGCTCGTCACCGTTCCGCTCTCCGTGCCGGGCATCGTCGCCGGCGTGCTGCTCTGCTTCATCCCGATCGTCGGCGAGTTCGTGGTGCCCGATCTGCTCGGCAGCTCCTCGACCCTGATGATCGGCCAGACCCTGTGGGCCGAGTTCTTCGCCAATCGCGATTGGCCGGCCGCGTCGGCCGTCGCCGTGGCGCTGCTCGTCCTGCTGCTCGCGCCCATCCTGGCCTATCAGCACAGCCAGGCCCGGGCGATCGAGGGGCGCTGAGCCATGCGCAAGCCCTCATGGATCAACGTGATCGCCATCGCGCTCGGGCTTGCCTTCCTCTACCTGCCGATCGCCATCCTGGTGATCTACTCGTTCAACGCCTCGCGGCTGGTGACCGTGTGGGGCGGGTGGTCGACGCGCTGGTACGCCGAGCTGTTCAACGACGCGGCGATGATCGAGGCGGCGCTGGTGACCCTGCGCATCGCGCTCGCCTCGGCGACCGCCGCCACCATCCTGGGCACGCTGGCGGCCGTGGCGCTGGTGCGGGCCGGACGCTTTCGCGGCCGGCTGCTGTTCGCCGGCCTGGTCTACGCGCCGCTCGTCATGCCCGAGGTGATCACCGGGCTGTCGCTGCTGCTGCTGTTCGTCGCCGTCGAGCTCGACCGCGGTCTTTGGACCATCACGATCGCGCACACGACGCTGACGCTGTGCTTCGTCGCCGTGGTGGTGCAGGCGCGGCTCGTGAGCTTCGACCGCAGCCTCGAGGAGGCCGCCATGGACCTCGGCTGTCCGCCGTGGCGCACCTTTCTCACCGTCACCCTGCCGCTGATCGCGCCGGCGGTGGCGGCCGGCTGGATGCTCGCCTTCACGCTCTCGATCGACGATCTCGTCATCGCGAGCTTCACCACCGGTCCCGGCGCGACCACCTTGCCGATCCGCATCTACTCGGAGGTGCGGCTCGGGGTGAAGCCGGAGATCAACGCGGTGTGCACCATCATGATCGCCGTCGTCGCCTTGGCGCTCGTCGCCTTCTCGCTGCTGAGCAAGCGGCGCGAGGCCTCCCCGGCGCGACGTACGACCGCCGTTCCCCGGGCGCAGCGCAGCACGTAGCGAAGCGGAGTGGTGCGCTGCAGACCTGGGGTCCAGAAATCAATCTGCAAGTGGGTCCCGGATCAGCGGCGCACCGTTCCGCTTTGCTCCACGCTGCGCCGCATCCGGGACACGACGAGGCGGCTGCGCGTCAATCGCTGCGCTGGCCGGGCGGGCGGAACAGGTAGGCGACGAACCAGATCGGCACGATGATCAGCGCGCCGAGCAGCACGTTCGGCAGCGCCCAGGCAAGCCCGTGCCGCGCCAGCTCGGCGAGACGTTCGGGGGTGAGCCCGATCTCGCGCAGCAGCAGGCCCGCCGTGATGCCGAAATGGTCGAGGATCGTTCCGACGATCAGCGAGGCGACGGCGACCTTGACCACGGTCGAGAGGAGTCGAGGGAGCATGCGAGCCCTCGCCGGCGAGCCGCCGGCGCCTGATTCGTTCGCGGATGATAGTCGATTGCTGACGGCTAGCGTAGCGAGTAGCGAATAGCGAATAGATGAGGCCATTCGCTATTTCACTATTCGCTATTCGCTTCTTACCGCTTCGTGCGCTGGCGCAGGGTGTCGAACAGCGGCGCTGCGGCGCCGGAGCGGCGCAGCAGCAGCTCGGTGTCGGGCAGCATGACCGGGTCGTCCCACGGGCCCTGCACCACGAACGGCAGTTCGAACACCGGCGGGCCGTCGCTCGAAGCGCCCGCCGAGGCGAGGCTGGCGGTTCCCTTGAGATCGAAGTCGCGCGCCGGGATCGAGGCCGAGCCGCCCACCGCGAGCCGCACCGCCGAGCCCTCCAGCCGCAGCTCCTCGACCGTCGCCGTGCCCAGCGCCAGCTTGACGCTCACCGTGAGTTTCTCGAACGGCGTGCGGCCGGTGCGAAATTCGCCGCGCCCGGACAGCGGACGCGCTTCGAGCCGCCGCAGCAGCTGCTCGACGTTGTAGCCGGTCAGCGCGCCCTGGCGGGCGTTGAGCGTCGCCGAGCCGCTGAGCGTGCGCGTGAACGCGAGCACGCTGTCGCCCGAGGCCTCGACGGCGAACGTCACCGTCCCCTTTCCGTCGAGGCGGCGGATGCCGAACAGCTCGCCCAGGCAGGGTTCGAGGTCGACGTCGCTGAATTGCAGCTGCGACTTCAGCTCGGCCCCGGCCGGCGCCTTGCCGAGCGACACCGTTCCCATCAGCACGCCGCCGAACGCCTGGGCTTCCCCGATGGTGACCCCCAGCCGGCCGTCGCGCAGGGTGGCGGCGACGCCGGTGCGGCCCAGCTTGACGTTGGCGAGAACGATCCGCCGCGCCGAGACCCGCAGGTCGAGATCGAGCCCCGTCAGGCCGTCGAGCACGAACGGCACCGGGCTCCAGTCGCGCTCGGCGGCGCGCAGCAGGTGCACGGTCGACACATACGGCGTGAGATCGAGCTCGTCGGCCGCGAGCGTCCCCTGCAGGACGGTGCGCGCGTCGCGCGTGACCGCGAGCACGCCTTCCGCCGCGTTGCCGTCGAGCTCGATGTTGACGGAGGACAGCACGATGGCGCCGCCGAGCATGTTGGTGTGCGCCTTGAGGGCGAAGCGCCCGAAGCCGCCGCCCGGAGGCGCCGGCAGGCCGGTCCAGACCAGCGCCCGGCGCAGCGAGGCGGCGTCGGCGGAGAGCGTGCCTTCCACCTTGAACGTCGGCGTGCGGCTCAGGTGCCCGTCGAACGACAGCTTCAGCGGCGCGCCGCTCAGCCGCACCTTGATGCCCGACCGCTCGCCGGCGAGCGCCGCCACCAGGTCGGCCATGCTGATGCTGGTGTCGATCGGCTCGTTGCGCCACACCACCCGGCCGGTCATTGCGAAGCTGCGCGCGATCGCCGGCCAGGCGAGCGACATCTCGACGCCGGTCAGCGTCTCGTCGAAGCCGTAGGCGTCGTCGTGAATGAAAACGGTTCCGTCGGCGACGCGGATTTCCGAGAACGACGTCACCTGGTCGACCGCCTTGAGCTGCGGGTCGAGCGCGCGGGCGAGCTTGTCGGCGAGCCGCGACCAGTTCGAGCTGCCATCGGCGGCGAAGGTCACCAGGATGCGCGTGTGCGTCAGCGACAGCTCGGAGGCCTCGATGCGGCCGAACAGCAGCGGCAGCAGCCGCAGCCGCGCGGTCATCTGCGCCGCCGCCAGCGCCGGCTCGTCGCCGGCTCCGCCGCTGAGAACGACGTCCGCGAACCTGACGTTGCCCCAGGGAAGCAGCGAGGCCGACGCATGGCCGCGCACCACCACGTCGAGGCCGGTGACCGCCCTGATCTCGGCCTTGATCGCCTCGCGCACGGTCTCGCCGGGGATGAACAGGGGCCCGGCGGCCAGCACGGCGAAGGTTGCCGCGACGACGCCCGCGATGGCTATTGCCAGGCGTTTGAAGCCGGTAGCCGTGGTCAAGGTCGTCGATCCGGTGGCTCGAAGATGAGAAATCGTCGTCCGGCCAGTCCCCGGCGCCGGGCATTTGATGGTCCGCTTATGGGTGGGGTCTGTGACCCTTTCGTGGCCGCCCCTCTTCACCTCTCCCCGCTTGCGGGGAGAGGTCGACGGCCGAAGGCCGTCGGGTGAGGGGACGTCTGAGGCAAGCGCAGACTCACAGAGCCCCCCTCACCCCGACCCTCTCCCCAGCCGAAGTCGGATGTTTCCGAATTCGGCCACGTCATAAATGGCCGAGCTCGGGTAGACCCGGGTTCGGCGCGGGGAGAGGGAGTCCTACTGCACCTTCGGGGCGACCCGGTAGCTCGCCTGGGTCTTGGCGCGGATCTCCTCGGGGGTCACGCCGGGGGCAAGCTCGACCAGCGTCATGCCGGCGGCGTCGTGGCGGTGGGCGCCGGGCTTGTGCTTCTCGATCGCGAACACGCCGAGATCGGTGATCACTATGTCGACGACGCCGGCGCCGGTGAGCGGCAGGGTGCAGCGGTGCAGCAGCTTCGGCTCGTCCTTGGCCGTGTGCTCCATGACGACGACGACCTTCTTCACCCCGGCGACGAGGTCCATGGCGCCGCCCATGCCTTTGACCATCTTGCCCGGGATCATCCAGTTGGCGAGGTCGCCGTTCTCGGCCACCTGCATGGCGCCGAGGATCGACAGGTCGATGTGCCCGCCGCGGATCATGGCAAAGCTGTCGGCGCTGGAGAAATAGCTGGTGGTCGGCAGCTCGGTGACGGTCTGCTTGCCGGCGTTGATCAGGTCCGGGTCCTCCTCGCCCTCGAACGGGAACGGGCCGGTGCCGAGCATGCCGTTCTCGCTTTGCAGCTGCACGCTCATGCCGGCCGGGATGTAGTTCGACACCAGGGTCGGAATGCCGATGCCGAGGTTGACGTAGAAACCGTCGCGCAATTCCTTGGCCGCGCGTTCCGCCATCTGCTCACGGGTCCAGGCCACGACCGTCTCTCCTTCCTCAAGCGCGCTTGCGCGTGGTGCGCTGCTCGATGTGCTTCGTCGCGTTGGGCACATGCACGATGCGCTGCACGTAGACGCCGGGCGTGACGATGTGGTCGGGATCGAACGTGCCCGGCTCGACCAGATGCTCGACCTCGGCGACGGTGACCTTGCCGGCGGTCGCCATCATCGGATTGAAGTTGCGCGCGGTCTTTCGGTAGACGAGGTTGCCCTCGGTATCGCCCTTCCAGGCGTGCACGATGGACAGGTCGGCGACCAGCCCTTGCTCCAGCACATACATGTCGCCGTCGAACTCGCGCACCTCCTTGCCGTCGGCGATCATCGTGCCGGCGCCGGTCTTGGTGAAGAAGGCCGCGATGCCGGCGCCCCCCGCGCGGATGCGCTCGGCGAGGGTGCCTTGCGGATTGAACTCGATCTCCAGCTCGCCCGCGAGGTACTGCGCCGCGAAGGTCTTGTTCTCGCCGACGTAGGACGAAATCATTTTGCGGATCTGCCGGGTGTCGAGCAGCAGGCCGAGGCCGACGCCGTCGATGCCGGCGTTGTTGGAGACGACGGTCAGGCCCTTCACGCCCGACTCGCGAATTGCCTGGATCAGGCTTTCCGGGATGCCGCACAGCCCGAAGCCGCCGGCCATGATCAACATGCCGTCCTTCAACAGCCCGGCGAGCGCCGCCCGCGCATCGGGATGGACTTTTTTCATGCCGCTCCACCTCGCAGGCGATGCATAGCGCACCAATCCCTCCCCTGAAAGGGGACTCCCTCTCCCCCGCGCGCGAAGCGCGTGGCGGGAGAGGGTTGGGGTGAGGGGGCGGTTGGGCCACACGCGGCCGTGCAACGAACCCCTCACCCGGCCGCCTTCGGCGGCCGACCTCTCCCGCAAGGGGAGAGGTGAAGGGAAGGGATTCACTCCACGCGCGGCGTCTGTCCGGCGAGCACCGCCTGCATCATGGCGCGGTCGATGTTCTGCCCGGTGAGGATGATGGCGGCGCGGCGGCCCTGCAGCCGGCCGCGCTCCTTGATCAGGGCGGCGAGCGGCGCCGCGCCCGCGCCTTCGGCGGCCGTATGGGTGTCGCTGAACAGGATGCGGATCGCCTCGGCGATCTCGTCGTCGGTGACCTCGACGATGCGCTCGGCGCCGCGCCGGATGATGTCGAGCGCGGCCTCATCGGGCACCCGCACCGCGACTCCGTCGGCAAACGTCGCCGCCGAATTGGTCGGCACCACGCGGCCGGCCTCGAACGAGCGCCGGTAGGCATTGGCGCGATCGGACACCACGCCGACGACCGCGGTCTTGAGCCCGAGCGCGTCGCGCACGCCGATCACGCCGCTGATGCCCGAGCCCAGCCCGATCGGCACGTAGACCACGTCGAGATCGGCGCAGGCGGTCAGCAGCTCGTGCGCATAGGTCGCGACGCCGATGACGAGATCGCGATGGAACGACGGGCCGAACGCGAGCCCGCGCTCGGCCGCGATCGCCATCGCGCGGTCCTTGGCCTCGTCGAAATCGCGCCCGTGCTCGATCAGCTCGGCGCCGAACGCCCGCATGGCGGCGTTCTTCTCGACCGAGTTGGCGTGCGGCACGACGATCGTGACCGGCACCCCGACCCGGCTGCCCGCGAAGGCGAACGACTGGCCGTGATTGCCGCGCGTCGCCGTGACGATGCCGTTGACGCGCGGGCGCGCGCGCTTGAGCCGGTCGGCATAGACGAGGCCGCCGCGCACCTGGAAGGCGCCGATCGGCG